>ORJL010443417.1_pt1 | contig 25282 bp, 21 predicted proteins | sample 1779941 | NCBI WGS metagenome assembly ORJL01 (sample SAMEA104232317, study PRJEB22302) | groundwater metagenome | biome: forest; feature: aquifer; material: groundwater | place: USA | collected 2011-08-07 | depth 5.8 m
CCGCCGCAACCGACGGAACTACGGATTATACGGATTGTCCGGATTGCACGGATTGTCCAACGGCAGAAGGTGTGATTCCTCGCAAGCCGGTGTGTATTCCAGAGTAGGCACATGGCGTCCACCAAGTCCCCATTCCCCGGAATGGACCCGCACCTCGAGTCTTCGCGCCTGTGGCCGGGATTCCACGACAGCCTGTTGACCTACCTGAGGGACGACCTCCAATCCCGTCTGCCTGGAAGGTACTACGCCGACCTGCAGGACCGCGTGTACCTGGAGCAGGCGGATCGGTGGATCGTACCCGACATCCGGGTGAGCCGGCAGGATGCCGCCGACGCAACCGCTGCCGCATCCGCCGGTAGCTCCCGACGGAGATCAGCACGGCGCCGGGCTTGCCGCGACGGGTCAGTTGAACGGCCGTCCCCCGCTCGGCCACGTGGACGAGCGCGGGGAGACGATCCCGAGCCTCTGCGATGGAATACTGCCTGGCCATGAGCGCCTCCCATGGCCATCATGATAGCCGAATCATGTCGCCCCCGCCCCGCCCTCCGGCCCCTTGGCCCCCGTGGGCCCGGAATCCGCGGCGTTTCCGGATGCGCCCGCCGCGCCCGCCCGCCCCTTCACCGGCTTGAACACGATCAGGCACAGCGGCAGCCCGGTCAGCGACCCCACCAACGCCGCCGCCATCGCCACCCCGGTGATCGTCCCGAAATAGATCGTCGGCTTGAATTGCGAGAGCGCCAGCACCCAGAAGCCCACGATGATCGTCAGGCTGGTATAGAAAATCCCGCGCCCGATGCTCGCGTTCGATCGATACATGGCCCCCACCAGATCGCCGTCCCGCAGCGCCTCCTCCCGGTAGCGCACCACATATTGGATCGCCGGGTCCACCGCGAACCCCAGCGAGACGCTCGCCACCATCACCGTCGCCATGTCGAGATGGATCCCCAGCCACCCCATCGACCCGAACACCATCACCGTCGGCAGCGTGTTCGGGATCATCCCGTAGAGCGCCAGCCAGAACGAGCGGAAGAGGATCCACAGCATCGCCATCAGCGTCGCGAACACCAGCAGCAGCGAACGGAGCTGGCTCCACACCAGGCTCTCCAGCATGTTCGTGTAGAGCACGAAGATCCCCGTGATGTGCGCCGACTCCTCCTTCGGCCCCCCGAGCCCGGCGACGAACTCGCGCAGCTCCCGGATCACGCGGACCCGGTTCATCCCCTCCCACGTCTCCTTCATCCGCGCGAGCACCCGCACCGAGGAACCGTCCTCCGTCAGGTAGGGCTTGCGCGTCTCCGGCTCCACTGTCTGCAGGAGGAACTTCATCGCCTCCTTCGGGTCCGGCGGCTTGCCGGTGTAGGCCTGGAGGATCTTCTCCACCTCGGTGAGCTGATTCACGATCGTGAGCGACTTCCCCACCTCGGGCCGCGCGTCGAGCCATTCCTGAATCCGCCGCACGCGATCGAGGTTCTCCCGGTCCCAAAACCAGCCCTTCTTCGGCCCGGTCAGGATCACCTCGAGCGAGGTCGTCCCCCCCATCTCGCGATCGATGAAGAGCAGCCCGCGGTAGATCTCCGAGCTCTCCTTGAAGTAGTCGATGAAGCGGGTTTCGACGCGCACGAGCGACGCGCCGTAGCCGAAGAAGACCAGCGCAGCGAGGCTCCCCGCCACCAGGAGCTTGCCGTGCTTTTCCGTGAAGCGTGCGAGCGACAGCGTCAGGCCGACCCGCGGGTCCATCTCGAGCTCGGGGGCGGCGTCCAGCTTCATCAGGGACATTCCGGCCGGGAAGACCAGGAAGGACTGCACGAAGGCCAGCCCGACCCCGATCGCCATGAACGTCCCGAACTCCATCACCGGCTTGATGTGGCTGATGAGCAGGGAAGCGAACCCCGCCACGCCCGCGGCCGCGACGAAGAAGCACGGGCGGGCCATCCGCGCCACGGCCTCGGCGACGCAGTCCTCGTGCGAGCGCGCAGGGTCCCGGCGCAGCTCGCCGTATTGGAGGATCAGGTAGATCGAGTGCGCCATCGCGATCACCATCAGCAGCGAGCTGATGTTGGACGTGACCACGGTGGTCTGCTTGCCCATGAGCACCATGATCCCCATGACCCAGATCACGGTCATGGCGCACGCGGTCAACGGCAGCACCACCCAGCGCAGCCGGCGGAAAATCAGATAGAGCGTGACGAAGAAGATCAGGAGCACGCCCACGCCGAAGTAGTACAGGTCCTGCTCGATGTACTCGACCATGTTGACCAAGATGAAGGGCAGGCCGGAGACGTGGAAGGCATGCCCGCGCGCGCGGAACTCGTCGAGCAGTGCGCGCACCTGGCCGACGATGCGCCGGCGGTCGGCCTTGCGCGACTTCTCGAGCTCGCGGAACTCGGCGTGCGCCCCGGCCCGCTGGGCCAGCAGCGCCTGCCGGCCGGTCGCGGTCGCGGGATCGGGCCCGCCCGGCTCCGGCGCGAGCGTGCCGGCCAGGCGCTCATCGATCCGGTGAACCTCCAGCTCGAGCCGGGCGATGTTCGGGTCTTGATCCAGGTAGGCGAGCAGCGAAGTGACCTTGCCGTCGGGCGAGACCACGTTGCGCTCGTACGCGGAGTGGCCGAGGAGTTCGGCCCGCGCCTTCTCGACGTCGCAGCCCTTCTGTCCCAGGTAGGTTTTCTCGCGGGCGAGGCCGAGGATGCCGAAGCGCGACTTGGGGCTGCGGTAGAGCCGGATCGTGGTCAGGCTGAGGACTTCGGAGACCTTGGGGATCGCCTGCAATCGCTCCGTGAGCTCGCGCACGAACGCCACCGAATCCGGGGCGAACACGTCCTCGGCTCGGAACGAGATCATCACGTACTCGTCGCTGCCGAAGACGAACCGCGACTCGTCGTAATACTCGAGGTCGGGGTCGTCTTCGAGCACGAGCGAGCCGGAGCCGACGTCGACGCCGAATCCGGGCAGGAGCGACGCGAACCACGCCGTGACCGCGATCAGCAGCCCGAGCGTGAGGATGCGATGCCTGAGAACCCAGCGGGCGTAGGCGCGCATCGACTATCCCGAAACGTGCCCCTTGCGGCGGAACCCTTCGAGGTAGCGGTCGATCACGGCCTGCACCTCTGGGGTCATGGGCAGGAACTCGATGCCGACCTCCACCCCGCCGCTTTCCGGATAGTGCAGACGGACCGGCCGGCAATCGAAGGCGAGGCCGGAGAGCGGAGTCTGGGTGAGCTTGACGTGGATCACGCTCGGATCGATCGGGATCGAGCGCCGGGACATCTGGTCGACGCGGGTGCGCGCGCCGCCGAGGGAGAGGTTGACGATGGTGATCTTGCCCTGGTCGAAGATCTCGCCGCTGCGCAGTTGGATCACGGCGTCGGCGCCGAGGACGACGTTGAATCGCATGTGGCGGCGCTGATGCACCGCGCGCAGCAGCGAGAAGTCGAACCCGACCTCCTGCGCGTAGTCGAGCACGCCCGCGACCAGCTCGGGCGAGAGCCGGTCGGTCCGGTCCCCGCGCAGGATCCGCGCGACCACGTTCGGGTCGAGCTTGAAGTGGATGGAGATGTCGTCCTGAGTGGCACTCATCGTGCTCCTCCCCTTTCCGTGCTTCCTGGATCGTCCGTGGTGTCCGAGCTCGCCTGCGCAAAGAAGTCCCGGGTCAATCAGCGCTCGATCTGGCTGGTCTTCTGCTCCGGGCCGCCGACCTTGGGGATGACCACGATCCCGGATTCGGGATCGACGTAGTAGCGCTTGCCGTCCTCGACCGCATCCAGGCCGATCACGGTCCCGGCGGGAATGCGCACGTTCTTGTCGATGATCGCACGCCGGATCTGGCAGTGGCGCCCGATGTCGACCCCGTCCATCAGGATCGAATCGCTGACGTGGGTCCAACTGTGGACGAACACGTTGCGGCCGAGGATCGAGTCCTTCACCTGCCCGCCGCTGAGGATGCACCCCTCGCAGACCAGGGAGTGGGTGGCGCTGCCGCGCCGCTCGCCGTCGTCGAACACGAACTTGGGGGGCGGGTCGTTGTAGTTGGCGGTGCGCAGCGGCCACTGGCGATTGTACAGGTTGAAGACCGGCTCCGGGTTCTTGAGGTCCATGTTGGCGTCGTAGTAGGCCTGGATGGTCCCGACGTCGCGCCAGTAGCCGCGCTCCGGCCCCTTGCCGCTGCCGGGGCACTCGTTGGTGCTGAAATCGTACGCGAAGAGACGCTGGGAGGAGACCAGCGCGGGGAGGATGTTGCGGCCGAAGTCGTGCTGCGAATCGGTGCGGGAGTCCTCGACCAGCACCTTGAGCAGGAGATCGCGGTCGAAGACGTAGTTGCCCATCGAGGCGAGGGCCATCTCGGGCCGGCCGGGCATCGGCGCGGGGTCTTTGGGCTTTTCCTGGAACTCGAGGATCTTCCCCTTTTCGTCGACCCGCATCACGCCGAAGGAGGAAGCCTCGGCGAGCGGCACGGGGATGGCGGCGATCGTGACCCAGGCCGTCGACTTGCGGTGGAATTCGACCATCGGCCGCACGTCCATACGGTAGACGTGGTCGGCGCCGAAGATCGTCACCAGGTCGGGCCGGTGGTTCTCGATCAGATTCATGTTCTGGAAGATCGCGTCCGCGGTGCCGCGGTACCAACTGTCCCCCATCCGCATCTGCGCCGGCACGGGGATCACGAACTCCTTCCCCCGCGGGTCGCTGATGTGCCAGCCCTGGTGCAGGTGCTCCATCAGGGACTGGCTCTTGTATTGGGTGAGGACGTAGATCCCGCCGATCTCGGAATTGACCAGGTTGCTGAGCACGAGGTCGATCAAGCGGTACTTGCCGCCGAAGGGGACGGCAGGCTTGGAGCGTTCGAGCGTGAGCGGGTACAGCCTCTCCCCGCGCCCCCCCGCCATCACCATGGCGAGGATCTTGGGACCGGCCATGGGGTCGGTTCCTCCTCCCGATCTGCGATGCCTGCCCATGGTAGGGCCGGCGCGCGGCGCTGTCAATGAACGGAGCGCCGACCAATAGCGCCGACCGGGACGCGCTCCAAAAAAAGACCTCGCCCTCGGCGCGCATGGGCGGGATCCACCGTCCCGGGGGACGGGCCGTTCGTCGCCTCTGTGAGCATTCATTGCACCGGGAGCGGTGTCCGGTTGCCGCCCGGTGAACCGCGTTGATTTCAGCCGGCGGATGTGCTACCAAGGGCGCAGTCCAAACCGGAGAGGACGCAGATGGCGAACGATCCCGACCTCCTGCTCGGCAAGCTGGCGCTCGAAAGGCACTTCATCACTCAGGCGCAGCTCGACGAGTGCCTCGCCCTCCTCCGGCGCTACCGCGGGGACGGCCTCGGGCTGACCCTCCTGGAGATTTTCCAGCGCAAGGGCTACGTACAACCCGACCAGCTCGGCGTCTTGCAGCGGGAGTCCCACATGGACGCGCTGAGGACCGAGGACCTGCAGATCGGCCAGATCGCGATCGACAACGAGTTTGCCACGAAGCAACAGGTGAAAGCGGCACTGCACCGGCAGTCGGACGAACTGCTGCTGGGAACGCAGACGCGCCTCGTGGACCTCCTGCGCGCCGACGGGGTGCTCACTCCGCAGATGGTCCGCGCACTGCAGAAGGCGCAGGAGCGGCTGCGGGCGCAGGCTCATCCCGAAGGCCGGCCCACGCCGCCGGCCGCCGCGCCCGCGGCGCCTCCGCGTCCGCCCGCGGGCGCCGCGCCGGCTCCGACGACCCGTCCGCCGGCCGAGCAGGACGACGTCGCCACGGTGGATGAGATGATGGTGCCCTGGTTGGTGAATCGCACTCCGGTCTCCCCGGGCCAGGTGACCGCGCTGCCGGGGAAGAAGCCGGAGACGCCGCAGACGCCGGAGAGCCAGGACGACCAGTCGACGCTCGACCAGATCGTCCTGCCCTGGCTGAAGAAGCAGAAGGGGATGGAGGGGAAGCCCAGCCCGGACCCCCCCGGGTAGGCCGGCTAGTCCCCGGCTTCCCCGTCCTCCTCCGGCATACCGACGTGTTTCAGCGCCGCGATGGCGGCGAAGCGGATCCGCTCCTCGGGGTCCTTTTCCGCGAGCGCCGCGAGCTCGGAGGCGGCGGATCGCGCGTCGGGACCCAGGTGGCCGAGTGCCCGCACCGCGCCGTGGCGCGTCTCCGCATCCGGGTCCCGCAGCGCCCCGGTCAGCGCCGCCAGCGCGTCCTTCGCCGCCGGGCCGACCCCGGACAGCGTCCAGACCGCGCTCCGGCGCAGGTGCGGGTCTTTTCCCCCGATCGCGGCCACCAGCGCCGGCACCGCGGGGGCTGCCTGCTCCCGCAACTCCCGCAGCGCATCGCAGGCGCGCGTGGCGATCGCCGATTCCTGGTCTCCCAGCAGCGCGATCAGGGGATCGACTGCGTCTTCGCCGAGCTTGGCGAGCGCCACGGCGGCGGCCGACCCGAGCCGATCGTCGAGGTCGCGCAGCGCTTCTAGCAGCGCCGGGAGGGCCGGGCGAGCCACCGGTCCCAGCGTTCCCAGCGCGGTCGCCGCCACTTCCCGCACTGCCGGGCTGCGGTCGCGCAACGCCTTCGCGAGCGCGGGCACCGCGGGGATCGCGGCCGAACCGCACCTTCCGAGCGCCGCGGCCGCGGCCGCGCGGACCCCCAGGTCGGCGTCCCCGAGGGCCGCGGTCAGCCCCGCCACCGCGTCGGGATCGAGCCGCACCGCAGTCGCCCCCAGCGACAGCACCGCGGCCTTGCGGACCGCCGGCGAGGCATCCCCCAGGGCCTCCCGCAGCACGGGAAACCCGAGCGCGCGGAACTCCTTCGCCCGCTCCAACCGCCCCAGCGCCTGCACCGCGTCCAGCCGCACCTCGAGGTCGGCGTCCCGGGCCCGCACAACCTGGAAGCCGAGCTCCTGGTCGGGGTCGTCTTCCTCGGCCCGGAGCGGGGCCGTCCCGGCTGCAAGCATCAGCAGGCACGCGATCAGCCGTTGCATGGGGTCTTCGGGGCGATCAGTCCACCCCTTCCTCGTCTTCGCCGCCCTCGTCGTCGAAACGACCCGCGCGGCGGATCACCTTGAACAGGTCGTTCCACTCCGCGCGCTGGCTGTCGCTGCCGGTGACGCTGGGCAGGAGGTCGCAAAGCAGGCGGGGGTGCGCCGCCTTGCCGTTGAGCAGGTATTGGGAGAGTTCCGCCACCAGGGCGTCGCGCTTCGCGACCAGGCCGGAGTCGCGCTTGACGCGGTAGCCGGCCTCGGCATCCAGGAGCTTGTTGAGCAGCGCGGTGAGCTTCTGCGGGGCGGCTTCCGCCTCGGCGGCAAGCGCCGGGTCCGACTTGGCCCGACCCACCGTCTTCAATACACTGCGCAGCCCGGCGCGCAGCTCCCCCATCTCCTTGCCGTGCTCCTCGTCCAGCGCCCGGTACTCCCTGAGCAGGGCGTCGCCGACACTGTCGTTCTTCGCGTCCTCGGAAAAGAGCGTGAGCGAGGCGCCCGCGACGAACGCAGCGAACGCCCATGCCGAAACCCGGATCCGCGGGCCCAGTCTCGACCTCATTCCAGCCTCCTATCGGCGCAACAGCTTGTTGACCCCCTGGACGATCGTCTCGCGCGTGAATGGCTTGGTGATATAATCCGACCCGCCCGCGAGGAACCCGAGCAGCCGATCGGCCGGCTCCGTCCTCTGGCTCATGAATACCACCGGTACGTGAAGGGTCCGATGATCCGTAGTCAGCGACTTGCAGACCTGGAAGCCGTCCATCTCGGCCAGGGCGACATCCACCAGGACCAAGTCGGCTTTCCCCTCCTTGGCGAGCTTCAGCCCCTGGAGCGGATCGCCTACTCCCACCACTTCATATCCTTCGATTTCGAGGTGAGAACGGGCTTCCGCGACCGAAGCGGCATCTTCGTCGATGATCAGCACCACCTTGCGGCGGGCCCGGGATCGGGTGCCCTTTTCCTTTGCCGGACCCGTGGCGGGAGAACGGGACGCGGCGAGGGCTTCGGCGCGGGTCCGCCTGGCCGTTGCGCCCTTCTTCCGGGATGTCGAGCGCTTCCCCTTGACCCGCGTGGTCGCCTTGTCGGACATGACGTGTTGGTCCCCCCCTGGACCGGCTCCGCTCCCCGCAGACACCCACAAGTGAAATCGCCGTTGCGATTTGCATCTCGAGCGCGAGCCATTCCCCGAATGCCACGGTCTTGCCGACCGGGCCACCGGAGTGCCCGCGGAACCCGCGGGCGATCCGATCTAGTGTAGGTCCGCCCTCGGCGGTCGTCAATCCAATACTGTCGCGCAACGAATTCTCTTTAGCCACCCTGAAGTTAGGAAATGCGTCGGGAATCCGCTTTACATCCGCGGCGCGCGCGTGTCGGTAAAGGCGGCGCAACCCGACGAAACGGCCGATGGACGACCTGATCGACCGCGTGCAAAGGGGAGACCGGCAGGCGCTGCACGACCTGTTCGAGCGGCACGCCGAGGGGCTCTACCGGTATGCGTTCCACCTGACCGGGGAACATTCCGACGCGGAGGACCTGGTGCAGGAGACCTTCCTGCGGGCGATGGCGGGCCTGTCCGGGTTCCGGGGCGATTGCGCATTCGAAGGCTGGCTGTTCCGGGTCGCGATGAACCTGCACCTGAACGCCCTCAGGCGTCGCCCCGCGGAGCCGCTCGACCGGGATCCGATCGCCCCGGTCGCCGAATCGGGCCCGGACGAGGGCGCGCTGGCGCGGCTGCGTGCGGCGATCGACGAGCTGCCCGCGCGGCAGCAGGAGGTGATCCTGCTGCACACGTACCGGGGGATGGACTCGCAGGAGATCGCACGGGTGCTTGGGTGCTCCTACGAGTCGGTGCGGATGAACCTGTCCCACGCCCGCAGACGCCTGCGGGAGCGGTTGGCGGACGAGCTGGAGAATCGGCTGTGACCTGCGCGGAATGTCGCGATCGGTTGGACGACCGGCTCGACGGCTTGCTGGCTCCGGCCGACTCGGCCGCGATCGAGCAGCACTTGCGGGCGTGCCCGGCCTGCGCTCGCGAGGCGCGGGTTTACGATGGCCTGGAAGCCCTGCTCCGGCGCAGCGCGCGGGTGCCCGACCGGGTGCCCCCGGCGGCGCGGCTGGTGCCGCAGCGGGTAGGGCCGGCGGAGACCCTGCTCCCGCGGCGCGGGCCATCGCCCGTCGTCCTCGCGCGGGTGTGGATCGCGGTGGCGGCGGTGCTGCTGGCGTTCCTGGCCGCGCTCCCGACGCTGGAGGAGCAGCCGCGCCGACCGGTTCCTGCCGCCGCGGTCCGGACCGCGCGCGCGCAGGAGCCGCCTGTGGCGGTCGACCGGAAGGACCCGAGGGCGAAGCTGCGCCTGGCGGCGGAAGCCTCGGGCGACCGGCGCGCCCCGCTGCTGGCCGAGCTGCGCGGCTCGCGCGCGGGCTGGGAAAGGGCGTACGTCGCGGCGATCCGCGCGGGCGAGACGGACGCGGCGTGGCTCGGGCTCGCGGCCGACCTGGGGGTGGACGCGGCGCGGCCGGCCTTGCGGCAGCTTCTCTCCGAAACCCGGTGCGGCGGGGATGCGCTGCTCACGCTGGCGCGGATGCGGGACCCGGTGGGAACGGCCTTCGCGCGGGCGGGGCTGAACGGCGGGACCGACCCCGAGGCGTGCCTGGAGGCGCTGACGGTGGCGCAACCCGAGCGGGCGGCAGCGCTGCTGCTGGAAGCGACCCGGGACGACGCCCTGTGGGGGGCGGCGATGCGGCTGCTGTCCCGCCTGGGGGCGGCGGCGGACCCGGAGCTGCTCGCGCGGTTGGGCTCGCGCGACCGGCGCGCGCAGCGGGAGGCGATGGAGCTGGCGTCGCTGCTCGGGAGGACGGAGGCGGCGCGGGGGATCCATCCGCTGCTTTCCGGGCCGCTGCGCGGAGACGCGGTCGACGCGCTGCTCTCGCTGCGGAACCCGGAGAGCGTGGGGCCGCTGGTGACGGCGATGGGTGACCCGGCGCTGGCGGACCGGATCGCGGGCGGATTGGCGAAGTTCGGGGCAGGCGGGATCGCGCGGCTGCTGGACCTCCTGAGAACGGGGACGGCCGCCCAGCGCTCGCGCGCGGCGGCGGTCTTGGGGAAGACCGGAGACCCGGCGGCGACCCCGGCGCTCTGCGCCCAGCTACGGGACGCGAGCTCGCGGCGACAGGCGATCGCGGCGCTCGGGGCGCTGGGGAATCCGGCGGCGATCCCTTGCCTGGAGCCGCTGCTCGACGACCCGGCGCTCGCGCGGGAGGCACTGGCGGCGATCGCGGCGATCGGCGGCGCGGGGGCGTTCGCCCCGGTGGCGCGTGCCGCCGCGCGCCACGCGACGGCGCGGGAGGCCCTCGATGCGCTGGGTCGTCTCGGGACCGAAGAAGCGTTCAAGCTGCTGCTGTCCGGCCTGCACCGCGCCTACACCGCCCCGGCGGCGGCGCGCAACCTGGGCCGGCTCGGCGACAAGAAGGCGATCCCCGCGCTGATCGGCGTGCTCCACCGGTCCGAGGTGCGCGCCGACGCGGTCGCGGCGCTGCAGGAACTGACCCACCAGGACTTCGGGGCGAACGCCGCCGCGTGGCAGACCTGGTGGAAATGGAGCGAAAAGGGTTCCGGCATCGAACGGCCGGCCATCGATCAGGGGTAGGTCCCGAGCGGACCCAGCGCGGCTGCCGCCGCGACCGACGGAACTACGGATCATACGGATTGTCTGGATTGCCCAGCGCCGGATGCCGCCGCAACCGACGGAACTACGGATCATACGGATTGTCCGGATTGTCCAACGGCAGAAGGTGTGATTCCTCGCAAGATCGTCGAAAATGCGACGATGTTGCCGGTGTGTAATACGGATTTCCAACGGCTGAGGATGTGCTTCCTCGCAAGATCGTCGGAGATGCGTCGCCGTGACCAGGCACCGTGACCCAGGCACAAAGGTCAGCCAGGGGCATGCGAGCTGCTTCCGTGGCACCTCGTGCCCGTGCCCGACCTGGCCACGCCGGCACGGACACGGGCTCACCCGGTTGAGCTTTATTCCTGACCACGCCGGTGGGTAATACGGAGAGTTGGTGTGCGCGATCCGTCTGTAAGGAGAAAGTCATGTCTCGTCGTTCCATGCTCTTCGGGCTCGCGATCGTGCTCCTGGGCGCACCCCTCGCTGCCGGGCAGGAGGAAAAGGCGGTCCACAAGGTCTACGACGTCGGCTTCCTGACCCAGGCGCAGGAGGATTTCCCCGGCGGCTCGCTCGCGCGCGGGCCATCGGCGGTTCCGGGGCCGATGGCGGTGGAGGAGGAGTCGTACTTCACCACCGCGGAGGACCTGACCGAGGCGATCCGGTCGAATTTCCACGAGGATTCGTGGGCCGACGCCTCTCACTCCCTGGAGTCGGAGAGCGGGCGGTTGTACGTCGTGAACACGCCGGCGGTGCACGAGGTGATTGCGCGCTACCTGGCCGCGATGCGCGCGCAGCGGGGCACGCAGATTGCGGTGGAGGCGACGCTGGTGGAGTTCTCTCCCGCGGCGCTCGACGCGCTCGAATCGGCGGGGACCGGCGCGGGTGCTGCGCTCGACGAGAAGCAGCGCGCGGCGCTCGCGGCGGCGCTCGAGCAGCCCGCCGAAGCGCGGGTGCTGCACACCTCGCGCGTCACCGCGTTCTCGGGCCAGCGCGCGCACGCCCGGAGCGCGCGGATGCGCACCTACCTTTACGACTACGACATCCAGATCGCGGAAAAGGCGGTGTCGGCCGACCCGATAACCGGTCGGTTCGAGGAGGGCGCGCTGTTCGACGTGCGGCCCTCGCTGGACTTCACCGGGACCCGCGTGACCCTGGAAGTCCGCTACGAGCAGCAGGCGCTGGCGGCTGCGCTCACCGCGTTCGACGCACGCCTGGCCAATGTCGGCCCGATCCACCTGCCCGTGCTCGGCCGCGCGGTGATCCGCACCTGCGTGGCCGCTGCGCCCGAGCAGACCGTGCTCGCCGCCACCGTCTCCCTCCCCCCGCTCGCGGGCGAGCGCCGCTGCGTCGCCCTCCTCCTGCGGGCCTCGGTGATCCGCGTCGTGGCTGCGCCCGCCCAACCGGTGGAGTCGGCGGAGAAGCGCCATTTCCGTGCTTTCGACGTCGGGTTCCTGACGCGCTTCGTTCCGGACTTCCCCGGGCCCAGCCTCGAGCCGGCGCCGATGGACGGCGCGAGCGCCGCGGGCCCCAGTTTCATGTTCGAAGAGTCGGTCGACGCCGGGCTCACGATCTCGGTCGGGCAGTTGGTCGAACTGGTCAAGCGGAACGTGGCCGCCGAGAGCTGGAACAACGCGCGCAATCGCCTCTGGGCCAACGGCGGGCAGCTCCTGGTGGTGCAGACCCCGGAGGTGCTGAAGGAATTGGAGGGCTACCTGGCCGCGCTCGCCCAGGAGCATGGCCGGCTGATCCGGGTGGAATCCATCGCGCTGGCCGGGCCGGGCCTGCGCGGCGCCCTGGCGCAGGGCAGCGCGGTGAGCGCGGAGACGATCCGGACACTGAAGAGCGGGACCACGGCGAAGGTGCTGGCCCAGGCTTCCACCTGGTGCTTCCACCGGGAGCGGGTCCACGCGGCAGGGTTGGTCACGCGCAATTACATCTCGGGGCTCGACTCGCAGATCGCCACCGATTCGCGCGGCATGGACCCGGTGATCGGGCAGATCGAGGAAGGTTTCCTGCTGGACGTGCGGCCGACGCTGGTGGGCGACGGCACGAGCATCCTGCTCGACCTGCGCCCGGCGCTGGCGCGTATGGAGCAGGAGCCGCAGCCGATCGAGACGCGCGGGGACGACAACCGGATGCACCTCGTCGACCTCGAACTGACCGAGCAGAGACTGAACCTGACGGTGCGGGACGGCGAGTGGACGGTCGCCACGCTGGCTGGGGATCGGGCGATCCTGGTGCGGGCGCACGCGGCGAAGACGCCGTAAGCGGGACTGGGGCGCGGCAGGGCGCTGGGGCGCCCTGCCGCGAACCCCAAGTCCCAGGCACCCCCCGAACTCGAGCTCCCCCGGATCACCGCCGGCCGTGACCAGGCATGGGCCCTGAACGATGGTCGCATCCCGTCGTCGTGCCTTGCCCTTGCCCCTGCCCTTGCCCTCTCTCGTCGGGAAGCGGGCAAGGCGGTCCGTTCAGCGTCCATGCCTCGTCACACCGCCGGCCGATCGCGAAGCCGGCCGTCACGGCTCCAGCCGGATCACCGCCGGCCGATCGCGCCGGGCCTCGTGGAAGTCGCGGACGTCGCGCTCGTACTCCGCGATATCCATACCCATGTAGCGGGCAGGGAGCCCCTTCATCCGGCTGAGTCCCTCGTTGGCCAGCCAGGTATGGGTCGGCGACCCGAGGAAGAACTTCAGGTTGGCCGCCGCCACCTGGATCAGGCCCTGGAGGAACTGGCCTTGGGGGGTCTTCCGGCCCACGGAATTCCAGAGCTGCTCGAGTTCCTCGTGGCACTCCCACCAGTAGGCGAAGTTGTGCAGGTCGACGCCGCGCAGGTAGGAGCCGCATTCGCGCCAGCGCTCGGGGGGCAGCGCCGGCGGCAGCTCCGGGTGCTTGCCGTAGGAGTGGCCCTCCGGGTGGGTGGTGGGGTGCGGCGAGCGGCCGGGAACGAAGCGGTACGGCGGGAACGGCGCGCTGGAGTAGCGCGGCCACGCCGGGTCGGGGACCGGCGGCTCCTGCAAACGCACCTCGCATCCGCGCGGCGCCGCGCGGCCGAAACGGAAACGGGAGAACGTCCCCGTCGGGATCGTTCCCCCGCAATTCTACCGGCGATTGGCGGAAAAGGCTACTTCGCCTCCCACGCCTCCGCCACCATCGTGCTCTCGGTGTTGGCCGCGCCTTCGGTCTTGGACTCGGACTTGACCATCGCGCTCGGGACGTCCTCGCAAATCCACGCCTTGCCGCTCGTCTTCATGCCGGAGGCTTCCGAGGCAAAGGTCGACCAGGTGCACTTGATCTTCTTGCCGCCGACCTCGATCTCTTCCGTACCGGTCTCCGTCTTGGCCGCGCTGGCCGGCTGCTCGGTGGTCTCGGGCCGCTTCACCTTGCGGGGCATCTTCTGGTTGGCCTTGGAGGGCGGAGACTTGGTCTCGGCGCCGTTCATGATCGTCGTCGACTCGATCGCGTACTCGAAGGTGAGTTCGCTGTCGGTCACCTCGACGAGCGTGGTCGTCGTGAGGGTGAGGGTCTCCATCTTCATCTGGGGCATGTCCATCTTCGTCGTGGTCTTGGTCCGGACCCAGGACCCGACCTTGAACTTGATCCAGTAGGGCTGGGTCTCGACGTCATCCGCCAGAGTGGCGCTGCAACATCCGATCACCAGAGCCGCCGCCATCAGGAACCGTCTCATCGAATTCTCTCCTCAAAAACCTGCGGAATGGGGGGACAGGAAGGGTCGCCTTATAGCGATTGGGGACGGCAATTGCAATAGGATTGCGAGCGGCCGGAGGCCCTCGGGAAATGACCTCCCGCGCACCGCGGGTGCGGCCGCGGCGACGCGGAGAGGCGCAAGATACAACCGAAGGCGTGAAACCCTCCGGTGTCCCCGGCTATTCCCGGATTGCGGCCGCCGGCGTCATCATCGGCTCTCATCGCCTCGAGCCATCGACCTGCTCCGCTTCATGAGGGAGATCCACCACGCCATCGTCCGCGTCCGCGAGGTCCCCGCACTCGTCGAGAGGATGTGTCGGATCGCCGTCGAGCCGGGCCGTGACCAGGCATAAGCCCTAAACGACGGTCGCATCCCGTCGTCGTGCTTTGCCCTTGCCCCTGCCCTTGCCCTTTCTCGTCGGGAAGCGGGCAAGGGCAGGCAGGCAAGGCGGTCCGTTTGGCGTTAATGCCTCGTCACGAGCGGGGCAGATCCCCAGGGTCGTCGACCGACTCCGAGTCGCTGGATCGCCGGGCCGGCCAATCGCCTTGACTCCCCTCCCCCGCATCCCGTATAGTTTCGCGGCCTCGCGTGGACTCGCGCGGAGGCGGAGGAACCGTTGGAGGGATCGAGATGGAAGCCGCTCTCGCCGTCCCGGTTGCGGCCGTGACGGTCGCCGCCCCTCCCTGCCTCTGGCTGCGCAACCGGACCTGGGACCTGGTGTGGATCAGCCTGAGCGCGCTCCTGGTGGGCCTGCCGTTCGCCGCCTACGAGATCTTCCAGTACGCCCTCGGCTTTCCCTCGGTCCGCGACCTCTTCGGGATCAAGCCGGGCGACGTCCTCGATGTCGCGCGCAACGCGGTCAACGCCCTCATCGCCATCTTCATCGGCGGACCGCACATGTACGCCACCTTCACCCGCACCGCGCTCGACGGCGAGTTCCGCCCCCAGCACGTGCCGTTCCTGCTCGGCTCGCTGCTGATCCCGGTCGGCGTCATCACCCTCGGCATGGCCGACTTCATCCTCCTGATCACCTGCTTCTTCTTCTGGGCCTCGGTGCACATCATGCACCAGATCGCCTACATCATCGACAGCTACAACCACCGCAATCCGGTCCCGATCTCCTGGACCGGCCGGGCGCTCGACTATGTGGTCACCTTTTCCTCGCTCTACCCGCTCGGCGTCTGGCGCATGGTCAACGACGACTTCAAGATCGGCCAGCTCCACCTCTACTTTCCCGAGTTCTTCAAGATCAAGAACAGCCCGATCCTCGGCTGGGGCATCTTCCTCCTCGCTTTCGCGGTCTTCGCCGTCTCCCTGCTCCTCTGGGTCGCCCGGACCTGGGGCGAGCACCGACGCGGCGCCCTCCACTCCCCCAAGGCGCTGCTCATGGGGCTCACCATCGTGGTCGCCTTCTTCATCCCCGCCTATCACGAGCTGGATGTCGCGTTCCAGGGCTTCAACACCTGGCACTCCTTCCAATACATCGGGCTCACGCTCTACATCAACCAGTTGCGCCAGAAGAAACAGGGGATCGCCACGCCGCTGATCCGCGGCCTGTCGCAGGAAGGCAAGGGGTGGAGGTTCTATCTCTTCAACGTGGGCGCCTCGTTGGGCACCGTGCTGCTGATCGCCCTGCTGCTGGTCAACCGGTCGTGGCTCGGCTTCGGCTTCGACCAGTGCTACTACCTGGTCGTGCTCTCCGTGCTGCTGGTGCACTACTTCCACGACCACATGCTGTTCACGGAGATGGAAGCGCTCAAGGCTTGAGGCCGACCCGGGCCACGTACACCTGGGCGGGGTCGACCCCCTGCTCGCCGCCGAACTCCTCCTCGCGCACGCCGATCCCCTGGGTCGCCTTCTGGCACGACCAGTAGCGGATCCCCCGAATCCCGCCGTCCGCCCCGCGCACCCAGGCCTGGAAGACCACCGAGTGGCCGGAGCCGCTCTTGCGCCAGAATTGGACGAAGTCGCCGGGGCGCGCGTCTGCGAGCGAGTCGACCGCGAAGCCGAGGCGGTGCGTCACCAACGCGTGCCGGATCAGCGTCCGGTCTCCGTCGGCGCCGGAGCCGTACCAGAGCCCGCGCATCGCGAGCAGGGCTTCCGCCGTCAGGTCGCCGATGCGAAACGTGCGCTTGCGGTCGGTGCACCATTTTTCCCAGGCGCGGAAGAAGACCTCGAAGGTGAGGCCGCAGCAGTAGCAGCGCCCCTGCGGGTCGCCTTCGGCGACGACCTGGCCTTGGTAGACGAGATCGCGGGTGGTGCCGGCCCAGGCGGAGTCCTTGGGCCACCAGTAGGCGTGGGTCCCGTCGGTCGGGTAGGTCGCGATCACCGCGAGCAAGGCCTCATGGAACTCGCCCGCGGGCGGCACGACGGGCTTTTCGCTCGCTGCCGCCAGGGCAGCGCACAGCGCCACGGCGACCGGGATCGCGCACCGTCGGCGAACAAGCTTGACCATGTCCTCTCCCCTGCTAAGATAGCCGGCCTCATCTTCGCGCGAGAGCGCGCCGGAGGCAACCAGAAAGGACGGGTGCGATGGGCGACATGGCCACGACGAAGACCCGGATCATGACCTTCACCGTGAGCGCCATGCGCGAGCGCGTGCGCGACTTCGCCTCGCTCCTCGAGGGCGCGGCCGGGGAGGGCAACCTGACGGCCGTCCTGATTTACGGCGGCATGGTCGCCAACGAGTTCTTCCCCGCCACTTCCGACGCCAACGTGGTCGCCGTCCTGCAGCGCGCCGACATCGAGACTCTGCGCAGGCTCGCCCCGGTGGTCCACGACGCGCGCGTGTACCACCGGATCGCCACCCTGGTGCTCACCCAGGAGGAGATCCGCACCTCGGCCGACGTCTTCCCGGTCAAGTTCCTCGACATGCGCGACCGCCACCAGCTCGTGATCGGCCGCGACCCGTTCGTGGGGCTCGAGATCTCCGAGGAGTACCTGCGCCTGCGCTGCGAGCAGGAGCTCAAGAGCCTCCTGTTCCAACTGCGCAGCACCTACCTGCAGCACTTCGGGTCGCACGTCGACCTGATCACCCACATGCTCGGCGCCCTGTCGGGCTTCCTGGTGACCATGCGCGCGCTGCTCCACCTCAAGCACGTCGAGGTCGGCCCGACCCGGCGGGACGTGATCTACGCGGCCGGCACGCACCTCGGGGTCGACCCGACCTGCCTGCACGGGCTGCTGGACTTGAAGGAAGGCCGGGTGACGCCCGACCCGGATGACGTGGCCGTGACCTACGGCGCCTTCCTCAATGTGGTCAGCCTGGCGGCCGCCGAGGCCGATCGGCTCAAGACGTCGGGCGGGATGAGGTAGCGGGGAAGGCGCGACCGGGGCGGGGTCGCCGAACTCGAGCGCCTCGGCCGAACGAGAACGATCGCAGGTTGACCGAGCTTCGTTTCCAGCGCTACAATCCCATCCGGTTGCAGATGGGTCTTCAGCGTCTTGCATTGCCATCGCCATGTTCACGGTAGCCCTTTCCTCGCAGCAAGAGATGGAACTCCTGCGCCCGGTGTTGGACCGGCTCAGGGACCGCTTCGCCCCGGAGCAGATCTGGCTGTTTGGAAGCCGCGGCGAGAGTCGTGCCGGGCCGACCAGCGACTTCGATCTTCTACTCGTCCTGCCGGATGACACGTCGGCCGAGTCCCTGGAATGCGCTATCGTCTGGAATGCCATCAGAGACTTCTGTCTCCCGATCGACGTGGTCCCCTGTACGCGGAGCGAGTTCGAAGCAGAAAAGTCGGAGATCGACTCGCTGCCGCGCGCGGCCTATACCCGTGGGAAGCTCCTCTATGTCCGTAGGCCGTAGGGTTGCGCCTACCTCGAGCTCGCTGGAGCGGATGCAGCGGCGGCGATTCTGCTGGCGAGTTCATCCAACCGGTATGCCGCGTACCATTGCCAGCAGGCGGTCGACAAACTCCTGAAGGCCGTCTTGCTCCACCATGGAATCGAGGCGGGAGTAGAGCATCACCTGAACGTGCTGATCGACCGACTGGCCGACGCAGACCCGTGGAAAGCGAGACTGAAGCCGTTCGAAGGATACTCGCCCTTTGCGACGTCCTGGCGATACCCAACGCCGGGCGGCCGTCTTCCCGCCGTGCCGGATCCGACGCGGGTGGAGGCGGACGCAAGGGGCCTCGATTCGCTCATTCAACTGGCGCAAGCGGAATTCCATGTTCCGTGACGCAACTGGACCGCGCGAGCCGAGACCTCAAGTGGCTCGGAAAACGAGTGGATCGCATTCACCTGGCCACGTCATCGCCAGATCAAGCGGGGAACCGTCCGCGGCATCTGCCGCCTCCTCGAAGTCCCTATGCCGGCTGGTATCTGGCCGAACCGGACTCCCTTCGCCGCGCCCGCAGAGCGTCACTTGGTCGCGGCCTTCCGCCCCTGCCTCCGGCATGTCGGTCCCACTGTCACGGAGCACGGTTGCGGGGAAAAGGCCGAGTGCTCGGCGCGTGCGACGGATGCAGCGACGGTTTCGCTCGGCCCGGCCGGATGGATGCACCGACAGCAGTACCGGGGGTCGCGAGCCGCACGGTGCGTGCGCCGACGGGCGCGAGCGCGTCGCGCGCGCACTGGGGCGTGCACCGGACCGCGCGGAACGCGGTTGGTGCGCTTCGGTGCGTGCACCGAGCCACGGTCCCATGGACGGCCCACGCCCTCGCCTGGCACCGAGATCGCATGGCTCGCGAGCTGGCCCCAGCACTCCCTGCTCAGCCCGCGTAAGCGTTCGCGGCTCTACGGGCCATGAATGCTGACAATTGCAGCGTCTTATCAGGGAGTCAACCGAGAGAGGCGAGCACGCAGAGCACGTACAGACCGATTCCGGTCAAAGCCAACCCGGAGATTCCCAGGGCACAGGCCCCGCGATAGCGAAGGTCAGGGGAAAACCAGAGAACTCCGAGGGTGAGGAGATCCCAAGCGTACGCTGCAACGAGCGCGGCCCAGAGGAGGAGTCCGCCTTTCAAGAGCCATCCACCCCACGACTGAAACATGACACCCAGGAGCAGATTTCCTATCAGCGTAATCGCATGGGCGCACAAGAACCTCTTCCGCCAATTCAGGCAATCGGCATTGCGGAGGTTTGAGAATCGGCTGAACTCGGCAAGAGAGACGGCCAAGAAAAACAGGGCCAGGAACGGAGATGTCCGATACCCGTAGTCAGCACAGACGGCGATCGAGAGCAGGGAGTATATCGAATAGCCGTGCTCCCGCGACTTGGGGATGGCCCACAGCAGGCAGTAGGCGTAGGCGCCGCCGATCACGACCTCCATCCCAATGAATTTTGTCCACCAATTCGCATCTTGACGGCCGATCCAAGGGGAAGTTGCGGCAGTCCAGATCGGCAGCGCGAAGACTACGAGGGCGTTACCGGCGAGAATCTGGTGGATTATGAGCTTGGCGATACCCTCGATTCGCGGGAGCGCCAAGGGTGTCTGATCTGGGCTGTGCGCGGCGGGGACCATCGGTGCGACAGCCCGCGACACGGCGTCGTCGCGACCGCTCAACCGCCGCACTCCTCGCGGAATGCGCGCGCCGCTTCCTCGACCTGCGCCCGTGAAATGTCGAGGTGGGTCACCGCCCGCACGTGCCGCTTGAACACCGGGCTCAGCCGCACCCCGCGCGCCGCCAGCCGCTGAAGCAGCTCGGCGGGGCCGAACCCCGGACCGGTCACCTCGATCACGACGATGTTGCTCTCGACGCTCGCCGGGTCGATCTTCACCCCCCGGCTGCCCGCGATCCGCTCCGCGAAAAGCCGCGCGTGGGCGTGGTCGTCGTGGAGGCGTTCCAAATGATGATCGAGCGCGTACAACCCCGCCGCCGCCAGGATCCCCGACTGCCGCATGGCGCCGCCCAGGCGCTGCTTCCACCGCCAGGCTTCCTGGATGAAGGCCTTCGTGCCCGCGAGCACGGCGCCGACCGCGCATCCGAGCCCCTTGCTGAGGTCGATCCAGACCGATTCCACCGTCCGGGCGTACTCGCGGGCCGGGACGCGGCTCGCCGCGACCGCGTTGAACAGCCGCGCGCCGTCCATGTGCACGGCAAGCCCCGCCTGGTGCGCGACCTCGCACACCGCGCGCACCGTCTCCAGCGGCCATACGGTCCCGCCCGCGAGATTGGCGGTCTGCTCGATCGACACCAGCCGGGAAACCGGGGCCAGCCGGAAGGGCGCGCGGATGCCCTCCTCGACCTGGGCCGCGGTGAAGACTCCGCGTTCGCCACGCAGGGTCCTGAGCTGGGCGCCGGCGAAGACCGCCGCGCCCGCGCACTCGGCATTCGCCGGGTGGGAGGTCTCGTCGCAGAGGATCTCGTCCCCGGGCCGGCAGTGGACCGCGAACGCCATCTGGTTGCACATGGTGCCCGAAATCGCGAAGAGGGCGGCTTCCTTGCCCAAGAGTTCGGCCACGCGCTCCTCGAGGCGCAGCGTGGTCGGGTCTTCGAACTTCTGCTCGTCCCCCACTTCGGCCCCGGCCATGGCCTGGCGCATCGCCGCGCTCGGCTTGGTGAGCGTGTCGGAAAACAGATCGATCGAAATCGGCATGGCGACCTCAATAACTCCGCGGCAGGCCGAGCACGTGCTCGGAGACGAAATTCAGGATCATCTCCTTGGTGATCGGGGCGGTGCGCAGCAGTCGCGCCGCCTCCCAGAGGTGGATGATCCCGTACTCCTCGGAGAAGCCGTAGCCGCCGAGGGTCTGGATCGCCCGGTCGGCGGCGTCGATCACCATCTCGGCGGCGGTGTACTTGGCCATGTTCGCGTAGGTCCCGATCTCCGCCGGGTCGAGGCCCTGGTCGAAGCCCCACGCCGCCCGGTACGTCAGCAGGCGCGAGGCGTCGAGCCGGATCCGCAGCTCCGCGAGCGGGTGCTGGATCGCCTGGTAGGCGCCGATCGGAGCCTTGCCGAAGACGTTGCGGGTGCGCGCGTAGGCGCAGGCTTTGTCGAGCAGGTAGCGGGTCATCCCGCAGGCCACCGCGGCGGCGAGGATCCGCTCCGGGTTGAGGGAATTGAAGAGCGCCTGCGCGCCCTCGTGTTCCTTGCCCACGCGATTCGCCGCGGGGACCGCGACGTCGTCGAGAAAGACGGCGAATTGCTCGTAGCCCTCGATTCCGCGCGTGGGGATCGGGCGCAGCTCGATCCCGCGGGATTTGGGGTCGACCAGGAGCACGGTGAAGCCATAGGCCTTGGGCAGGCCCTTCGCCGCCACATCCTCGGCCGACAGCGAGCGACATGGCAGCAGCATGAGGTCGGCCTTGTCCGCGCCGGTGATGAAGGTCTTCTGACCGGTCACGCGATACGCGTCGCCGTCGCGGCGCGCCATCGTGCGGATGCGGAACGTGTTGCTCCCGGCGTCCGGCTCGGTCAGGGCAAAGCCCAGCTTGAGCTTGCCCTCGGCGACGCCGGGAAGGATGCGCTGCTTGAGCGCCGCGTCGCCGTTGCGCAGGATGCAAAGCGCGTCCATCACCGTGAGCACCTGGAAGGCGTTGGCGAGGCCGGCGTAGGCGAGTTCTTCGAAGCCGAGGGTGAAGGGGAGAAGACCGAGCCCGGTGCCGCCGTATTCCTCGGGCAGCACGGAGCCGAAGAAGCCCGCGCCCGCGAGGTCCTGCCAGACTTCCTCGGGGTAGTTCTTTTCGTGGTAGATCTGGCGGATGTAGCGCTCGCGATGCGGCTCGTGCTTTTTCACCACCTGGCGGACCGCGTCGACGACGGCGAGTTGATCGGGGGTGAGGGTGAAGTCCATGGGTCGGGCCTCGAGAAATGGAGTTCGCAGGTCGCCGCGCAGTGTGTCACGGTGTTCCGGGGCTGACAATGATTTCTCGAGGCGGGGCGCGCGGGCCGTGCGAAGATCGCGGTGCGATCATCCGGAGGACACCGATGCCGACCAGCCGCGACCTGCTCAAGCAAGGGGACGCCGCGTTTTCCGCGCGGAACTACGCCGACGCGACCGCGCTGTATCAGCGGGCGGTGGAGCTGGGCAATCTGGAAAAAGACGAAGAATCCGCGATCGAGGGGCTGTCGCAGATGGCGCGCGCGCTGCTGGCGCAGGACCGGAGGGAAGACGGCCGGCCGTGGCTCGAGCGCGCGATGGCGCGGGCCAGGCCGGAGATGCCGCTCGCCTGGACGCGGATGCTCGGGGTGCGCGGCCGCTTCGAGTGGAAGGACGGGCGGCTCGCGGAATCGACGCGGACGTTCGAGGACGCATACGCCTTCTGCATGGAGCGGGGGCTGCACGAGCGGGCGATCGACGCCGCGCACATGGTGGCGATCACCGGAACGCCGGAGCAACAACTGGAGTGGGGCAAGCGGGGGATCGCCGCCGCGGAGAAGGGGGGCGTCGAGGGCTGGCTGGGGCCGCTGTGGAACAACCTGGGGTATACGTACGAGACGCTGGGGCGGAACGAGGAGGCGCTCGGGGCGTACCAGAAGGCGCGGCACTATCACTGGAAGCTGGGGGACGAGCAGGCGAAGCTGGTGGCCGACTGGGCGATGGGACACGCGCTGCGGGTCTGTGGCCGGCACCCTCAGGCGGCGAGCTGGCTGCGGCCGGTGCTCGCCTGGGCCGAGCGGCGTCAGGCGGAGCGCCGCGACGCGTCGAGCGCGGAGTGGGTCGGTTTGGCCTGTCGCGAGCTGGGGGAGACCGAGGCCGAGCGCGGCCGCGCGACGGAGGGGCTGGCGCTGATGCGCCGCGCGCGCGCGGAGCTGGAGGCGGCGAAGATGCCGGAGTGGGACGCCGCCGGCTTCGCGAAGCTGGCGCAGCGGATCGCGGAGATGGAGGCGGCTCAGGGCGGGCCTGCGGGACCGGCGCAACCCGCGCCGGAGTGACCGGGGTTCGACACCGAGGGGATCGTCGGGCCGCGCGGGTAGCCACGACGTCCGACCCGGTGCAAGACGACCCTCGGGACCCTACGGAACCAGGCGCCAACCCTGCGTGATGGGGTTGGGGCCCGGCCAGGCCCTCGCGTTCTGCGGTAGACTGTTCCTGAAATCCCGGCCGTAGACCGCCCCGGTCTCGCTCACGATGTAGGTGTTGAGCCCGGTGGAATCGTAGGTTCCCGGCCGGGCCTGAAAGCCGAATGCGCCAACGTTCGTCCACTTCCTGCCGTCCCCATCGGGATCCGTCGCCAGCGGCGCTTCGTTTTGATCCAGTTCGATCGCCCGGAACCAGTAGCCGGACTTCGACATCGCCCGATTCAACGCGATCAGGGCCGCGGATCGAACGTCTGTCCCCGGGATCTTCGCCCCGGGGAACGCGGCCCCCCCCTCGATCTTCGCATCGTCGGCCGTGGCCACGGCCACGTCTATCGCCGAAATGGAGACCCCGCACCCGTCCGGGAGGCGTTCCACCCGCCAGAAGCCGGAGACGTCCGCGCTCCAGTAGTCGGAGATCGTGTTCCGGTCCGCATCGGTCTGCCGCCATGTCGATTCCGTCGTGACCAGGGATCGTAGGGTGGCGACGGCAGAGCTCTCGTTGGCGGCGATCCGCGAACGGAGAAGGCTCGGGATGGCGATGGCCGCGAAGATGGAGACGATGATGCAGCCGAAGACGAGGACGACCCCAACCACGATCAGCACCATCCCCCAGGTGGGGAACCCCTTTTTCTTCTCCTCCGACATGATCCGTGCCTCCCGCAATCACCCAACCGGCCGTGCCGCGAAGATCATCGCAGGCCGATGGCGCGCGAGGAAGGAAATGTGGGGGCGGCCCCGCTCACTCGACCTCGCGGATTTCGACCGACAAACAACTCGCTTGATGCTGTTTGGAAACTGTGTAAAACGCCAAGGAAGCCAGGGAAACACGGACAACACGGACACCTGAGTCTTGCCTTTCCCCGACGGCCACCGTAGAGTAGCCGTCCCGCGGGAGAAAGCCAATGCCGATCCGACTCGCCCGACCCCTCCTTCTCGCGCTCGTTTTTCTCGGCGCCGCTGCCCGTCCGCGCGCCGACGAACCGCGTGGACTGTGGGCCGCGGCGGGAAAGGCCGAGATCACGCCCGACCTGGGCAAGGGCCCGGTGTTCATGGCCGGGTTCGGCAACGGACGTCGGGCCGAGAGCGTCCACGATCCGCTGCACGCGCGCGCCTTGCTCCTCTCCGACGGCGAGCGGACGGTCGCGCTCGTCGGGCTCGACCTGGTGGGCTACTTCCACCCCGAAGTCGAAGCGGTGCGGGAGCGCATCGCCCGCGAAGCCTCGATCGACCTGGTCGTGGTCTCCTCCACCCACACCCACCACGGTCCCGACAGCATGGGTCTGTGGGGCGCCCTCCCGCTGGTGAGCGGCATCGACCGCGGCTGGCTCGACTCCGTCCGCGACGCCGTCGCCACGCTCGTGGTCCGCCTGGCGCGCGAGATCCAGCCGGTGCGGATCGCGTTCGCCCAGACCACCGGACCGGTCGACGGCTTCGTCCGCGATTCGCGCGATCCCCGCGTGATCGACGCAACGCTCACCGCCCTCGTGGTCGAAGGCGCGGACGGCGCCGGCCCGGTCGGCAGCCTCGTCAACTGGGCCTGCCACCCCGAAGTCCTTTCGAGCAAGAACCCGCACCTGTCGGCGGATTACTGCGGAGCCCTCTGCCGCCGCCTGGAAGAGAAGCTCGGCGGAACGGCGGTATTCCTGAGCGGGGCGCTCGGCGGGATGCTCACCCCCGACGCCCGGGAACACAGCTTCGCCGAAGCCGAACGGATCGGCGCGGGTGTCGCCGACGGCGCCCTCGCCGCGCTCGCCCGCGCTCCGCGCCTGCGCGACGCCGCCCTGCGACTGGCCCGCCGGGAGATCCTCGTCCCGATCGACAATCCGCGCTACCACCTCGGCATGCGCACCGGCGCCCTGCGACGCCCGGTCTATGCGGCAGACGGCTCGCCGGTCCGCGGCGTCCCGCGGAGCGGACACGACGCCTTCGTCCGCACCGAGGTCTGCGCGTTCGCGGTCGGCCCCTCGCTCTGGGCGACCGTGCCGGGCGAC
>ORJL010065503.1_pt1 | contig 25275 bp, 10 predicted proteins | sample 1779941 | NCBI WGS metagenome assembly ORJL01 (sample SAMEA104232317, study PRJEB22302) | groundwater metagenome | biome: forest; feature: aquifer; material: groundwater | place: USA | collected 2011-08-07 | depth 5.8 m
GAAAATATATCGCCCAAACCATACAGTACTGAATATTTACTTCGAATAGCGCGTAAAATTCTTGATGGTATCTAAATAAAGGATTGTAAGCCCTATAATAGGTTTGGTTCGGTGTTACCATAACACTTACAATAAAGGGTGGTTCTAAAACTATCCCCGGCTCCACTCTGCCGTCCTTGCAGAGTGCTCAATCCTATTTAATTTCGTGGTTCTGCGAGGACGCAGAACCGAGCTTTAAGGGTTTGTAGAACTATTCTGATGATATTTGTGCGCTAAATGAGGATGGTCAATAGAGGAGGGTACTCAAATGATACTTAAAACTTTCTATTTCATAAAATCTGTATATATTTACGATACATGGTAAAACATAAATATATATGGATTTTATTTTTGGGGGTTATACTCGGGCAGGTATCGACTTTCCTCATGGCTCAACAGCTTGTCTTAAAAAACTACGACAAAACTTCCGGCTTACCCAGCAATTATATTACGGCTATAATGCAGGACCGCGATGGATTTATCTGGTTTGGTTCTGACCATGGCATTTCAAGGTATGATGGTAAATCTTTTATTACCTATGATACGCGAGATGGTTTGCCTGATAATTTCATTACAAAGATAGTTCAAAGCAGTGATGGAAATATTTGGATTAGTATGTACGAGCATGGTGTAGCTAAGTTTGATGGAAAGCATTTCCAATCGTTCACAACTGCTGAAGGGCTTAACGATAACGCAATAGGGAATATGCTTTGTGATGGGTATGGGAGAGTATTCTTTCTTTCACACTCAGGGGTGTCGGCATATGTTAACGGACAATTTACATTTGTTTGTCCGGTTAGTGATTATGCAACAGGAACAATTTTACCCAATGGAGCTATACTATTTACAAATAATGATAGTATATACAGAATCGATTCATCGATAGATAATTCAATACAATACAGGCGAGTGAGGTCCGAACATATATCCGGTATATCAACGATGGGAATATTTGATAAACCTTCATCTATTTGGGGTGGAGGAGAGTTGTTCATAAGCAGTAATGAGGGTGTTAATGTCTTTAAATTTATGAATGACACTACTCTTATTCGGGTAGCGCTGTATCAAATCAACGGGAGGATTTCGGAAATGGTTGCTGAGGGAGACTCTGCAATATGGTGCTCAACATTTTCAAATGCTATTAATAAAATAACACGTGATACTGTCATTCACTTTGATACTAAACAGGGATTGCTCCAGCAACGTGTAGAACGCATGATGCGGGATTATGAAGGGAATCTTTGGTTCTCAACATTCGGAAACGGCGCTCAAAAATTATCAACAACATCAGCATCTATCTTCAGGCAAAGTGACGGATTGCCCGGTAATTCTGTATCCGAAATTTTTGAAGATGCAAATCATACAATGTGGTTTGGAACGAGTACAGGTCTTTCGTTTTTAGAGAACGATTCAATTTATCGTGTTGCATCTCATAACTTAGATATGAAGGAGATTCGCGCCATAACACAAGATAAATATGGTGATTATTACATTGGTACTTTTGAGTATCTCTTTGGACCCGTTACGCACGCAGATTTATTGTCTGAGAAATCAATCAGAAAAGTAAGAATAGGATATGGAGTTTCAGGGATTTTCCCAATTTCTGATTCTGTGTTACATGCCGGGCGTTTGCCATCGGTGTGGGTAGGGTCATACGGTGAAGGCATTACCCGTATAAGCGGAAACAACGTTAGAATGTATAGAATGAAAGAAGGGATTTGTTCTAATATTATTGAGGATGTGATTCCCGGCATCAATAGTATTTGGTTCCCCTCACACAGTACAGGAGTAACAACGTTTTCAAATGACAAATTTGTGACGTACTCGCTACGTGATGGGTTACCCAGTAATGGAGTATATTCTGTGTATGAAGAGACTAATTCGGAACATAGCAAGCGAATTTGGTTCGGAACAGATAATGGGTTGACACTTCTCAATAATGGTGTTGCTCGAACGTATAGTACAACTGATGGATTGTTCGGAGCCCCTGTCGTAGGTATATTTCCCGATACATTTTTCACATCACAACATGATACAGCGCTGTGGATTGTTACTCCAAAAGGATTACATCGTATCTTGAATGGTACCCTTTCATTTATCGGTGCATTTTCTTTCAATCAAACGGGTGATCTTTCTATCAATGATGTTTGTCTTTCGTCTGACAATAATCTATGGTGCGGAACGCCGCAAGGTGTGTATAAAATTAATCTCTCAACATTTCAATCAAAGAGCAATCCGCCAAAAGTAGCAATAACAGGTGTTGAGCAAGATACCAATGTTGTATTTATGCATACGTATGGCGCTAATACCGGGCAATCAGGAGAAGAACATGAATTGCTTTATAATCAAAATAATTTGAATTTTAAATATGCAGGGCTTGGCTTTGTAAGCGAAGCTGATATGAAATTTTCATATAAACTTGAGCCGCTGGATAATGCTTGGTCGGAGCCAAATGGCGATAACCACATCCAGTTCAGAAATTTAGCAGATGGTGAATATCGTTTTGCAGTTGTAGCGATCAACGGAGACGGTATAACTTCAAGTATGCCTGCATATTTTTCATTTAAGATATTACCTCCATATTGGAAACGATGGTGGTTTATCGCAAGTATAATAATCTGTGCGGCAGGAGCAAGTATCGTAACCATTCGTTTGCTGGTGAAACAGAAATTGAGGAAACAGGCGGAAGAGTTCGAGCGCAGGCAGGCAGTACAACAGGAGAGGGATAGAATATCTCGCGACTTACATGATAACGTAGGGGCACAACTTGTCAATATTATTTCAGGCTTGGAGCTTGCAGGAAGATATTCAGATGTAAGACAGGTGGAAACAAAAACGGTGTTGGATTCTCTCAAAGATGATACCCGGGTAACGATGGCTCTGCTTCGAGAAACGATTTGGGCTTTGCAGTCGTCCGAGATGAGTATCGAAAAATTTGCCATTGAATTGGAACAGTATATTCGTAAGCAATTGAAATACCACCCGCAAATAAAACTTACGTTTAATTTTGAAGCCGGAACAACAGCGTTATTGAGACCCGTAGAAGCAATTAATATGTTAAGAATCGCTCAGGAAGCGTTATCAAATAGCTTGAAACATGCTTCTCCATCAACGATTTCGGTACGGGTATTTATCGATAGTACGTCGTATCTTAATCTTTATATGTGGAATGATGGATGTTTGACTGTGAACGATACAATAGTTTCGGGAAGGAGAGGGTTGCCGAATATGGAACGGAGGGCAAGTGAAATTGGAGGCACATTCCAATTTGTTCAGCATGATGAAAATTCGGCAAGTGTTGAAGTATGTTTGCCCATAAAAACAATTAGTGTTTAATGTATAAAATACCACGTATGGGGTATAGTTTCCTAATAAAAGAATGTTAACTTAAGACCATGGAAATTCGAATAGCAATTGTTGAAGATAATGCTTCGTTAAGGAAGAACTTTCGTGACCAATTCACGTTTTATCCTGATATTCAACTCGTTGCAGACTTTGCAACAGGGGAAGCAGCTATTAATAGTTTGCGGAGTTTACCTCCTACAAAATTACCTCATATCGTCCTGATGGATATTGAATTACCCAAAATGTCGGGTATAGAGACAACGATTATGCTGAAAGAATTACTTCCTGAAATTGAAATATTGATACTTACTGTTTTTGAGAATAACGAGAAAGTATTTCAATCAGTTCGTGCGGGGGCATCAGGATACATTTTAAAGGATGAATCGTTTGATGAGATTGTAAATGCAGTTCGAGAGCTAAAAAATGGCGGCGCTCCAATGTCTCCTACTATTGCCTCGAAAGTATTAACTCTGCTCAGGAAAAAATCTTTACCCGATTCCCCCAGAAAAACTATGGTTGATGAACCGGGTGATCCTGCTGAATTATCTCTTACAACTCGCGAGCTTGAATTATTAGAGGGTTTGGTAAAAGGTGAGACATATATTTCACTTTCGGAGCAATTTTTTCTTAGTCCCCATACTGTGAAAACACACATTAAAAATATTTACAAGAAACTTCACGTTCATTCTCGTGCTATGGCTGTTCGCGTTGCCCTTGAACGGGGATTGGTATAATACTATAACTCTTTTCTCTCCTGCAATAACTATTCTGTAGCAGAATTTCCGCATTCAGGATTTTCTATCAAATGCTTTTCGTACTATCGGTGATAATATACCTCTAATGGGGTATTGATACTTGCTTTGCAGCTCTGTACATTTATTCAGATGCAATCCTCTCACTATCATGATAAGAGATTACTATGAACACACTTCGACAAGTACTTTTTTCTACTGCGTTTCTCTTTTTGTTAACAGCAACAATGAGTTATGGGCAAACCGTTTCTATGGTAAAAGATTTTGATCCGACTCGAAGCACACCATCATCTTTTTCTTGGTTTTTCAACTTCAATGGTGAGCTATTGTTTGGCGCCTATGATGGAACTGCGAACGGAATATGGAAAAGCGATGGGACTGAGGCTGGAACTGTACTTGTAAAAACACTCAACAATTCCGGAGATCCAACTGATCTCAAGGATTTTGTTAATGTGAATGGTACGTTGTTCTTTCAGGCAAACGACGGTACACATGGCTATGAATTATGGAAGAGCGATGGCACGGCAGGCGGAACGGTCATGGTGAAGGATATTTATCCCGGTTCTACCAGTTCAATTATTTCGATAAACGTTGCATATAATGGGAATCTCTATTTTAATGCCTCAAGCGGAACAACGAACGGTTATGAGTTATGGAAAAGTGATGGCACGGATGCAGGAACAGTCATGGTTAAGGATATCAATGCCGGTGCCGGGCATGGCGATCCGAAAAGTTTATGCACTTCAAATGGTATATTATACTTTACAGCAGTCACCACAGCGAACGGCAGAGAATTATGGAAAACAGATGGCACCGAAGCAGGAACGGTATTGGTCAAAGATATTAATACGGGCACAGGCAATTCAGGTAATTCAGGAGCGGGAAATTTAACCGATGTGAATGGCACGTTATTTTTTAGTGTAACAAACAGTGTCATCGGAGGGACAACCTATGTTGGATACCAATTATGGAAAAGCGATGGCACCTCCGCTGGAACAGTACAAGTGAAAGGCAATATTTATTCCAACCCACCCGCGCCAAATTCATTTACGAATGTGAATGGTATCCTATTCTTTATAGCGCTCACCGGAGCAAACGGTATAGAATTATGGAAAAGCGATGGGACTACGGTAGGTACGGTGCTCGTCGGAGATAATCTCGCCGCATCTTCAAATCCTGCTTACTTAACAAATGTCAATGGCAAAGTGTTTTTTCAGAGATATGTTGATGCCTCTACCGGTTCTGAATTATGGAAGAGTGACGGTACCGATGCGGGAACAGAAATGGTTAAAGATATTTACCCCGGCGCAGGGAGTTCAGGCCCTGCATTTTTAAAGAACGTGAACGGCACGTTGTATTTTCAGGCAAATGATGGGATAAATGGTAATGAATTATGGAGAAGTGATGGTACGAGTGAAGGAACGATGATGGTTCAAGATATTTATCCCGGATCAGGAAGTTCAAACCTTTCTCAGCTAACGAATGTGAATGGTACATTGTTTTTTCCGGGATTCGGTGTAACATATGGGACAGCGCTTTGGAAAGTTGTTACTACTCCTACTGCTGTTGAAGAACCAAATGACTTTGTTCCCTCGAACTTTACGTTACAACAGAATTACCCTAATCCGTTTAACCCATCAACTGAGTTATCATTTGTTATTGGTCAATCGTCATTGGTGAATTTGTACGTGTATAATATGCTCGGTCAAATTGTAGCTACTCTTGAAGAAAATAAAAAAATGGAAGCTGGTGAGTACAGTGTAATGTTTGATGCATCGCACCTGCCAAGTGGTGTATATTTCTATCAATTACATGCCGGTGAATTTATTGAAACTCAACGAATGGTACTATTAAAGTAGAAACTATTAATCTTTTTCTTGATAAGACCCGTCATAAAACGAATGACGGGTTTTTTTTTAACCGTTCTATCGTGTTTTTTCACCGTTTGGACGAATATCAATTGCCTACCGGTAAAATATTAGCTAAACTGAATGTAAATAATCATTCTTGACTTATGCTATTACATCGAATCAACATATTATTGTTCCTTTTCATCTTTACCTCTCTGCATTGGGGTATAAGTGTATCTCATGCCGGAATGATCTCCGGTGATTTGCAAAAAAAATTACATTCTCTCAAGGAGAAAGAAACCATACAGGTTATTGTTCAGTTTTCTGAACACATGAATTTCAAACAATTCAAACAAGAGAAAAGCTCGCCCATGCGTGTTATCTCTTCATTAAAACATACCTTCACGCAGAACTATGATAAATTAAAATTGCTATTAGATAGTAATAACTATAAGGGAGTGATTGAGAAATTCTGGATAAATAACACTGTTCTTGTTGATCTAACAAAATCTCTTGCTGAAACTATCAATAATCTTTCGTATGTAGAAAGTATAATTGAAAATGAGAGAATCGCAAGAGAGGCGTATTCATTCAATGATATTGCCCCCTACTCAATCTCATCAAATAATCAGGGATGGAATCTTAAAAAGATAAATGCTGATTCTGTCTGGCAGTTATATGGTATTAACGGGAGTTCAATCCTAATTGGTTCTATGGATACGGGAGTTGATACTTCTCACCCTTCCATAATAACTAAATGGAAGGGCGGCGCCTATGCTTGGTATGATGCTATAAGTGGAAGAAAAAATCCTTATGATGATGCGGGACATGGTACACACACAACGGGAACATTAGTAGGTGGTGATGGACCCGGGACAGATACAAATGATGTTGGTATTGCCTATGGAGCTAAGTTTATTTCTGCGAAGATGTTAACGAGTGGTTTTGCAACCATTGCACAAGTAACGGGAGCGGCTCAATGGATGATGGATCCTGACGGGAACCCCGCAACAAATGATTTTCCCCAAGTGATTAACAATAGTTGGTTTTCCGATACACGTGGCTCTGTTTGGTTTGTTAATGCGGCAAACGCATGGTGTGCAGTAGGAATTATTCCCGTCTTCTGTGCGGCAAACTACGGTCCCACATCGGGGTCAACTCGGTCACCCGGCGACTATGCAAATTGTATCAGTGTAGGGGGAACAAATAGTGATGATAATCGATATGGTTCCACATCGGTAGGACCTTCGCCAACGGGGTCTGCTTTTCCTTCTGATCGTCGGAAACCTGATTTTTCTGCGCCCGGAGAAGGTGTCCGTTCATGTAGCATAGGAGGAGGATTTGCAACATCAAGTGGTACATCTATGGCGGCACCGCATGTGACAGGTACAATTGCGTTAATGCTTCAAGCAAACCCTAATCTGACCTACGAAGAGGTTTATTATCTATTACAATCATCTTCAATCGATCTTGGAGAGCCGGAATATGATTATGTTTTTGGTTATGGTCGAATTGATGCACTTCAAGCAGTGCGTCAGGCGTTAAAACTACGGTTTGAAGTGATACCTCAAGGCGGCCTTTCTACAAGTGAAAATGGTGATAGCATTATTATCTCCATTGGACTTCGCGTTAAGCCAAGTTCGCCTGTACATGTTCAGTTCAGCATTTCGGATCCAACGGAGGGAGAATTTGCTTCAACAAATTATCTTGAGTTTACACCTGATGATTGGGAGAATGCAAAGGCAATTTCGATTCGTGGAATCTCTGATACGATGATTGATGGGAATATCTTCTATTCAATTAATGCCGAAACGCATAGTAGCGATCGTTTATATGATGAAATCGTTTATCACGTTGCAACTCTCATGAATATTGATAAAACGCCTGTTGAGGTGAGAGAAAAGTTTATCATTCCCCAAGGGTTTCAATTATTTCAAAACTTTCCAAATCCATTCAATCCAACAACAAATATTCGATTCCGAATACCGGATGTTGCTACAGTACATTTAACAATTGTAAATATGCTGGGTCAAGAAATATATACCATTTTAGATAAAGTTACATTAGAACCCGGTGAATACAGCTTTCCTTTTCAAGCATCCCACATAACAAGTGGTGTGTATTATTATCGTATCACTCTTGAAAATAAGGAGATAGGAACATCTACACAGTTCTATCATGAAATGAAAAAAATGTTAGTTTTGAAATGAGGGATTATCCTAGCCTATTTCAGCGAAGTCAAAAAATACAATTCTTTCTTTCAATTATTGCCTAAGTATTCAGTTCTTGAAATGTATCGAAAAATAAAACCTACGAATTATAAAGGAATTTTAAAATGTGATCTCTGTCAGATGAATTAAAAAAAAACAGCTTGAACCGGAGCCTATTGTTGTTTAATAAAAAACTATTTCTTACCGTTGAAATGGATGTAGGGAACTCCTCACGGTTTAATCATTCCTAAAATACTTGTTCTTTCCCCTCTCGGGGTTGTATGCATGCCCGCACGGCATTTATTAACTTTTTTATTCTAAATATTAAAGGTCATATTATGAACAAAGGATACTTATTTTTAAAACGAATCATTTGTGTGGTAGTAGCTGTTCTTAGTATCTCTGCAGTATCGATTTCACAAACAGTACAGGATAACCTATGGGTGACTGATGCTGAAGTATTTACCACTGCACGTGTTGGAAACACGATATATCTTGGCGGATCATTTACAAACGTCGGGCCTGCAACGGGTTCCTGCGTTGCTATTAATTCCTTAACAGGAGAACTCAATTCAAATTTTCCCAAAGTTGTGGGCTCTGTTGAGGCAATTATTTCCGATGGGGCAGGAGGATGGTATATTGGTGGTAGTTTTACTAAAGTTGGATCTACGACAATAGAAAATCTTGCTCACATTAAATCAGATTATAGTGTGGATGAAACATGGAATCCCGAACCGAATGCCGGTGTTTCTAATTTATTGCTCAACGGTTCAACGTTGTATGTTTCGGGTTCTTTTATTGAAATAGATGGGGTAACTCGTACCCATCTTGCATCGTTAGATGCCTCGACGGGTAATGTTACCTCATGGGATCCGTCTCCCAATTTAACAGTTTCCGCTCTTGCATTAGATGGTACGGGGTCGTTACTTTATGTCGGTGGAAATTTTTCAACTATAAGTAGTACTTCAAGAACAAAACTTGCTGCGTTTAATACTGCAACCGGTGCTTTAACAAGTTGGGCTCCTAATGCAAACGGTGCAGCTACAGTGTTCTTGCTTTCGGGATCTACTCTTTATGTCGCAGGTAATTTTTCGTCAATAGGAGGTCAATCAAGACACGGATTAGCGGCGCTCGATGTGACAAGCGGTTTAGCGAACACATGGGACCCAAATCCGGATAATACAGTTAACTCACTTGCCATGTATGATACTCTTATCTATGCAGGTGGTTATTTTGAAACAATAGGTGGAGCGACAAAACCATACCTCGCGGCAATAGGAAAAGAAGGCGGTCTCGCAATAGGATATTTTGAACCGAATCCGGATGCATTTGTAAAGACATTAGCGATAAATGGATCTGATTTGTTAGTTGGCGGAGCGTTTACTCTCATTGGCGGAGAATCCAGACATACTCTTGCTGCTCTTGATCTTGGTGTGGGAACCGCTACTTCATGGAATCCGGGAGGTAATGGTAATGTTGACGTCTTTAATGTTTCAGGTTCAGATATTATTACAGGTGGAAGTTTCTCAAGTATGGGGATTGAGCGAAGAAAGAACCTTGCGGCTGTGGATGCAACAACTGGTGAAGCGACAAGCTGGACTGCTGATATCAATGGAGCCGTCACCGGTATGGCTGCATCAAGTTCGACTATATATTTAACCGGTACGTTCACTGCTATCAATGGTGAATTTAGACATTACGCGGCCGCTTTAGATGCAGTAACAGGGGATTTGAGAGATTGGAATCCTAACCCGGAAGATTTAATATTTGCTATGGCTGTTTCTGGTAGTTCCGTGTATCTTGGTGGAGCATTTTTAACAATGGGTGCTACATCCCAACCATATCTTGCTTCAGTTGATGCAACGACAGGTGCGTTAAATAGCTGGACTCCGGTTCTTGATGGTTCGGTAAGTGCTATAACAGTTTCTGATACCGTTATTTATGTAGGCGGCCAATTCACTTCAGTGAATAGTGAAGCCCGTTCTTTTATTGCTGCATTTGGAAAGGGTACAGGCTCATTGAAAAGCTGGGCTCCGTTAATTGATGGAGAAGTGAAGGCATTAGCTGTCTTAGGTAATACAATCTATGTTGGTGGAAGTTTTTCAATGCTCGGCACAGACCCTCGTCCGTTCCTTGGTGCAATTGATGTAACGACCGGCAGTACAACATCATGGGATCCGCTTGCTGAAGGTGAAGTAACAGTACTAAAGGCATCTGGAAATACTGTTTACGTTGGCGGTAATTTTTCAAGAATAGGCGGTATGGATAGAAATGAATTAGCTGCAATAAGTATTTCGACCGGAATACCGACAACATGGAATCCATTGTTCGATGGTTCTGATATATTCTCAATTACAATCACGGGGCAAACTGTTTACCTTGCGGGTAGATTTACATCCTTGGATGGTACTGCTCATGCTTTCTTTGGAGGAATCTCCGATACACTTCTTACATTCTCGGGAGCTGATGCTGTTCTATATCGCACATTTATCGCAGATACATTAGGCGCATATGTGAATCAAAAAGCAGTCAACCGTCCACATTATCCGAATACAGCAAATGTGATTAAAGAAATCTATCGAAAGATGCCTGCCGCGTTATTACGTGTCGGACTTGATGGACAGATTAATACCGGTGGAAAAATTAAGGCGTACGTTCAGCCAAAATCGTACACCGATGTTCTAAAGACCTTCTATAAGAGTGGACATATTCATTCCGCTACCGAAGGAGGATTGGATTTTGATAATAAAAATGCAATGCTCTTGAAGAAATATGTTTATCTCGATGCAACGAAACATGACAATAAATTATTGGCTGAATTGTTAACTTTGCAGGTGAATATGGCAGCCAGCGATACAGGTGTGACTCCATATGGTTTTGCAGATTTAGTCTATGATGAAGGAAGTTTGAATCCACTGAGTGGAATGTCAGTAGATCAAATTGCAACATATGCAAATGATATGATGACGAATTATGAATTCCAACCACAGAGCGTGTACCAGAATATCGATACTACCGTAAGGAAAATTAATGAAGCATTTTCAGGCGCCTTCGATACCACATCGTGGATTACCGGCTCGAAACTTGTCGTGAAGGGTACCAAAGCGTTAGGAAAAGTGAATTTCCTGAGAAGCGGAAGTGGTGTTGTGAGTCCGCGAATTATTCCGGTAGCTTCGGCAGAAGATCTTCTGCCTTCGAGATATACATTGGAACAAAATTTCCCTAATCCATTCAATCCAACAACGACAATTCAGTTTGAGTTAGGACAGAACGCGATAGTGACTCTAAAAATCTATAATATGCTCGGACAGGAAGTAGGAATATTGTTAGACCGTGAAGAGTTTTATGAGGGAGTGAGAGAAGTTTCATTCAATGCTCAAGAGTTAGCGTCAGGCGTTTACTTCTATCGTTTAGTTGCAGAAGGAATTTCAGATGAATCAACCCCGGCAATTAGCTTTACCGAAGTGAAGAAGATGATGCTGGTGAAGTAAAGGTATCTGTTGTAGAATTAAGTTAGATCAAAAAAAACGCCGATTTCCACAACGGAAATCGGCGTTTGAATTTATATTAGATGGGGCTTGTCGATCCTATAAATTATCTACACGGCTTTCAATTGTTGATTGGATAGTTGTGGAAACATTCGATAGGAAATTGTAACCTGTTTGTGATTCAATATAATCAACACTGACACGGAAATTCTTCCACGGCGCTGTTCTGCTGATTGATGCATCGCTGTTCGGCATCCATACACCAATAACACGGGTAGAAGTCGTTACACGATTTAAATCGTCTGTTCCATTTGTTAAGACTACAATGACTTTCCATGTATATGTTGGTACATTAACATGGCCGCTATTGATTGTACCTTGCGATCCATATCCACCTGAGTAAATATAGACTTCACATCCCGCTGTAACGTATGTACGGCAAGAATCTTCTAACGCCGCCCATGGACCCTGATTATTGTTTGCCGATTGTGGAATCATATTTGTCATCAAAAATGTTGCCGAATTATCTGCAACCGAACTTGTACGATCTGCAGATGGGCACATGTGACCTCTATCGTAACCACTGCCACTATAGCTTGTTCCACCAACTTGATACCATCCGGTAGGCAATGTTGCGTCTGCCCGGAAATCATCCTGTCGTGGTGTGCTTCCCAACCATGAACTGCTGAGGTGCCATGCTGTCCAATTAGGGGTTCCTTTATCACGATTGTACGAAAGTACATATTGCGTTTTTACCATAAGGTAGTTGAGAGGGGTGCTCACGGTAGTATCTGCCGCCGACGGATTTCCTAAGACGAGATGTTCACTTGATGAACCCCCACCGCCGCCTGAACCTGTATTATCATTGATAACAAAATCATCAATGTTAATGCGGTTTGTTCCTCCGCTCACTTTTCTGATTTCAAAGCGGATCGTTCCGGTTTTGTTGACGGTAAATGTTGCAGTTTGGAGTGTCGTTGAAGAAGTGGTAATGGTTGATCCGATTTGTGTCCATGCACTTCCGCTGTTGGTTGAGTACCATAATTGCCATGTAGAGTTAGCATCAGTGCCATACTTAGCATGAGCTACGGTAACTGTGCTGGCGCCATCTGTTCTATTAAAGGTCATGGTTACTTTACCGGTATTCCGAACACGAACACTCTGAGCGCCGTTTTTACGGTCACTTGTTGTGTTTCCTAATAATGCATCATTCAGATTCCATACTCCGGTGCTCAAGGTAACATTGGCGGCTGTATAAGCTGTTTTGGTTCCGGTATTAAAATTTTCGGAAACTGTTACTTTTGCAAGACGGGAAAAACCGGATGATTCATTTTGTAGGGAAGATTGATCGGGAGCGGTTGGAGGTGTGGAGCAAGCGTAAAACATGAGGGAGAGTGTAACAAGTACAACAAGCAAACGGGAAAAATGCTTCATAGAAAGATTCCTTGAAATAGTAATGGGAAAATACTGTTGTTCTGCAGTGGCGAATATAAGAACTAATTGACGGAAAACCAATTAATAAGCAACGTTTGAGGCTTATAAGGCAGGGATTTTAATGAAGAATGTCGTTCCCACTCCGGCGGAACTTACAAACTCAATATTTCCTTTATGTTCATCAATAATCTTTTTTGTTATGGCAAGACCGAGTCCCGTACCTTTTTTCTTTCCTGCGGTTACGAAGGGTTCAAAAAGTTTATCTCTTACTTCTTCAGGGATACCCATGCCGGTATCGCTTACCTGAAAGATAACAGAGCCGTTCTCTCGAATGGTTTCCAATTTCAGTGTACCACCGGAAGGCATTGCATCTTCAGAGTTATTGATGATGTTGATAAGAACTCGCATGAGTCGTTCTTTATCGAAGATGGCATTTCCTGTAAAATGTTCTTCAATGATAAAGTTGATATTCTTTTTCTCAAGCGGCGCCGAAACGCTCAATACAACACTTTGGATGAATTCAGTAATATTGTGTTCACAGAGATCAAGCCGGATTTCGCCGCGAGAATATTCCAAAAGTTCCTGTGTCATAAGATTTAAGCGCTTGAGTGACACGGAAATATTTTCAAAGAGGAGCTGGCGTTGCTCCGGATTTATGCTTTGATTTCTTCGTAACACATCTAACGAGAGGGAGATTGCGGTCATTGGTGAACGGAAATCGTGGATGATACTGCTCGCCATCTGACCAAGTGTTGAAAGACGCTCCTTTTGGAGAAGTGTTTCTTGAATTTCTTTCAGGTGAATGCGCATACTTTCAAATGAATCGGCAAGTTGACCAAATTCATCATGATCGTATTTCCCTTGTATACTGTTCTCTAAGTTACCCGAACCTAACATTTCCGTAGCACTGACTAACTGTTGAACCGGGCGCGCGATATATTTAGTGTATATGAAAAATCCAATCAATAATGCAAAAACAGAAAAGACAAGAAAGATGGCAATGGAACGTAAGGTATTCGCTTTCAGTGCGGCGGCTGTTTTTTCTAAACCGACTTCAACATAGGCGGCACCGAGTACTTGATTTTCAGGGACATCGTGACATTGCTGACACACCGCGTCCGATTTGAATGGTATGACAACTGTTAAGTATTCGCATGGCTGGAGGAGGAACGGCTGACTGCTTGAGTTCCCGAGCGAATAGGATTCGTGTTCGTGTAAACTGCATTGTACCATTAATACCGGGGTTTGCGTTGCATACATTTCATCACGAAATAATTCTTTCCCTTGCATTGTTTGGGCTTCGCGTTGTTGAAGCCGTTGAATACGCTCAGGGTTTTGATATTGTGGAAGCAGGTGGAGGCTATCGAACCGGAAGAGGATGGAGAGATCGTTTACGCCGGCGGAATTTTGAATAGAGTGGAGGAACGCATCGTTGACACGAAGGTCGGTTACCATCATATTCACGAGGGAAGATTTGATGATGTTTGATTGTATCTCTACCGACTCTTGCGTTTGTTTCAGCAGGGTTTGTTTCTGGAAATTGTAATCCAGAAAAATACTTACCAGTACACCGATAATAAAAACGGGTGCTAGTGTCACCAAAATTTTTGTTGAAAGATTCAACCGGTGGATCATGTAAGAACAGGCAAACTATTGTTAATAATGAGCAAGAGAATGCAACAACATAATAATCTTTGCAAAGAGAAGCAATTTTAACGATATGGGTTATGAACGTACTTTGTACTTTGTTGTTGGTACTTGGTATTGATTTTAGGAGGCTCCGCAAAGGGAGTACCGGCGTAACTTTGACATTGACACGCGCCTCTCAAAAATTTACAAATTTGTCAAAGTTGGGAACGGGATGGTTACAATGGGTATAAAATGACTTGAAATGAGCGCGTTTTGGTGCGAAAAGTACCTGTTTGGGACTATTTTGTACTTCGCACTTCGTAGCAGGATAAACCAATATTCTTTTTGATTATGTTCCAAATTTTCTCACTATTGATATGATACATGGAAAAGCATTATTATTATTGATAAAAAAATGCAGTTTTAGCTTTGTATTTTCGTAAGAAAATGTTATTATAGAAAGTAATAATTGTAATAATGAATACATATTTACGGTGGCATGTAAGTTGTATAATTAATTCGGAGTAACTATGAGTTGGTGTTGCAGTTCTTAGTGCAACGAGGTAATACAAGAATTTGAGTTTTTTCATAAAGAATTAATAAGTAGGAGTACTTTTTTGATTTTAGTAATAATATTACAAACCCGTTTGAGCGTTCTCCTGATGAGAATGCGTGGCGGGTTTTTGTGTTTTTGGGAAGGACAATGAAATTGTACATCATTCTGCTTTGTGGGAAGAACTGGCAGGTTGGACAACCTACAGGTACGGAAAGGTGGTGGTGGTGCAAGAAGCCTGTTAGACAACAGGTAAGCGGAAACCATTTTAGAAATTCGAAGGTAAGATGGATGGAGGTAACTTATTGACAATACTTAAGATACAGGAAGGGCTCCGACAAAATTTATAAGCGATCGCGAGATAAAGGAATTATATGGAATCCATATAAACAATAGTTAGGGCGCATAAGGGCCAACGATTTTAGAGGTAATTTTAATTAACTCATAACAAAAAAAAAGGTTATAACAATGAAGACAATTATTTGTTGTAGTAAGATTCAAATATATGTTCTTTTAATATTATGTTTTATAGGCATTAATAATAAAGCACAAGGACAGAACGGGTTTGAAGGAGAGAGTAAATGGTCATCTCAAATTGGTTTTTCAACTAATATTGTCGGTGATTTTAACGGGGACGGGATGTCGGATATTGCTTATTACGCTGGGGGTAATGGTATCTGGAACGTGATGTTATCATCTGGAAATTCTTTTTCTTCTCCCCAAACATGGACATCAGGACAAGCTGTTAATAATGGAGTTTGGGCTGGGGATTTTAATGGAGATGGTCTATGTGATAAGATAAGTTATGTCCATTCATCCAGTTATGCGGGATTTTGGGTTGCTCTTTCTGGAAGGGAAACAAATATTACATCTCCAACAATTCCTTACTATCGATTTTATAATGAATATCGTTGGACTACTCAAACAGTTGATTATCCCGATAAAATTTTGATTGCTGATTTCAATGGAGATGCAAAAGATGACATTGCGTATTACAAATATGATGAAACAGTTGGTGGTCAATGGTACATTATGCTCTCAAATGGAGGAACATTCATTGGAGGTTCCTTTGCTTCCCCCACAAGATGGAATACCGGTTTTGCATGGAATAATGGAACCTGGGCTGGTGACTTCAATGGAGACGGAAAGATTGATATAGTCACACAAGTTTATTCCGATGATGCAACCTACAAAGGTTGGTGGGTTGGGCTTGCAAATTGGAATAATTCCGATTATTATTTTCAATGGGGTGGAAGGTGGAGTACAGAAAAAGGGAGCCTAACTGGCGTTCTTGTTGGGGATTTTAATGGCGATAGTAAATCTGATATTGCATACCATATACCATCTACTGGCGTTTATCCTGATTGTTGGAGAGTGATAACATCAACAGGCACACAATTTAACAGCAGTGTTCAATGGACTTCCGGTCAATCCATAAATAATGGAGTTTGGGCTGGAGACTTTAACGGTGATGGATTGTATGATAAAGTTACGTACACTAATGCAAATGGATATGGTTGGTATGTTGCGAAAACAAATGATACGAGACTTAGAGAAGTAGGCGTTTGGTACAGCGCAAATAATAATTGGAGTGATATATTGCGAGATCCCCTAAAGGATCCTGTTGTTGGATGGGGAAGCGATGCAGTTACTGTTCATTCGTATGATTCAGGTGATACAACCGTAATTAGAAAACAGTTTATAGCTATGAAAAATGCGGGGATAGATTTCGTTGTAATGGATCTCACAAATGGTTTATCAGGCTCAAATGGAGATCCGACAGGTCCAGTTCCGGGTAGTTTGCCAAATCCAATTTATGGTGAACCTTATTACGGAGATATTCAATCTACTAACAATACAGTGAAAGTTTTTCAATGGGCTAGAGAATGGACTAACAGTAATCCATCAATATCTATTCCTAAGATTGCTCTTGGCCTCGGTATGGAATTCTGGGGAAAGAATACTTTTTGCGGCTATGGAATTGCAATTCCTTCGGAAAATTTGTGGAATTTGCAAATGCAACGACAAAGTAATGCAGTTAATTGGATAAAAGACAATTTAGCCAATACACTCAACTCAAATGTGTATTACAAATATTTGAACAAGCCATTACTTATAGCAACAATGGGTAGCTTTACTGACTACCCATTTAGGGATGAAAATTGGGTCATTAGAAATCGACAGGTATTCCCTGAATTCACAGTGAGATATGGAGCAGAATGGGGTGCTACCTATGCAAAATGGCATGGTGTTATAACAACAAATTATAGTTGCGATTGGAACGGACAAGCATTTATTGAAGGCTCTGATACAAAAAGATTATGGAATTGGGGCGCAGGGGCACCAGAAGCATCACCTGACCACAACCGTCCTCTTCCGGTTAGTACAGAATTGATGAGTATTATGCCTGGAAGTCATAATATTTGGATGCCCGGCGCTGATGGATTTGTTGATAGACATAACGGAGATTATTATATAAACTCATGGAAGCAAGTTATAGCAGCCATGCCCAAAAAAGTACTAATCGGGAATTGGAATAACTGGAATGAAGAAACATCTATTGAGGGATGTATGGGAACAAATGGATGGAAAGATTATTGCACACCGCCTCATTCCACATATGACTGGTACTTGCAAATTACGAAAGCATATTCTGCAATATTCAAAACTGGTATAGTACCGAGTGGAACATATGTAAGAGATGAATCTGAAAATGCAGTTTTTTTGACGGATGGTTATTCATTAATTTACCAATCCGTTTTACCACATGGTAAACCGGTTATCGTTCTACCTTCCGGGTGGTTAGATATCCACGGTTATAGTGGATATCCAAATCCATTTCTCAAGAAGACAAACAATCATGCTGAAGTTCCAATCATATTTGAACTAAAACAGAACCATCCCAATCCATTTAATCCTTCTACACTCATTCGATACAGCCTCCCTACAGACGAGTTTGTGTCATTGAAAATCTATGATATACTCGGCAGGGAGGTCATGGATTTAGTCAGAGATTATCAAACAGCGGGTTATAAAGAAGTTCTATTTGATGCTTCAAACTTGCCGAGTGGAATTTATGTGTATCGGATATCAGCAGGTAAATATAATGCGACCAGAAAAATGCTTCTCTTACGATAATAAATAAATGGGAGGAGATGAAAGGGTATGAAAATGCGTCTCTACAGGGGGATTAATGAAGAAAATTCCTCCATAAAAAATGCAGTTGTTGTTTTGGGGCTGTCTCAAAAGTCGTTAATCCGTCAGCCTGAGCGGAGACGACGGCGGAATGTACTTCAATTTCACACTTCGTCTACACTCAGTGTGACAAGTTTCTTTCTTTTGAGACAGCCCCTATTATGGGAGTAATAGTTGTAATAATGAATACATATTTACGGTGGCATGTAAGTTGTATGATTTATTGCGGAGTAACTATGAGCTGGTGTTGCAGTTCTTCGTGCAACGAGGTAATACAAGAATTTGAGTTTTTTAATAAAGAATTAATAAGTAGGAGTACTGTTTTGATTTTAGTAACAAAATTGCAAACCCGTTTGAGCGTTCTCTATGATGAGAATGCTTGGCGGGTTTTTGTGTTTTGGGAAGGGATATTGAATTCCTACACTATTTTGCTCTGTGGGAAGAACCGGCAGTTGGGAAAATCTGCCGGCTGGGAGCATAATTTTAACTTTAATACTACGGAGTTAAATAGTCGACTTGTGAAGAACATCCAACATGTTATTGTGTTGAGTATTATGCTTTTAGTGTTTATTACGATGGAACTGAATGCACAAAGCCAATGGGTGCTTAAGGAGTACATGCACCGGATCGGTAAAAATGCAAATGAGTATTTGGGACAATATGTAACCGGTATTGGAGATTTTAACAAGGATGGCAAACCGGATGTTGCGGTATCAAAAGGAAAACCAGATGAATCGCCAGGTATTTCTCTAACCGGTATATGGGATATTTCAAATAAGAATGATACCATACCAACAAAGATTTTTCAAGGGCAAAATTTAACTATCGGTGATATCAACAATGATGGAATAGATGATATCATAACAGCAAAATTGATAACCAAGCATACGGAATTTGATACTGTATTTATTTATTTAGGAACAGCTAACGGGATTGATACAATACCGGATGTTATATTACAGAATAAAACGAGTGGAGAAGACTATTTAGGGTATGTAATGGCGATAGGAGATATTAATGGAGATACTATTAATGATTTAGTAATAACTGCTCCTCAATTTGTAGGGAAATCAGGTACAGTTTATATTTTTTTTGGAAGGTCAACATTCATACCGGTTCCTGATCTAACCATAGTAGGTGATTCAATTCACGATGGATTTGGTTACCGATGTAAAATTGGAGATGTGAATAACGATCATAAGTCTGATCTTATAATAGCAGGCGCCAGGCAACCACAATCAGGTAGCCAGGATGCATACGATTTTCTCAATATCTATTACGGGGGAGAAACGTTTGATACCCTGTTAGACTTACAATTTAATGGAAGACATGGACGAATGTCTTTCGGAGGAGTTGAAATTATGGATGCAAATGGAGATGGAAAAACTGATTTATTATGGGGAAATAAAGATTCTTCATATAGGCATTTAGTAAGAATATATTTTGGTAAATCACAATTGGATACTATTCCTGATTTAATTTTGAGAAAGCCAACATTTTCGAGTGATTTTGGTTCTTCGATTGCAAATGCAGGTGATATGGATGGAGACGGATACAATGATATTGCTATTGGAGACTACGGCGCGTTCCAGAATTCAGGTTTTGTATTCATATACAGAGGAGGGCGCGCACTTGATACGTTATGGGATGCAGGAAAGGGGAGGACAGATGGAAGTAAGTTTGGATTTGATATTTCTTCAATTGGTGATATAAATGGAGATGGATTAAGTGATATTATTATTGGAGCTCCGGAATATGCTTTTGGAACCAATCAAGGTTATTTTGGGATCTTTTTAGGAGATAGGAAAATTACTGATGTAAAAGAAACACCGTCACAAATATTACCTGAAATTGCAACATTAGAACAGAATTACCCCAATCCCTTTAATCCAACAACAGAATTGAGGTACAACATAAGCAATATAAGCAATGTGACACTGAAAATATACAATATTCTTGGAGAAGAAATTGCAACGTTAGTTAACGAAAAGAAATCACCGGGAGTATATACCTTACCATGGAATGCAAGTACAATGCATAACGGGATTTATTTTTACCGTTTAACAGCTTTTACAAACGGTGGCAAATTTTATAGTGATATAAAGAAAATGGTAATAGTAAAATAACTTAAATATTTGAAACATTATAGAGAGGAGTTATCTATATGAGGTACATGATTTATATTTTGGAGTTCGTATTCATATCAACATTATTCACGGGTGCTTACGCACAACAGCAGGACGATTTTCCTATTGGAGTGTTGTTGTTTGGAAGTACTGATGTTGATTTTCATCAATTGCATAACGATCTGAATCTTACATGGATACAGGGATCAGGTGGTGCAGGTCATGGTCAGCATAGAGCGATTGAGACGAATTCGGACAGTTTGTACGTAATAACAATACGAGAACATTTACGAGAACTTGCTCAAGCACAAAGGCTTGAAATACAAGCTGAAGATGAACTAGCGATTCCCTGGGTCAAAGCTTATTTTGCAAATACACCATCTGTAATAGGTACAGGTGTATCTGGAGAAGGCAGATATGCACAACAAGGAAGCGCGGGATATTTAGTTAGAGGAGTCCGCCCTAATAATGAGTATTATCGTGAAGGTATTCATTATGTTACATTTAATATGAAAATAGACAAATCCACAGCAAGCCCAAGCGAGGTTGCAAAGTTGGAAATTGTTTGGCTTAAACAAAATGGTACTGAAGAAATCATTTCAGAGAGGATTCTTGACGATGCTGATTTTTCAGATAATGAATATCATTTGTTTGAAGTGCCATTTATCAATCCTTGCACTTCATCAAGTTCCGGCAAATTTCTTCGGGGAGGGGCAAGCATTGCAAGTACATGTACCCAAAACAATATTGATGTACGAGTGTATGTGTATGGCAATCGTACAACATGGTTAGATAAGGTGATAATTGAAGATGATGCTGGCCACAGCCTATTTCCCCGTGATGGACAAAATACAGGGGCTAACGATAATACCATTCTTGACGATGCAAGCGAATTACAAGACTTGACAACCTATAACAAAATCAAACGCTTATATTTAGCCGATGAACCGGCGAAAAGCCAATTCCGTTCATTTCGTTATATTAGCAACAAACTCAATTTGCTATCATTAGACCCAAACAGTAATGGCAGATGTCGAACTATTACTGCGACCCCCTGGTTGGATAATTGGTTACAATGGTTTTTACAGGATGGACAACCGAGAGAAATATTAGCTGATTATTATGTATTCACAAGTTCAATTCCGTCTCCTTTAATCAACGATATTCAAGCGACCGATCTCGGAATAATGTTATACCATGAAGATAGCGAATCGTATAATACTGCCTTGCAATCCGGATTAACTATTTTGGAGGCAAGGCTAGGTTCTTCAGTTAAGTCCCTTCAAGAAGCTGGCACCAGATTATGGTACACTCCGCAATTACATGGTGAGTATTTTGTAAATACGGGTAAATATCAACATCCGGATGGAGCTGCTGCCTTACGTCCGCCTACCGGAAATGAGATTCAGGTAGAAATTAATTTGGCTATAGCATTTGGGGCTAAAGGTATTGTTGGATATCCCTTTGGAACAGATCCAGTGGCCAATTTCAATAATTATGAAGGGCAAGCATTTATGACAGGGTTGGTTTCAACTATTGCAAGTTCAGATTCGAAATTTAGAGATCATAGTAATGATACTGCAATATTGCCGGGTCCGGCAGGGGATAAAACAGTCTATACAGGCTATAAGGAGAAATGGGATTCACTCAACTCCATCAACAAGAAACTAAAAGTTCTTGCGCCAACGCTCCTTTCCTTAACTTGGCAGGGTGCAAAATCATGGAATACAAATTCAGTTTATAGCTCATGGAGTGATCCGTTAACATCTGTGACTGCAAAAAAAACAGATGGTATAGCTGATCAGGTGACAGATGTTTTAACAGGGCAGTTTACCGATGGTAGCTCAACGTATCTTTATGTAGTAAATCGACGGTGTGACCCAACGAATGGCATTGATACAAGGGATATCTCTATGACTTTAAGTACCACCTATCCATATGGGTATGCAGTTGATGTAGAAAAAAATACACGCTTTCTCACAATAAGTGGAGCATCATTTACCGACCGATTTGCACCCGGTGAGGGGAAGTTGTATAAGGTATTTCAGAGGGAGCCGCTAACTTCAAACTCTATCAATGCTCTCTCAACGAGTAATCAACGAAGTATAGTTCGAGACAATTCAAACAATCTTCACATGGTCTATATGAGCGACAATGCTATTTGGTATACAAAATCAACAGATGAGGGTACAAGTTGGGAAAATGAATTGTTAATTAGTGGGGGACTTCCTTTACCAGGAGTTATATATCGAAATCCTGTTATTATTTCGCTTTCAACGGGCGATGCGGCAGTCGCATGGGAAGAGGCAGAACATCAAGTTGACGGATGGCATCATCGTATCAATGTAGGAAGGTGTGTTTGGCCAGGATTTTATTTCACGATTGACTCCGAAGAATTTGTCACAACTTCTGATGTATTAATAAAACCAGCATTTAGTTCATGGATTTATTCGCAAACGGGAGAAGAGTTTCTTGACCTATGCTGGAAGGGGGCAAGTTCTATACGGTATGCGATGTTATCTTCACCTGCGTTAGATGTGATTGCACGGTTTAATGTTGAAGGAACGACACAGTATTCGTTTAATCCCTCAGTAATTTCAAATTTATATCTTAATGGCTCTATCTGGTTAGATAGACATTCTTTCGTTTGGGAAGAAAAGCCGCCGACCGGTCCTCAGACATTAGAATATGCACATCTAACCAATCAATGGTTTCATGGAACTACACCTATTGCTACAAACGGAACGAACGAGCAAAACAGTAATCCTGTGATAGCGGTTGATGAGGATAATCATGTGAGCATTGCGTGGGAATATAAAAATACAGCAATATCAGAGAACAGTATCAAATTCCAAAAACGAGAACTTGATTTTTCGGTTGTCCAAAACAGTGAGAAAGAATTTAAACTATGTTCAGAATCAATTTCTAATGTGAAGAATGTTTCTCTTTCTTACGATCAGAATAACATTGCTTTAGTATTCCAATCAAGCCCGGATCAGTTGGCATATGCATATAGTTTGAAAAATCCTTTGAATGGTATATGGCTTTGGAGTGAAGTTGCCAATGTATCAATTTCAGGGCAGGGATTTTCACTATGTAATAAAAAATCCTCAACAACGAATAGTTGGTATTCCGCAGTTCTGGCGTCATCTACTCCGCCATATCAGATTCAAACCATTGCACTGCCAACAACATTTCCTGATCTATTAGAGATTACCACACTCACTACACCCGCAGATAATGCAAGTGGAATACCAATTTCAAATACGTTTCAGTGGAATGCGGCTTCCGGGGCAACTGCTTATACTTTGCAGGTTGCATTAGATGAGAGTTTCTCTAATATCTTTGGCACGTTTACAAATATTACAGAGACACAAAAAGCAGTCTCAGGTCTTGCTTACTCGACTGTCTATTATTGGCGTGTACAGGCAACAAATTGCCCGGCCGCGAGTGATTGGTCTGATGTAAGGAAGTGTACAACTGAGGTTGCTATGCCCCAACAAATTACTCCGGCAAATAATGCTACAAATGTTGGAACTCCATTAACGCTTCGATGGAATTCAATCAATAATGCTGTCTCTTATCGCATCCAAATAGATAATGATATAAACTTTACTCCATCGGTATTCATAGATATAAGCGGACTTACAGATACATCCTATATCACAAACACACTTTCTCAAAATACGCAGTATTATTGGAGAGTTTATGCTGTGAATGGTATGGGCGCAACAATTTTACCATCAATACGATCATTTACAACGGGTGGAGTCCCATCTGCACCATTACTTGTAACTCCTATGGAAGAAGCATTTAATGTTACCTCACCTGTAACATTTTCATGGAATGCTGTATCCGGCGCTCAAACATATAATTTGTTTTACAGCCCTGATCCAAATTTCGAGGATGGTGTAAGTCATTTGAATAATCTGACTGCAACCTCAGTTACAGTAGGAATCAATTTTACGGGAACTTGTTATTGGCATGTTTTTGCTATTAATACTTATGGGAGTGCTGCTAGTGATGATTGGTCGTTTAACATTGTTTCCGGTTTTGCCGCACCAACATTTAACGGTGCGAATTATACAAGTGGCGGAATAACATATCCGAAGTTATACTGGACGCGTGTATCTCAGGCTACAAACTATAAATTATATCGATATTATTGTAATAATTCGGGCTCTGATTGTGAAAATTACATGCAACAGACTTTGATATACAGTGGTAACGATACAGTAGTAGTTGATTACTCTTTATTTGTAGGTGCAAGTTCATCAAATAGCAGAGGGTACTATTATGTGAAGGCGTATAAGGCTGACGGTACTTCATCTGCAAAATCAAGTAAAAGATGGTACTATACTCAGTTAGATTCAAAAACAAGCTTTAGACCTGAACAGGATGATGAACAATTACCACTTACGAATAGATTGTTGGATAATTTCCCCAACCCGTTTAATCCGACAACAACGATATATTATGATTTGGCTGAAGATAATCATGTAAAAATAGTTGTTGTTAATACTCTTGGAGTAGAGGTTGCAACCTTGGTAGATGATTATGTATCAGCGGGTTACAAATCGGCTTCATTTGATGCAAGTAGTTTGCCAAGCGGTGTGTACTTATCTCGTATGCCGGCTTCTGCTTGAAAAAAAAA
>ORJL010603700.1_pt1 | contig 25262 bp, 12 predicted proteins | sample 1779941 | NCBI WGS metagenome assembly ORJL01 (sample SAMEA104232317, study PRJEB22302) | groundwater metagenome | biome: forest; feature: aquifer; material: groundwater | place: USA | collected 2011-08-07 | depth 5.8 m
GGAAGCGACTTAGGGCAGCTAAGTTGCTTTCCTTTTTTACATTAGACCATCCACTCAACCCTTGTCAAGTGGCAGTTTTATTTTGCCAAAATTAGCCTCAAAAACTGTATTTTTGAACAAAAGTTCATCCAATATCGGGTAAAATATTAACTCAGTAAATTACTATGGTGAAAAATTATGATTTTATACGTTTTCCTTTAAAAATATTTTTTGTTAAAACATTTTTTGGTACAGCGGAAACTCCCGAGAAAACTCATGCGTTTGATTGGATGAAGATGATAACAAGCGAAGGTGGCCGGTGTAATTGAGAAGCGGAAAACTTTATCCTAATTCATCAAATCCGCTTTTGCCCACTTCACGAAGCATTACTAGATTACTGCCGAATTCACTATTTATTTTGCCTTGTCGCATATGATATTTTTTAGGTTTTTTCCGTCCCGGTGTTCCTTCAATCTGTGCCATAAAAAGAGCTGTTGATGCGATGCCGAACACGGATGCAAGTCCATAAACGCTTGCCTTGCCGGATGTGTACTGGTCAATTTTCGGGGCTTTTTGCGATTTGTTTTGATTTTTGCTGTTTACGTCTTGTTGCAGCATTTCACTGGTTGTTAACAAATTACCTTTGTATTCTCCTTTAAGCTCGTAAATATCTGCAAATTCACCTTTTACGACGAGATTATATTTGGAGAGGTCCGGATTATCTTTTAATGCAAAAAAAGTTGCGTCCTTCATATCGTATGTTCGCATGACAATGTATCTTACCCAGCGATCCGGATCTTGGGATGCATTCTCCCAATATTGGCCTGTGCCCTCGTGGATAAATCTGCCCATTTTGAAACCGCTGGAAAAAATAATAGCGTCGTGGGATCCGGCTGAAATGAAGATTAGACCCTCATTATTTGAAGCGTTTGTTTTTAACCATCTTGAAACTTGGCTTACATTTTTGGAACTTGCTCCCCAGAGGGCATCCTGAATTGTTACCGGTATTTGAATAAAAAAGGAGCTTACGTATGCAAAAAATAAAGAGGGAATCAGCATATATTTCAATGGTACATTCACTTTGTGCAGAAGATAACCGATGCAGATGGCGACTGAGGGAACCATGACAGTGCCATAGCGAACGTTAAACCAATTATCTCCAAACACATGAACGATAGAGATAATAGAGTGACCTAAAAATAGAGCTAAAATGTTATAAATCAACGGGCTTAATAACAAGGTAATAATCACAAATTTTAAAATTTTGCTTGTGTTGCGTGCGAGAAGGAGCCAAACTATACCTATAGATGCCAGAATTAAATTAAAAAGTCCGATTGTGTGATAAATGGCCAGCGAATAAATCTTTACGGATTGAAAGATACTTCCCCTTGTTATTAATTCTCCGGCTTCATAAATTTGTTTCTGCTGTGCGTGAGCGGAGTATGGTCCAAAGAAGGAAAAAAGAGGGTCGCCGAAGATCAAATAATTCCAGCCGAGCCAAAGCAAAATTCCGAAGCCACCCAACGTGGTAAATAATAAAAGAATTCCCTCAGCGGTTTTGTATCCGCGTTTAAGGTAGGTTGAAAGAGTCACTAGGGCTACTATGATAATTAGTATAAACCAGGCATCGTAGCGGGTGAGAGTTGAAAGCATGACCCAAAATGCGGCTTTGACTAAATCCCATGTCTTTTCACTTTTATACCAGCAGATGAGTTCATAGAAGGCCGCGCAAAAAGTAAAAATGAATAGTAACTCGGTCATGGCGGTCGATTGCAGATACAACACGTTGGCGTTGGCTGCGAAGACAAAAACTCCTGCCAGACGACCGATCATCCCCACGTTTAATTTTTTGAGAATTTTCCAAATATAAAGGCCGGATCCAACAAAAGAAAACATTGAAAATAAGGCTCCGGAGAGACCGGAATGCCACATAAAGTCGTTCCAAATTGTAAAAATCATAAGGAAATGAGGAAGAGGTAGCCAGACTGAGCCTATTTGTGCCAGGCCGGGCTTTAAGCCCTCAACTACTCTTCTGCCAATGTCCAAGTGCGATCGCGCATCGTTGTAGGCGAGTGCCAAACCATTATTGTAGAAATACAAGAATGCAATTGCCGAGGTTAAAAGTAATGATGCAAAAACCATATGGAACTCATATTTTTTAACAAAAGTTATAATTTCCTCGAAAATATCAACACGAGGAACCGCTAGTGTTTTTACCTCGGTATAAGCTTCGTGTGTCATACTTGTCTCCATGCTGTTTTAGACATTTTTGAAAATTGCATATCAAGCCCGTGGATAGTTTTTTCCCAGTAGTGTGGCTTGACGATAAATTGGTAAAGCGCAACAAATGCAGCAACACTTGTTAATAACCAGTAGACCGGCAAGAAAAACAGGTTTTTGAGAAGGGACCATTGTGATCTTTTTGCACAACCAATCATATAAACGTAAAAAAACATGAAATTTCCAAAAACGAGTGAGACCAGAGCAAAGTAAAAGATATAAGCCGGGTATATTGATTCGATAGTCGGCCCTACGAGATTATAAAGAGCAAAATAGGAAATAGTCATAATCCAAAGGATTGGGTTTAGAAAGCAAAAGGCAATCTTGCCTCCCATGAGTAGTTGAAAGATCCAGGCGTGAATGCCATAGTTGCCAAAGAAGACAGCGGGATTTCTCATGTTGACGAAATATGTCTGAATATAGCCTTTGATCCAACGAGAGCGCTGTCTTATCCAGTTGATGATTTGGCTGTTGGCCTCCTCGTAGGTGGTTGAGTCAATAATGGCAGTTTTATAACCGGCTTTGAATAATCTGACACCCAAATCCGCATCCTCGGTAACATTAAAGGCATCCCATCCCTCAACTTTTTTCAGATCTATCAGTTTAAAATGATTACTGGTTCCACCAAGAGGTATAATTGTTTCTATATTTTGTAAGCCAGGCAAGACAATATCAAACCAAAGTGAATATTCGGCGGTGAATAATTTTGTCAATAAATTTTGGTCAGCGTTATAGTAATTGAGCTTTGCCTGAAGACAAATTACGTTATTTTCTACTTTTTGGAAACCCAGATATGCTTTTTTCAATTGTAAAGGTTCCGGTTCATCCTCTGCGTCGTAGACGACAACATATTCTCCTTGTGACAATGAGAGGCCATAATTACATGCTTTAGGTTTTGTTTTAGGTTGTGTTTGAGGAACAATTACCGTTCTTATGTAGATTGGTAAATTCAGCATACTGATTGCATTAAGTGTTTCCCCGTCATCTTCTTCGAGAAGTAAAATAACATCCAATTTATCTTTCGGCCAGCTCAGTTTTTCGATGGCGTTTATAAATTTATGAATGACGCTTGCTTCTCTATAGAGTGGACACAGAATGGTGTAGATTGGCAATTGGTGGTCGTTAAGGTTTGCGATTTCTTCGTCGTCAATTTTAATATCCGGATCCGCTCCCAAACTCTTCACAATTAAATAAAGATGGAAGACCACGTCCAGAAAATAAATTGCTGAAAGTACGCCCAGCAGAGTGATAATCGTAGTTATGGGAGATGTGAATATCCGAAAAATAATAATGGAGGACAGCATTATTAAAAATAATTTTTGTATTGAGGTTACATTGTTTAAAGCGGTTTTTTCGGGGTTTAGAGTAGTATGGGTAATGAACTCGCGGTCCTTAAGTGAAATGCCTGCTCCCTGCATAGAGTTGTCGCCGGTAGGAGCAATTAATTGTGGTGTTTTTTTGTCTAAGCTAAATATTTTATGCAATGGCATTTTCTATAGGTTATAAATTGAGCGTGAATTAAAGCACGTTTTGTGTCGGAAGTCAAACCCACTGTTTACATTTGACAAACGGGTATTTCGGGAGTATATTGTGCAACTTGAAGGGGTTACTATATCGAAATGATTCATAAGTAAGACCCTGCCCCTCGTGATGTCATTCGACAGTTGCCCAAGTTTAGATTTCAGATAGTTAAACTCTAGTTAAAAATATATACCCTAGAGTAGTTGACAATAGATATTATTAATGCTATAGTTCGGCACTTGAATACGACCTGTAGTACGAAGAACTTTAAATAAATGCCAATGCCCGAGAGACAACCAGTTAGCGACAAGAGGCCTTCAAGGCTTTCCGGTGTTGTTCACAATAAGCTGTTTAGAATTGCGTCTGGAACCGGTGCACTGGGTGCTGTTGCCGCTCTTTCTATTGCTGGAGGCGATCGTGTCCAGGCAAAAGATTATACCCCGGTACTCGATAATAACGATTCTCACACACAGCCCGTCGATAATTCAAATTTAAGCAATTTACTTGACTTTAGAGGATCAAAACTTGAAGTAGTAGGGTTGCCGCAATTTAGAACAGTTCTTTCTTCAGAATTGGATGCCGGTTATCTTGCTTCTCGGTTGGGAGACGAGATTACCTTTGCTGTTCCCGAAGGAAGCAATGTAAATGATCAAATTCACGACCAGATAAAGGCAAAAACAGGGGCGGATTTAGATGGAGCAGATACTTGGAAGGTGGTTACCGAAGTAGGCGGATCCGAAGACAACTTGGTTTTTCCGGGTCAGGTAAAATCATACAAGGTTAACGAAGAGGTTGTGTCCACAATAAGGGATGCAAATGTTGCAGTAGAAGTAACAGGTGACCCGTTGGGTGAAACCGAGGCCGAAGAGCCGGATGTTCTGAATGTTGTTGATGGCGGTTCGGGCAGTGAAACTTCTGCATCTGCTTTAGAATCAACCAGTGGATGTATTGTCACAGATTTAAAAGGTAACTTTGATTGGGCGGGGGATTCGGAAAGACATCTTGTTAATGATCCAGCCACATTCCACCTACAAAATATAGCTACTGATACAACTTGTGATAAGACAGTTTGGATCCATGGGTTTGCAACCGACGAAGCTCCAAAATTACCTGACGGATCGGATAATCCGGAATGGTTAACATCACAAAGGTATGTCACGTCTGCATCCTATGATATTGAACATGGTGCCCAAGACCAAAGGGAATCCTTCGATATACCCGATGTGAAGGAATGTTATGTCCAAATCGATTTGGTTAGAACCGGCGAGGTAAGAATTCCTCCTTTGTATAATTCTTCAGATAATAGCATGATAGATTATGGAATTTGGGAGAATCCTGAGTGTAAAGTTACTCCAAGTGCTACAGCAACAGCGACATCAACCGTGACTTTTACGGCTACTCCGACCGCAACCTCAACCGAAGTGCCGGTAACAGAGACGGCTACGAATACACCTACGTCAACTAATACACCCGAAACGCCGACCGTGACTTTTACACCGACATCGACACCAACAATGAGCCCTGGTGAATTTCCGGATTGCGAATTGCAGATAGCACAACCAGGGGATAAGGCGCATTATGAAACCGGCACTCATTGGATCCCGGGGAGCGATGTCCTTCTTGTTGGAGAAGATGATGTATATACACTTAGCGACGGGAATTATCTGCAATGTTATTGCCCGCCTGACGAACAAAATGTAGACGGCGATGAAGGTATTCAAACTAATTGGCTAAATTCTCACTCAGAGACTAAACCAGATGAACGTGCGGGGTTTTATTTGGTATGGGGTCCGGATTTCGGGCTGGATGAATCTTGGTTTTATGCATCCGGCGCAGAGAAGCCAACGCCAATAACACCTAATTTTGACTGTGATCCGAAGGAACCAACAGAGACACCAACAAACACCCCGACTGCAACAGCTACGGCTACAGCTACGCCGACGTATACTGCTTCAGCCTCTCCAACGAACACGCCGACTGCTACTGCGACCAGCGCCGAAACGAGAACGCACAGAAAAAAAACACCAACACCGACGTCAACCGCCACTTCCAGCCCGACCAGCACTCCGACAAATACTCCTGTAAGTGTTTCTACTGAAGCACCCGCAGTTGTTGAACCTATATTACCGAATGCAGGTAGCGGAGATGGTGAATCGGATTCAACTTTGAAAATGTTGAGTATTGCCGGTGCGTTTGCCGGGGTAGCGGCTGTTGCGGCCGGTTTCGGTTTAAGATTTGTTGGCAGTTTTCAGCAGGTTGGTGCGAATAGTGAAGGATGGGTACCGAGAAGAAAAAGAGAAGAAGACGAGGAAGAAAAGAAAAAAGAAAGCGAATGGATAAAAAACTAAAAACGACATATAACACATAAAATATGAAAGATCCTATTAAACAAATCAACAAAATGTGGAGAGGTGGATTGGTAGCGTTTGTGGTTACTACGATGATGCTCGGAGGTTTATTTTTAAACCTGGGAGTTGTCGGGGCAACGGATGGTAATTTGCAGTTATCACCGACGCCTTCACCATCGGTAGTGCCGTCACCGACGCCGAGCCCGACTGATCAAAATCCGCCATCTTTTCCAAAATGTATAGACCAATCCGGGGTCGGTGATAAAGCGCACTATGTGGATGGCTTTCATCAAATAGTGGGAAACGGATTGCTCGAGGGCAAAGACGATGTTTATACGCTTTCTAATGGGAATTTTCTCCAATGTTATGTTCCACTGTTGGAGGACGTTTGTATTCAAACTAATTGGTGGAGGACAGATCAGGTGTTGGCAGGTTGGTATTCGGTAAATGGTGCCCAGTGGAATTTAGGAGATTTACATTATTTAGCCAAGAACACTAATTACAATTGTAAACCTGAACCATCACCATCACCATCACCATCACCAAGTCCAAGTCCTACTCCTGTTGTTTCACCAACACCGTCAACGAATATAACTATTATTAACAATAATGAGAACAAGCAGGAGCAAAACAATAATCAGACTGTAAATATCACTACGACAGGTCAAGTTGCAGGTGTTAAAGCACCTAAAAAGTCACCGGAGACAGGACTTTCCGTTCTTGGCTTAACTTCAATGTTCGGTGCAGGACCGGTCGGTTTTGTATTATCAAGGTTTGGTCGAGGCCGCACGGTGAGTAAAAAAAGAGAAGAAACTTTGGGTGAAATTGCGTTAGACCTATTTAACAAAAGGTCTGGCGGACAAGCTTAAAAGGGGTTCTATACACCCATTGGACGTATTTTAGACTGTGTGTAGAGCATGCACACAGCCCTTTTGAAGGGGACACATTTTGGGCAGGAATGTGTTCCCTTTAAAGGGTAGGGAATAAGGACAGAGTACAATTGTTTGACAAATCGGAATTGCTGGGATAGAATTTCCTTGGCTTCTTGAGACAATAAGTTTTTCCATAATATCTGTATGCCTACATGTGCCATGACTGAGGAAAAGGGAGAGTTTGCCGGATTGGTTATTTAATTGAAACAATAAAATGCCGAAAGTATCTATAAAAGTAAAAAATATGTCGGACGCAGGGGAGGACAGATCCGCCCCGGTGGAGGCTGTGCCTTCCGTTGTGGATTTGAGGACCCAAAGGCCTGATGAGCAGGTTGATGTGCCGTCAGACGCGACGGTGCCTGTTGAGGAACCGCGTTCCGGCGGCAGGCTGTATAACGACAGGGGTTATGGCGAAGATTATTCGGCCGGGCGTGACGTCCCGACACAGGAAGTCCATGGAATTTTGGATATATCCGGTGACGGGCACGGTTTTTTGAGGCCTAAATTTAGGCCAAGCGACGAAGATGTCTATATTAGTGCGTCGCAAATCCGCCGCTTTATGCTGAGGCCCGGCGATGATGTCGTGGGACTCGGGAGACCGCCCAAGGATAGCGAGAGGTATTACGGCCTTTTGAAAGTATTAAAGGTAAACAGTGTTGATGCCGAGAAGCAGGAAAAAAGGATCAAATTTGAACAGTTAACCCCAATTTACCCGAATGAAAAACTAACGCTTGAGATTGGCAAAACGCCTCTTTCCAACAGAGTTATCGACATTATTGCGCCGATAGGCAAGGGACAAAGGGGAATGGTTGTTTCTCCGCCCAAGGCCGGCAAAACGACAATCCTCAAAGATATTGCCCGTGGAATCAGCGAGAATTTTCCGAAAGTCCATTTAATTGCCGCCCTTATTGGTGAAAGGCCGGAGGAAGTAACTGATATTTCTAGGTCTGTTAAAGGTGAGGTCATTGCATCCAATTTTGACGAACCGGCGGATTACCAGACGAGGGTAGCCGAAATAGCGCTGGAGCGTGCAAAAAGGCTGGTTGAGACCGGTATTGATGTTGTGATACTTCTGGATTCTATTACGCGTTTGGCAAGGGCCTACAATTTGTCCGTTCCGCCAAGCGGAAGAACCCTTACCGGTGGTTTTGATCCTGCGGCCCTCTATCCTCCGAAGCGGTTTTTCGGGGCGGCAAGGAATTGTGAGGAAGGTGGTTCTTTGACGATCATTGGTACGGCTCTTATTGACACTGGTTCCAGAATGGATGATTTGATTTATGAAGAGTTTAAAGGTACGGGGAACATGGAGCTCCATTTGGACAGGAAGCTCGCGGAGCGCAGAATATACCCCTCGATTGACGTTGAAAGGTCTTCGACCAGGCAAGAGCAACTTTTGTTTAGCGAGGCGGATTACAGTAAAATTGTGACTATGCGCAGGATGCTTTCCGTTTTGAACCCGGATGAAAGGACAGAAATTTTAATAGACAGGCTGTCCAAAACGGATACAAACAAGAACTTTTTGGAAGGTCTTAGTAAAGACGTCAAGTAACAAGAGTATCAGAAGTAACAAAGGTATCAAAAGTTATAAAAGTTTCAAAGGACCTTAATTATCCTTTGATACTTGTGGCACCTTTGACACATTTGATACCTTTGAAAAATGGACTGGGACCCGATACATAAAGAACTCGTAGAATTTATACGTGTTCTTTTCTTTTATTTAACCCACAGACTGCATAGGGGCGGGTTAAACTTCGAAAAATTCAAGAACATTATTGTTGATGTTTTGATGGTGAGACGGGGTGCAAATACTTCGATGTTTGTCCACGCTTCCGTAATCAGCCTGGCGATTGTGGTTTTTGTCGGCGGCGGTGTGTTGTCGTCGACGAGTGTTGTTTCCGGGTCTTACCCGGGGGTGGCCGCTAACCCGCTTGAGGCGGCGCCGAGTGCGGTGGGGAGTGAGATTGCCGTTGTTGAGGCGCAGATTGCGCCTGTTACGCTTATTTCGGACAAACCGCGGGACAAAGTAATTGATTATGAGGTTAAGGAGGGCGATACGGTTTCGTCCGTGGCGCAGGAGTATGCGGTTTCGGAGGAAACGATACTTTGGGAAAATAATTTAACGGAAAAGAGCAAGATCAAACCCGGTGATACTCTGCGGGTTTTGCCGGTTTCCGGTGTTGCCCATAAAGTGAAACAGGGTGACACTGTTTATTCGGTTGCCAAGACATATAGGGCAAATTCACAGGCAATTTTGGATTTCCCGTTCAACAACGTCGCAAGCGATTTTGCGCTTTCGACGGGGGATCTTGTAATAATTCCGGACGGCGCGCCACCAGAAAAGGCCAAGCCGGCACCTACACAGTATCTTGCAAAGGGCCAGGAAAAGTTTGGGATTGCGGATCTTGGAAGCTCACTTTTCGGATGGCCTGCGGTTGGACAAATATCCCAATATTATTCCTGGTACCATCCGGCACTTGATATATCTAATTTGGGCGGGGGCCCAATTAGGGCTTCTGACGGCGGAACGGTTACCATTGCGGGCTGGCCGGATAATTCCGGCTATGGAAATAGGGTGCTGGTGGATCACGGAAACGGATACACGACCCTATATGCGCATATGAGCGCCGTCTATGTTTCCCCCGGACAGCGGGTTGCAAAGGGTGAAGTTGTCGGGATGATGGGCTCAACCGGCAGATCCACAGGTACGCATTTGCATATTGAAATTAGAAAGAACGGATCTACGTTGAACCCGCTTGGGGCACTAGGCAAGTAATACGGTCAAGTCAATATCTAGCATAGTGTGCCCGTCCCAGATATACTTTTTCTGATGCGAAGACTGGATATTTTTCTTGTGATTTTGGCGTTTGTCCTGCCGCTGGCGCTTTACGTCTATTCGCTGGCCCCGACTTATATACCCATTGACAGCGCGGAATTTACGATGTGCATGTACTATTTTGGCGTATGCCATCCGCCGGGGTTTCCGCTTTACACGTTTTTGGGCCACATATTTATTAACACGATACCGTTTGGTGATGCGGCATACCGGGCGAATTTATTTTCGGCATTTTTTGGGGCTTTGACGGTTTTGTTTGTTTATTTAACACTGCTGAGGCTGAAAGTTGAGAAGGTTATCGCATTTCTGCTCGCGCTTATTTTTGCCGTCAATGCGGTGTTCTGGGAATTTTCGATAGCCGCCGACGTTTTTTCCTTCGGGACTTTTATATTGACCCTGTTTTTTTACCTAGCGCTTGGCAAAAGGTATTATCTGTCGGTTTTTGTGCTTGGTTTAAGTGCATCCCATTTTTACATTACAGGTGTATTGGCGCCGATTTTGTATTGGTATTTTTGGGGTTTTGACTTTGGCCGCAATAGTCTTTCGCACGCAAAGAGAGTGCTTTTTTCGTCGCTGGTATTTTTTGCGGGATTTTTCCCGCAGGGGGTGATGTACTGGCGAATGCAGACGGATTTGCCGATAAATTGGGGCCACGCTAAGGGTTTGGGCGGATTTTGGTATTTTTTGAGACGTCAGGAATTTGGGTCAATTTTTTTAATATCCAATCCGGTGCTTACTTTTTCTCCCGTTAAAGTTTTTAACCAGGCAGGAGGGTTTTTGTCGTCGCTGTTTACGTCATTTGCCGGTATTCTGGTACTGGTTGTCCCTGTCGGAATTTTTCTGAAGAGTGCAAGAGTAAGAAATCTTGCATTTTTGGCGCTTTGCTTTGCGGCTATTTCGGGTATCCAGTTGGTGCTTTTGGGGACTCTGGGCGCGCCGAGTGAAGAGAACCCTTTTCAGCTGAATAAGTTTTATCTAAATGCGTTTTTAATCTTTGTGCTTTCTCTTGGTATTACCCTGAGCGCAATTGCAAAAAAATTCTTTTCGGAAAATTCGGCCCAACTTTATATGCTGTTGGGACTGGTCCTGTTTATCCTTTTTGTTTCCCATATAAAACCCCTCAATTATTCCCGCAATAATTTTTCCCGGAACTATGTATTGGACGCGATGGAACAGGTGGAAGGGGGCAGTTTGGCAATTACCGTTTCGCATATTATGTATTTTGGGGCAAGATACGAGGTGGAAGTAGGTGGGAAATTTGAAGGGGTGACCCTGATGTATTTCCCTAACGAAAAGAACAGGGACAGCGAGCAGTATAACCCGGCGGTTTTGGCAGGCGGGCGCAACATGGAATTTATTGAAAAGGTTAGGCGCGGGAAAACTTTGGGGGCGGCCGAAGAGTACGTATTGGATATTATTTCGCGAAATATGGACCGGGATATTTATATTTTGCAGGGGACATTCGAAGAAGGTTTTTTTGCGTTTCTCAGGCTATACCTTAGGCCACATGGCCTTTGGTGGAAACTGGAGGGGGACATTGGCAAGAGGGAAGACATTGGGAAGATTATTGGTTTGTATGAGGGTTGGCGAAACGGCGGCATAAAATATGACGATTTACACCTCAAACAGCAGAGGCATGATGTGCTGGGCTATGCGGTTTCCTACAATTCGATGGCGGTTTATCTGGCTTCATTGGGCAATTATTCCCAGGCACTGAATTTTTTCCATAAGTCATTGGATATACGCAGGACGGAAGGGGCCGCCAATTCTATTGGTGTGATTGAGAGGATTGTGGATTTGGAAGGACGGTATAAGCAGTTGATAGAAAACAGGGATTTGATACTGCTTGAAGATCTTGGGGACAGGCTTTTGACTATTGGAAATTTTGAAAGGGGAGTGGAGGTATATTCTGACATGATATCCATCAAGCGTGAGGCTAAGTATTATACTAACCTTGCTTTGTGCCAGGCAAACTTAGGAAGGACTGGCGAGGCAAGGGATAATTACCGAAAGGCGCTTGAGGTTGACCCCGATTTTGGCCCTGCAAAGCAGGGTATGGCGGAGCTTTGATATCTGCGACATTTATTGTCGACCCTCCTTTTATGTGTCACATTCATTTTATTGATATAATTTGGTGACTAGTGACTATGATTGATTTTGCAAACATAACAGTCAAAGCCGGCAATGGAGGAAACGGTGCCGGGTCTTTTGAGCATGTAAAGGGAAAGCGGCGCGGTAAGGCGGACGGGGGAGACGGCGGCCGCGGCGGGGATGTTTATATTGTTGCTTCGGCCAACCTAAACACGCTCGAGCCGTTTAGGTTTGTAAAAGAATACAAGGCTGAGGATGGACGAAACGGCCTGCCTAAAAAGTGCACAGGGGCTGTAGGGGCCACGTTGGAAATTAAAGTTCCCGTGGGAACGGTAGCTAAAATTTCAAATTTCAAATTTCAAATTTCAAATTTTTTTGACCTGACACAGGAAGGACAAAAAGTGTTGGTTGCCCGGGGTGGGGATGGCGGACGCGGAAACAGACATATGAGAGACGAGTTTGGCAGAAGGCCTTTTGCCGGTGAAAAGGGAGGGGATGGAGAGGCCGTGGACCTTGAACTTCAATTGAAGCTTATTGCAGATGTCGGGTTGGTTGGTTTGCCCAACGGAGGGAAATCGACTTTGCTTTCAAAGCTTACGGCGGCTACACCGAAAATTGCCCCGTACCCTTTTACAACTCTGGAGCCGAATTTGGGAGTAATGCAAGTCAAAGTGCAAAGTCAAAGTGCAAAGTCAAAGACTGAACATGGCCCTACACTCTCCACTTCTGACTTTGACTCTAGACTTGTGGTGGCCGATATTCCGGGTTTAATTGAAGGTGCGAGCGGCGGAAAGGGTTTGGGCGATTTATTTTTGAGGCATATTGAAAGAACGAAAATTCTTGTGCACATAATAGATGCCACAAGCGATGACGTAATCGGGTCGTACCAAACGATAAGGGCAGAACTTAAGGCATATTCGGTTGAACTTGCCAAGAAAAAAGAGATCGTAGTTCTCAATAAAATAGATTTAGTTTCCCGCGATGTGCTGGACGCGAAGGTTGCGCTATTTAAGAAGAAGCGAAAAAAAGTTTTTGCCGTTAGTGCGCAGGGAGCAATTGGCCTCGAACCATTAGTTGGAGAGATTGTAAAGCGGCTTTCTTAAAGGCTAGGTGATGGGGAAGGTGAGCCGGACGGGGATGGTGACGGGCTTGGTGTTGGTGTGGGTGAGGGTGTTGCGGACGGCTTGGGTGAGGCGCTCGATTTTTGTTCCTCTAGTGCTTTTTCCTGGAGTTCCCTAAGCTGTTTGTTGTACTCTTCCAGTTTTTTCTCGATATCGGGAAGGGCCTGGTCTTCTTTTGGAAGGAATCTTTTGGCGAGTGACAACTCGTTTAGTATTTTGACTACTTCCACTTTTTTCTCAATTAGAATATTGGCGAGTGCATAGTGGGCGGGGCCGTAATCGCCTTTGACAATTATTGCGTCCTCATACTTTCTCTGTGCCAAATCAAGATCCCCAAGCCTTTCATAAAGAGACCCGAGGCGTGTGTGAAGGATCGGATTTTGCGGATCCAGCGCGACTGCCTGTGAGAGGGTGTTTGTGGCGTGGACATCCGCGCCCTGGACAGACCCGATCAGTGCCTGGTAGGCGCTGGACAGGGCTTCCCAGTTGGCGACGTTGGCGGCAGAAATTCCCGGCAATCTCAATGGCAGGATTTGATAGCCGGAGGCGGCTTTCCCCTGGTCGATTGCAACTTGTGCGAGTTGGCCCAATAACTGTCTTTGTTCTTCGGTTAAGTTGGGTTGCTGTGCCAGGTTAATTGCCGCGTTTAAAGTTGTTTGCGAAAGTGACCTGTGGTAGGCGTCTATTGCCGGGTTGGTCTGGATTGCCCTTTGCTGGAAGGCGACGACCCGGTTGCCGTCGTTTGAGCGCGCGGCAAGAAGTGATTGCCTAAAGAAATATTCTGCCCTGTAAGCTTTTTGCTGATAATTTAGCAGTAAGGCGGAAATAATTACGAATATTGTTGCCAGGATCACCGGAAGCATTTGCGACTTTGCGCCTCTGGCTGTTGCTTCCGTTTTAAGGAGCGGTTCGGCGCCCGGTGTCCCAAGCTGAAGCCATGAGAGGCGGTTTTTGAGTGCGGCAATCTCGACCGTGACGTCGAAAATGTGTTCCTCGTTGTAGGCTTTGGCCAGGGTGGTGATACTGCCTAGAATTAAAAAGAATAGGGTAAATGTTGCGAATGATGACGCTGTAAAGAAAGTTAGTACTATGTAGCCGATGGCGGCCGAGACGAGCGGCAGGTAGACAATTGTGTTTTGGCTTTTTGCCAGAAGCGACCAAACCAGGCGCAGGATTGCGATTAGTAGAAGCAAAAATGCCAGGGTGCCAAAAATGCCGGTTGTGGCGATTGTTTCCGTAAAGTCGGAAGAAGCGCTTGGGAACCTGACTGCCCAATCGTCTGTCCCGTTTATGTATCTTGGTTTGAGCTGGGTGTACACGAATTGGTAAGTGCCGATTCCGGTGCCGAAAAGTGGCCGTTTGCCGATAGACTGGGCCGCGACATCCCAGGCGGCCTGCATGGGAAGGGACTTTTCCCTCGGAGTGTCTATTTGCGCTTCGGCCGGGGTATTTTGGTCTTTGGCAATAATCCACTGGCCGAGCGTGCCCTCGGCAACGGGCGGTACAAAGCGGATCACCAAAAATAATACTGCTACAACGGCCAGGATTGCGGCATGACCTTGCTGGGCCTTGGTGAGTTTTACCTTAACTGTGCCTATCGTGAGTGTTGCAAGTGCGGCGGCGAGGCCAATATACGAGGGCATAAAGTTGATGAGAATGAGGGAAAATACCATAACAAGACTTGTTGCGGTTGCCACGGACCTTGCCGTTTTGTCTTTGTCGAATATAGCGAAGGCGACAGAGATTGGGATAATTACTGCCTGAAGAAGGCTTAGTTTATTAATGACGCCGATGGTATTGAAGGACCTGATTTGGGCAAAATCGAAGGGCAGGAAAAAGCCGAAGTAGCTAAAGAGTGCAATGAGGGATGCGAGTGACGCTGCACCTATCAGCGACCAAATTGTGATATTTATCTGTTTTCTGGTTTTTAGGTTTGCGGCCATTACGAAATAGAACGCAACCAATGTTGCGTATGGAATGAAGGACGGCCAAATGCGGCCCTGGGATCCAAAAAACGATGTGTGCTGGTCAATGGATGTGAAGGCGGAAATTAAAAGGACGGTGCCCAATAGAATAAATGGAATATCGAGTGGGGATCTTGTGAAGACGGTCCTTTTTTCTATTATCATTTTTGCACACCAAACTAAAAGGCCCGCGACTGACAATGCAAGCTGCAGCGTAAATTTGTTGTAGTCGAAAAATTCCGTTGTAGTTGGCAAGAAAAAGAGGGGGATTGAGACGGCGGATACTACCGTAAGTGCAAATATTATATTCTGGGCGAGTTTAGACAGCTGTTCTTTCATTTTGGTGTACCTTTTTATATAAGGATACTAACAATTTTGTGTCAACAGGGCAAGTTCTAAACGATGCATTTTAGCCTCCCAAGCCTGGCTTGGAAACGATAATAGTAATTATTACAGGATAGAATGGGATCTAGTGGGGAAAAGTGTAGTCTTTGATCTTATAATAATAATCTTCCTGCGATCGAACAAATAATTTATACTCTCTTTGGGCGTCTTCCGTAGTTTGGTTTTTGCGCTTGAAAGCCGGGAGAATGTATTTTGTTTCCGTCAATCCGTCGTCCAGGATGCCAATATAGGTGGGGTAACTACTCCATTTGTAGGACGTGAGTTTTTTGGCCAGTTTTGCCGGATTAAGATGTATGTACCTGGTGAGGTGCAATAAATACTCATCGCGGTCGACGTGTTTTACCCTTGACCTGTCCTGAAACACGTGTCCGACCACGGAGTATTTTGTGTTGAAATATTTGGAATATGCCGTGTGCAGTTTTTGTATAAATAAGCTCAAGGGTTTGGGGCCGTTTTGCCGCAGAAGCAGGTGGATGTGGTTGGGCATTAAGCAATAGGCGACAACGGTGATGTCGTGTTCCTTTTTATATTCTTTGACCTTGTCCAGATACCTTTTGTAGTCTGCGGGGCTGGTAAATATATTTTGTTTGCGGTTGCCGCGGTTGAAAACGTGATAAAAGCCTCCTTGGACTAAATGTGATTGTGGAATGCGGGTGCCCATGTTTTTTTATTTGATCTATACGACTAATAAGACAGATAAGACTTATATTTTATTTTCATAGTTTAGTCTTTTTTTGAATAAGTTTTCTGTGTAACCGCCTTTTTCGATAAAAGATTCTTCTAAAGATTTCAGCTGGCGGTCCAGTAAGTAGTTTGCTTGGTGAATAAGGCAGATTATGCAATTTGCGGCCGATTCCGGGGAGTTTAAATAGGACTTATATGTCGCACGTGACCTATTGGACTTATATGCTAAAGCGCGGACGGCTTGGGCTTTTGCAGAGTCTTTATCCCATACGGTTAGTTCATTTTGGCGCAAGAAATCCTCGAAGTCTACCAAAAGTTCTTCTAAGCTTGCCCGGGCAACGCCAACCAGCTTGATTTCGGTTTTTTTAGAAGTTGCCGACGCTTGTGAGCCCTCTGCAATGTTTTGCCTCCCGCTTCTTGCCGCCTGCACCATTTGGTCTTGGGTCCTTGAAAACTTGCTGACATAAGTTTTAACAAATTCGACCGTAAGGTCGTAGATAATAGTTGTGGTTTGGTAAGAGGCTAACGTGCGATAACCGCCGTGGGTTTTGGTAGGAATTTTTGAATTAGACCTATATGACATATCAGACGTATAAGACTTATAACACAGATTAGTTACTGCTAATTTGTGTATTTACAATCAGCCAGTCGAATGTGATTGTGCCCAGGTTCGTCGCGCTGTCTAAGGCGACCGTGAAGCCTTCGAAGTCGGCTTTACCCTGGATGAACAGGGATTTGCCGCCTGTTGGGCCTTGGGGTGTGATCAGTACTTTGGCGTTTGGCTTGATGGCGGATGTAAATATGGTGACTGCGGTTTTGCCGCTTGCGATTTGTCCCGTACCGATTGTTTGGTAGTTGGGGTCGCTGGTGTCGATTACCAGTTCCTTCGTCGCTACACTTTTTGCTGACAGCTGGCCGACTACTGCTAAGTTGCCACCTTTGTCGAAGGCGAACTTACCTTTTGCGATATCGACCAGTATTCCGGCCTCGTTGCCCGCAAGGGCGTCGTTTTGCAGGTATAGGGTAGAGCCAAGAACGTTTATTTGCCTGCCGTAGTCGATTATAAAGGTTCCGTCCTGGCTGAAAGTACCGGCGACTTGAGTCGAGGCCAGATTGGACTGGCCGGATACTGTCAGAGTGGAGAGTGATAAGTCGGTAGTTTGCATCAACTCTGATAGCTCGTTCAGTGCTGCCTGGGTTTCGGCGGCGATAGCTTGGCCGTCTGCGATCGAGGCAGAAGTGGAAGATTCGGAGGGTGAAGAGGGTTGAGAGGGTACAGAGGGTTGAGAAGGTTCGGAGGGTGAAGAAGGTACAGAAGATTCGGAGGATTCAGAAGGTGAAGAAGATACAGATGGTGTGGGGATTGGGGAATCGACGCTTGTGCCGAGTACGCTAGCCTGAGATGACGCCAAGAGCTCGCCGACCTGGCGCTCGACTTCCGTCTTTACCATTTCTTCGATTTCGGCTTTAGTCGTTAGTCCTTCGTCGTCTTGCGAACTTGCCAGTGTTCCGTCCGGGTTGGTGGAATCGTTTAGCGCAACAGACGATCCTTCATTTGCAGTTTGGTCACCAGAGTTGAGTGAACCGTTTGCTGTGGTTTGCCCAATAAACCAACCGGGTTCCACAAATACAACAACCTGCCCGCTGCCATCTTCGGGTGCATCTTCAAGCGCGAGTCCTATTATCCTTCCGCTTTGCGTAGCACGCATGCCGACACCCGGGGTAGATGACGATGTAATCGGATCTCCGGCCATAACCCTTCCATTTTCGCTGTTTACTTTGGCTGGCACGCGGCCCGCTAGCGCCAGTGGTTTGCCGCCAACCTCGGTTACATTCAGGTTTATTCCGGGTGATGTAGAAACTATCCCTAATATGGTCGGTTGGTATGGGGCAGACGAAAGCCTGATTGCTTCTTTATTGCCTGGATCTACCGCAACCAGATCACCGGATTCTATATTCTGGTCAACAGTCGGGAAGCTTTCCGCAAGGTCGGCCGTACCGGTTGTTGAAAAATTGTCCGCATAAATCGTGCCGTTAACGGGGTTTGTGATATCGCAGGTTCCGCTGTCGTTTACACAAATGTAGCCTTGCGGAATATTAAAGCTTGCGTTTGTTGCCAAAAGAGAAGTCTTGCCGCTTGAGTCGATTTTAAGTAGTTCATTGCCTAAATTATCCAATATACTGAGTTTGTTTGATCCGGCATTGCCACCTAATGATATATTAAGATCCTGTCCCTGGGGTGCTTTGACAGATGATGATGTAATATCCCCGGTTACGTTCAAGTTACCTGTCAGTGTCAGGTTATTGGCTGAAACATTGCCAATGCCGTCAACCGTAAATTGTCCGTTTGCAGCTTCGATTGTTCCAACAGTTGTTATATTGCCAAAGGCATCGATGGTTGTATTTCCGTTTCCTGCCGTAAGTGAGGCGACCTCAAGATTAACCCCATCCAAGGTCTGGGCGAGGTTGGTAATATCCGGTCTGTTGTCCAGCTGAATAAAAGCCAACACTTCGCCTTCTCCTGGTCCTGTGAATGATGTAAGTGCCTTACCGAGTGTGGAACCGCGTCTTGCGTCTGCTTTCATGGCAAAACCGGGTGTAGAGGAAGTAGTTAATAGATCGCCGGGTGTGATTGGTCCGCCCTCGTCTGTAACTTTTACCGGAACCCTACCGGAAAGTGCTACCGGTAGGGGGTGATCTTGTGAATCAACTCTGTTGTGACCGGTTGACGTAAAATCATTATAGTTATTTGATACAACACCTATTACATTTGGATTATAAGGACCAAAGGATTTAGCCAACTTATTGTCCTCTATAGTTTGGTTATTAGGTTTTGGTTGTCCCATACCGTCAATTGCAGTAATTTGGACGGAATTTTGACCAACAACAACAACGTCCCCGTATTCAACATCCGTTTCTGTGGCGTAAATTTCTGCATAATCAACGGTGGGTGCACCAGAACAGTCGGCGATAATCGAACTTGTGTCAGTTGCCATGTCACCGTTTAAGCTGGTATTCCCGCAGATTGCATCTACCGCGCTTGCGAGATCTGCATCTACTAAAATTGTCAACTGATCACCAGTTTGAAGCATGTCCGAACCGTTTCTGAAGAGTGTTACACCATTGGCGTCGGATCCGAATTGAATACCAGAGGCGACGGTAGATGATGTCCATGTTCCATCGCAATCGAAACAAATGCCGTAGTTGTTGTCCGCACCAGTTTGAGGAGCAAGATAGATTCCGTATTTAGAACTGGTCCCGTTTGTACTAGATGTTCCGTTATCCACATAAATACCAGCATTGGTAATAGTACAGTTAGTTGTACAATCGTTATCAAAAGTGTCAGTGGTTTTAACATAGACGCCGTAAGAATTATCTGTAATGGTGCTGGTTCCGGATTGACTACCTGTTGTTTGTGACGTAATAAAGACGCCTCCGTAGATATTTGAGGTGCCCTGAGTGTTGTCCGCTATGGATATAGGTTCTGAGTAGAAACCGGTTGTATTTCTAAGTTCCCCGACTGCATCCAAAGGCCCGTCAACGCTGGCTGTGGCATAATATACATAGTTATTGTGGCCTTTTACGATACTGCTTGATTCCGTGATCTTGGATACGTTTGCCCAAAAGTATTGTTGGCCGGATGCCGTTGTGGTGGTATTTGCAGCATTAGTTGCGTCCAGATAAATACCGTAGGTTCCCTCAAGGCCAGCACCTGTGTCGTTGTGGGTGTAGCTAATGTAGTTTCCGTAATCCTGGTTTGTGCTTGCAGAGGTTCCGGTGACGAATAGGCCTACATTGGTATCCCCTCCGCTTACCGAACCATATAGGCCATAAGTCCTTTGGGTTCCTGTTGTTCCTGCAGTTACTGCGTTTGCAAACAAACCATAAGTGTTTCTAGTGAAAGCGGCACCGTTATTATTTTGGTTTAGGCCGTATGCATATACACCAATGTAATTTTGTTGGTTGTTTATACCACCTTCCGTTACGCTTTGTCGTTGGGCCATGGAATACGTTCCATAAAGGTTAACAATGGCTGTCGCATCGTTTGTACTACCTGCATTTGTGACGTTGGTGATCAAGTTGTATTGGCCGTATTGGTATTTAGTTGTTGCCGCCGTTGTTACCATCGTGCTTGTAAAGTGGGAACTGAGGCCGTAGACGCCAGATGTTGTACTGGCAGTAATATCTATATCAAGCAGTCCAGTCGTGCCTGTGTAAGCACCATTCGATGATATATAGTTCTTTCCTGTGAGCGAATACAGGTTATAATTATTCGATCCACCTAAGTAAAGGGCATAGCCGTTTGCGTTTGAGCTCTGGTCTGCAACATAGATGCCGTAATTTAACCGTCCTGAGCCAGCGGTGCTCGTATCAACATAAATGCCGTAATTGTTCCCGTATGTAGTTCCGCTAGTTGTGTAAATTCCGTATGCATCTTCAGTAACGGCTGTGACTGTATTTGTTTTAGAGACAGTGTTGTGAATACCGAAAATGGTATTTTCAGCAAGTATATAATCATCAGCTGAAGTAATAATATTGTATAGTTGTAAGCCTTTCCATATGTTGCCGGTTGTGGTGTTGGCGGTTGAATCTACCATGGAACCATATATGCTCGTAATTAATGAACCTTCGTTTGTTGTGCTGGTAGTTGCAAAGTACCCCGCATAACCATTCGTGGCTGTTGAATAAAGGCCATAGTTGTTATCTCCCGAAGCGGCGGTTGTGTAGATGCCGTAGGTATTGCCAACCATGCTGGCTCCAGCGTTTTCACCGACGGCATTGAAGATTCCTCCGTAAACATTGCTGATGGTAGAAGCCACATTGGCGGCATTGGTGGCTGTTGATATTCCGTAAGTGCCGACGAGTGTTCGGGTAGTCCCGCTTATTGCACCGGATGAGACTGTTGCATTGTAGGCACCGTAGACAGTGTCTCCTGTAGTTGATGTTGTCTGGCCGTAGGAGATTGAGCCATAGTTTATAGTCCTGGCGGCATTGCCGGTTGCGGAAGTCTTGAAGTAACCTCCGTAGAGAGAATCGGCTGTGGTAGAGGATGAGGTAACGATGCTGTAGAGGGGGAGGCCCACCTTGGCGGCGTTACCGGTTAGGGTTAGGGTGTTTTGCAGTCCATAAACAGTATTTCCCAAAGCTGTTCCATCTGTCGTCGTCAGGTTAATACTCTGGAAATTGTCTGCACTTACGGTTGGTGTATGGGTAATATTTATGTCTATTGCCTCATTGGTACTAGCATCTGCCGGTGCCCAGGTACCTGTGAAGTCAAACAGTTCACCGGTTGTCATGGAAGCAGCGGCGAAGGTCCAGTAATCTTCGGTGTCGGACGAGATTGTAAAAGCATTCTGCTCACCATCGTCGAAAGTGAGAGTAAGGTCACCGGTCGGTGCGCCAATTGATGACCAGATGGTGGCCCCGGAATCATTGTCTGTACCACAAGCGAGGACTCCGGTTGAGGCCGCCGTTACATACTGGTCTCCTGCCGAACAATCCAGGGCTATCCTGGTTGAGCCGGCATTAACGTAGAGTCCATAGTTGGGATCACCCGAGGCGGCGGTGGTGTAGATGCCATATTCTACGCTTGTGCCTGCTGCGGTGCCGCCGTCAGCCGAGAACCAGCCGCCATAAGTGTGTCTATTTCCGGGGTCACCCGTGTCTGTTGAGGAGTTTGCGCCATAGCCTGCAATTCCAATTAATCGTACTATGCCGGTTGTAGTAAAGTTATCTGCCCCTGATTTTGTAGCAGAGCCGTAGTTTCCGTAAAAATGATGTGATGGGGTCGATCCGGCAATATTCTGTGCGTTGTTGATGCTGCTATATAGGGCGTATTGTTCTATCGCGCCGTTTGTGACCACAGTAGACGTGTAGCCTACGTTCAAGCCGGAATTTTGGTCTGTAAGTGAGGTTACGTTAAGGTCTAGTGCGCCTGTTGCCAGGGTGTTGGCGTTTGAAGAAAAATCTAAAACAAGCGCTGAGTCTGCTGCACCAGTCAATGTGAGTGTTGTTTCAGAAGCGGTTGACAGGTTAATGTTGTCTACTAAATCGTCTGCATCTATACAGTCGGTGCAGTCAAAGTCTGTTACAGAAGTTGCGGTGATTGTTGCTGCCGAGCCAATTGTTATTTGGTTCGTGGCAAAAGCAATTGTCGGATCCGTTGCGCCGGCATCGAATGTCCAAGTAAAGCCGGAGCCTGTGCCGAATGTGGCGGTTGTGATGTCCGGGTAGTCCAGGTTTAGGGTGATGGTGTCGGTTGCGGAAACATCGGTGTCTATTCCATTGGTGCCGCCGGAGACCACCAAGATATCACCCGATACTATTCCCTGAGTATCAGCGTCGTCACCGTCCAGGGTGAACAGGGAAATACCCGAAGCGATTGCTGTGGCACTACAGGAAATCGTTGAGATACAGATGTCGCCGCTTGCGACGTTGGGAAAGGTAAAGACTTTATCGCTTATAGTTGGATCTGCGGCCTGGATAAAGATTTCGACGCCGTCGTTAGTCGCCCCTTCAAATTCGAAAAGGTTATCCCAGTCTTCACCGATTCTCATTGCCGTTTCGGTAACTGTTGCGTCGGCAGATGCAAGATTTGCGACGTTGATTCCAAGAATGATGTCGGCGTCGCCGGTTGCGGCAGAGGTTACATCTACATTTACACCGGCGATAGTATCTGCGTCACCGTCGTCACCAAGTGTTAGGTTAATATCCTGGACTACCGCTGTGTTTGTAAGTGTCGAAGTCCAGGAGTGTTGGCCAGTCCAAGCGAATGCATAAGTTTGGTCGACTGCGACGCTATCTGCCGCAGTTGAAATTCCGTTCCCGGCTCCGACTGTTAGGGTGAGTGTATCTGTTGCTGATGCCGCAGATGTTAGCCCCGCGCCGCCTGCTATTTCCAGAATGTTACCATTTGTTATGGTTTGGTCGGTGCCGCTGTCGCCGGAAACATCGAAAGAAGTAAACCCACCGCCTGCGGCCGTACAATCCCAGGTTGCTGTCCCTGAGACCCAGGCCAGTGTTTGACCATTTGTACAACCGCGAAGAAGTGACAGGCCGGACGAAAACTCGAGGCCGGATGCGGAGGAGGAGGTGGTTGAAGTGCCGGAGGAGGAGAGCGAAACACTTAATGTGACGTCTCCGGAAGTACCTCCGCCTGTTAGGCCATTGCCGGTATTGACAGCGGTAATGTCTCCGGAGCTTGCGGACGAAGATGATATGGTGATCGTGGAACCGGTTTGGGCGACGGATGTACCGCCCGACCCTGCAAGCGTTAGCACTCCGGAGAGGTCATTGACACTCGTAACCAGTTCGGTTGAATCCAGGCTAACCACAGGGTTTTGGCCCCCGGTTACGGCGATGCCATCTCCGCCGGAAACGGAATAAATAACGTTTGGTGCAGTAATATTTTCTTCAAATAGTGACGTGCCGGAGACTTCCATGTCTGCATCTATGTAAATGCGGTGTTGGTCGCTTGTGGCGGCCAGTACCAGGCCGGATTTTTCGATCGCGGAAGCCACCTCGCCCCTACTGGCTTTGTCTTTTGATATTAGGGGCAGGCCCAATTTTTTGGATGCCATGAAAACTGAACCTGCAAGCAGTGAAAAAGTAAGGATGACTACGATGGCGCTTGTGGGGACCGTCCATGTTTTGCTTTTGGTTATGCCCACCGACGCTAAAGCTTTGGCGGGCAGGCCCATTTTTTGCCCTGTTACAAGCGAGGTTATCTGGGCCTGCTGGGCGAATTTGGTCTCAATAAACTTTTTAAGGTTTTCTTCGTGCCTGGCGAACTTTTTATTCAGCTGTTTTTCGTCTTGCTGGGAGCCTATTTGAACGACTATATGCGATGTTTCGTCCGTCTTTGGCCTTGCGGCTTGCTGAGCGCTTGTTATGGGTTTGGTGTTTTGCGGCAACTGTGCCTCTGTTTGCGGCGCGTCGGTTGGGTGATTTTTGACGGACTGGGCGATTTGCGGGAATGTCAGCCCCCGGGCGTTGAGCCGTGTAATTTCGATTAAGCGGTTGATTGTCCACGCTGGGAGATGACCCACCGGCGCTTGCGCTTTGGCGGGCAGGCCCACCGGCGCTTGCGCTTTGGCGGGCAGGCCCACCGGCGCTTGCACGCCGGAAATCCGAAATCCGAAATCCGAATTTCTAACGTCGGGGAGTTTTTTGACTGCATAGGGAAGTAGGCCAAGCTTGATGAAGTAGCGGATCCGTTCTGTTGGATTACCGGGACCAAAATCTGCACCTCCTTGCCGGGCGCGAGTAATTATCTCGCTGGTTGGAAATAAAGAGTTCGGGTCTTGTGTCTGTTGGTTTTGAAATTTGAGCGGATTTGAAGTCGATGATACAAAAGTGCTATTGCTTTGTACTTTACTTTTTTTAAAAAAAGGCATGCAGAGTTTTTGCTGCTGCCCCCTCAGTCGTTTCCCTTAAATTCTTTCCCGCATACTCCCGTTTGCGGAAACACCCCTACTTCTATTTATATATATAATACGGTTGGTGTCAAGTGGCTATATTTGATATCTTTAGGTTAGATTTGGGCGAATGAAAATTTAGTGACTAGTGACTAGCGATTAGCGACTAGTGGCTAGATTTATCAAACACAGGAGTAGACTGCTAACGGTTTGGTGTACGTTAATGGCCTATTGCGGCAGGCTAAAGTGCTTAAATAGGCATCCGGGAATAGGCTAGAGGGGGGATCGGCCATAATTTTTGGGCATGTTCGATTTGGTCCCCATTTTTTTGAGGCTGGCAGAGAATGCGGCATTGACAACTTGACGGTAAAACGCGAAAATTTACATCAAGTTTGGGCCTGTAGCTCAATTGGCCAGAGCGCTACCATGGCATGGTAGAGGTTGTGGGTTCGAGTCCCATCAGGTCCACCACGTTAGTAGCTAGTATCCGGTATCTAGTATTTAGTATCAAGATATTTCGTCTCCCAAATACTAAATACTTTATACTTAATACCAATCTTGGGCCCGTAGTTCATCTGGTAGAACACCCCGTTCGCAATGGGGAGGTGAGCGGTTCGAGTCCGCTCGGGTCCACAGGATAAGTGATAAGTGATAAGTGATAAGTGATAAGTGATAAGTGATAAGTGA
>ORJL011000803.1_pt1 | contig 25251 bp, 17 predicted proteins | sample 1779941 | NCBI WGS metagenome assembly ORJL01 (sample SAMEA104232317, study PRJEB22302) | groundwater metagenome | biome: forest; feature: aquifer; material: groundwater | place: USA | collected 2011-08-07 | depth 5.8 m
CAATCGTCAATCGTTCAATCGTCAATCGTTCAATCGTCAATCGTTCAATCGTTCAATCGTCAATCGTCAATCGTCAATCGTCAATCGTCACACGGTGTACGTTCCCGATGCCACTTCTCCGCCGTGCCCGGTCCAATTGGTGTGGAAGAATTCCCCGCGCGGTTTGTCAATCCGTTCGTAAGTGTGAGCGCCGAAGTAATCCCGTTGCGCTTGCAGCAGGTTTGCGGGAAGACGTTCGCTGCGGAAACCGTCGTAAAACGCCAGCGCGGTTGAAAAAGCGGGAATGGGAATTCCTTTTTTCGCTGCGGTGGCCACCACATTGCGCCAGGAACGTTGCGCGCCTTTGATCGCTTTCCGGAAAAAGGGGTCGAGCAGGAGATTGGTCAGCTTCGGTTTATTGTCGAAGGCTTCTTTGATTTTCCCGAGGAAACGGCTCCGAATGATGCACCCGCCGCGCCACATCAACGCCACGCCGCCATAATTCAGCTTCCATTTGTATTGTTCCGCCGCCGTCCGCATGAGCATGTAACCTTGCGCGTAGGAGACGATCTTCGATGCGTAAAGCCCCTGCCGAATGTCCTCGATGAATTTGGCGCGATCGGTCGAGATGCTTTTTTTCGGGCCCTTCAATTTTTTGGCGGCGGCGACGCGCTCGTCTTTCAGCGCGGAAATGCAGCGCGCATAGACCGCTTCCGCGACCAACGTGATTGGAATCCCGAGTTCGGCCGAGGAGATGACCGTCCACTTGCCGGTGCCCTTTTGGCCGGCGGTATCGAGGATCTTTTCGACCAACGGCTGGCCGTCGCTGTCTTTGTACTTCAGAATGTTCGTGGTGATCTCAATCAGGAAAGAATCGAGGTCGCCTTTGTTCCATTCAGCGAAGACGGCGTGCATTTCGTCCGCGGTCATGCCGAGGCCGTCCTTCATCAGTTGATAAGCCTCGCAGATGAGCTGCATGTCGCCGTACTCAATTCCGTTGTGGACCATCTTCACATAATGGCCGGCGCCGTTTTCGCCCACCCAATCGCAACATGGAACGCCCCCTTCGACTTTGGCCGCGATGCTTTGAAAAATCTCCTTAACGTGCGGCCAGGCCGCGGGCGAACCGCCCGGCATAATGGACGGGCCATGGCGCGCGCCTTCTTCGCCGCCCGAAACGCCGGTGCCGATGTAGAGCAATTTCTTGCTCTCGACATATTGCGCCCGGCGGGCGGTGTCTTCGAAAAGCGAATTGCCGCCATCAATGATAATGTCGCCGGGTTCGAGGTGCGGGATCAGTTGCTCGATGAATTCGTCCACCGGTTTGCCTGCTTTCACCATCAACATCACCCGCCGCGGGCGCTTCAGCATGCCGATGAACTCCTCGACGGAATGAGCGCCGCGGACTTTCGTGCCTTTGGCTTCCTTGTTGAGAAAATCGTCAACTTTGGAAACCGTCCGGTTGTAAACCGCCACTGTGTATCCGTGGTCGTTCATGTTCAGGACAAGGTTCTGTCCCATGACGGCCAGGCCGATTAATCCGATGTCCGCTGTAGGTTCCATGTTAGGTTGGGCGCGTTAAAAAATTGGGTCGTACAGTACAAAACCAGCCCAATCGCGCCAGAAGTATTTTCCGCGGCGGTTTGAGATCGGTCATGGGCGGTCACGCGTAGTACCTCCTCAACCCCGGTGGCAAACGGCCGGTCTTCAACGCGCGCTCGATCTCCGGCGTCAGCGTCGCTCCCGCTTCGAGCACGAGGATTTCCTCGCTGACCAACGCCGCCACGGGAAAGCCATCACGGAAGAGAATTCGATTCCGGCGCATGACTGGAACCTTTGCTTGCGTGAATAGAATCCCGGTGAGATTCAGCGGATCAGCGGCGCTCAGGCAAATCCATTCGTTCTTGGCGGGCTGGCGCCGGCTCTCGCGCAACGCCGGAATCGCTTCGGGCAACGCGAATTGCTCGCCGCTGATTCCCGAAACGAAATGGCCGCCGCGAATTTCACCCCGTGCTTCGAGCCGTCGAAGGAACCGGCCAAGTTCGTACCAAGAAACCTTAAACGCTTCACGGTCGAGCAACCGGCGGAAGATAATTCCGTAGCGCCGCAGCAGGGCGCGCGCGAAAACCTCCAAATCCTTCTCTGCTGACTGTGGGCTCACGGTTGACGCCGGAGCGCTTGATTTCGCTTGATCGGAAGGGGGCCGCAACAGGCTCCAACGCCCCGCCAGTTCGATGTTTGCAGTTGGCCTTTTCCGACGCCGGTTGCGGCTGGATGTTCGGGCTGATTTCTTGTTCTCCGGCGTGAGCAGGGCGCGCAAGCCTTCGAAGCTGTCCGAAGTCACCATGCCAAGGGTGGCGAGTTCGCCCAGCCCCTGTTCCACTCGGGATGGCAGGACTCCGCTGCGCGCAACCAAATCCGCGAAGAACATTGGGCCATTCCGGACGAGCAGATCGAGAATTGTTTTGGTTTCCGCTGCCAAATGGTCGGGCGCGACAACGGGCGCGAGCGCGAGCCAATTCAACATCTGGTCGCGCCGGAAAAATGAGCTGGGACTCGATCGGATGGGGCCGGTCGCGAAGGGCGGCGCACTATGCTTTAAAACCACTGGCTCGTTCGGCGCCCCGTTCGATCGTTCCGGAGGTCGCAATCGGCCCCAGCTCCATCGACCGGTCAGACAGACTTGATCGAGCCAGGCTGGATCGTAATCCTCCACCCGCGCTGAGAGGACATCCGGCTCCCATGCGCCCGCCGGCAATTCGAATCCATTTAGGATTTCAAGAACCTCGTTGAGTCCCGCGAGCCCGCGCGAACGATTCTCCGCATCGATCTTTTGCCACGAGAAGAGAAACCGCGAATATTCCGCGATCGAGACCGGCTGAATCTCGGCCCTCAAACGATTAATGGTGAGGCGATGAATGCGCGCTAGAAGAGATCGTTCGCACCATTCCACCGATTCGCTTTGTGGGTCGGTAAAACGGCCGCGCAGCACGAACCCTTCGCTTTCGAGCGCGAGCAACGCCGAATGAATTTCGCTCGCGTCAAGCTGCAGTAACTCAGCCAACGCTTCTTCGCGAACGGGCCCGGCCGTTTCTAGCCGCCCGCGCACCAGTTCACGAAGGGCCGTCTCGCTCGATGATTCCAAGGCTTCAACCGGCGAGGAAAGGTTTGTTGGCGGGATGTCCGGATAAATTTGGCGAAGCGGTTGCGCTCGTTCAGCCGCGACCCAGCGATTGCCCTTTTTGGTCGGGAGCGAAACCGCGCGGCGTTCCGCGGCCAGTTCGCTCAAAAGCCCTCGCGAGCGCGCCACATCCGCTGTAACCCGGGCGGCCTCATCCTCGCTCATGGTTCCGAGTTGCAGCAACGCCTCGTGAAGTTCGTCCCGGTTTTCCGCAGTGGGCCACGATTCGTTTCGGACTTTCTCGATGGCTGCCGGATCCAGCCGGCCCAGTTCTGACATCGAAGAGAACTCGAGCGTTCGCCGCGTGTAAACGGCGCGAGTGCGGCGCTCTTCCAGCGGCGCATCATCGAGAAAGGCGTAGGGACGTGCATTCAGAATTTCCTGCGAGAGGGGCGATGGCTCTGGGAGATCCTTGGCCAGACACCGGATCGCGCCGGATTTGATGTTGCGGAGTATTTCAATCAACCCTTCGATGTCCATCGCCTCGTGCAGGCAGTCGTCAATCGTTTGGCGAACCAGCGGGTGATCGGGAATTTCCCGGTCGCCGGCAATATTCTCGAGGCAAGCGAGCTGGTCCGGGAAAACCGAGGCCAAGAGGTTTTCCGCGTCCATTCTTTGCAACGGCGCCGGAATTCTGCGCGAACCGCGTTGCCGCGGCAAAGCGAGCGAGCGACTGGCGTTCCAGCGCCATCGGACCGTGAACATCGGCGAGTCAAGCAGCGCTTGCACGAGCACATCCCGAACTGTGTCGGGGTGTAAGTATTGAAAAACTTCTTCCAGCGGAAACGAATGTTGCGTGCCGAGCGAGAGGACAACAGCGTCCTCGGTCGCGGCGGCTTGCAATTCGAAATTGAATTTTCGGCAAAAGCGCTTACGCAAGGCGAGTCCCCAGGCCCGATTGATCCGGCTGCCGAACGGGGCGTGCAACACCATCTGCATGCCGCCGGAATCATCAAAAAATCGTTCGAGAACGATCGTCTCCTTCGTCGGAATAACTCCGAGGCAAAGCTTAACCGTTTCGTAATAGGCCACGAGTTGGCGGGCTGCGGCTGTGGGAATTCCTTGCTCTGCCGCGAGCCATTCAATCACGCGCTCTGCGCCGCGCGGGAGTTGCGCTTCGATTTGCGCGCGCAGGCTCGAGACAGCTTCGGACAGCTCGTGCGTGCGGGCTGGAGCTTCGCCCAACCAGAAGGGAATTCCCGGCGGCTGGCCGTGGGCGTCCTCCACCCGCACCGTTCCGGCGCCGATCCGGATGATTTTCCAGGAAGCGTTGCCCAGCTGGAAAATGTCGCCGGTCAAACTTTCCACCGCGAAATCCTCATTCACCGTGCCGATGAACGTCTCGGTCGCATCCAACACCACGCGGAAATCGGAATTGTCCGGAATGGCGCCGCCGGAAGTGAGCGCGATCAATCGAGCGCCGCGCCGGGCGCGCAACCGCTGATTGATGGCGTCGTAATGAATGAGCGCGCCGCGCCGGCCTTTTTTCGTCGTGAACCCATGGGCCAACATCCGAACGACAGAATCCCACTCGTCGCGCGTGAGATTCCGGTACGGCCACGCGCGTTTGACCAAAGCGAACAATTCATCCTCAGTCCAATCTTGAGTCGCGACCGCAGCGACAATTTGCTGCGAGAGGATATCGAGCGGTTTTTCGGGAATCTCCACTGCGTCCAATTCACCCGCATGAATGACTTTGACCAGCGTGACCGCTTCCACCAATTCGTCGCGGCTTAGCGGAAAAATCCGGCCTTTCGGTTTGCCGCCGCGCTTGTGTTCGGCGCGGCCGATTCGTTGGAGCAAGGTGGAGATCGAGCGAGTCGACGCGAGCTGGCAGACGAGATTCACCGAACCGATGTCAATGCCCAGCTCGAGCGATGAGGTGGCGACAAGCGCCCGAAGTTTTCCCTGCTTGAGCCGGTTTTCTGCATCCAGCCGCAGTTTGGCTGACAAACTCCCGTGGTGCGACGTGATCTGGTCTGCGCCCACCAGCTGGCCGAGATGGTGCGTGACACGTTCGGCGAGGCGCCTCGTGTTCACGAAAATGAGCGTGGTGCGATGTTCCTGAATCAGCTCAGCGAGCCGTTTGTAAACATCGTCCCAAACTTCTCTGCTCATGACCGCTTCGAGCGGGGCGCCCACCAACTCGATGGCCAAATCAAAATCTCGCCGTTGCGCGGTTTCCACGATCGCGATGCTCTCTGGCGGAGCGGGCTCGCCACCGAGAACCGTTGGAGCGACTCGTTCGGAGCCATTCGCAGATTCACACAATTGCTCCGAAGCCAGCGGCTGTCGTGCGCGGCGGTCGCCCTCAACGCCCAGATCTCGCCCGATTAAAAATTCGGCCACGCGTTCGATTGGTTTTTGCGTCGCCGAAAGGCCGATTCGCTGCAGCGGTTTGCCCGTGAGATGCTGCAATCGTTCCAAGCTCAGCGCCAGGTGAGTTCCCCGACGATTCCCAGCCAGCGCATGCACTTCGTCGACAATGACCGTGTCGACGGTGCGCAGAATCTTTTGTCCGGAGACGGACGTGAGCAGCAGGTAAAACGATTCCGGGGTGGTGACCAGAAGATGAGGCGGACGCTTGATCAGCTGCTGCCGTTGTGCTGCGGGCGTGTCGCCGGTGCGGACTTCGCATCGCAACGGAACTTTGGGAAAGCCGAGCTGAACGAGTGTTCCTTCGATGCCTGCGAGCGGTTCCTGCAGGTTTTTTTGAATGTCGTTGCTGAGCGCCTTGAGCGGCGAGATGTAAAGCACCCGGGTTTCGTCCGGCAAGGCTTTCTCGAGCCCCTCGCGAATCAGCCGATCCAGCGACGCCAGAAATGCGGCCAATGTCTTGCCGGAACCCGTCGGCGCGGAAATGAGCGTGTGCTCCCCCGATTGAATCCGAGGCCAGCCGCGGAGCTGCGGTTCGGTCGCCGTTCCAAAGGCATCCTGGAACCAGCGAGCGACCGCTGGATGGAATTTATCGATTGGGTTGCTCAACTGAGTTTATATACGTGGAAAATGCACTTCCCGCCAGTTTGCGGCCCAGCAAATCAGATTGACCCGTCGACTTCAGAAACTAATCTCGGGCAACCCTCATGAACTCCCGAATCTGTCTCTTGTTCTGTTTTGGCGTTTGGCTTGCCCCAACCGTGTTCGCCGCCGAAGAACCTGCCGCAGTCTTCAGCGATAAACAAACACTCCTCCTCCCAAAGAATTACCGCGAATGGATCTTTGTGGGCAGCTCGCTCGGATTGCAATACGAGCAGGGCGACGGAAAAACCGCGCGGCGGGACCTTCAATACAAAAATGTCTACCTCGACCGAGCGGCCTATCGGGCATTTGCCAAAACCCAACAATTTCCCGAGGGCGCCATCCTGGTGCTCGAGATTGCCAACTCAGCGACGAAAGAAGAACCCGCCTTGCAAGGTTCGTTTCAGAAGGAATTCGTCGGTTTGATCGCGGCGGTCAAAGATACAAACCGATTTAAGGAAGGCTGGGCTTACTTTCGCTTCACCGATGCGGGAGGAAAACTGAGCGCCAGCGCAAAGCCGTTTCCAAAAGATTCGTGCTTTAATTGCCACCAACAGCACGGCCAAATCGATAATGTCTTCGTGCAATTCTATCCGGTGCTGCGCGATTTAGCGTCGGGAAAAAAGTAAAGCCCCCGCTTCAGACATGCGCCGTTACTGGCCTCTCACGATTGCGCTGGCCCTGATCACGGGGGTTGTGGTCTGGAGCCTCTGGCCGGTCCGAAAAGCGACGCTGCCTGTGCGCGTGAACTGCAAGAGGGTCGTTACTTCGCCGCAAGTGAGTTCCTCGATCAACTCGATTCTGATCGTCGCGCCGGATGGAACAGTCTGGGGTTGGGGCCAGAATTACGGAGCGCTGCTCGGTCCATCCGCGCGGCGCAACTGGAAAGTCCCCAGTCGAGTGGATGTGGGCGAAGATTGGCTCACGGTCAGCGCGGGTTTTAATTTTGCCGTTGGGATTAAAGTGGACGGCACGCTGTGGGGTTGGACGTTTCTTCCGCAGGGCCACTCCCTGGGCGGGATTGGTTCTTACAGTTATCCGCCCAAACAAATGGTTCCCGGCCGAAACTGGGTTTCGGTCAAAACGGGCGCCGGCCACGTCTTGGCGTTGCGTTCGGACGGCACGTTGTGGGCCTGGGGCCAGAACGACCGCGGGCAAGTCGGCGACGGCACTCTAACCAACCGCAACAACCCGGTTCAAATTGGGACGAATCACAATTGGAAAGCGATCGCCGCGGGGACCTTCAGTTCGATGGGACTCCAATCGGACGGCAGCGTTTGGCATTGGGGTTTTGTTTACGCGGCCTTCGGGACCTTGCCCGACGCGAATTATTCCAAGCCGCAAATGGTCGATGCGGCGCGGGATTGGAAATCGATCCATGCCCAAGACTACGGATTCCTGGCCAGTAAAGGCGACGGTGCGTTGTGGATCTGGGGGCCGAATGAGGAAATGCTCGGAAGCACCAACCGGCGCGCGCCCTTTGCGCTCAGGCCCGGAACGAACTGGACCAAGGCAGCGTTCAACCAGCAGCAGATTTTTCTGTTACAACCAGACCGAACGTTGGCGACCTTCGATCCCGCGCTAAGAAACCGCCCAGGTCTGGCGAAACTCGGATCTTCGACCAACTGGACCGATGTTTGGTCGAGTTACTCGACCAGTTTTGGGGTCACTGCGGACGGCATTCTTTGGACTTGGGGCGCGGATCTCGCGCAGACCCCGACCGGGCCTTCGTTATTTGAGGAACTGCGCAACGCGACGAGGAATCCGGCGCGGCGCTCGTTTAGATCGTCCGCGCAGCGTGTCACGAACGTGCCTTGGCCACTGATGCAGTTCGTGACGAACTCAACTCCGAGCCTCCAAAATCTGAAGTAGCCAAAAATTTCTTTCAGGCTAAATTGGCCGGAAGGAATGGTGTCTTACGCAAGGATCAACTCAGCATGAAAACACGATTGTCTTTCTCTTCGGCCGCGCTCGCGCTTGTTTCGATTTTGTTCGGTGGCGGGCTGCTCGATAATTCAGTCCGCGCCGGTTCAGTGGGCTTGGACGCTGCCGGCTTCGAACCGCTCGACGTTGTTCCCGGATTTCAACTGATTTCAAATCCATTCATTTCACCGAATAACCAGGTCGGGACGCTCTTGAAAAATGTTCCGGCCGGCAGCGTCCTTTTGAAATGGGAAGCCAATCCGCCAGCCGCCAATATTCCCCAGCCCCAATCCTCGAGCATCAGCAATTGGCTGAGCCAATTTCCGGGGGGCGGTCCGGCCACTTCTGACCTCGCCGTTCAAATCCAATACACAAATGGCAATGTCGTGCTGCGCTGGAATGGAACCTTGCAAACGGCGACGAACGTCACCGGTCCATTTGTCGACGCCGGCCAGACCGCTCAGCCGTTGTCAGTCAAGCCGACCGAACCGCGGAGGTTCTGGCGAAGCACTGGCCAAGGCAGCAGCACCAACGCCGCTGGGCTTTCTCTGTCCCGTTTTCACGCCAATGTTTTCCAGAACGCACAATGGTCCGAACCAACCATGACGTTGATTCCCGGCGACGCGGCCGTGCTTTATAATCCGACGACCAATCGAGTTGAGGTGACCTTCAGCGGAACCGTTCTGGAAGGGACTTCGACCAATCAAGTGCCCGCTGGACTGTCCTTCGTCGCGTCGTTGATTCCGGTGGATGGCGGGCTCACCACCAAGCTGAGTTTCCAGCCGAACACGAATGATCAAGTCATTCTCTGGAACGGCGCGAGCTTCCAGGTTTTCACCTTTCAAGCGGACAAAACCTGGAGCCCAGCCGAGCCCGCCATTCCGTTGCTAGGCGCGTTTTTTGTCCGCGCGGCGCAGCCGATCGTCTGGCAACAAACGGTCAACACGCAGTGATCGGCCCGGGGCTCCGAGCGCGGCTGTATCGAAGACCAGCCGCAGCACGACGTGAGGTTCGTGGTCGAGTGGTTTTTCAGTCCCAAATCGAACGGCCGAAGGAATAGTAACTGACTCCTGCAATCGACGAGCTGCGGCTACTGCTCCGCACACAGCCGCGCTCCGCAAAATGAGAGGTGCTGCGGATGAATTGCTCCATCGGAACAGAGCAGCTGGGGACGTGGAGTCGGTTCTCCTCGCTTTTTTAACCCCCATTTCTGCGCTTGCATGTCTTCGCCGCTTTTTGAACTCTCACCCGTTATGTCTGGATCGCTTGCAACGCGGCGCGGCGCTACCGTCGCGATTCGGAAGTGATCCGGCAGACCTTTATGGCTTATAAAAACGTGAATCCTCCCAACGGTGAAAAAATCACTCTTCGCAACGGCCAAATGCAAGTGCCGGACCGGCCTATTTTACCCTTCATTCGCGGCGATGGCACAGGTCCTGACATCTGGGCAGCGAGCCAGCGTGTGTTCGATGCGGCCGTTCAAAAGGCGTACGGCGGCAAACGCCAGGTCGCCTGGTTCGAAGTGTACGCAGGGGAAACCGCCAAGAACAAATTCGACAATTGGCTTCCGGACGACACGGTCGAGGCTTTCAAAGAATTTCTGGTCGGCATCAAAGGGCCCTTGACGACGCCGATCGGCGGCGGCATTCGGTCGTTGAACGTCGCCCTGCGGCAGATGCTCGATCTCTACGTCTGCCTCCGTCCGGTCCAGTATTTCCAAGGCGTCCCGTCGCCCGTGAAGCATCCCGAGAAAGTCGACATGATTATCTTCCGCGAAAACACGGAAGACATTTACGCCGGGATCGAATTCGCCGGCGGATCGCCCGAAGCGCAGAAGATTCTCGATTTTCTCGCCCACGAATTCCCGAAAGAATTCAGCAAAGTTCGATTCGGCACGAAAGAAAAGGCCGCTGAGTATCTGAAACTGGCGGCCCCTGACCACTCGGCTGACAGCGCGGCTGTTTGCGTCGGCATTGGGATAAAGCCGGTGTCGGCGATTGGGTCGATTCGGCTGATCAAATCGGCCATCGAGTACGCGCTGCGGCACAAGCGCCGGAGCGTCACGATCGTTCACAAGGGGAACATTATGAAGTTCACCGAGGGCGCGTTTCGGGACTGGGGTTACGCCGCGGCGGAGCGGATCTTTGGGCAAAAGGTTTATACATGGTCGCGCTGGGAGCGGACCAAGAAGGAGAAAGGAGAGGCCGCTGCGAATGAGGAACAGAAAGCGGCCATTAAGGGCGGCGCGGTTCTCGTCAAGGACGCGATTGCGGACATCACGCTCCAGCAGGTCCTGACCCGGCCGGAAGACTTCGACGTGATTGCCACGCTGAACTTGAATGGCGATTACCTTTCGGACGCTTTGGCCGCGCAGGTTGGCGGGATTGGGATCGCGCCCGGCGGCAATATTAATTACATCACCGGCCACGCGATTTTCGAAGCCACGCACGGCACCGCGCCAAAGTATGCGAACCAAGACAAAGTCAATCCGGGGAGCGTGGTATTGAGCGGCGAGATGATGTTCCGGTATTTGGGCTGGGGTGAAGTGGCGGATTTGATCATCAAAGGGCTGAATGGCGCGATCGGGTCGAAACGGGTCACGTACGATTTTGCCCGGCAGATGGAAGGCGCCACGGAGATCAAGTGTTCGGAGTTCGGCGAAAACATCATCGCACACATGTAATCGCGTGGCGTGCGGTCGGTTGGAGGTCGGATGAATGGCGGCTGCAAGACGCCACGTCGCCCGCCGCACAGCCACGCGGCGGTTCATTGCCAAACTACGATGCACGTGCATCCCGATTTGGTTGCCAAATCCGTGATGCAGGTGCGTCACCCGTTTGGCATGCCAAATCCGTGATGCAGGTGCGTCATCCGTTTGGTCTGCCAAATCCGTGATGCAGGTGCGTCACCCGTTTGGTCTGCCAAATCCGTGATGCAGGTGCGTCACCCGTTTGGTCTGCCAAATCCGTGATGCAGGTGCGTCACCCGTTTGGCATGCGAAACTCATCGATGCGGTTTTTTGGCTGATCGCTGATTCGTCGAAACCATTCGTCCCGTTCTCTTATCTATGCGCATGCTAACCTTATCCGCTCGCGCCACGCTCCTAGCGGTCGCGGGATTGTTGCTAAGTTCCGGAATTGTCTCCGACGCTGCGGATGATCCAGGAAACTTGCCTTGGCTGAAACGCCAGCCATGGACAACGTCGCGTGTTCGAGGTTCGCCCGAACCTCCGCCGCCATATCGGTTGCATCGGCTGTTTCCAAAAATCCAATTCAAAGAGCCCGTCGACATTGCGCCTATCCCGGGATCGGATCGTTGGATGGTGGCTGAGCTCGCTGGAAAAATTTATTCCTTCACTTCCCAGTCGGCTCAACCGGAATTGATGTTGAGCTTCACAAACGAGATCCCAAACTTCGGTTCCACTTACGGATTTACCTTCCACCCTAAGTTCGCGGAGAACCATTTTATCTACGTCTGTTACGTGTTGAATCGCGAACAACCCGACGGCACGCGCCTTTCCCGGTTCGAAGTCATCCCTTCAGATCCGCCTCGGATCGATCCGAAAAGCGAACAGTTGATTCTGACGTGGCTTTCGGGCGGCCACAACGGCGGCTGCTTGAAATTCGGCCGAGACGGTTTCCTTTACATTTCCACCGGCGATGCGACCGCGCCGAGTCCGCCCGACGCGCTCGATACCGGGCAGGACATCAGCGATCTGCTGTCATCGGTTTTGCGAATCGATGTGGACCACAGCGAAGCCGAAAGGAATTATCGTGTGCCACCGGATAATCCGTTCGTTCATTTGGCCGGCGCGCGCCCGGAAATCTGGGCGTATGGGTTTCGGAATCCCTGGAAGATGAGTTTCGATCGTCAGACGGGCGAACTTTGGGTCGGTGATGTCGGCTGGGAGCTGTGGGAATTGATCTACAAAGTCGAGCGGGGCGGGAATTACGGCTGGAGCGCGGTGGAAGGACCGCAGTCGGTGAAACCAAACGGTAAGCGCGGGCCGACCCCGATTTTGCCGCCGATGAAAGTTCATCCGCATTCCGAAGCGGCGTCGATCACGGGCGGGTTTGTTTACCGTGGCAAGCGTCTCCCGGAATTGCAAGGCGCCTACATCTACGGGGATTGGGTCACCGGAAAAATCTGGGGCCTCCGGCAGGAAAACGGAAAAGCCACATGGTCCCGCGAACTCGCGACGCCGAATGTCCAAATCGTATCATTCGCAGAGAGCAGCGATGGCGAATTGGTGGTCATGGATTACGGAGGCCAAATTCACGAACTCGAACTGAACCCGGCTGAATCGTCGCAAACATTCCCGCGCAAGCTGAGCGAGACGGGGCTGTTTGAATCGGCGCCAGATCAGATTCCCGCGGCCGGGGTTTACCATTACTCGATCAATGCGAATCCGTGGGCTGATGGCGCTTTGGCCGATCATTTCGTGGCGCTGCCGGGCTTTTCGGAAACTGGCCTGACCAACGGAAACTGGGTTTTTCCAACGAACACAGTCTTCGTCCGGACATTTTATTTTGGGACCGCTCTCGAAGAGTTGCCTGAGGTCCGCAAATTCCCGCGGAAGAAAATCCGTCGAGCCGAAACGCAACTCCTCCTTTTCGACGGGGTGAATTGGAATGCGTACGCTTACCAATGGAACGACGCGCAGACCGATGCCACCCTGGTTCCCACTGCGGGAACGAACGAAATAATCGTGACTCGGGAACAGCCGCTGCGGAAACAAACCTGGCGGCACGCGAGCCGGGCGGAATGTTTGCGGTGCCACAACTCGTGGTGCGGGTACGTGCTCGGATTTAATTTCAGCCAATTGCAGCGAGACCACATGTATTTGGAGGCGAAACGTGAAGGCTCCAATCCGATGGGCCATAGGACCTCGCAGGTTGCCGTCCTCGCCCAACTCAAACTCACTCCTCCAGTCGACAAACTGCCTGCGAAATTGGTGGACCCTTATGAGGGGAGTGGCGGCTTGAACCTTCGCGCGCGGTCGTATCTGCACGTGAATTGTTCGCCATGCCATCGCGAAAATGCGGGCGGCGCTGTGCTGGCCCAAATGATTTACGATTTGCCGCTCGAGAAAATGCACCTAATCAACGACCGGCCGACCCAAGGAACATTTGACTTGCCCGAAGCCCGAGTGATCGCCCCTGGGGAACCGTTGCGTTCCGTATTGTTCTATCGGATGTCGTCGGCCAGCCTGGGCCGAATGCCGAGGATCGGCTCCGCCGTCGTCGACGCGCGCGGCTTGAGATTGATCCATGATTGGATTCGCAGCTTGCCCGCGAGCGACGGAGGCTCTCAAGCGACAGTTACATTGCTCGCGACCATCCGGGAAACGGCAAAAGGAGCATGGGGCCTGTCACACATGCCGAACGGAACACAACCGAGGGCAATCAGTGAGTTGATGAAATCGTCTGTGGGCGCGCTCGCTCTGGCAATAGACAGTCACCAACTTGGCCACCTTCATTCTGGGACTCAGAGGCAGGTTGAGGAAACGATTGCGAGTGCTCCGCCCACCGTGCAGGCGCTTCTCGAAGCTTTTCTTCCTGAGGAAAAACGAATGAAGCGGCTCGGCACAGAAGTCGATCCGAACGCGATCCTCTCGCGGAAAGGAGATGCTGAGCGCGGCCGGAAAATCTTCTTTGCCGAGAACGGCATTCAGTGCGCGCGCTGCCATCGCCTCGGAGGGGAGGGAGCGCAGATTGGGCCTGACCTCAGCCAGATCGGGCAGAAATATTCGCGGGAGTTGATTCTCGAGCAAATTCTATTTCCGTCGAAGCGAATTGATCCGGAGTTCGTGACGTATCAAGTCGAGACCGCGAACGAACTTTCTTACAGCGGATTCATTCTGCGGAAAACAGATGCCGAGACCCTGCTCAAAGATGGGAACGGCCAAGAAGTGCGAGTTCCGCTGAAAGAGATTAAATTGATCAAAGCGCAGACGGTTTCATTGATGCCGGAGCAATTGCTCCAAGGTTTGACTGCGCAAGAAGCGGCCGATTTGATCGACTTTCTCGCGGCGCAGAAGCCGTAGTCCCGCGCGTGTCCGGGCGGTTTTTCCAAGCGCCGAGTTGCCTGGAGGAACTGGAAAGTTCCTGTGACCCGCAGACAAGAATGTCTGCGCTACGGAATGTGGCGCGCGCGGTTTTCCAATCGCCGAGTTGCCTCGAGGAACTGGAAAGTTGCTGCAACCCGCAGACAAGAATGTCCTCAGTTCTCGGCCGTTTCAACTCGGTACAGCTGCGTGCGGCTGCGGAGAAACAGCGCTTTGCCTGCCACCGCTGGCGAGGCCATAAAGCCATCGCCTAGCTGATTTTCGGCCAGCACTTTGAAGTCACGCCCAGCGTGCAGGATGGTGGTCTTGCCTTGTTCGCTAAAGAAATAAAGCCGGTCGCCCGCAGCGATGGGTGAAGCCGAGTATTCGCCGCCAATCCGTTCGTGCCAGATTTCTTTCCCGGTTTTGGCTTCGACGCACGTGGCAATTCCGCCGTCATCGACCATGTAAACGAGATCGTTCACCAGAAGGACCGACGGCTTGCACGGAACACTTCGGCGGACCTTCCACGCGACGTGCGTATCCGTGACGACGCCATGGCCGCCCGGCCGAATGGCCCAGAGCTGGCCTTTGGAAAATCCAGTTGTGATAAAAATCATGCCTGGCCCGACCACTGGCCGCCCCGTGCCCGAGTGGCAGCCGGGTTCTTCCGTGCGCCAGATTTCTTTGCCGGTCAGCGGCTCGTAAGCGTAGAAGGCCTTTGAACCGAGGCTGAGCATGATCGGCCCGTCGCCGAAGTCCGCGATGAGCGGAGTGGAAAAGGCTTTTCGGAAATCACCGTCGGCTTGGGGTTTTCCATTTTGCAGGTCCTGAAAATCGACCGAGCGGTCGGTTTTCCAGACGGTCTGGCCGGTGTTTTTGTCGAGCGCGACAACGAATTGATAATCGCTGCCGTCAAAGTGCATCAGCAGCAGGTTCCCAAAGATAACGGGTGAAGAGCCGGCGCCGCGAAAGTGGTTGCAGACAAAATCGCGCCGTTCCCACAGGACCTTGCCGGTTTCGGTGTCGAGGCAGGCTGTGCCGGGCGCGCCGAACGTCACATAAACGCGGCCCGGTTCTATCGCCGGCGTGGGAGAAGCGTAGCTGTTGAAAGGGTGGGCGTATTGAGGATGCTCGACGTCGAACAGCTTGAGATCGCGAATCATCTGGCCGGTGGAGCGATCGACGCAGAGAGCGAACAATTGTTTGCCGTCTTCGGTCGCGCTGGTCAGCCAAACCTGGTTGCCGAGGACCACTGGACAGGACCAAGCGCGGCCGTGGATTGGCGTTTTCCATTTGATGTTTTGGCGTTCGCTCCAATGGAGCGGCAAGCCAGAACTGTCGGTGTGGCCTTGACCGTCGGGACCGCGGAATTGAGGCCAGGCGTCATTGGCGCGGGAAAATTGCGCAGTGGACAGAACGAGCAAAACAAGGGCGCGTAGAAAACCTTTCATGGCTGGCGGGAAATTAGCCAGAGCATTGGCGCGAAAGCAATCCTGAGATGACTAGATTCCTTGAACCTCAAAAGTTATTGCATTTGAGTCAACTTTTCAGTCTCACCGATTTCGGAGGATTCCGCCTCAAGGAATCTATGAGCGAGGCGCGGGCGGAAAACGCCGTTTGGAATCAGAGGGGACGATTTTTTGGTGAACTCGCCCGGTCTGAGGCGCGCCTCACTAATGTTTCGCGCCGGGCACACCGCAGCTGGCCAGGCCCTTCTTCTCCAAATAACGCTGGTGGTACTCTTCCGCCCGAAAGAATTCCGCAGCCGGCGTAATCTCCGTCACGATTGGCCGGGAGAATTTCGCTTGGGCGCTTTCTTTCGAAACGAGCGCAGCGTCTCGTTGGGAGGAAGTGAAATAGAAAATCGCTGACCGGTATTGGTCTCCCACGTCCGGCCCTTGGCGATTCAGCGTGGTCGGATTGTGAATCTCCCAAAACGTTTCCAGCAATTGCGCAAAGCTGATTTGGCCGGGATCAAATTCGACGAGCACGACTTCCGCATGGCCCGTCTGGTGGGAACAGACTTGCTCGTAAGTGGGGTTTTGGGTTCGGCCGCCGCTGTAGCCGACGGCGGCACTGGTCACCCCTTTTAACTTCCGGAAAGCTGCTTCCACGCCCCAAAAACAGCCGGCGCCAAACATTGCTTTTTCATTCATAATTCGCTTCGCATTCAAATTTTGAATCGAGTATACCTCCCTGCGACCGAACCCGAAGAATTTTTTCATTTTCCAACTTTGCGCCACCATCGATTGGGTAATGCAGCCGTTTAGGCCGCGACCTTTGCCGTGATGAAGAAACGAATTCTTTTCGTCGACGCCAATTTGCAGGAACAAAAGAACCTGCAAGCGGCCCTGGCGCCGCTCTGCCCGGATTGGCATTTGGGCTTTGCTTCGAGCGCGCCGCAGGCCCTTGAGGAGATGACTCGCGCCACGTGGGATGCCGTTGTCACCGATTTGCGCATGCCAGGCATGGATGGAATCGAGCTGCTCGCTGAGGTAAAGCAGAAATATCCCAAAACAATTCGGATCGCGCTCGTCGGGCCGGAAGACAAAGAACTCGCGCCGCGCTCGGCTGGGTTGGCGAGCCAGCAACTTTCCAAAGCCTCAGACGGGCACATGCTGCGATCGGCTTTGGCCCGCAGTTTCATGCTCGACCAATGGCTCTCGAACGACAGCACGAAAAACATCGTCGCGCGCTTGAATCGAATTCCCAGCGTGCCGACGCTGTACTTCCAGATGATTAAGGAGCTGAAGTCCCCTCATGCGTCATTGGAGCGCATAGGGAGCATCATCTCCCAAGACATGGTGATGACGGCGAAAATGCTGCAGATGGTGAACTCCGCCTTTTTCGGATTGAAACGGCGCGTCTCCAATCCGGTCGAAGCGGCCATGTTTCTCGGGCTGGACCGGATTAAATCGCTCATTCTGGTGGCGCATATTTTTTCTTACTTCGATCGCAGTTTGAACGTGTTCCACTTCTCGATCGACGCGCTCTGGCATCACTCGGTCCAAACCGGCAATCTCGCCCGGCAAATTGCCGAAGCCGAATCGCCCGATCCGCAGATCGCGGAGGAAGCTTACACCGCCGGAATTCTTCACGACATCGGCCAGCTCGCGTTGGCGGCCAACTTGAGCCTGCAATACGACCAGATCGTGGCCATGGCGCGCCGGGAAAAACGCTCGATTTGGCGGATCGAACGGGAGCGGCTCGGGTCGTCGCACGCCGAGATCGGCGCTTGTTTGATTGGCCTGTGGGGATTGCCCGCGACGATTGTCGAGGCGATCGCTTATCATCATTGCCCAAGCGAGTGCTGCGCGTCGGTGTTCAGCCCGCTCACCGCGGTGCACATGGCCAACGCGCTGCAAAACGAATGGCGGGCCGAGGAGCACAGCGAAGCTGACCGCCAATTTGACATCGAGTATCTCGCAAGAATGGGACTGCAAGATCATTTGGAAATGTGGCGGTCGTTCAAGCCGAGTTGAAGTCCGCAACCCGCGGGGCATTCGCACGATCGAACCAAGATGGTTTTTCCCCAGCACGCCCATTCCGGCAAAACTACCGGTCCCACGATTGTTTTCGCCGCCTCGATCGTTGTCGTCGTCACCTTGCTGATGTTGCTTCGAATCGATCGCGGCGGATCGGCTGCCCCCGGAAAACGGTTGCTCGTTTTTTGTGCGGCCGCGTTGAAAGCGCCGATGGAAGCTGCATCCAAACAATTCGAGGAAGAGGCCGGCGTTGGCGTTGATTTGCAGTTTGGCGGTTCGCAAACCTTGCTCGCCAGCATCCAAGCCAGCCGAAAGGGTGATCTTTACGTTCCGGCCGACGATAGCTATGTGCGGGTGGCGGCCGAAAAAGGGTTGTCGATTGAATCGTTCCCGCTCGTTCGGATGACGCTTGTCATTGGAGTCAGCCGAGGCAATCCAAAACGGATTCGTGCTCTGGACGATTTGCTCCGCCCGGACGTGCGGCTCGCCCAAGCCAATCCAGATGCCGCCGCGGTTGGAAAGGTGACCCGAACGCTGTTGGAAAAGACCGGCCAATGGACGGCGTTGGAATCCAAAACCGCGGTCTTCAAACCCACAGTCAATGATGTCGCGAACGATATTAAGCTTGGGGCGGTGGACGCCGGTTTCTTGTGGGATGCCTTGGCTCGGCAGTATCCCGAATTGGAAATCGTGCGCGTGCCCTTGTTCGAAAAAGCGCAAGCGATCATTCCAGCGGTGGTGTTGCGAACCTCCGTTGCCCCGGAAAACGCGCGGCGTTTTGCTCAGTTTCTCACTGGTCCAGGCTTGAAGAATTTCGAACGGCTCGGGTACCAACCGGCCAAATGAAAACGTCGCACGGGAAGAGACGCCACCGCACGCGATCGGAGCCGGGGCCTTCAGCCTGCAGCGAGGGGATAAACACCAAGGCGTTGGCGCAATGCCTCGCCTGCAGCGTAAACGCTGCGTTCCTGGCGGCTGGCGCATTTCATGTTTGAAATCCAAAGCTGGTCGTCCGACATTCGAGGCTCGATATTCACAATCCCATGATTGCCCCGATCCCTTTCCAGCAAATTGGCCGAATCCCTGCCCCGGGGGACAACGTTGCCATCGCGGTGCGCCGCATCGAAGCCGGCGTCATTATCCTGCTGCCCGCTGGCGCGGTGGCGTTGCCCTTCACAGTGTTGGAAGGCCACCGCTTTGCAATCGGCGCCATCCGCCCCGGCGAGCCGCTCCTCTCGTGGGAACTCCCGTTCGGAGTCGCTCTCCGCGAGATCAGGCCGGGCGAATACGTTTGCAATTCGACAATCCTGGCGGCCTTGCGAGATCGCCATGTTGATTTCCCGATCCCGGCCGAACCGAATTTTAAAGATCACTTCGAACTGTTTCAGTTGGACGAAACGAGCTTTCGGCCCGGGCGTCAGGTTGAACCCGTCGCTCAACCTGGAACGTTTCAAGGATTTGATCGCGGGAGCCGGCGCGGCGCAGGAACACGCAATTTCATCGCGGTGATTGGGACCAGTTCAATGACCGCCAGCTTGGCCCGGCTGGTCGCCGATCACTTCAAACGAATTTCCGAACGCTACCCGAACATCGATGGAGTCGTCGCGGTGGCTCACACGGAAGGAGGCGGACCCGGGCGGCCGAACAATTTGGATTTTATTTTGCGTTGCCTGGCCGGGTTTATGGTTCACCCAAATTTGGCCGCTGTTCTGGCCGTCGATTTCGGCGCGGAACCTGTCAACAACGCGCTCTTGAATCGTTTCATCAACGAAAAGGGTTATCCGCTCGACGCGATTCCGCACCGGTTCATGAGCGTGGCGGGCAACTTGCAGCAAACCTTCCGCGACGCGTGCGCGCAGGTCGAAAGCTGGCTCGAATCGGCCAATGCCTGCAGTCGAACCGCCCAGCCGATTCGAAATCTCAAACTCGCGTTGCAATGCGGCGGCTCCGACGCGTTCTCGGGCGTGTCTGGAAATCCTGTGGCCGGCTTGGTTGCGCGCGAGATCATCCGTCACGGCGGCAGCGCCAACCTCGCGGAGACGGACGAGTTGTTCGGGGCCGAGCCGTACATCTTGCGGAATGTTCGCGATGTGGAAACGGCCCGGGCGTTCCTCGCCCAACTGCGAAAATTTCAAGAGCGGGTTGGCTGGCATGGCCTCAGCGCGGAATCGAATCCGAGCGGCGGCAATCAATTTCGCGGGCTCTACAACATCAGCCTCAAATCGATTGGCGCCGCGCTCAAAAAATCGCCGGATACGCGGCTTGATTACGTGATCGATTATGCCGAACGGATGACCGCGCCCGGATTTTATTTCATGGACAGCCCCGGCAACGATCTCGAAGGAATCGCGGGGCAGGTCGCGTCTGGGTGCAACATGATTCTGTTCACTACCGGGAACGGGTCCGTGACGAATTTCCCATTCGTGCCGACAATCAAAGTAATGACAAACAGCGGCCGGTTTGAATTGTTGTCGCGCGACATGGATGTCAACGCCGGACGTTATCTCGAGGGCGTTCCGATGGAAACGATCGGGCAGGAAACATTCGAGCTCGCGCTGCGAATTGCGTCGGGCCAGCGCAGCGTTGGCGAAAAAGCCGGCCACGCCCAAGTGCAGCTTTGGCGGGAATGGCGCCAAACAGATCGATCGCGCCTGAGCCGATTGCAGAATGCGCCGAAGCCCTCGGGCCAACCATTGCGTGTCACGTCGAACGGCGGCCCGCCGAAAGAGCTGAAAGCGAATTATCGGGCCTACCCGACGGAAAGCGGATTTGCCACCGACCAGATTGGATTGATTGTGCCGACGAGCCTTTGCTCGGCGCAGATCGGCCGGATGATCGCGGAGAAATTGAATCGCACAGCTCAGCACTCGGATGTCACGCGCTACGTGGCGTTGCCGCACACGGAAGGCTGCGGTGTTTCGGGCGATGATGCGATTCGGTTGCTCGAACGAACCATGGCGGGTTATTTGCGCCATCCTTCCGTCCGGCGCGGGTTGCTCTTGGAACATGGCTGTGAAAAAACCCACAACGATGCCATGCGGAACTTCCTGGCTGAACATGGGCTCTCAGCGGATCGCTTCGGCTGGGCGAGTGTGCAGCTGGATGGCGGAATCGATAACGTCACCCGGAAGGTGGTCAGTTGGTTCACGGCCAACCGCGGTCCTGCCCTGCGAAATCGGGTCGAAACGAGTTTGCAGAATCTGAGGTTGGGATTGCTGACTGCCGGGGAGGTTCCCGAAGAGTTGGCAGATGCGTTCGCGGAGTTGGCTCGAATCATTGTGGAAGCGCAAGGAACAATCGTGGCGCCGCAGAACGCGACTTTGTGGAGAGCTCCGAAATTTCGCGAATTGCTGGCAGATGCGTCGACAATCGAACCGACCCTTGCTTATGGGGATGTGCTAGGCAAGAGCGGCTTTCACATGATGGAAACGCCCACGGAACATTTTGTGGAAACCGCCACGGGCCTTGCGGCGACTGGCGTCGATCTCATGCTGGCGTTCGTGGCTGGTCCGCCCCAACAAGCGCATCCGATGATTCCGTTGCTGCAGATCAGCGTTCCTGGGAATCATAAATCTTCGGATGATTTTGATCTCGTGGCGGACTTAGGACGCGGTGATTTATTTCCGCAACTGCTCGAACTGACGTTGCGAACCGCCTCGGGCGCATACGTGCCGAAACTATTCGCAAATGGCAACATTGATTTTCAGGTCACGCGCGGCTGGCTTGGCGTCTCGACATAATCCAAGCGAGGCAACTTGGACGGGGAACCCTGTGCCGCTGGCTTTGTTTTGTGTGCACGCTTTAGCGTGTCTTTACATCAATGGCGCCCTGAAGGGCGGACCCCAAACCGTGCGGACCCACCAAAACGAAGCGCGGACAAGCTGCCCGCGCTCCTGGCTCAAGCTTCGCGAGCGGTTTACTTCCGGACGCTCAGGCGTTCCGCGATCCATTGGTAATCGCGCTTTTCGTGCGAACCGATCGCCTGGCCAGGGAACCAACCTTGCGCAGTGATACCGCGGCGTGTGCTCGGATCGATCCATCGGTGGATCTCAGCGTGTCCATCCGCAAAGGAGAAGCCAGCAGCGCCATTGTGATAGGAAGCTGGCAAATCGCTCCATTGATCCGCGCCGCGCGGTTCGTTCCAGAAAAAGCCGTCATTGATGCTGTCCGGATGCTCGTCAAGCGTGACTAAAATCTTCGTGGGATCGGTGAAATCGCCCAACTTGGTGAACTGGCGGTAACCGTCGGACAACAGGTTCATTCCGTTTTTGGCGAGATCGCCGGCGTCGCCAACGAAAGCGTTCATCGAGATGCTGCGAGTGCGGCTGGACCAGCCGGCTCGGCGCTGCTCGGCGCTGACGACTTTGTCAGCGGGACATTTGTAAATCCGGGCGGAATGCGCCGTGTAGGGCGATAACTTTGCGTTCACCACGTAAGCCAGGTTGGTGTTGTCCTTGTCGGTTTCTGCGGTTGCGCCCCACGTCATGACATTATTGACCCAGCTGTCCCGTTTGCTCCAGGTTTGCTGGATGCCATGGTTGCTGACCAATTTGTCGTTGTCATCACCGGCGTAAAGCATCCAGGCGATCAACAGCTGTTTTGTGTTGTTCATGCAAATGATCCCTTGCCCTTTGGCTTTCGCTTTGGCCAAGGCCGGAAGGAGCATCCCAGCCAGGATCGCAATGATCGCAATCACCACCAACAATTCAATAAGCGTGAATCCTTTTCGCGCCCGAACTTGTCCAACGAGTTTTTGTGTCGTGTACATAATCTTTCAGCAATTCACAATTTCACCACCGACGGTAGGTATCGAGGTTGGGCTGGGCGGGTTCAGCAACTCCGGCGCCACGGAGGGATCGCCTCTCTGAGTTCGAAGAATCCGCCTGAGGAATCGTGCGATCTCCGCCCTTCTATCGTCCAGAATCTTAGCCAGACCATGCGCGCCGCCGCTTTTCGTCCTATATCAGGACAATCAATGTCAGCAACGCGGCGGCAGATTGTGAAAATTCTTTGAGCTTCCTCTGTCTCCATCCGGACTTATAAATAAATGGGCGCACTCCCATGAGCGGAATCGAAAAACGGCTGGGGCAACTTTATCAGGAACTCGGACCGCAGCTCCGCGCGTACCTCTGCCGCCGCCACCCTGAGCCCGGTTCCGCGGACGATCTCCTGCAGGAAACTTTCCTGGCAGCCCTCAAAAATGCCGCCGCGTTCGCTGCGGCTCGTTCGCCCAAGGCGTATCTCTTCGGCATCGCTCGTCACGTGAGCCTCGATCGACTCCGCGAAACTGCCACTGAAAAGCTCCGTGCCGCGCCAGTTCCAGTGCCCGAAGCAGCGCATGACCCCCGGCTCGAACAGATGCGCGAGGCGATCTCTCACTTGAAACCGGAATTTCGCGAAGTGTTGGACCTACGGCTGCAAGGGGAACTCTCCTACGAGGAAATCGCGCAGGCCTTGCAGATTCCCATCGGAACAGTGCGATCGAGGCTGCATCACTCGATTCGCGAACTTCGCAGGAAGGTTCTCAGATCGCTCCATGCGGACATTTCCACATCTAAAGAAAATGAACTCTGAAATGTTAGAAGCGCTATTGCTCGACCGTGCCTTGGGAGGCTTGACCCCTGAAGCTCAATTGCTGGTCAGCGAACTTTTGGAACGTGATCCTGAGGCGGCTCAGCAAGCGCGCGAGATCGAACAAACCGTTTCCATGGCTCGCGAAACGTTCCGCGGCAGTGGCCTCCCGGCCGAAAACATTCTTCCCATGCCGCTCGATTTGCGGCGCCGCCATTCGCACATCCCAATCTGGACCGCAGGAATAGCCGCTAGTTTGCTCTTTGGATTTTTCTGCGGTCGACAAACCTCGCCGCAAATAACCGCGCAAAATGAAAGCGCCGCGCGCGAAATCCACCCGGCGAAATCATCGGAGTTTTGGTCGGCGCGAAGTTATCTCCCGCAGAGCAGCGCTCACGCTGGAGCGCCCGCACCTCAACCACAATTGCACTGGCCGTCCCCCGTGCGGCGGCCTTATTGGAAAGCCTCCTTATGAAACCGATCCGTTTCTTTTTCGCTGCTGCCTGCGCCGCCCTCCTTTTCGCCGGCTGCGCTTTTCAACGAGTTTTCTGGTCGCCTGACGGCAAACAGGCCGTGGTGCTCGCTGAGAAAGGATTGTACTTGTGCGATAGCGAGGGCCGATTGAGCGGTTTGCTCGTTCCTGAAGTGCGAATCGCCGCATGGTTTCCAGATTCAGCACAGGTAGCGCTCGTCGTTGTCGAACGCTTCAAAACGTGGAGCGATTTAAAAAAAGCGATTCCGCAACCGTCGCGGATCGAAAACCTGGCGAACACCTTTCTGAAAGGTCTGGACCGATCCATTCCATGGGCCGCAGCCGCTGACGCGTTCAAAAAAGCCCAGAAGGTCCACGACCGTGAATGGTCTGCCATTGTTTTGTTTTTGCGCGATGAACGGGCGGAAGACGCGAAAAAAGCAGCTGGACCAAGTTGGAGCGAGTTGGCCAATGCCGCAGCGGATGCCGATGCCATTCGCGTCGGGAAGCTGGCGGAAAATAAAATTGAACTCGGCCCGGCTATTGTCCGGGATTTGTGCCCGCTGACTGACCTGCGCGTTTCTCCGAGCGGCACTGGGGTGGTTTTCACCGTCGAGCGTGCTCAAAAACAAGGAACGGAACTGTGGTTGGCGGATTCGACTGGCAAGAAACCAGCGGTCGAAGTTCAGTCGGAAATCGCAGGATTTCCCGATTGGGAGAAAAGCTCAGGCGCGCTCGTATTCATCAGAGCAGTGGGGACGACGACGTCTGACGATCAGCTGCGCTTGGGAGTCGTAACGCGGCAGCAATTGCTAAAGAAAGAAACCGGCGAGATCGCTCCAAAAAACGAACTGGAAGAAATGGCAGGAGTCATCTTTGACCCCGGCGCCAAGGTGCGTTGCCTGGCGGATGGACGAATTCTTTTCTCAGCGGCGGAAATCAAATTGCCCGGCACGAGTTTGGATATGCCCAAAGGACATGGACTGTTCGCGCTTGACCTGGCAAGGCAAGCGACGGTGATTTCTTTGATCCCACCGGGCGTGCGGCCGGAACTGCCGGAAAACCTTAATTTTTTTGAAGTGAGTCCGGATGAGAAACAAATTTCTGTGGCCGGCGACAAAGGCGTCGTTGCGGTGTTTACGATTGCTTCAGGCCAAGCGGAGACGATTCAGCCGCCGATCATGAAGGATTTGGCTGGCATCCCGAATTGGCGGGCGCCGAACGAGCTTTGTTTCTTTCGCCAGCCAACTGAGACGAATCGGGTTGAAATTGCGCTTTGGAAAAGCGGGGGAACGCGCATTTTGAGCAAAGACTGGCCCGAAGAAGTGCGCAAAGGTTTGCTCGATCCGTAGGCGCCCGGCCATCCGGTTGCATTTGTGCAATGCTAGGTCCGGCCTGTCCCCTTGCCAAACCCTGATGCACGTACGTCATGGTTTTGGCAGGGGGGACCTTGCCAAATCCTGATGCACCTGCGTCATGGTTTTGGCAGGGCGAACCTTGCCAAATTCTGATGCACGTACGTCACGGTTTTGGCAGAGCGGACCTTGGCCAAATCCTGATGCACGTACGTCAC
>ORJL010418180.1_pt1 | contig 25226 bp, 25 predicted proteins | sample 1779941 | NCBI WGS metagenome assembly ORJL01 (sample SAMEA104232317, study PRJEB22302) | groundwater metagenome | biome: forest; feature: aquifer; material: groundwater | place: USA | collected 2011-08-07 | depth 5.8 m
CATTACGATTTCGTCTGCAGAGGGCGAAATAAATTCACCACGCGCATCGTTGATCGGGCTTGTCTCTCCATACTTACAGATGTATGACGAATTCTCTGCAGAAGAGAATCTTCGCTATGCTTTAGCGATTCGAGGCACTGTTCCTGAGACGTCACATGTTTATAGCTTGTTGAAAAAGGTATTTCTGTTCAATCGTAAAGATGATCCTGTTCGAGCCTATTCCTCAGGAATGAAACAGCGAATGAAATACGCATTCGCATTAGCTCACAAGCCTTCAATCCTGATTCTTGATGAGCCGACTTCGAATCTCGACACGGAAGGTATTGCAATGGTTAAGGAGATTATGGATGAACATCGTCAGAATGGAATTCTTATTGTCGCGACGAACGACTTATCTGATGTTGACAGGTATGATGCTCAGGTAGATCTCAATGCTGCAAACTGACACACCGACGACACGCTGGCTTCGTTCTGCCGTCAACATCTTCAAGAAGGATTGGCATTCCGAGCTTCGCACCCGTTACGCCATCAGTGCATTGGTGATGTTCGTGATAACGACTATCTCTATCATGGTGTTTGCTCTCGGTAGTGAAAGCGCCCCGGTTGATGCCCTCTCCGGAATGCTGTGGGTTGTCATTTTCTTTGCGGCAATGTCGGGACTCTCTCGAACGTTCGTCACTGAAGAGGAGAGGGGAACAACGATGACGCTTCAGTTGTTGGCGCAACCAAGTGCAGTGTATTTCGGGAAACTCTTCTTTAACCTTGTTCTTATTGTCGGAGTGAACGCGTTCACGGTGGTGCTCTACACCGTGTTCCTCAACGGCTTCATCATCAAAACAACATCCATCTTCATCGTTGCTATCGCTCTCGGCAGTGTTGGGCTTGCCGCTTCGTCAACAATCATTGCAGCAATTATCGCGAAGGCGAACACCAAGGGAACGTTATATCCTGTTCTTTCATTCCCTATCTTGCTACCGCTGCTGCTCACATGTATCAATGCAACGCGTATGGCAACAGAAGGAGCCTTCATCGAAGAAGCGTTTGGTGAATTTCAGTTCTTAGTTTCATATATTGTCGTTGTCGTAACAGCGTCTTCGATTCTCTTTGAATATATCTGGAAAGATTGAAATGGGTGTGTTCAAGTCAATTCTGTTTGTATGGATGAGTGCTGTAATCATTCTCGCTCTTGGTTTGCCGATGGTCGCACAGCCAAAGGCATGGTATCAATTTCCAACAATTCCAGCGCTTGAAGAAAAAGCTCGTATCATGTTCTTCCACGTTCCGACTGCCTGGTTGAGCACTCTCGCGTTTGTGATGAGTATGATTTATGGAATTCAATATTTGCGGTACAAGAGACTTGAAGATGACATCAAATCAACTTCGGCAGCAGGCTTAGGATTCTTATTCTGTTTTCTTGCAACAGCAACCGGCGCAATCTGGGCAAGGTTTAGCTGGGGGACGTATTGGAATTGGGATCCCCGCCAAACTTCCATTTTCGTTTTGTTGTTAATATATGGAGCATACTTTGCTCTACGTTCAGCAATCGATGGAGAGGAGAAGCGTGCGACGCTTGCGGCAGTGTACTCAATAATCGCAGCAGTGACGATGCCGTTCTTCATGTTCATCATGCCTCGTATTCTTGCAAGCCTCCATCCGGAACCGATCTTGAACGTTCAGGGGAAGCTGCAGATGAATCCGACGATGCTCGTAGTATTCTTGAGTTCCCTCGCAGGCTTTACGGGTTTGTATTATTGGATGTGGAAATTGCAGGTACGGGCGCAGTCGTTTGAATTGCATCGAAACAACTAAAGGAGTGGACTTGGCAGAGTTTCTTTCTCAGAATTCATTGTATATTGTGCTCATCGTTGTGCTTGTTGTGTGGCTTGGGATATTTGGCTACCTTAACCGCATCGATAGCAGGCTCAGAAAGCTGGAAAATTCTTCAAAGCATTAGTGGAAGGAGAAGTTATATGAAACCAAAAGTTATCATCGCCGCAGTCATTGTTGTTGCGTTTATCATCTTCGGCTCGTACTCATTCCTTGAAAGCAATGTTGAGTATACAGACGTTTCAGGAGCGATGAAGACGCACAAGAAGGTGCAGCTCAAAGGTGCATGGAACAAAGACAGGGAGTCGGCATTCGATGTGAAGACATCGACATTTACATTCTACTTGAAAGATGACAACGGGCAGGAATGCAAAGTCGTTCTTGATGGCGCTGCGCCGAACAACTTTGAAATGGCGACCAGCGTGGTTGCAAAAGGACGATACATGCCTGATCAAGGATACTTCCATGCAACTGAAGTTTTGACAAAGTGTCCGTCGAAGTACGAAGCGCAAGCGGAAGAGGTGAAGAAGAGTACGTGATGTGTAACTTATAATCCCTAATTTAAGAGTGATTACGGATTACAGATTGAATCAGTAATCTGCTTTTCTGTTCTTTATCATAAAAGGTATTTCATGCTTGGTGGCATTTTTGTGAAGTTGGCATTTCTTGCATGCCTTGTTTCCATTATTGGTTTCTTTGAGAATCACAGAACCGGTAATGCAAGAGCGCTTCGTGTTGGCAGAATATTCTTCCACACAACAGTTGTCACAATCCTCATCATCGCTGCAGCTCAACTCTACAACATCCTCACTCATCAATTTCAATACACGTACGTTTGGAGCTATAGTTCGCGAGATCTTTCCCTGCCTCTGCTGATTTCTACGTTTTATGCGGGGCAGGAAGGGAGCTTTATGTTGTGGACGCTGTTCACAGCTCTCATCGGCGTATTCCTGATGGCAGACTCCTCACGTAAAGGCTACGAGCCGCAAGTGATGAGTGTATACGGAACAATCCAGTTAATGCTGTTGCTGATGATGGTTGTGAAAAATCCCTTTGCCTACGTTTGGGAATCATGGCCCGGACAAGTTGAAGTTGGGTTTGCACCGAAAGATGGACGAGGCTTGAATCCGCTCTTGCAAAATTATTGGATGGTGATTCATCCTCAGGTCCTGTTCAGTGGATTCGCGGCGATGGGAGTTCCTTACGCGTACGCAGTTGCTGCGTTGATGAAGCGTGATTACAACAATTGGATTCGCCCTGCGACACCGTGGATTGTGTATGGTGCAACAGTTCTTGGGTGTGGAATTATGATGGGCGGCTTCTGGGCTTATGAAACATTGGGTTGGGGAGGATATTGGGGATGGGATCCGGTAGAAAACTCTTCGCTTGTACCTTGGCTCTTTTCCGTTGGGACGATCCACACGATTCTCACGCAACGGAAGAGTGGAGCGTTCGTTCGGACGAACCTGGTTATGGCAATGATGTGTTTCCTGATGGTCTTGTACTCTACATTCCTTACTCGTAGCGGCGTTCTCGGCGACACGTCAGTTCACTCGTTCGTTGATCCCGGCATGTGGGTCTATTGGTTATTAATTGGAATCATAGGATTGTTTGTCGGGATTGGCGGAGTGATGCTCTTCTTGAGAAGAAAGGAGATCCCGAAGATTCCGCCGAAGCATTCGTACGTCTCGCGTGAGTTTGCTTTGTTTCTTGGCTCCGCGACGCTCGTGACTGCGGCAGTGTTTATTACAGTTGGAACCTCTTCCCCAATCATCACACAAATCTTACAGGGAAAGACAACGGCGGTTGACATTTCCTATTACGTGACAACAACCGTTCCGCTTGGAATCGTCATCGGAATGCTTACAGGCATCGGACAACTGTTGTGGTGGAATCGAACAGACAAGGCGAGCATTCTGAAGGTTCTTGCGATCCCAATCGGTATTGCACTGGCTGCTACGCTTGCTTCCGTGCTCCTTCTTCAGCTCCACGACTTCGTAGTTGCTTTGCTTGTGTTCGGCGCTGTGTTCGCTTTGGCCGCGAACTTGCAAGTAGGATGGCGGATTGTGAAGGGCAATCCAAAGTTTGCGGGAGGCTCGATTGCACACGTTGGGCTTGCTATTATGTTCCTCGGCTTTGTCGGTTCTGCAAAGTACGATGACAAGCAGACGGTTTCTCTTGCTCAAGGTGAGGCGGTGCATTGTCTTGGCGGATATAAACTTACCTATACTGGCTACAAGCCAATTGATCACGAGAAATATGCCTTTGAAGTGAACGTCGAGAAAGAAGGAAGACAGTACGTGGTTGCGCCAATCATGTACTACAGCAAGTATAACGACGGCTTGATGCGTAATCCGGATATTGTGAACTTGATAACAAAAGACTTCTATCTTGCTCCGCTTTCACTCGAACAAGCCGGAAGCGGGGAAGACGCGGCGACGAAGCAACTGAGCTTCAAGAAAGGCGAGACGAAGAAGATTGGCGAATTGGAAGTGATGTTTGTTGACTTTGATTTTCCTGTTGACCAGAAAGCGGCGATGCTTGAAGGCAGGGAAGTAAAGATTGGCGCAACGCTTCAAGTGAAGCAATACGGTAAGAAGCCAGTTGAGGTTTCTCCCTCGAAAGTGATGAATCAAGGGCAAGTGATAGACAAACCTGCCATGTTCGACGAGAAGCATCAGTTTACAATCGTAAGCATGAAGCCGGACAGAGAGAACAAAGACAACTCGACAGTAGAAATCGGCTACAAGGAATTGGGAGCGGGCAGTTCAAAGAAGGCAGATAGCGATGTTCTTGTTGTCGAAGCGAGCATCAAGCCTTATATCAATTTAGTTTGGTCGGGGGTGATTGTAGTGCTTGTTGGATTTATTGTCACAATAGTTCGTCGGGCACAAGAGGCGAGGTTGAAGGAACAAGTGGCGTAATCCGAAACTTACTTGTCAGGTACGATTTCAAGTCCAGCTTTTGAGGCTGGACTTTTTATTTCATAGAATCTATAACCTGTTATCTTATTATGAACTAGAGACGTGGACGAAAGGTTGACTGCGTTTCGTTTTCTGAAAGATAATGACAATGATCCAAACCTGTTCAACACAGAATCAGGGGTTCTCGTCCACGTTTCTATCTGCTCAAATCGGAATTCAACTCCGTATCACTTTTGAACTCCGACGCCGAAACGATATACCAGCTCTCCGCCGTACCAAGCACCAGTCCATATCAAGATAACCCCAGCCAAAGATAGTCCGACAAAGAGCCATTCTTTTTGTTTAGGCAAACTTGTCCCACCAGCAATTCTCCAGAGAAGGAGAACGGAATAAATGCTGGCGACAATGAATGCTATCTGCTCGTGAGTCTCAAAGTGCTCCCGTGCAAAGTCTGCGATCGATACGGTTTTCTCAGCCAACAATCCGCTGACGACAGTTGCAGCGAGTCCAATTGTTCCGGCGAGTAAAGTCCACCATGCCGTTCGTTCAAGTTCTTGTTTCTTGGTCAAGAGGCCAAGAGCGTCGAAGAGAAAACTGATGGTAAGTAATGCAATAGGGAGATGGACTAACAGTGGATGGATATTAGGCATAATGATGATTAGACGAACAAGATTCTAAATAGTGAGAACGAAGGGATTGTCTATGCCTATCATGTTTACGGAGAAAAAAGGCTCGCCGTACTTTCTGCCAATACGGTCGCCGAAATACTCAACCCGAGTACGAAGCATCTCCATAAATTCCGGGCTGCTAAGAAATGTTTCTCTCTCGCTATTTTCTGGATCATAGAACTGCGACTTGAATGCGCGCACCGCGTCCATTCGTTGTTCGTACTCATTAGTGATGTCAACGACGAAGGAAGGAACAAACTCGTACGTTTGCATGAAGTGATAGTAGCTTCTGGGCCGAAAAGGCTCCTGCTGCACTCCAAAAACAGTTGTCTCAATCTTTTCGAGACCTGAGTAAAACCACGCCTCGCGACAAAGTGCATGTGCATGTTCATGATCGGGATGGCGTTCTAACCAATGTGGGAATAGCAACAAGTCCGGACGGTACTTTCTAATAATTTGAATGACTTTAACAGTATTATCCTGATTGATTTCTATACCTCCATCGGACAAGCCAAGATTTTCTCTGATATGAATACCAAGAATCCTCGTTGCCTCGGTTGCTTCGGCGTCGCGAAGTTCTTGGGTTCCTCGTGTGCCCAGTTCTCCGCGAGTTAAGTCGAGAACGCCAACTTTCTTTCCCTGCTTCACTATTTTGATAAGCGTGCCACCACAGGAAAGTTCAACATCATCGGGATGAGCAGCGATTGCGAGTACATCGAGTTTCATCGTTTCCCCTCAATTTAGACGCAAAAAATATAATCATAAGCCCGCTTGAACGCAAAGCTCTTGAAAGAGGTTGGATATATGTCGCAATTTCTGGATATTGGATTTGTATGAACGACCAACTTTCCCTCTTATCTGATAATGTCGAAAAGCCTGAACGCAAAGTTCTGACGGTCACTGAACTAACGAAGCGTATCAAGCAAACGCTCGAGACCGGATTCTCTTCCGTCACGATTGAAGGAGAGATTTCCAACTTCAAGTTTCATTCCTCAGGACATATGTACTTTGCGCTGAAGGATTCTGGTGCTACAATTTCTGCTGTTATTTGGAGAAGCCGCGTCCCTTTTCTTTCCTTCACGCCGGAAGATGGGATGAAGGTTGTCGCTACCGGTCGGATTACTGTGTACGAGATTCGGGGCAACTATCAAATTGACATTACCAGCATGAGGCCGGTTGGTGCTGGAGAGCTACAACTTGCATTCGAGAAGTTGAAGCGAAAGCTTGCGGCGGAAGGGTTGTTCGATGAAGAACACAAGAAGCCATTGCCAGAATTTCCAGAGCAGATAGGAATCGTAACTTCGGAAACCGGGGCTGCACTACAGGATATGCTGCACATATTGCGGAGGCGATTTCCTGCCGTTGAAGTAATCTTGTATCCGGTTCGGGTACAGGGCGCCAGAGCGGGAGAAGAGATAGCGCGTGCGATCAATGATTTCAACAAGTTTGGCAAGATTGACGTCATGATAGTCGGTCGCGGCGGTGGTTCGCTCGAAGACTTGTGGGCATTCAACGAAGAAGTTGTCGCCCGCGCGATCTACAAATCAAAAATTCCAATCATCAGTGCAGTGGGGCATGAAATTGATTTCACGATCGCAGACTTTGTCTCCGATCTGCGCGCACCAACGCCGTCTGCTGCTGCTGAGCTTGTCGTACGCGACCGTTTTGCGCTCCTTGATATAGTTCGGAATAATTGGTATCATATCAGCGAAAACGTACAGAATGTGGTGAGTTATCGGAAAGAACGCATCCGAAATCTTCTCAAGAGCTACTCATTTAACAGGCCTATTGACCTTCTTCGGCAGTACAACCAACGGGTGGACGAGCTTGAACGAAGCATGACCGCTGTCGTGTCGCACAGGTTTTCAATGCTGAACGGACAGTCTGAATCCCTCCGCCATCAACTCATTGCCCTAGATCCACATATGGTTTTGCGCAGGGGGTACACCATCGTTCGCAAGGACGGGCGTGTCGTCGGTTCGTGCACGTCGTTGAAGTCGAGCGATGAAATTGAAATTACATTTCATGATGGTAAGCTTTCTTCAAAGGTTTCGTAATGTCTTCATCAAAACGAGAAAAAGACAGTAAACATACATTCGAACAGTCGCTCAAACGACTCGAGCAAATTGTTGAAGAATTAGAGCAGGGCGAAGTTCCGCTTGATGATGCGTTGAAGATGTACGAAGAAGGAATCGAGCTTTCAAAAGCCTGTGTTGAGAAGCTCACACAGGCTGAATTGCGACTGAAGAAACTTTCAAAAGATATGGAAGGCAGCTTTCATCTGATTGAAGAAGATGAAGAGCCGAAGACCGAAGAATAATTGTTCTCATTTACGTAAAGAGACTTGAGATGAGTGAACACACCTATCCAATGCTTGACCGTGTCAACGTTCCGGCAGACTTCAGAAACTTCTCTGTTCCTGAGCTGAAAGCGCTTGCAGACGACGTCCGCACATTTCTGATTGATGTTGTTTCAAAAACCGGCGGGCACCTTGGGGCGGGACTTGGTTCGGTTGAGCTTACCGTCGCACTTCACCACGTCTTCAACACACCCTACGATAAGTTGGTATGGGATGTCGGACACCAAGCGTATCCTCACAAGATTGTCACAGGAAGAAAAAACCGTCTCAACACCATTCGACAGTACAAAGGTCTGAGCGGGTTCTTAAAGCGCACGGAGAGCGAGTACGACACATTCGGCGCAGGACATGCGAGCACGGCAATCTCTGCGGCGCTTGGCATGGTGGCGGCGCGTGATTTCATTGGCGAAGACTACAAAGTGATTGCGGTTGTCGGAGATGGATCGATGACAGGTGGAATGGCGTACGAGGCGATGAACAACGCCGGGCTTTTGAAGAAAGACATCATCGTCGTCCTCAACGACAACCAGATGGTCTCGCTTTCATCCATCAAACCGAACATCTGGTCACTGCACAATTATTTCAACGAGATGCTCACGCATCCTACTTACAACAAGTTCAAGGCAAACGTGTGGGATCTGACTGGCAAGCTGGATTCCTTTGGAGACAGGTTGCGCTCGGTTGCTCAAAAATTTGAGAAAGGTGTGAAAGCAGTCATCACCCCGGGCATGCTCTTCGAGGCGCTGGGCTTCCGCTACTTCGGACCGTTCAACGGCCATAACATGACACAACTCGTGAAAATCTTTAGAGATGTAAAGAATTATCACGGACCGATTCTCGTTCACGTTACAACGCAAAAGGGGAAAGGCTACGCCCCTGCGGAAGCTCACGTCCAGAAGTTGCATGGCGTAACTCCGTTCGATAAGGTCACAGGAGTTTCGCCAAAGAAAGTTGAAGGAACGCCGGCGTACACGAAAGTTTTCGGTAACGCAGTTGTCGAGCTTGCAAAACGTAACCCGCGCATTGTCGGCATTACTGCCGCGATGCCTGATGGCACTGGTTTGGACATTCTCCAGAAGGAAATTCCTGAGCGCTTTTATGACGTGGGCATTGCAGAGCAACACGGTGTAACATTTGCTGCTGGACTTGCAACGCAAGGCTGCATTCCGATTGCCGCGATCTACTCGACGTTCTTGCAACGAGCGTTCGACCAAATCATTCATGACGTTGCGATTCAACATCTCCATGTTATTTTTGCAATGGATCGAGGGGGCGTTGTTGGTGCTGATGGTCCGACACATCACGGTGTGTTTGACCTCTCGTATCTTCGCTTGATTCCTGAAATGGTCATCATGGCGCCAAAGGATGAGAGTGAGCTGCGGGACATGTTGTACACTGCTACCGAGTACAACAAGGGACCCATCGCTCTTCGTTATCCTCGTGGCAATGGTGTCGGAGTTCAGTTGAAGCAAGGATTCGATCTCATTCCGATTGGGAAAGGGGAGATTGTCCGTTCCGGCGATACCGTTGCAATTCTTGCGATTGGTTTGATGGTACAGAATGCGCTGAAGGCTGCAGACATTCTCGAAAAGCAAGGTATCACTGCCGAAGTTGTAAACATGCGGTTCGTGAAGCCGCTCGATACAGAATTAGTTGCAGACGTTGCTCGACGTTTCGACCACATTGTGACAGTTGAAGATAACTCAGCCGTCGGCGGATTCGGAAGTGCAGTTGCTGAGTGCCTCGCTGCGAAAGCCATTACGAACGTTCAACTCAAAATTCACGGGATACCGGATCACTTCGTCGATCATGGAACGCCGGATGAGCTGCATCGTGACGTCAAATTAGATGCAAACGGAATTGCAGGCGTCGTCAGTGAATTCCTGCGTGCTCAACCAACGGTTCTTCACCAACCGGTTGGGGCAATTGCGAACTAATTTCTCAACGATAATTTTAGCATCGGACATTGTACGGTTAGACTACAATGTCCGTTTTTGTTTACGATGATTTCACGATCAGGACATGAAGAATTCATGCGAGAATGTTTTCGTCTCGCGGAAAAAGGGAAGGGGTATGTCAGTCCTAATCCTCTTGTCGGTGCTGTGCTGGCTGTGAACAACACGATTGTTGCTCGAGGCTATCATCAGCGGTTTGGCGGGCCACATGCAGAGGTCCGTTGCGTTCGTAATTACAAAGGCAGTCTCTCGAACGCTATTCTGTATGTGAATCTTGAGCCTTGTTCGTATTACGGCAAAACTCCTCCGTGTGCTGAACTGATTGTTCAGCGAGGCATCAAGCGAGTTGTGGTTGCAATGAAGGATCCTAATCCGGATGTGTCCGGCAAAGGTATTGCCAGGTTGGTACGGGCTGGAGTTGAGGTTCAGGTTGGCGTGTTGGAGGAAGAAGCGAAACATCTAAACCGCTTCTTCGTCAAACACGTTATAACGAAAATGCCGTACGTGCATCTAAAGATTGCGCAAGCGATGGATGGATTCATCGGTAGAAGCAAAGGTCCGATGCAATACATAACGTCTGCTCCATCAAGAAAGCTTGTTCACCGGTGGCGGACGGAGTACGATGCGGTTCTGGTCGGTGCTGGAACAATCAAAGCGGACAATCCTCAACTGAATGTCCGACTGGTGAAGGGAAGAGAACCTGCGGTTGTTATTCTTGATGGGAGGCTGAGCGTTTCCGGCAAAGAGAAAGTGTTTGCTTCTGCGAGAGAACGAAGAGTTTTGGTTTGTGCAGATTCGTCAGCGGTAGAATCCCGGCAAAGAAAAGTTCGAGCGATGATGGCGCAAGGTGTCGACATTCTCAAATTTCCTTCACGAAATAACAGCCTCAATTTGAAGAGCGTGTTGAAGGAATTGTACAAACACAACATTGGCTCCATATTAGTAGAAGGCGGTAGTCAAGTATTCAACCAGCTCGTCTTGCAAGGCATGGTTGATGAATTCAGCTTCTTCTTCGCGCCAAAACATTTCGGCAGTGGAGTGAAGGGGCTTTTACAAGAAGCTTCTGTGAAAGCTGGACGATGTATTCTGAACAACGAATTTATTTCATACAAGGTCGGGAGCGATTCCCTCATAACAGGAATTGTTAGAAGAAGGTAAGAACATGTTTACAGGGATCATTCAAGAAATGGGAACAATCTCTTCCATCAAAAAAGTTGGAGGTGGAGTTCAGCTGACGGTGTTCGGTCCCAAATCTGCGGCTGAGGTTTCGATTGATGACAGCGTTGCAATCAACGGCGTGTGTCAGACTGTGATTGCAAAGAGCAGTAACGAATTCACAGTTGCAGCAGTCGAAGAGACGCTGAAGAAAACAACGCTCGGACAACTTGCCTCACATTCTCAGGTCAACTTAGAACTTGCGATGAAGTTGAACGACAGACTTGGCGGACATCTCGTGCTTGGTCATGTCGATGGGGTTGGTGTTGTCAAATCAGTTGAGAAGAAAGAAAGCAGTTGGCTCTTCACGATTGAAATCCCCAAGCATTTTCAGCAGTACGTCATTCCCGTCGGCTCGATTGCGATTGATGGCGTAAGCCTAACCACAGCACGACTTGAAGAACATTTGGTAACGGTTTCAATTATTCCTCATACGTTCGAGAACACAACATTCAAATTTCTCAGAGCCGGAAGCAACGTGAACTTGGAGTTCGATTTGATAGGAAAGTATATCGAACGATTGATGACTGTGAATTCTGGAGAAAAGGTTACGAGTGCCCTCTCAGTCGAAAAGCTGAGAGAGTGGGGATACAACTTGTGAAAAAGGCTTAACGGATTTCTTCTTGATTTGCATTTCATATTTCCGTATTTTAATCCAACAATTTCTAATGAAAATCTTGTAGGTGAGTGAATGTTCGGTTTCTTAATCGCAGTTGAAGTTATTATCAGTATGTTGTTGATGATTGCAATCTTGATGCAATCAAGCAAAGGCGGTGGACTTGCAGGAACATTTGGTGGTGGAAACGTCGGTATGATGTTTGGCGTCCGACGCACATCGGACTTTTTGATCAAAGCTACGCAGGTGCTTGCGGTGCTGTTTGGCGGTCTCGCCCTCATTATCAACATTTTGTTCTTGCCTCGTAGCGAATCGACAAACATTGAGAGTCTTCTGCAAAAAAGTGCTGCATCTCAACAAACTGCGCCTGCACCGTCAGTACCACAGTTGCCGCCTTCGTCGCAGCCGTCATCAACACCGACAAATACTCCGCCAACTGGAAAGTAGTTTTCATCTGATCGAAATAATGTTTGCACCCATGGCTCAATTGGTAGAGCAACTGACTCTTAATCAGTGGGTTCCAGGTTCGAGTCCTGGTGGGTGCACTAAACAGGCTTGGACGCCAGGGAAATTATTGTGCCTTGGTATTTGTATTTTTTTGGCAGACGAAGGTGAGCCGTGGCTCAAAGCCCTCTACACAAAGAACATCTTACCGAAGCAAACGAGCTGAATGAGTTTTATCTGTTCGAGATGCCGTCATCGTATTCGAGCGTTGAGCAAGAATTTGAGGCAGCACAAAAAAATGTTGCTGTTATTGACCGCTCATGGATTGGAAGAATTGAAGTAGCTGGGGCTGATAGGCTCGACTTGCTGCATCGGTTGTCGACGAACAATCTTCTTGCTGGCAAGCCCGGGCAGATTATCAGCACTGTGTTTACAAGTGATAAGGGACGCATCATCGATTATGTAAATGTATTAGTTCGAGACTCTACTCTTTGGTTACTTACATCACCGACGAATGAAGAAAACTTCTCGAAATGGATTGAGAAGTACACGATCATGGAAGACATTCATTTGAATGTCGTAACTCAATCCACAAGGATGATAACATTGGTTGGGCCGAAGGCCAAGAAGTTTGCAGAATCGCTGGGCGACATTTCTCTGAAAACCGATACGTTTATCGAAGCAGACCTGCCACCGTGCAAAGCTACAATTCTTTACCGCAACGAGTTTCAAACGGAGTTAGTTGACTTTATTGTTGATGGAGAAATCGCGTCTGAGTTGTGGAAGTTTTTGGTTTCCGACGGCGGCGAGTTCGGCTTGACGAAGATGGGAACAAGAGCCTTCGAGGCATTTCGGATAACCAGAGGAATTCCTGCGATGGGGACGGAACTGAGTGATGCATTTAATCCGTACGAGGCAGGGTTGGTTCACGCGATCAGTTTCACAAAAGGTTGTTATATCGGACAAGAGGTTATTGCGAGGCTCGACACATATCAAAAAGTACAAAAAAGTATGTGGGGAATTATTTTCGACTATTCTCCCCATCAACTCAGAGCAGGAGCAAATGTTTTGCTGAATGGAGAAGAGATTGGAGTGTTAACGAGCGTAAGCAATGAAGAGATTCGAGGTAAGTCGGTCGGAATTGGAATACTCAAGAAGAACGCTGTACATGCCGATGACCATGTTAGCGTAGTGTCTGATGGAAAAACTGTTCAGGGCGTTATACGCTCAATTCCTATTGTACTTTGACAGCTGAGTTGAATGAAGACAGTGTTCTTGAATAAGTAGGGAACTAAATGAAGCTTTCGTATTCGTCAGAGGACGTCGAGCGTTGGAGAGACCGAGTCTATCGCCCCTCAGAGAAATTTGCAGTCAAGAATGAGAGACAAGCTCTTTCGTTTATTGATAAAGTAGGGTTCTGCCTTGCTTCAAAGTCGGATGGTTTGGAATTGCCGAATCTATGGGATGCTGTGACGGGCGGCGAGGCACTCCGTCCGAATAGGAATAGTAATGGAGAAGCAAAGAGAAGTTACTACCTCTCGTACGCATGGGAAATCCAAAACATTCTGCCGAACCATAACAGCATATATTACGGAAAGATTTTTAAGCGCAGGCCAAGTTTGATTTCACGCGAGTATTTTCCATACTTCTACGCTTTGACTGAGCGAACTGGCGCGAAAGACGAGTATAAGTCTGAATACGCTCAGGGAAAGCTCTCAACTGCCGCCAAAAGCATTATGGATGTGTTGATGAAGAATCCGCCGATGAGTGCGAAACAGCTTCGTAGTGCGATTGCCGGAAGAGGCAAGAAGAACGCGCAAGGATTTGAAAAGGCGCTTGAAGAGTTGCAGCGCAAAATGTTCATTAGCAGAGTTGTTGGGTATGGACATCAATATGGTGCTGAATGGGCGCCTGTTGTCAAGTGTTTTCCTGTAGAAGTTCGGAAGGCGAAGAAAATCTCTTCGGAGCTTGCTCGCTACAAACTTCTCCAGAAGTATTTTCAGAATCAGTTGATCAGTACGATTGATGTCGTTCGTAAAGTCTTTGGCTGGTCAAGACAAACCATCTACCACACAATTGGACAGCTTGTTCACGCGGGCGTCATTACGACGTGTGTTAAGGTAGATGGGAAGAAGGGTACCTGCTATTGCCTCGTTCATTGAAGCAATGTTCTCCACGAACAAATTGGATTCAGATAGATGAAGGAAAAGTTGGCGAAGCCGCCGAAGGCATACAAAGATGCTGAATTCTTGAATAGCCCTGACGCGAGGATTATTCGCATCATGTCGGAGTTTCTCGAGCCGCAATCTCGCTTTCGGCATGAAAACATAAAGGACACAATTGTGTTCTTCGGTTCCGCACGCATCGCTGAGAAAAAAGTAGCTAACGCTGAGCTAAAGAAGGTTGAAGCTCTGGTCGCAAAAACGAACCGACCAACGAAAGAGCTTCTTCTAAAATACAGGTCGGCGCAGAATGCAGTAGAGATGTCGAAATACTATGATGACTGCGTTGAGCTATCCCGTCTTCTTACACAGTGGTCCATGAAATTGAATCACTCAAATCGTTTCGTCATCTGTTCCGGCGGTGGACCTGGAATAATGGAAGCGGCGAACAAGGGTGCATATCTTGCCGGCGGCAAGTCCTTAGGTTTGAACATCAGTTTACCGTTCGAGCAATTTGCCAATGCTTATATCTCAAAGCATTTGAGCTTTGAGTTTCATTACTTTTTCATGCGAAAGTTCTGGTTCGCATACCTTGCGAAAGCGCTTGTCGCTTTTCCCGGTGGCTTCGGCACGATGGACGAGTTAATGGAGATTCTCACGCTTCTTCAAACAGACAAAATCAAGAAGAAGATGACCGTTGTGATTTACGGTTCTGAGTACTGGAAGAAGGTCATCAACTTTGATGAGATTGTGAGAATGGGGATGGTTACAGAAGAAGACCTTTCCCTCTTCAAGTTCATTGACGACCCGAAGCCAGCGTTTGAGTATTTGAAAGAATCGCTCCTAAACAATTATCCGGCTGATTAAGAGTCAGTTGCTTTTCCTTCCGTGAACATGTACATTTCAAATGCGGGGATGACTTGGTTTCGACGGTGAGTGAGATGGTCAGGAACGCATACCGTGCTCTCCGAGTTGCACGATAATAAAACGGAAAACTTTAAGTGCTAATTACGATTACGCACTCGCTGCTTAACTAAAACTTAAGTAGCGCGTCTCACGAGGTTTCTCCTGTCGTACCTTATTGAGGCGCCGAATTTAGGCAGGATAGCATCACTCGTTCCTCAAGCGTGTCATGCAAAGCTCGCCGCAAGCGGGCATACTTGAGGTTGCGGTGCCAGTGTCCTGTTTGTCGGATGCGGTACGGCGAAGTGTAAAAGACAAACTAAGTATGTAGTGGTCTTGATGGTCTTCTCTTCGGACGCGGGTTCGACTCCCGCCATCTCCACAGGGAACGCTCTCATCGGAAGTGGTGAGAGCGTTTTTGTTATCTCTTGCAACTCAAGACAAAAGTGATTATTTACTTCGCATGAAAAAAACAATCTACTTCACTAAGATGTCCGGAGCGGGCAACGACTTCGTCGTGATTGATAATATGGACGAACCATTGCAGGTTGATAAGTCGAAGCTTGCCATTGCACTATGCTCCAGATATTTTGGAGTGGGTGCAGACGGTTTGTTGTTACTTGAGCCAAGCTCGAAAGCCGACTTCTTCATGCGATATTACAACGCTGATGGAAGCTATGGAGGAATGTGCGGCAACGGAGGACGTTGCATAGCACGTTACGCGTACGTCAATGGCATTGCAGGAGAGAATGTAAACTTTGAGGCACTGGATTATTTGTACACGGCAGAGATTTCAAGTACCTCAGTGAAGCTCGAAATGAAGAATCCTAACGACTTTCGATTCAACCTTTTAGTTGCAGCGGCAAGAGGGGAGTTCCGAGGTCATTTTACAAACACGGGATCGCCGCATTTTGTCATTGAATTGTCTGACCTTGATACAGTTGATGTTCATGGCGTCGGCAAAGAGATTCGCTTCCATCCTTTATTCGCTCCGGATGGTTGCAACGTGGATTTCATTACTGTAACGAGTGATAACAGGCTTTTGATTCGAACCTATGAACGAGGTGTCGAAGCGGAAACGCTTGCCTGCGGAACAGGTTCTGTTGCCTCAGCAATCATTGCGGCTCACTCGAAAGGGATGAAATCTCCCGTTACTCTGAAAGTCAGAAGCGGAGAAGAACTGCATGTCCATTTCAGCTTTGATGGTACCCGTTTTACAAATGTATTTCTTGAAGGCAGTGCTCACATGCTCTTCTCTGGAGATTTGTTGTATGATACTGAGCGTTGTAAGATTCTTGACTCTTCGCATATCACCACACACGCAACCGTGCACGCTTGAATAAATATTCATTCGTTGTAAATCCTAACGCAGGAAAGGGAAAAGGGGAGAAGGTTCTTCGTCAGTTGAAAGCTCAATTGGCAGAGCGAAAGTTGGATGCCAAAATTTTTCTTACCGAAAAATCAGGACATGCTACTGAACTTGCTCGTAATGCTCCGAGTGAAATTGTTGTTGCTGTGGGGGGAGACGGGACAGTAAATGAAGTTGCGAACGCTCTTGTCGGCTCAGCGAAGACTCTTGGGATAATTCCGGCTGGCTCCGGCAATGACCTTATCAAGTCGATTGACATTCATGCTGATTTTGCCGGAGCGTTTGCACAAATCATAACGGGAAAGACTAAGCATATTGACTGCGCTACGGTGAATTGCAAGCAGTGGCAAAAAGATTCCAATGCCGGCAACTCTCATGAGCGATACTTTGTTAATGGGGTAGGCATTGGATTCGACGCAGCTGTTGCCGAACGAACAAATAAAATAAGGTTTCTAAGGGGAACGGCTGTGTATGTCTTGGCTGTGTTTCAAACTCTTGGAAAATACAAGTCACCCGATTTCACAGTAAGCCTCGATTCAAACCTACATGAGTCGCATAACCTCCTGATCGCAATAGGAAACGGACGATGCGTAGGAGGCGGATTCTATCTTACACCACAAGCAAAGGTTGACGACGGACTACTTGATGTCTGTTTGATTGATGAAATGTCTATTCCGAGAATCCTATCCCTGATGCCTAAAGTGATGAAGGGAAAGCATTACAATGTTGATGGAGTGACCATGAAGCTTGTAAAAGAGATTTCGGTAAGAGCTGAACAGCCGTTCTATGTTCACGCTGACGGTGAAATTGTGGGAAGGAACGTAAATGAAGTGTCGATTCGAGCTGTAGAAAAGGGGTTGAATGTTATTGTTGGATGAAAAAGCATCATGAGGAATTCTCACGACACAAGTGGCTCGACAATTCAAGCTCGAAGAGATTTTCTTGGAAAGCTCCTTGGAGCATGGAGCGTTTTAGTTGTTGCCCCAATTGCAAAAGTCGTTTTGGATTATGTAACTCCCTTAAAGGGACCTGACACAAGCAAGGAAACTATTCGCGTCGCGTCTGTCGAAGATTTAGCGCCCAACACAGCCAAGGTTTTCAAAGTCAATAAGGAGCCGGTCATTGTTGTCCACACGCAGAGCGGACAGTACAAAGCATTTAGCGCTCGTTGCACGCATCTCGGTTGCATTGTGAAGTATAACACTGAAGAAGGACCGCCGCACTTTAGCTGTAACTGTCATGGCAGTCAGTTCGACATCAATGGCAAGAACTTTGATGGACCTGCCCCTCGTCCTCTCAATCCTTTTCGAGTTATGCTAAAAGATTCATCTATTTTTGTATCAAAGACTTAGCACCTGATTAATGCAAATGGATCCAGCAACAGAAAATAGAGTCGCTCGTTGGCTCGATGAACGCTTGCCGATGAGCGGCGTCATCTCCTTCTTCTCAAAGAAAACTGTTCCTCGACACAAGCATTCCTTCTGGTACTACTTTGGCGGACTCACACTTTTCTTTTTCATAATTCAAGTTGTAACAGGAATTCTTTTAGCGCTGTACTATAAACCTTCGCCCGAACAAGCATACGAGAGTGTCCAGCGAATCGTAGATGAAGTTCCGTACGGTTGGCTCGTCCGCTCGATTCATAGCTGGACCGCAAACTTAATGATTGGCAGCTTGTTCATTCACATGTTCAGCGCGTTCTTGATGAAAGCATATCGCAAACCGCGAGAACTGATGTGGATTTCCGGCCTGCTCCTGCTATTTCTCGTGCTTGGCTTTTGCTTCACTGGATATCTGTTGCCGTGGGATACGATTGCCTATTTTGCAACACTCATCGGAACGGAAGTCCCGAGGACAGTCCCGATAGTTGGAGATTGGGGAGTAAGCCTTTTGAAAGGTGGGGAAGAGATTGGCGCGGAGACTCTCTCTAGAATGTATGCAATTCACATTACAATTCTTCCTCTAATTACTTTGGTGATAGTTGGTTTTCATCTTCTTATGAATCAAGTCTTCGGCTCAAGTGTTCCAATGGGCGTCGAAGAAAAGATGCCGCCATTACCATTCTTTCCAAACTTTCTTTATCGGGATTTGATAGCGTGGACTGTTGGCTTCACTTGTTTAATTGCCTTAGCCACTTTAATTCCTTGGGGGCTTGGTGAAAAGGCTGACCCGCTTGCATCTGCTCCGATTGGAATTAAGCCAGAGTGGTACTTTCTTCCTTTATATCAAACGCTTCGAATGACCCCGGCATCCGTATTCGGTTTGAATGGTGAACTCATGGTAAATGGCTTAGTCGGAATTGCGAGCGTACTTTGGCTGTGCATTCCATTCCTTGACCGAAACTCGAGTAAAGAGAAGGAATCGAAACTCTTTACAGTCTTAGGCGTTGTGTTGATTTGCTATTTAGTTGTTACAATAGTTCTAGCGTATACAACGTAGTGCTTTGAGTATGAAGAAGACTATTTTCAGAATAATCACATTCATCATAGTTTCCTTTTTGCTAGGTACTTCATCGTGTCCGGCTCAAGCAAATGATTCACTGTCTGCAAAGAGTGCAACTACTGAAGTCCATAAAACTAATATCATCTTTCCGGACACTAATGTAAGACTTACAGTGCTGGGGGCTGCAGTCGTGCTTGTTGGTGTGCTCGGCTTGTTTCTCAACGCAAAGCGAAGGCGTGCCGACCGGAAGATTGGAATTTGAGAGATCGACGATTAATGAGCACGATTCCATGCCACGGTGTTCAAGCGCTTCTTCTCACTAAGTTATTATGGAAGAAATGTTACCGGACCTAATTGCGGCGCCAGAAGCAATGAGAGGTATGTGGACAAATCTCTATCAGTGGAGCCACACGTTTCACTTGATTGCTGACTATGCTACGCACGACCACGTGAATGGCGGTGGTATTGGTGGGCGTATTATGTTGAAGTTGTTTCCTGGTTGGCTGTTGGAGAGGTTGTTGGGTACAAGTTCAAAGGCAGCGCTAGCTCGGAAGGTCAAGGCATAGAATTGTAATACAAATAATATATATTATGTAAAGTATTATTATCATGAGAAACCTTATGCCTCAACCAACTTATGAATGCTGTTTGCATAAACGTTGCTAACCTGCTCGCAAGCAACATCTATTTTCCGTCCAATTCTTAGTCTCTCTCCCTTGACTGTTCCAATTATCTTTGCATCTACATTTAAGTGTTTTGCAATCTCAACCACGTTTACAGTGTTCTCGCTCGAGCATGTAAGGATAATTCTAGATTGATCTTCTCCGAATAATTCAAAATCGTCTCTGATGCTGTCGCTTCTTATTCGTACTTCAGCTCCAATCGAATTATGAGTCGTGCACTCAGCAAGAGCAACTGCAAGCCCACCTTCAGAGCAATCGTGCGCAGACTTCAGTAGTTCTTTGTCTATTGCTTCCAAGCACGCTGCATGAATTCTGTTTTCGTAATCTAGGTCAATAATTGGAGCATCGCCGGCAACAATTCCATATTCACTATAAAGATATTCGCTTCCACCAACATGTCCTTGACTTTTCCCAAGCAAGATGATCACATCGCATTCGTCTTTGAACGATGATGTAACGACTTTACTGATGTCGTCAATGATGCCGAGCATCCCAATCACAGGGGTCGGATAGACTGCTGCCGATGGACTTTCATTGTAGAAACTCACGTTACCACCAGTGACCGGCGTGTTGAACGCTTTACATGCTTCAGCAATCCCTGCAACGGCTTCCTTGAACTGCCAATACACTTCAGGCTTGTATGGATTGCCGAAGTTTAGACAATTTGTAATCGCCAACGGTGTCGCTCCTGTGCAAACAACGTTGCGTGCAGACTCAGCAACCGCAATCATTCCACCACGTCGAGGATTTAGATACACATAGCGACTATTGCAGTCAGTTTTGATTGAGAGCGCTTTAAGTGATTCTTTGATAACAACTATTGCTGCATCTGCTTCATTCAAAACTACATTATTAGTTCTTACCATGCTATCGTACTGTTCGTACACCCAACGCTTGCTTGCGATTGTCGGCGAGCTCAGTAGCTTCAAAAGGACTGCGTTGAAATCCTTCGGCATTGGAAGCTTGGACGCATCAAACGCTCGAGTTGTGTTCAGATACTCAGGCTCTTTTGCTTCTCGGATATAGACGGGAGCACCGCCGCCAAGCACTAACGATTCAGCCGGAACATCCGCCACGATTTCATTGCGATAACAAATAAGCAATCGATTTTCATCGATCACTTTCCCAATTATCTCCGCATGCAAATCCCATTTGGAGAAGATTGCTTTGACTTTGTCTTCAAAGCCTTTCTTTACAACCACCAACATTCGCTCTTGCGATTCAGAAAGCATCAGTTCGTATGCAGTCATTCCAGTTTCGCGTGCCGGGACTTTGTCGAGACTGATTCTCATGCCCGACTTCCCTTTTGCGCTCATCTCGGAAGTTGAGCACGTAATTCCTGCCGCGCCCATATCTTGAATGCCAACGAGATAGCCTGAACGAATCGCCTCAAGCGAAGCCTCGAGCAGAAGTTTTTCTGTGAACGGGTCACCGACTTGAACTGACGGCCGCTTTGCTTCCGATTCTTCAGAGATTTCTTCTGATGCGAATGTTGCACCGTGAATGCCATCCCGACCAGTTGCAGAACCAACAATCATTACCGGATTGCCGGCACCTTTTGCTATCGCGCTTGCCCATTGCTTGTGTTTGACAATTCCAACCGCCATTGCATTGACGAGCGGATTCTCCTGATAGCAAGGGTCGAAGTACACTTCGCCGGCAACAGTCGGAACACCAAAGCTGTTGCCGTAATCTCCGATCCCTTTAACAACTCCTTTGAACAAATATTTCGTTCTATCGTTATCAAGACTTCCGAATCGCAGTGAGTTAAGCGCAGCAATTGGTCGAGCGCCCATTGTGAAAATGTCGCGCATGATTCCTCCAACCCCCGTTGCCGCTCCCTGGTACGGCTCGACTGCGGATGGATGATTGTGGCTTTCAATCTTGAACGCGACCGCAAGCCCGTCTCCAATATCGACAAGACCCGCGTTCTCTTCACCCGCACTCACCAGCAGCCGGCCGCCGGTGCGCGGAAGAGTTTTGAGAACTGCGATCGAATTCTTGTAGCTGCAATGCTCGCTCCACATCACACTGTAGATGCCAAGTTCCGTATATGTTGGTGTGCGTCCGAGGATTTCAAGAATCCTCATGTACTCTTCTTCGGTTAAGCCGTGCTGACGTGCGAGAGCGAGATTGACTTCAGGATCTTTCTTTTCAACAGTCGTGGTCATCATTATTATTCCATCAGCATGAGTAATTCACCTTTTTCCACAGGCTTGCCTTTGCCTGCGTAGATCTCTTTTACGATTCCTGCTTGATGTGCTTTGATCTCGTTCTCCATTTTCATCGCTTCGAGAATGATCAAACCCTGACCTTGTTTCACTTCCTCTCCGACCATGACTTCAACCCGCACAACCAATGCCGGCATTGGTGCATGGATTTCCAAACGGCTGCGGGCCGCGCCCCCTCTTTTGTCGTATTTCTTTAAGAGGCGTTCGCGTTCCGATTCGACTGTTGCTTCGAGTTGAAGTCCGTTCCGCAGCACGCGATAAACGCCGTCAAATTCTTCTGCGACGATCGTTGCGGACGTGACATCTACCAACACCGAAAACGTTCGCTCATCGAGACGTTGAACATCAACTGATGCCGGGACACCGTTGAGAGCAACGTGTCCGTCCGCTCCAAGGCTTACCATATATTCCTTTGCATTGATTGTAACAACGAATGAGCTCAACGCTACCTCATATTCTCGATGCGATGATTCTTCCATTTGCTGGAAGCTGTGGTGATGGGCCCGTTTGTCTGTCCATTGGTTTTCTGTGATGCGTTGGAGATGGTTCCTTGCTTGAGAACTGCGCACGCAATTGCCGCCGCCCTCTCATCACGTTCATCACAATGTTCAAGAAGCTCCGGTTTGAAATAGTGCTGAACAAAATGCGTGTCAAAATCCCCTTCAACAAACTTCGGATGGTTGAGCACGAAGAGATTAAACGGAATATTGACTTTCACACCAAGAATTTCATACTCACGCAATGCTCGTTTCATCTTTGCAATTGCCTCATCACGGTTCTGTCCGTGTGCGACAAGCTTTGAAATCATCGGGTCGTAGTACACAGAAATCTCGCCGCCCTGCTCAATACCACGGTCCTCACGAATGCCGAAGCCTTGACTCGGTTTGAGATGCGTAATCTTTCCTGTTGATGGAAGGAAATTGTTCGCAGGGTCTTCTGCGTAGATGCGGCATTCAATTGCGTGTCCTCTGAACTTCACATCCTCCTGCGTAAACGAAAGCTTCTCCCCCCTCGCGATTCGCAACTGCTGTTGAACGAGGTCAATCCCCGTTCGCATTTCAGTAATCGGATGCTCGACTTGTAAGCGAGTGTTCATTTCGAGGAAGTAATAGTTCTTGTTCGTATCAACAAGACACTCAATCGTCCCGGCGTTTTCGTAATTGCATGCCTTTGCCGCAGCAACTGCCATCTCTCCCATCTTTCTTCGCATCTCGTCATCAACAATCACAGATGGAGTTTCTTCGATAACCTTCTGATGACGACGCTGAATGGAGCACTCACGCTCTCCAAGATGAACCGTGTTGCCATACTTATCGGCAAGAATTTGAAATTCGATGTGTCTCGGCTTCTCCAAATACTTCTCCACATACACTCGTCCATCACCAAACGCCGAGAGCGCTTCAGATTGCGCACCGGCAAATGCTGAAGACAACTCGCTCGCGGAATGAACGACGCGCATTCCTTTTCCCCCTCCGCCGGCAGCAGCTTTGATGAGAATTGGATAGCTATACTGTTCGGCAAATTCTCTCACGACTTTCTCATCAGAAACTGCATCGGGAGTTCCGGGCACCGTAGGCACTCCAGCTTGGCTCACAAGCTTGCGTGCTTCGGTCTTGTCTCCCATCGCACGAATGGATGCAGGTCGAGGACCAATGAACTCAATTCCCGCCTCCAACACCCTTTGCGCGAACACAGCATTCTCTGAAAGGAAGCCATAGCCGGGATGAATTGCGTCTGCTCCTGAAGCCTTCGCAATCTCCAAAATCTTTTCTATCACAAGGTAACTCTCACGCGACGGCGGTGAGCCAACCCGGTAGGCTTCGTCAGCTTTCAACACATGCGGACTGTTACGGTCGGCGTCGGAATACACTGCAACAGTAGCAACGCCCATTTCCTGGCACGCACGAATAACACGCACGGCAATCTCGCCACGATTGGCAATCAAGACTTTGTTGATTTTTCGATTCAACGTTCTTCCCTTTTGCAGCTAATGTTTTCGTCCACGCCTGCCCGCCTCCTTGAACTAAGATGGCAGGCGGGATGATACACTCCCGAAGGAATGCCTTCGGCCGAATCTTCACTCATTCATTTCTTTGCTTTTTCATTCGTGTGGATTATGCCGAAGGCATCCCTTCGGGAGTGGAGATTCGTGGACCAGGTTTTTTGCATCAGGTTTCCGTTAGCTCAACCACCGTTGCGCCCGTTCCGCCTTCATTCCACTCACCAAGGCGATACGATTTGACGCGAGGATGTTTGGAAAGAAAATCCGTAATCTTCTTTCGTAACGCTCCAGTTCCTTTGCCGTGAATGATGTCAACCCGATGAAGCCCGGCAAGCATTGCTGTATCAATGAATTTATCAACAATCGGAATAGCCTCATCGCTCGTCATGCCTCGCAGGTCGAGGTCACGCATGACTTCTGCCGGCTTTTCCGTTTCGACGAGCATTGTTCGTCGGGAGTCGCCAAGTTTTTTCTTCGCCTTCACCAAGTCCTTTATGGCTACCCTCATCTTCAAACTGCCAAACACAACAACAGCGCTCTTTCCATCCGCATTGATGCTGGCGATCTCACCCGTTTCAGCTCCACCAACAAGCTTCACAATACTTCCGACCTCAAGCGAGCCTTGCTCGACTTCAACAGGCTCGGGCGGCAACTCAGCCTTCTTTACTTCAATCTCCTCTCGTACCTTCTTCACATCCTCACGGACATGCCTTATGGATTCCTTATCCGCCGACCGTTCCTTAATCTCACGAATGCTCCGTTCAATGACGGCGTTTGCGCTTTCGACGATGTCTTTCGCTTCCTCAACAGCTTTGCGCTTCAGATCCTTCAGCTCAGCAGCTTGAGCCAAAATCTTTGATTCATACTTACGAACCAACTCATCGAGCTTCACCTTCTCGTACTGGACGGCGTCGAGTTCGTTTCTGTGTTTCTGTACGGAGAGCTCGAGGTCCGTGATCAGATGCTCAAGCTTAGCTTGCTGAGTGCCCATGAATTTACGAGAGCGATTCAGCAGAACATCCTTGAAGCCAAGCCGTTGCGCCATTTCTAATGCATAACTACCTCCCGGCACTCCGTCTTTGAATCTGTATGTCGGAGTTAAGTTTGATTGGTCGAACTCCATCGCTCCGTTCTCAACTCGTTCCGTGTTGTGAGCGAAAACCTTCAATGCGCTGTGGTGAGTTGTTGCAATCGTATATGTCCCGCGCTTCGTCAACGATTCAAGCAGCGCCGCCGCAATGGCTCCGCCTTCAGCCGGGTCGGTGCCTGAACCGATTTCATCAATCAAAACCAGACTATCAGCATCAGCTTGCTCATCGATTGCTTTGAGATTTCTGAGATGCGAGCTGAATGTGCTCAAGTCATTTTCAATCGACTGCTCATCTCCAATATCAACAAAAATGTTGTTGAAGATTCGAAGCACAGA
>ORJL011141205.1_pt1 | contig 25198 bp, 19 predicted proteins | sample 1779941 | NCBI WGS metagenome assembly ORJL01 (sample SAMEA104232317, study PRJEB22302) | groundwater metagenome | biome: forest; feature: aquifer; material: groundwater | place: USA | collected 2011-08-07 | depth 5.8 m
GCATGACCCCTTCGGCCATACCGCGGATAAAAAGGATCATCAGAGGTTCAACACTGGAAGAAAGCAAGAAACTGCTAAAGAAAGTCATGACCTTTTCTCTTGCTTCAGAGACCCGTGATTACGTGGAAGCATAGATGCGGGAACGATTCCCGGCCGAGTTTTTAATTAATGGCAACTCCTGAAAATAATGGTGTGCTGATTGCGGTCCCGAACGGAAATGGTGGGCATTGTTCTTGCCGCCCCGGCGTTGCAGGAGAAGATAACAGAGTTGGTCCGGGGGGGCGCAGGAGACGAGCCGGCTCTCCGGAAAAGGGCTCGAAAGTACTGCCTGGAAATTGCCGCCGATTATAACGGACGATGGCTGGGCCTCTGGGACAAGCTCTTAAGCCGGCTCTGGCGTATCATCTATGGAGATTTTGTTGTAGATCAGGAGGGCCTGGAAAAAATTCGGGAGCTTTTTCGCCGAATGCCTTGTGTAGTCATCCCCTGTCATAAGAGCCACGTCGATTACCTCATCTTGTCCTACATTTTCTTTAAGCATAATTTGCCCCTGCCTCATATCGCTGCCGGAGAAAATATGAATTTCTGGCCTTTAGGCACCATCTTTCGGCAGTCGGGTGCCTTTTTTTTGCGCCGCAGTTTCCGGGGCGATGAGCTTTATGCCGCCGTATTTGCCGCTTACCTGGAAACACTGTTAAAAGAAGGCCTGCCCGTGGAGTTTTTTTTGGAGGGGGGCAGAAGCCGTACCGGGAAAATGGCGGCGCCGAAATACGGCATGCTTGCCATGATTATGCGATCTTTCATCGGCAAGGCCTTTGACGATCTTTCTCTGATTCCCGTTTACATAGGTTATGACCGGGTCATCGAGGTGCAGTCCTATCTCCGGGAGTTAACCGGGGGCCGTAAGAAGAGGGAATCAACGCTCGATGTATTCAGGCAGTTTAATATATTGGGAAATCGTTATGGCAATGTTTACCTCCAGATCGGCAATCCCATCTCCCTGAAAGCTTATTTTCCCCCGCCGGCACTTTCTTCGAGCGCCATGAATGGTGAGGAACTGCAAGCGCTGTCCCGGGACGTAGGGCGCCGGTTGGTTTCTGAAATCAACCGGGTTGCCGTAGCCACTCCCACGTCACTTCTGGCCGCCGCTCTCCTCTGTCACGGAGCGGAAGAAACCGCAGCCGACTTGCTCGAAGCAATATCTAACGCTTTCTATGATTATCTAACCGATAGAAAAGTGAATCTGGCGCCTGCTCCGGCCTCCTGGAGACAGACCAGGACGGCAGTCCTGAGTATCTTTATTCAGGAGGGATGGCTGGTCCGGAAAAGAACGGGGGAGGAAAAAGAAGCGCCTGTCTATCTGCTTCCTGATGGCGAGCGGTTACGACTGGAATATTATAAAAACGGCACCATGCACCATTTTCTACCCCTCAGTTTTCTGGCTGCCGCGCTTTTGGCCTGTACTGAAGGGGTAATCACCTTTTCCCGAGTCAGCGAAGACTACTGTTTCTTGAACAGGGTCTTTCGACTGGAATTCATGACAGAGAGCGCTGATGAGGGCGCAATGGAGGAAGCAGTGGCTTACCTGCGGCGAAGCGGTATCCTGGATGTTGGCCTGGAACAGGGGGAGTGGAAGCTGCAGGAGGGGGGCAGGGCAGAGCTGCTGTTTTTTGCCGGTTTGATCCAGAGTTACCTGGAGTCATACGGGACGGTTTTTAAGGCCTGCTTGCTGATGAAGAATGAGGGGCGGCAAGAGGAAAGCAGGTTGGATTTTGTCAGGCGGCGGGCCAGGGAAATGCATGTCCGGGGCATGATAAGGAGGACCGAATCGATGTCAGGGGCAAGTTATTCGAATGCCTTGAAGTTCCTGGAGGAGGAAGCCGTTATCAGCCAGGACGGTTCCCAGGCGGCAGCAAACGGAGCGGCTGCTGGCGTTCGCATGGACGAAACAAAACTGGCGGACTGGCAGCGCCGCCTCTCCAGGTTCGGATGAACTATAACAAAGGGGGACAGGAAAATCCTGTCCCCCGCCCGGGAATCGAGAAGTCCTATTTTTTGGCGATGGAATAAAAGGCGGCTTTGCCGCGGTAAACAGCCATGTCGCCCAACTCTTCCTCGATCCTGAGGAGTTGGTTGTACTTTGCCAGGCGTTCCGTTCTTGATACGGAGCCGCTCTTTATCTGGCCGCAGTTGGCGGCCACGGCCACATCGGCCATGGAAGTGTCTTCCGTTTCGCCGGAGCGGTGTGAAATGACCGTTGTATATCCCGCTTCTTTGGCCCGCTGGATGGTTTCCAGGGTCTCGGTCAGGGTGCCGATCTGGTTGAGTTTGATAAGGATGGAATTAGCCACCCCGGATTTAATGCCCTTCTCCAGTCGTACCTTATTGGTCACGAATAAATCGTCACCGACGATCTGAACCTTGGCGCCCAGTTTTTCCGTCAGCAGTTTCCACCCATCCCAGTCATCTTCCGCCAAGCCGTCTTCGATGGAGATTATGGGGTATTTCTTTACCAGTCCCTGATAAAAACTTACCATTTCCTCAGCCGTCTTCTGCGGTTTCTTTTCGGCGGCCATGTCATATTTGCCATCCTGGTAGAAAGAACTGGCCGCGGCATCCAGGGCGATGACGATATCCCGGGCCGGTTTGTATTTAGCCTTTTCAATCGCTTCCATAATCAGGGAGAGCGCTTCCTCATTCGACTTGAGGTTCGGGGCGAACCCGCCCTCATCGCCCACGCTTGTATTGTACCCTTTACCCTTGAGAACGGTCTTCAGATTGTGGAAAACCTCCGCACACATCCGGATGCCTTCCCGGAAGGTGGAGGCGCCCACCGGCATAATCATAAATTCCTGAATATCCACGTTGTTATCGGCATGCTGCCCGCCGTTTAAGATATTGCACATGGGTACGGGGATATCGGTCGCCATGATCCCGCCGATATATCTGTAAAGGGGCAAATCCGAGGCTGCTGCCGCTGCCCGGGCGCAGGCCAGGGACACGCCGAGAATGGCATTGGCGCCCAGGTTGCCTTTGTTGTCCGTTCCGTCCACGTTGAGCATGGCATAATCGCTTTCCTTCCGGTATAGGCAATCCATGCCGATTCTCGCCGGTCCTATTTTTTCGCAGACATTGGCGACTGCTTTTTCTACTCCTTTGCCCAAGTAACGGTGTTTATCGCCATCCCGCAATTCCAGCATCTCATGTTCCCCCGTCGACGCCCCGGAGGGCACGGCGGCGCGGCCGGTTATGCCCGAGGTCAGCGCTACCTCAGCCTCGACGGTCGGGTTTCCTCTCGAATCCAATATTTCCCTTGCTGTTACGTTGATGATTTCCGTCATATTGCCTCCTAAGGGGTTAGCAAAGTTATTTTCCATCATCCCGCCCCGGCAGACGGGAGCAAAAAGTCGCAGAAACTTTGACGAAATTAGACCAATACCGGATAAATATCAAGATCATTTTAAGGTTTGAAGTAAACTTCTTTAACGGCATCCCATTAAATGATCTTGCGAAGTATATGCCACTTAGGTAAGATAAAAGGTACTATCAGACAAAGTAACTTTGGCGAAGAAACGGAAATCAGGGCTTTTACCGGCTAAGCCCACGTGAAGGCGGCAAGAGGGATAGGACATTGGCCCAGAAAGAGAGCCCACCAAAAATTATCGCTCAGAACAAAACGGCGAGGTTGAATTATTTCATCGACGACACTTACGAAGCCGGTATTGCCCTGGTCGGTACGGAGGTTAAGGCCTTGCGCGACGGGAAGGCCGCCATGAAGGACAGCTATGCGCTGCTCCATGATGGAGAAGTATTTCTTCACGACCTGCATATCGGGCCCTATACACACGGCAACCGTGACAACCATGACCCTTTGCGGGTAAGGAAGCTTTTGCTGCATAAACGGGAAATTAAACGTCTATATGGGAAATCGCAGGAAAAAGGGCTGGCGCTGATTCCCTTGAAAATATATTTCGCCAACGGCAAGATCAAAGTGGAAATCGGAGTAGGCAAGGGTAAGAAACTCTACGATAAAAGAGAGGATCTCAGAAAGAAAGATGATATGAGGTACATGGAAAGGGGGCTCAGAACTAAACATCGTGATGGTTAGTCCACAACGAGCCAGTAACGCTTGACTTGGGTTGGCCGAATTCATATAATATTATGTCTCATATTCAGTTGGGGGCGTCACGGTTTCGACGGGGATAGTTGAAGCTGCAGCAGCGTACCGAGGTTCCTACAGGCCTCGTTAAACAGGTAGGAAAACATAATCGCAGACAACTACGATTACGCTTTAGCCGCTTAGTCGCGGCTAACGCTCTCCTGAACTCTCCTGTTGGTTCAGATGGGGGCGTCATTTAGACAGGATAGCGCCTTTCCCTTATTCTCGGAGGTAAGGGGGCGAAACCAATCGGGATAGCGCTTGATGAATCCTGACTCTGGGAGTCTTCAGGGGCGAAATCAAATCAGAGTCTACGTACGTAGAAACTGCAGTGGAATATTTTCGGACGCGGGTTCGACTCCCGCCGCCTCCACCAATGATATTTAATCTTATTATATTGCATAGTTACAAACCAGCTTCTAATTCCACAACAAAAGTTGCTTTAAACAAAGTCTCTTAATATTAATATGTTACAGTACAATTGTTTGTGAATCGGGAAATACCCACCACCTGAGTAAATATTGTCCATGATTATAAGAGCTTATTGCTTACTGTTGATTCACTGTGCCCAAAAATGTGCCCAAAGTCCCCTCTGAATTCTTCAATCAAGGCTGAATAACAGCTCAAACTTGCCTCACTGAAACGTGAAAGCTTTCGCAGAATGGATCCCTCCCTTGACGAATATGATGAGAAGTTTAGCTCTGGATGCTGCCGAGCAATTGGTCGGCGATGTCATGGTTTTCGAGGCGCATTATGCTCTCTTCCGCGCGGCCGAAACTCAAGAGGTTGATGCTTCCGTACCAGACAATCTTCTGATCGCAGATGGCAAATTTCTGATGGATGCTGGATTTGAATACCACCCGGACACCTGCGGAACGGAGCAAGGCCAGGGATTCCTCAAGGACCGTGTAGTCCTTTTCCTTGAAGTCAGCTGCCGGCCCGGTGACGACAACGGTCTTCACCTCTCTGCCCGAGGCCGCATTCAGGAAGGGCAGCATCTGCGAGATGCGCCTTTTGGTGACAAAGGGGCTGACAATCAGGATTTCCCGCTCGGCATTCAGCAGATCGTTTTTGTAAACAGGCAGGAAGGTCGTATTGTCGAAAATGATATCCATGGACCCGTCGGGAACGCTTTCCGCCCTCGCCTTGTAACCGATCGCCGCATATCCGGCCAGACGTTTGTGGTACATTTTCTCCAGCATGGGAACATGGATGTCGATATAGTCGTAGATCCTGACCTCCCGCTTGTTTTCACAGAGCCGGTGGAGTCTGCCAGCGTATTGCTGGAGTGTTCCTTTACAGGAGATGGACATGGCCAGGAAGAGCGTATCCAAGCGAGGTTCGTCGAACCCCTCGCCGAGGTATCTGCCCGTTGCGACGAGTGTCAACGGCCTGTCCGCGGGAGTCGCGACTACCTTTGCCAACGCTTCCCGCATCTCTCTTGCCCCCTTTCCGCCGGTAAGCGCTATCACCTCCGGTACCTGTTCCAGCAATTTTGCGGTCAGCACGGCTACATGCGCGGTCCTTTCAGTAAGGATCAGAGCGTTGCCGCCGCCTTGAATGCATTGCAGGACATCCTCCACAATCCTCTGGTTTCTCGGTTCATTTACGGCAATGGCGGAGTATAGTCGCTGGATTGAGGGTTCTTTTCCCTCCTCCTCGGGAAGCATTCTGAGATTTGTCAACCGGGGAATGATGTAATGATCGAAGGGTCTCTTTTCTGCCTGCTTCCTGGCATCCACGCGGTACCGAATCAGCCCGCACTGCATGAATATGATGGGATGGTGGCCGTCCTGCCGTGTTGGGGTGGCCGTCAAGCCGTACACAGTTTTCGCGTGCACGCTCTTGAGGATCTGTTCGAAGCTGAAAGCCGGGACATGGTGGCATTCATCTACGATCACCAGGCCGTAATTCTTGTGCCACTCTTTCGCCTCGCCGCCGCTGTTTAAGGACTGCAGGATCGCTATATCGATGATCCCGCTCGGACGGTTTTTACCTGCTCCGATCTGACCAATCAAGCCTTGCTTCCTTTTTCGCCCCCGCCCTTTCTCCAAAGAGGGCAGCTCTTCATCTATCTCCAGAAATTCCGTGAGCTTTGCCGTCCACTGCGCAAGTAACTGCCGACGGTGCGTCAGGATCAGCGTGCTGGTTTTCCGTTCCGCGATCAGTTTCGCAGCGATGACCGTCTTTCCGAAGGCCGTAGTTGCCGAAAGCACACCGATATCGTGTTTCAACATCTCACCGGCGGCGGGGATCTGTTCTTCTCTCAGGTCGCCCCTGAAGGTGACCTTGATGCGCCTGCCCGGACAGGTATGGTCCGACCATTCAGCCTTGACCCCGGCCTCAGCAAGCAGGACCTCAGCATCTGTTGCACAGCCCCGAGGCAAGCACAGATATGCCGGTGTTTCTTCAGAGCAGGAGATGACCCGCGACTTGCCATAGGTCGGTAAGCGGAGGGCCTGGGCTTTGTAAAATTCAGGATTCCTGAAGGCGGCCAGTCTCTTGAGCGCATTCAATCCCCGCTGGGAAATACCTGCCTTTTCGATGTACAGCATGTTCGCCTTCACCAGCCGCACCGTTTGCGGGAAATCGCTTCCAGACCACTTTATGCGTACCCTATCCCATGGTCTTTCGGCGTCTTCATCATCCCTGCGGAGCACTCCCAGTTCGCTTCCGGGGCTTAACCGCGGGATCAGATCCGCAATATTTTCTCCGGACAATCTGCCGATGCCGGCCAGAAAACGCCATTGGTCTTCATAAGGAAGGAAGCTTTCATCCACAAAGGCACTGTTGCCTAGTTCTCTGGCCGTCTTCTGGAGGGGCAGGGCGATCAGGTTTCCGAAGCCGCCTTTGGGCATGGTATCCTGGTTGGGGAATAACCGGTCATAGGATTTGAAAGGCAGTTCGTGCCTGCGACCCATGGCAGAGGTGAGCAGGGCGGAACCAAACTTTCGGGCCTGTGCCGCGGGGACGGGAGAGGTGAAGAAAAACCAGGCATGCGCCCCCTCGCCAGAGCGGGAACGCTCCAAGGCGAAAGGGATGCCGAAAAGGGTACAGACTTCCCGGAGCGCGGTGCAGTCCCCTTGCCAGCCTTCATCGTCAAAATCTACGGCCAAAAGATGGCAGGTGTCGTCCCGGCACAGTGGGTAGAGGCCGGCAATGATGTTTCCCCGCAGGTGCGCTTCGATGACCTTCTCATTCAAGATGTCGTAAGCCTGATGAGCGCAGTCGAAGCACTTGACCACTGGCTTCCGGCAGCGGCCCGAGTTCCATTCGTTCCGACAGACCGGCGCATATCCTGCCCGGCCTTCCCTGCTCTGCCACCTCTTGCCGTACACATCCTCCCGCCCTTTGAACAACGACATGAACAACCGTATCTTTTCCGCCGGGTCGAGGTAGGATGAGCTGGCGGGCGGCGGATTGTTCCTGAGCGATTCCTGATCTGCAAACTCCAGTGGCAAGCTATTTTCACGGTCTTGGGGCAGATCTGGGGTTGGAGGCTCAACTATCCCCAATCGTGCCTTCAGGGTTTCATTCTCTTGCCGCAAAGAACGGTTCTCGGCGAGCAGGGCTTGGTATTTTTCCAGTAACTCTCTGCCATTCACAGTACTATCCCTTCAATTTATTCTGTACAACCTTCATTCATCGCGGCAATGTGGGATAGAGATCTGGAAAAAACCATCCCGCGGCATGAATCGGAAACCCCAGCCGTACATCCCCTTTAGGTGTATCTGAAACCAGCAACCCTTCTTCGATGAGCTGTCCCAAGAGACTTCTCCCCGTCCGCTCTTTCAGGCCTGACGCGGCAATGACCGCTCCCCGTGCTGCTTCTCCTTTCACCAGCACCTCCTGAAGCATCCGGGTCGCTTCCTCCCTTAGTCTCTTTTCCCCTGTGAGGCCGGGGATAATGCCGGAACTACGGAGTTCTACATATCTTCTCATACGTTCAACCAACTCTTCCAACCGCAACAGACTCCCCATATATTCAACCTGGTCGAGGCACACCTCCAGAAAAAAACGGCAAAAATATATCAGCCCTTCATTGGACAAATTGCCCCTGCCATCCAGGTCATTCCTCCGAGGTGCGTCGGCACGGGAAAGGTCGGACTTGTAATCGATGTTCCTGCGGGCCAGCCCCCGGCTCACCGACCAGAGTCCGAACCCGTAAACGGGAATCCGATGAAAGTATGCCTCGGTGAAGAGGCGTGCCACCCTGCCGTTACCGTCAAGGAAGGGGTGTATCCACATGAGCCTATGGTGAGCGGCAGCAGCCGCAACAAGCTTCAGTGCACCATGATGCCGGGCCGGTGCATAATATTCTCCGAACCGACCGAGAAACTCCTTGAGCAGCCTTGGTGAGGGTGGATGATGGTATCCCACCTTCACGGACTCTTCGCGGAATTCACCCGGTATGACCAGGCATTCCCCACCTGTTTCCGGATCCTTAACAACCCGGAATTCAGCGGGCAGTTGCCGGTAGAATTCGCGATGGATGTAAGAGAGAAAATCTCGACCGGCAATATTGACTTCGGGTTCTTCCCGCAGTTTCTGCTCTATATTCCTTTGAACAGTGATATGGGCAACGCTTTCCAGTTGTAGATTGCGTTTGGCTGGCTCCGCATCATACTCTTCCCGCATGGCACGGACAATATCGTAAGGGTGGGTGTTATGCCCTTCGATCAGATTGGAGTAGTAACTATTAATGATCCGGAGTAACTCCCGAAGCGTCTCTATCGTCACAGGATGCAGCCTGTTCCCGAGAGCCGCGGATTTCTGAATTACCTCCAGGGCGCGATCTTGAAGCTCATCCGCATCTTCGGGCAGAAGCGGGGTCATTAAGTGGATTTGAGAGCGCATGTTTGACTCCAATTGCCGATATTTTTGCCGTTCATTATCTTCAAAATAGTACATAATTACAAGCAATATTTATAATACAGGCAGGATAACGCTATTCATTTTGCCGATTAATTTGCCGATGATTCATGCATAATATCCGATGGCCTCGTATATTAAGTGCCTATATATACGATGTTAACGGATGATCTTCGCGAATAGTAAAGCAATAGAGACCTTCTTACGAATCGCAGAAGAAATCTTTGTGTGCCAAAAATTGTGCCCAAAAAAGGATGATAACCGATGATTGACAGTGATACTTAGTGACATCCTGAACGGGTAGGGGAGGGAATAAAAAGCTAATTATTCTATCACCATAGATAATCGTTCATCATTGTTGGTCACTGTTCGTCATCCCTTGACAAAAGGTTCGACTCCCGCCGCCTCCACCAATTTAGTCATTAAATTTCAATATGTTAGTTTCGTCAGACTGCTCCTTTTTCTCGTGCAGTTTTGGTGCAGTTGTCTTCCTGTAAACCGTTCTCAAATCCGCTGCCTCTATTCTAAAATACCTTTCAAAAGCCTTATTGGTGGAATGCATTGTTGCCCGTTTTATCTCCTCGGGTGTGCAATTTCGTTAATCGGGTCCTCATAGACGTCTTTCCTATCTCCAATTCTTAATATCAGGAGCAGCACTGCGTTTCTGTCTATGGCGTAAATAATCCGGAACGATCCGTAACGATAACGGAAAAGGCCCTTGAAGATTCCTTTAAGTGGTTTACCCAGGCTCAGGGGATCTTTCGAGAGATAATCTTTCACCCTGGCTATGATCTTTATTTGCGTGTTCTTCTCAAGGTTTTTGAGATCCTTAATTGCTTCTTCATGCCATTGGATACTATAGGTCAAGAATCTTCTCCACATCCTCCGTTGAGTAATATTTAGCGTTTCTGTCGTTAAGGCGATCAAGGGCAAGATAGGCGTCCTCATATTCCGGCAGGTGCCGGATAAGGATCTCTCTAATATAGAAGCTTTTGGGGCGTTTCGTTTTCGCGGCAAGAACATCAAGACGGGATGACATTTCTTCCGTAAGCCGGATGTTTAATACTTTTGACATGGGTTAACCTCATCATGTGTTGTTATGGACTACGTGTATTACACATTACCACATGGCCACACAATGTGTCAACCCTTCTGGTCGCTGTCTATAGACTAAAGAAAGTCATAGCTTGTCATTTTCCAGTCATTATCAATTTAAGATTAATAATATTGAATAGATAAGTAGTGAAAAGCGGGTTCGATTCCCGCCGACAACATGATATTTGCTCTAATTATATTGCATAGTTACATGCCAGCATCTAATCCACAACGTCCTCATGATTCAGGAAAACGTATTTACTTTTTTGCCGGGTCCTGGCGGCCTGCTCCAGCGGTCCATGATCATTTCAACACTCGGTTGAGGGCCTTGCGGGTTTTCTTCAATCCCTTGCGAAGCTCGGCTACGCTTGCTTCCGCCAGGCTGCCCAGCCGCTGTTGCGCCTTGCTCAGCCCCTTGACGGCCCGTTTGAGCCTCTTGGGCAGCTTCTTCTCGATCCCGTCCAGTGAATCAAGGACCTGGACCAGTTGCTTGGTCAACTTGCTGCCCTTCTTGCCGGACAGCTTATCCCGGAAACGGTCTCGAGCAGTGGTGGTCAAAGATTGAACCTGTAACCGCAGACCACTGATTCCTTTTTTAAGTTCGGCGACCGGGGTCTCGGTTTCAACCTGGGCTGCCGCGGCCAGCTGCGCGGCCTGTTCTACAATTGAGCCGATGGCGTGGGGATTGATCCCCTTGATGCGCTTGAGTCCGTCAACACCGGCTGCGGTGATTTTGGCAAAGGAATCGAGGCCTTCTTCGACCAGGCGATGACTCAGGATGGTGCCGATTCCTTTGAGCTGCTGTAAATCCTTGGGGGATGCCGTCATGGGGATGCTCTCCTTGCTTAGGGGTTATTAGTCTTGAGCCGCTTTAAGGCCTTGTCCTTATTGGTGATCACCGTACCGCCGCCGGTGACGAGACTGAGAAATTCGGGCGGCTGATCTGCCTGGCAAAGATCGATCGCCACGGAAAGAGTCCCCCCTTTTTTCATGGCACAGGGAAACGGCACGCCGAGTAATTCCTGTGCCAGTTTGCCGAAATCCGGCTCGTGGCCGATCAGGACGATTTCTGTTGCCTCGCCATGGCTGAGGAGCAGGTCACGCAGGTGCGTAATCTGGAAGCCGGCGGACAACAGCGGTGAAACCATGACATCCCCGGAAAAGCGGAGTATCTCGGCCAGGATGTCGGCCGTCTGTACCGCCCGGATCAAGGGGCTGGTGATGATGATATCCGGCTTGATCTTCTGTTTTTTCAGGCTGGCGGCGACCCGTCGGAAACGGGTGCGGCCGCGGCTGGTGAGATAGCGGTAGGCATCGGCGGGACCGTTCAATGAGCGGTCGATGGCTTCGGCATGTCTGATAAGATGTATTTTCATTCGCCTGGAGATTTCATCCTTCGCCTTACGAGTTAATGTGCATTTTGCCAGCAAAAGAGAAGATTGCAATGGATTGAAAAAATTTTGGTAATTTTACCACCCGCCAGGCGCTCATCATCTGCCGACAGCAGTCACGGCTCCTGTAACAGGTACATTCATGCCGGCTTTTTGTCCGGCAATGAGCTGCGACACGAAAGTCAGTACCTGCATCGACCGGTCTCCTCGGCAGCCGTTGTCAGTGTCGGTTGCCGGGTTCCCAGGGATAGAGTATTTGCTCCCTTCGTAATTTACCGTAACAACTGGAAAATTATCATTGTCATTTGACCGGTTAATTAGAAATAAAGGGACGGGTGGTTTTGATTCGCAGACCTCAATCATAGGCACGTACCCTTTATCAACTTCGGAGCGCAGTATTTCACCCAGGTAATACAATATTCCTTCCGGAGATCTGAGAAATATCCTGTACTCCTGTTTATCGGCGTGGCTTGGCAGATTGTTGCCTTTGGCATCTGCTACGTGGTACGTGTTGGCGTCTGAGTTATTCTCCGCACGGCAACTGTAAAAATAATCGGTTTTTTTCGAACCTAATTGATACCATTCCGCATTTCCTTCTGCCGCACTATTGAGCGTGAGGCCAGCTTTATGGACTTCGAGCAACTGCCGCAGATCTTGCATCTCCTTAGCCGGTAATTTTGGCCCGATCGGCTCGAATCTATCCCGTCCAACAAATTTGCATTTCAATAAATCACGGAGTTTAGCTTGAAATGCTTCAAACTTGATCCTGTCTTCGGGATCATTTTCGTAACTATCCAGTTTCTTGTCATTATTGTATAGCTCTATGCGCTCGACCAGAAGATGTAACAGCATCTCTTTAGGCCAGCCCAGCTTCTCCAGATAATAATAGACCGTGTCCATGGAGACAGGAGTCATGATGCCGGCAGTAAATTCCTTGGTATCCCAAACAATAAGATCGAATGATGGATTGGTGGAATAGCTCACACTCGGGGCAATGGAATAAGCGCCGTTCAAGCCGGTTCCTATCTTCCCGAAGGGAATGGTTAGATTCCCCGTCTGAAAATTATATGACATGCTTCCCCTGAGCAGGTTGAAACCGGTGAAGTACATTGGGCGTCGCTTGCTCGCCCGCACAACATTAAGCAGGAGCATTTCGTTTTGGACTTTTTCTACGACCAGGTTATAGTCTGTCGTACTGCTTGATATTCTTTCTTTCGGTAACATTGCGCATCCTGCCAGAAAACCCGCCAGACCGATCGCTAAGCCTACCTTCCCTACAAGCAGCTTGGGCATCTCCATCGCTTCATCTCCTGCTGTCGCCGACCATGACCCTGCGGTGCGGGAGCTCTTCATGAGTGGCCATCGTGAGCCGGGATTAACTCCTTTTCTTAATGTATTAAATTTAATGACGATTAATTGATTGTCAAATCGGATTCGGGGACACAGGTACCGATCTGTCGGGACTATGTCCGAGGCTTCCTTGGCCACGTCGGTGCCCGCTATGCCCCATGGAAATGCCCATAGCCTCCTTCTTAAGCGCAGGCGCGTTGTTGCCGCCGCCGGTCATCGCAGCCACTTTACCTTGGTCCTCCAGGAGCGACACGACCCGCCCTGCCCAGGCAAATATCCATTGACATACTACAAGACAGTTTTTATATTCGTTTTGTTCCTTCTTCCGACATGGGGGTGCTCAAAACCGAGGAAACGAGGAGAGAGGATGGGGGACAGATAGTCGGATCAACTCATAAGTACTGATGAATCCCGGTAATGCCGGTGGAGGAAAGGGTTGAAGGAGCAAGGTCTATGCCCATCGAACGCCTGCTGGATGCCATTCCCCTCTGGGGTATGTTCGTTATTGTCCTTGTCCTAGTGCTTGGCTCTGTCGAGTTCGGATTCCGGCTCGGTTCGGGCCGGGTACGCAAGCACGAGGGGGCACGTCAGGCGTCGTCCGGCACGCTTGTTGCCGCCACGATGGGGCTGCTGGCCTTCATGCTGGCCTTCACCTTCGGGCAGGGGTGGTCGCGGTTCGACACCCGCCGGCTGCTGGTGATCGGGGAAGCCAATGCGATCCGGGCGGCCTTCCTGCGCACGGATCTGCTTTCCGAGCCGCAGCGCACCGAGAGCCGGACGCTGCTGCGGGAATATGTTGGCGGGCGGGTGAGTGGGCTAAGCGAAGGCAGGCTCGCCGCCACGCTGGCTCGATCGCAGCAGATCCACCAACGACTTTGGGACATCGCGGCCGCGGCCGCGAAGCAGCAGGTTGGCCCGAGCGCCGGGATGTTCGCGCAGTCCGTTAGCGAGATTATCACCCTGCACTTCAAAAGGGAGCGGGCCGGACTGCACAGCCGTATTCCCACCGCCGTCCTGGGCGCGCTCTTATTCCTGGCGACCCTCGCCATGGCTTCCATGGGTTACCATGTGGGACTCGCCGCCGAGCGTACCCCATTTGTGATGTTCTCGCTCGCGTTCGCCTTCTCAGCGGTCATGTTCTTGATTTGCGATCTCGACCGCTCGCGGGAGGGCTCCCTCCGCGTGAGCCAGCAGGCCCTGATCGAATTGGGCCGCACGATCGGGGCCCCTGAGCAGATTACCGAATAGCCGGTACCGGCAGACTGAGTATGGTGAGAGGAGGCGGAGCATGAAAGATCGATTTCAGGGCAATGCTGAGATGGGGGGGCGTACCTTCCCTAGCCTTACCGACGACCAGCTGCGCGACTTGCTGGCGCTGGGCAAGGACGCCGACAGCGTCGAACTCAAGCTCACGGTGCCCGACTCCGACCAGCGCTCCACAGTGAAGGCGCTCGGCATAGACCCGCTCGCGGCGCAGATCAGCCAGGTCTTTTTTTTCGACACGCCAAAACTTGCACTTAACAGCGCCGGCGTCGTGCTGCGCGCTCGACGCGTGCGGGGCGGGGGCGACGACTCCGTGGTTAAGCTGCGACCGGTCGTGCCGAGCGAGCTGTCGCACAAGCTGCGCGCGTCGCCGGACTTCCTCGTCGAGGTCGACGCGATGCCCGGTGGCTACGTGTGCTCGGCGGCGTTCAAGGTGCCGCTCGACTCGAAGGCCGTGCGCCGGGTGGCGGCCGGCGATCGGCCGATCCGCAAGCTTTTCTCCAAGCAACAACGCGCGTTCTTCAACGCTCACCGCCCTGAAGGTGTCGACTTCGAGGACCTGCGCGTGCTCGGACCGGTCCTCGTGCTGAAGCTGAAGTTCTCGCCCAAGGGGTTTGACGGCAACTTTGTCGCCGAAATGTGGCTGTACCACGATGGCTCGAGGATACTGGAGCTCTCGATCAAGTGTGCGCCCAGGGAGACCGTGAAGGTCGCGGCCGCTGCTCGCGCGTTTCTGCTGGAGCGCGGCGTCAGTCTCTCAGGCAAGCAGCAGGCCAAGACGAAGACCGCGCTCGAGCACTTCTCGAAGCTTTAATCGGGGAGTGGCGCGGTGCGGAGAATTTCAGGAGCAGTCCTGTCCTCGGTAAGAGGATAAGACAAACATCAATCAGGAGAAACCATTATTCTCGACTCCAAGATATTCCTTCCGGGCTATTTTCTCGACTAGAAAGCCGATAAAAGCCTCTCGTCAGCAGGCGCAGAGGAGGTTTCAGATGAAGCATTATGATTAATTGTGCACGAATGTATTGGTTCGCTCTTATCGCCGGTCTCTTGTTCAGCGGATCAATAGCAGGCCAGAGCCAAGCGCAGACTGCTCAAGAGATAGGTGTCACATTTGCGCTTATCGGAGATCTCGGATATCGCCCAGCGGAAGAGCCCTTGCTGCAGAACGTTTTAGACGATCTCAATAAGACGTCCTTGGCCTTTATCGTGCATGTGGGTGATCTATCATCTCCGGGTTACGCGTGCACGAACGAACTGTTGGCTCGCCGCCTTGTGCAGTTCCGCACCTCAGCCCACCCATTGGTCTTCACACCCGGCGATAATGATTGGACCGATTGCCACGCAGGGCAAGGGATCAAGGACTCCGACCCACTCGAACGACTTGCCAATTTGCGAGTCATGTTCTTCGTGGGCGAACAAAGCTTGGGCCGACGCACTATGCCATTGGTACGCCAGAGTCAGACTTCGGACCCGACCTATGCGAAATATCTGGAGAACGTCCGCTGGAACTCCAGCGGTGTCACCTTTGTCACCCTGCACATTCCGGGGAACAACAACGGTCTTGGACGCTCGCCCGCAGGCGATGCCGAATATATCGAGCGGAATATGGCCAATCTTGCATGGCTTAAGCAGGCGTTCGAGCACGCAAAGGCCAGCAAGAGTCGAGCTGTAATGATTATGCAGCAGGCGAACATTTTTCCCGCATACCCTCCAACGGCTGGCTCGCCCGAAAAAGACCCGCATGGATTTACCGATATCCGTACGCTGCTTGAGAAGGAGACGATAGCGTTCGGCAAACCAGTAGTTTTGGTCCACGGCGACAGCCACTTCTTCCGAATTGATAAACCCCTCGGGCCACAGAGAGTGCAAGGTACAGGCGCGACGAACCTTCCCGCGGTCGAAAACTTCACGCGAGTCGAGACGTTCGGTAGCCCCAATCATCATTGGGTCCAGGTTACTGTCGATCCAAACGACCCGAACGTGTTCAGCTTTCGGCAGCGGATCGTGGCAGCAAATGTTGTAAAGCGGCGGTAATCCAGGGAGTGGAACAGTAGGGAAACGTAAAAGTTTATCCTCAAATAGCGCCAGGTAATCGGCCCTCGTCCTGATCACGGGTGGCCGATCTTTTCCATGCACTCCCGGTTCTTTCATAAAAACAGCCAGTGAATCGACGACGTCACCATCGAAATCCCCAATCGTGCCTTCAGGGTTTCATCCTCTTGCCGCAAAGAACGGTTCGCAGATCGTACATCCCCTTTAGGTGTATCTGAAACCAGCAACCATTCTTCGCATAATATCCGATGGCGTCGTATATTAAATGCCTATTATTCTTCTTGACTTTTTAACGGCGATAATTCGATATACTGCACCGCACATCTTCTCTTGCTCTCACTCCGAAACAGTATTGCATGCTCAATTGGTTTTGCATCCTTTGGGGAAGGATATTATCATGCTGGAACCAACTTCTATGGAGAGCCGGGATCGGTCTATGTCTCTCGCAGTGTTGCAGGATCTGATCCTGGTAGTTAGTCGGTCACTGGATCTTGATAATATTATCAATAATGCCCTGGATAAAATCATGGAGTTATTTCAATGCACATTTACTACCATGTATCTGGCAGATCAGAGGACGGGCGATCTTGTCCTACGCGCGCAGCGGGGGATCTCTTTAGCTGAGATGGCCAAACTTAAGAAAAAGAGGCAGCGTGGGGAGGGCCTTGCTTCTATGATGGAACCCCGTGCAGAAGTGATAGTTTTTGAAGATATCGATCATGATTCCCGCTACGGTTCCCGGCAGGGATTTGCCAAGCAAATTGGCTGCCACTCCATCGTTTTTCTCCCTCTTATCGGTAAGGAGAAGATGCTGGGAAGCCTGGCCATGACCCACCGCGATCCCCATCGATACACAGCCGACCAAATCCAGTTGTTTACCGCAATCGGCTACCTTATCGGCACGGCTATCGAAAATGCCTATCTATATATGGAAAAAATAAAAGATACGGAAAAACTTACCAAGGCCTTGGAAAAACTTAATCTTGCCCAGGCAGCTGCAAATGCCGGAACCTGGGAATGGGATTTGCGGACGAATGAAAACTTCTGGTCTGAGGAGTTGTGGAAGCTCCTTGGTTTGGAACCGAGTTGCGGCGCGCCTTCCTATAAGTTGTTTTTGGCGACGGTTCATCACGATGATTGTCCGCGGATAAAGCAGTTGGCGCGGGCGACGGCACTCAGAGCTGCTGAAATCAGTGCAGAGTGGCGGGTGAATACTTCAGATGGTATAGTGCGCTGGCTTATGTGCCGTGCGCGTCCGATGCGCAATGTTGATGGCGCCGTAGACGGATATATTGGCATCATATTTGATATTACAGAGCGTAAGCAGGCGGAGGAACAAATACTATCCCTCTCAAACACCGATCAACTAACAGGTTTATGCAATAGGAGGGGTTTCATAACGCTTGCAGAGCAACAATTGAAGATTGCGGCAAGATCAAATACAGGGTTGATTCTCCTGTTCGCGGATCTGGATGATCTGAAATGGATCAATGATAACTTGGGCCATAACAGGGGGGATGAGGCAATCGCAGAAGCTGCGTCTATTCTTAAGGAGGCCTGCCGTAAAGAAGATATAATCGCTCGTATCGGCGGAGACGAATTCTTGGTCCTGACATCAGGGTGGGCATTGAATAAGCCGGATATCCTCAGGGATCGTATTCAACAGTATGTTGATTTGCACAATGCTCGCCAAGACCGGGATTATACCATTTCCATGAGTATCGGTATGGCCTACAAAGACCACGAGACGTTCGATATATCCAGTTCAATTGAGGCATTGATGTCGGAAGCTGATGCCCTCATGTATGAACAAAAGAGATGCAAACGATATCAGCTGGGTCATGAACGCACCCCTAAACGCGGCCAGCAAAAGGGATAACGGAGACCGTCCCTGCCGCCTTTTAGCACCAGGTAACGCCTGACAAGATCGCCCCCTTTTGTCATTTCTGCAGCGAGCCGAAGATTTCCGCCGCCACTTTCAACATTTCACCCTTCTTGAAAGCATAGGCCTCGTCCGGCAGGATGTCCGCCGGCGCTGGAATGATTTCCGGCAAGAAGCCTTTCGTCGATACGTCGAGCCTGGTGGAGGGATAACCGTAGGCCTGTGACCAAACAGCGCCGCCTTCCCTGCTCAGGAGCCAGTTGATGAAGAGCTGCGCCGCCGCCGGGTGTGGTGCATAATTCGTTGCCATGGCAATGCCGACGCCGGTAGTCAACACTGTCCCGTCTTTGACCCTGGCCAGACGGATAGGAGCCCCCTGTTTAATGAAGGAAATCGGAATCCCCAGGCTGGCACCCACGGCCAGCGGATACTTGCCGCGGGCCACCCATTCGATTATCTGGCGGGAGTCCTTGCTGATCACCGGTTCCTGCTTTGCCAGGTCGCGCATGAACTGCTTGCCCTTTCCCTCGCCCAGGACCTTAACCATGATGAAAGTAAACCAGGCACTACCGTTGCCGCTAAGAGACGGGTCGTTCATGACCAGCTTTCCCTTCCAGGCCGGCTTGAGCAAATCAGTAACGGTTGTCATCTCACCCTCTTTGACCATCTCCTGATTTGCGGTATAGAACTGGTCCGCGATGGTGGCGATGGCCACCGCCTGGCGCGTATCATCCATCATGGGCAGCTTGCCACCCCGCCATTTGCTTGGATCGTTGATCTCTGGAAGAATAAGAAGGGGATCAAGGGGCTGGGTAATTTTCATGGCGCGTACTTCATTAAACCAATTGCTGTCCCCGACAATAATGGCATCGGCTACATTAATCCCCCCGGTCTTTTCTGTCTGCAGCCGCGCCACCACTTCCGTCGCCCGGCCGGTCAGGAAATCTACGGTGATACCGTATTTTTCCTTAAAGGCCTTGGTAACTTCCGTCCTGACATCAGGCGGCGATTCTCCCAGATAGACCATTACCCGACCCTCTTTCTTGGCGCTGGCTACGAGGGAATCCCATTTTTTCTGCCAGTCCGGGGCGGCAATCTGTGCAGGAGCGGCAGCAGGTTTTTTTGCCGCGGGCAGCGTCGAAGCGGCCTTGCCGGACGTGACGAACAGCGTGCCGCCGGCCAGAATGAGGGCAATTATCGTGAAGAGAAGTCTTTTCATCTTTCATCCTCCTTGATTCGTTGCCGCTCCTCACTTGAAGAGCGGGCTGAAAATATCCGCAGCCACCGGAATGATAAAAAGTTTGATGCTATCGTTATTAAACGCCCATGATTTGCCGCGCCTCCGCCGGGGTGGCGATTTCCCGGCCCAGTTCGCGGGCTATGGCGGCAATTTTCTTGACGACCTGCGCGCAGCTCTTGATCTTTTCATCCTTGTGGGGATAGAGCCAGACGGTATCCTCGGTACCGACACGCACCGTGTCCACACCCTGGGTAAGCGCTACGGTCAGCAGGGGAAGCCAGTTGCGGCCGCCCACAATCAGCCCCGTAATACTGTCTTTGGGCAGTTGGCTGAGAAATGTCAGCATGTAGAGCAGACCCCAGGGATTGCCGGTGGGACTCGAATAATCGTGGCCATGAAATCCCATGCAGAGATTATTCAGGTAGGGCTTCTCTAAAGTGCCGTCGGCGATGAGCCAATCCTGAACATGGTGAATGCTCTCATAGTTGTGGATCTGCAATTCCGGTTTGATGTTCCGTTCCTGCAGGTATGTGACTACTTCCTTCAGGATTGTCCGATTGACCTGCGTGGGGCGGTTGTAGGGCGGTATTACGGCCGTATGCATATAGCGTTTGCCGCTCAGTGCGCCGCGTTCCATCAGGCCGTCCACGATGGGGCGGATGCTATCCACGCCCTGTTTGGTCATATCGGCCCGGACGTTGGAGGAAAAAAGAATATCCGGGCATTTTTCCAGCACCCGGTCTTCCAGCTCCTGAATGACGGCCGGGTCGCGCGAGGGCGTGCCATCCGCTTTGCGGGCATGAACGTGCCAGACAGCAGCGCCTTCCTGATAGGATTCAATTACTGAGGTGACAATTTCCTCCGCAGTGATGGGTTGATGCGGATTATGCTCCTTCAGGAGGAACCCGCCGGTCGGTGCGACACTGATGATGAGCTTCCTGCCGAGGGTGGGATCTTTCGGTTCCAGGTGGACCTTAACGGTGCGTTCCGTGGTCTCTTTTGCGTTTGTTTCCGCCATTTATCTTCTCCTTGATTTCAATATCCCAGAGGGGCTCATCGCCATCCAATTTCGGGCACCAGTTGTCTACCTGCAACAGCACGCCGCAACCGGGGCAGAGATATTCCTGAAAGACGACGTCCGGCCTCAAGGGGGTAATGTTGCCGTCCTGAGGAACCGGCCTCGTCCTCCGGGCGGCGTACAACTTGTAGTTTTCGCTGACGGTTCCGAAGGAAGCGCCGCAGTGCACGCAGCGGACATGCTTCCCGTCGATACCAAGCTCCAGGCTTTCGTGGATCATTACTCCCGGTTTGGTCCGGTCAACGGCCAGCGGTTTTGCCTTCTTCGCCGGCGTCGTCGCTTCTGCCAGTCGCTCCTTGTTTAGCTGCCGGCGTTTGGCGGCGGTGGCTTTCAAATTCACTTTTCCGTTCTCGCCGAAGATTACACCGAAGATATTATCCGCCGTATCCCTTGAAATAACTTCGTTTTCCACATCCCTGACTACCAGGAGCGGATCGCGTTGCAGGTAATCGCCGTAACCGCTGCCGGGACTGGTACGCGTCAGCATCAGTTCATACTGATTAACCGCCACGCGCTCGAAGGGACCCCGGGGTTGATAGATCTTTCCGAGGTCGCGTCCGCCGGCATCCGGCCGGCAGGTGGTGGGATATACGCCTGTCGCAATGAACCTGCCGATGCCCCCGGTTTCAAACATGGCGCTCTCGACCATGGCCGAGGGGTAGCCGCCAAAAAGGCCCCACCCGCCGGGCATGGCGCCCGATTGCACTGCATCACCCGTTATGGACAGATCCGTGGTGCCGTAGACAACCTTCAGGCTTTCCAGCCCCATGCCGCCCATGAATTTGCCGTAGCCGCCGCTGCCAACGGCGTGGTTGCGGCTGAAATACAGGAAAGGGTAAGTCATTTCCGTAAGCTCCACATCGGTCATCTGTGCCTGGGGGTTCCGGAGGGCGCCGCCGGTGTGGACCCCGTCACGATAGGGGGTCGCCCCGGTGCCGCCGGCAAACTGCTCATATAACTGTTGGCCAATGACGCCACCGTGCTGATTATGTCCGCCCCAGCCCTGGCTGGTGCCTACACCGTAAGCCCGCCAGGAGGCCGAAACATCATCCTTCAACCCGGCGCTATAGAGCAGCCGGGAGATACATTCATGGGCCACATAGGTGACCAGGTACGCCACTACCGTCCCCAGCCCGCAGGCCGCGGGGAACTTGCAGTTTACCACCGAAGCCTCGGGGGTTATGAGTTCCACGGGGGCCACCATCCCGCCGTTCCACGGCACGTCCCAGAACAGGGTAGCCGCCAGGGCTTCGAAGATGCCGCTCCAGGAGCAGAAGCGCGTAGCGTTGAGATGGTCCTGGTTCTGCGACGATGATCCGGTCAAATCGAAAGTCAGGCGATCTCCCGTTTTGGTCATGGCACAGGCGATCTTGAAAGGTCGCCGCTCTTTTTTCCCTCTCTCGGCGGCAAAATGGTAGCACCGTGACCGCCATACGCCATCGGGCAATTGCTTCAGCTTGTCCCTGGCCATGCTCTCGGAATCAGCGATGATTTTCTTCCCTGCCGCCTGGACGAATTCCCGGCCATACTTTTCGACCAGACCCAGGTAATGCCGGGCACAAACGTTATTGGCAGCCACCTTGGCCTTCAGATCGAGGCCGACATAGTTGGGATCACGGCACTGCTGGGTGATGTTAAGGAATACATCCTTCCTCAGCTTGCCGTCTTCCACGATTTTTATCCCGGAAAAACGGATCCCTTCGTGAAAAATCTCACTCGCACTGCCGCGCAGAACGCCGCCTGTATCCCCAGTATGCATCATCGTTCCCACCCAGGCAACAAGTTCATTGTCCGCAAAAATGGGTTTGACGACGATCATGTCATAGACATGGGTGGCGGCGATATAGGGATCGTTATAGAAGAACTGGTCGCCGTCATGGATACCGGGGTCCTGGGAGTAGTTCTCCAGGGCATGGAGGATGGCGTCGCGGCAGCCCGTCGAGTGCAGGAGCAGGCCGCAGGCGGTGAGGATGGCCGTGCCGTCGGCATCGTAAAAGGAACACATGGATTCGCCGCCTTCGACGACGATCGGCGAACCAGAGACCATGCCGATGGCAATCCGGCCTTCTTCCAGAATGTAATACAGGCGATGACGAAACATTTCGTAGCGTGCAGGGTCCACGGTGACGCTCATATGGGGTATACCTCCGTTTATAGCTCCATTATCAGATTCAAATAGCCGTCCATTTCTATCCTTACATCCGGCGGCACGACGACGGTGGTAAAGGGCGTCTCGATAATCGCCGGGCCGGCTAACCGGTTGCCGGGTTTTAGTCTTTCGTAGTCATACAGGGCCGTATCGATCATGGTGCCCTCGAAATAAACCGGTCTTTTCCCCTTGATGGCCGGCGCGGCGTTCTTGCCGCCCTGCTTATGCCTGATGAGTGTGGGCTTGACCGTGGGGCCCACGGCGTCCACGTTAATCGATACCAGCTCAATCCCGGCCTCCCTGTGGGTGGAGCCGGCGCCGTAGACCTGCTCGTACTTCTCTTCCCATAGTTTCATCATATGCTCGATGCCCTTCTTGTCATATACGACGGAGGGAACGGTCACGGAAAGTTCGTTCACTTGACCGCGGTAGCGCATCATAAACGTTCTGACGAATTCCACCTGTTTTAGCGGGAATCCCTCCTGTTTCATCGTCCGCGCCAGCTTGCCCTCGATTTCTTTCAGACGGGTGTTGAGCAACGCCGGTTCCACGGGCAGGAAGAACCGCTGGGAGCTGGTCAGGGTGTGGACGACATCGGCGGAAGCGCACCCGAAAGCCGAAAAGACCGCCGACGTGGGTGAGATGTATACATGCCTGATTCCCAGTTCTTTCGTGAAACCGCTGGCATGGACCGGTCCGGCGCCGCCGAAGGAATAGACGACAAAATCCTCCGGCGCAGCCCCCGCCCTGGCTACCTTCTTCCTGATCAGGTCGGCCATGTGGCTGTTGATGATGTTGTGCATGGCCGCCGCCGCTTCGATCAGGGGCAACCCCAGGGGCTTGGCCACGTTTTCCAGGACAGCCTTGCTTGCCAATTCGGCATGGAGCTTGGTCCGGCCGCCCAGGAAATAATCCGGGTTGAGATAACCGAGCACCATGTCGGCATCCGAGGTGGTGGCTGCTTTTCCCCCCATGTTATAACAGGCCGGCCCGGGGCTGGCAGCCGCGCTTTTAGGACCCACCAGCAGCCGGCGGGTTACCTGGTCCACCTGGGCGATGGTCCCGCCGCCCGCACCGATGGAGTCTACATCGATCATAGGAAGAGAGACCCGCCAGCGATTGACGATCGGTTCATTGGCGTATTGCAGGCGGCCGTCGATCACCAGGCCCACATCGAAACTGGTGCCCCCCATGTCCGTCGTGATGATATTGTTATGGCCCAGAAGGGACCCGATATACCGGGAGGCGATCATGCCGCCCGCGGGTCCGGAGGAGAGCGTGGCCACCGGGGCCATTTGCTCCAATCCTGTAATCCCCCCGTTGGCCTGGGTGATGAGGAACTGGCCCTCCATGCTGTCTTTCTTCAATCTTTGCGCCAGACGCGAGATGTACTGGCGCATGGTCTTGCCGAGATAGCAATCCAGGATAACCGTGTTGGCGCGGGCGTACTCCCGGACCACAGGGGCCAGTCTGGAGGATAGACTGACTTCCATTTTCGGATACATCCGGTGAATCAAATCCTCGACGGCCTCTTCATGAGTCGGGTTCATCCAGCTGAACAGCAGACTGACGGCGATCGCTTCGACCTCACCATCTTCAACCAGCATTCGGATTTGCTGCCCGGTGTCTTCCAGATTAAGGGGTATGACGACTTTACCGGAGAAATCGATGCGTTCGTACACGCCCCGGATACGGGTTTTAGGTACCAGCGGTTCGGGTTTGGTCTGGTGGATGAAGTGCCGGATCTCATCTTCGCTCAAACCGTCGACTTTCTGGATGGACCGGCCAATCAGCGTCGTGTCCTCGAAGCCTTTAGTGGTGATAAAACCGACCCGCGCCCCGCTGCCCACAATGAGGGCATTGGTGGCCACCGTGGTGCCGTGCTTGAACATGTTGCATCCGGCCAGTAGTTGCTGCCGGGTAATGCCCATAGTCTTGCTGACAGCGGCCAATGCATCCATGACGCCCAGGGAAAAATCGTGGGGAGTGGTGCGGGCCTTGTTAATGAAGAGTTCGCCCTTGCCGGTGACTACACAAACGTCGGTAAAGGTTCCGCCCGTATCTGTTCCTATGAAATACGGTTTGCTGCGCTTATGGATCATCCTGTACCCTTTCTATGCGATTTTATCTTGTTATTTATCTGTGGTTTTGTGATGACGTAGGGAGAATTTTGTATTCGCCCATTCTTTTATGGTGAGGGGAGTTTAGGTAAAAGTAGCCCGGTGTGTCAAGAAAAAAATTACTGCCTGTCAAGCCACAATAGAAATGTCCTATTCCTACCAAAGTAGAAATGTCCTATTTTGGTCAATAGGTAGATGCTTTATGTTGGTGGGTCGGCATCCAATCTTTCCAGCTCCTTTTCCAGGGATGATCTTTCGATGGTTTTGGTGGCCGATTGAACTCTCTTGTATCCACTTTGGGAACCACCACCTTTTTCGGTCTCTCGGTTATCTCTTTGTACTTTAGGGACGTGTTATTGCTGACTATGAGCATAGAACCGTCGGGTCTCTCTTCCACAACCACTTTCTTGCCGCCTTGCTCCTGGATCTGATAGAGCCTGCCATCAAGGGCGATGGTATTATCCTTCCCGATGGACCTTTTCGTTTTGATGCACAGGTACCTGTCCAGATCGACATGTAGGGGAACCTTTACATGGGCATCGGC
>ORJL011100463.1_pt1 | contig 25186 bp, 25 predicted proteins | sample 1779941 | NCBI WGS metagenome assembly ORJL01 (sample SAMEA104232317, study PRJEB22302) | groundwater metagenome | biome: forest; feature: aquifer; material: groundwater | place: USA | collected 2011-08-07 | depth 5.8 m
ATGAAGCTCGTCGGCGCGACGAACTGGTTCATCCGGGGCCCGTTCATGCTCGAGGGGCTGCTCTGCGGCCTCGGCGGCTCGATCCTCGCCGTCGTCCTGCTGATCCTCGGCAAGGAGCTCGCCCTGAGCTCGATCCTGCCCCACATCGGCGGCGGATCCGACGTCCACGCGCTCCCGTTCGCCCTGAACGCGCTGGCGCTGATCGGCGCCGGGCTCCTGCTCGGAGCGGCCGGATCGGGCCTCACGCTCCGCCGCTTCCTGCAGGTCTGACCCACGACCGGCGGGCCGGACACGGACGCCGAGCGCGTTCCCGTGGTATGACTGCGCGATGCGCGGGCTCGTTGCAGTCGTCATTATCTCCCTCGCGGGACTGACCGCGGCCCGCGCGGAGGCTGCATTCCCCGGCCAGAACGGGCAGATCGTCTTTGCGCACGCAAGCCCCGACCAGCCCGGCCTCTACCTGGTGAACCCCGATGGGACGGCCGCGAGGCGGATCGTCGCGAGCGCAGATCCCAATATCTTCCAGCCGCTCTGGTCACCCGACGGGACACACATCCTCTACGACGACTCGTCGCAGAACTTCGACGGCTCGATCCGGGTGGTGGACGCGGGCGGCGGTGGAATGAGGGTGGCCGTGGAAGGAGTCACATCCGGTGGCCCAATCCTCGGCGCTGCGTGGACGGCGGACGGCCGTGTCTCGTGGGCCGCCCGCGCCACCGTCCTTGGCAAATCGAACGGCATCTGCCAGGTGGTCGAGGGCGAGGCTCAGGCACGCTTCTGCGTCGCGCCACCACCGGGTGAGGCGCGCGGGAACCTTCGTCAGGCCGGTCGCTGGTCGAGCACCGGGCGGTTCGCCTGGGTCGGGAGTCGACTGCCGGTCGCGGCCTTCGAGCAGAGCGACGAGCTCGATCTCGTGAGCAGCGGCGCCTCCGCCTGGGCGGCGGGCGGGGGTGGCGGCGAAGAGACCGTGGTCACGCAGACGAGGGCGAGCAGGTTCGACTGGTCGCCTGACGGCGCGAAGCTCGTCTTCCAGAGCAGCGGCGGCATCGGTGTCGTCAATGCGGACGGAACCGGGGAGCACCTGCTGGGGCACAAGGGCAGCACGCCGGCCTGGTCCCCCGACGGAAAGAAGATCGTCTTCAACGACGGCAAGGGCATCGCCGTGATGAATGCCGACGGCTCGGGGCTCGTGCGCGTCACGAGCTACGAGGACGACCTCTTCCCGGACTGGCGTCCGGCCGCGAGCGCCTACGTTCCGCCCGCGTCGTCGAGCGGCGGGAGCTCGGCCGCGCCCGCGGCCCCGAAGGCGTCGCCCGGGTCGAGCTCCAAGCCGGCGGCGAAGGCGAAGAAACCGAAACCGAAGAAGCGCAAGCCCTAGGCGATCGCCCGCGGTGTCCCCCTAGGCAGCGGCCGCTTTCGGCCGTATGCTCGCGCGGTCGAGATGCGGCGCCCCCTCGTCCTCCTCGCCCTCGGGCTCGCGCTCGCAGGGCCGTTCGTGCTCGGGTACCGCCTGTCGCGGGGCGACCGCGCGACCTCGCCGGTCGTGATGTCGAGCGTCGTGGACGACGTGCGTGCGGCGCTCGCCGACCAGTACTACCGGCCCGTGCCGGCCTCCGTGCTCCAGCTCGGATCCGTCGACCAGATGCTCTCGGCGCTGGGCGACCCGTACACCTCCTACCTCGCACCGCTCGACTACACGCTGCTCCGGCAGCAGACGGAGTCGCACTACTCCGGCATCGGCGTGAGCGTGCTGCCCGCTCCGCGGGGCCTCGTCGTCGTCTCGCTGCGGCCGGGACCGGCGCAGCGCGCCGGCGTGCGTGCAGGCGACACGATCGTGAGCATCGACGGGGTCTCGGCCCGGCGGCTCGACATGACATCTGCGCGCGCCCGGATTCTCGGCCCGAGGGGCTCGCGCGTGCGCCTGGAGCTCATGCGCGAGCGCACGCGCGTCGACGTCGACGTGCGGCGCGGCATCGTCCGGGCGCCGCTCGTCGACGCGGCGCTGCTCTCGTATGCGGGGCGGCGCTGGGGGCACCTCCGGCTCGGCGCGTTCCGGTCCGGCGCCGCCGTCGCGCTCCGGCGGGAGCTCCTGGCGCTCCAGCGACGAGGCGCGACCGGGCTCGTGCTCGACCTTCGTCAGAACCCGGGCGGGCTGCTCGACCAGGCCGTGGCCGTGTCGTCTCTCTTCCTCGACCGGGGCGCGGTCGTCTCGCTCGCCGGCGCCCATCACCCACGCGAGGTGTATCGCGCCGTCGGCGGTGCGGCGACGCGTCTTCCGCTCGTCGTGCTCGTCGACCGCTTCAGCGCGAGCTCCGCGGAGATCGTCGCCGCGGCGCTCCACGACAACCAGCGCGCGACGCTCGTCGGCGAGCGGACGTTCGGCAAGGCGCTCGTCCAGTCGATCGATCCGCTCGACAACGGCGCGGCGCTCGAGATCACCGTCGCCCGCTACACGACGCCGGCCGGACGGGACATCTCGGGAGTCGGTGTCGTGCCGTCGATCCACGCCGTGGACAACCCGCGCACCGCACGCGACGAGGCGCTCGAGACAGCGCTCCGGGTGCTCGCACGCCCTACGAGCTGAGGCCGCGCCAGCAGCCGGCGGGAATCGCGCTGTAGCCCGAGCTCCGCCGCGCGGCGCGCTCGAGCTGATCGAAGGCCGCTGCTCCGCGCAGGCCGAGCTGGGCGGCCACCCGGGGAAGGAGCGCCGCGCCGCGGCAGTCTGCTTCCGTCTCGTCGGAGATGCCGGAGGCGTGAGCGAGCTCGTGCGCGAGCGTGAAGGCGGCATAGGCGCGCGGGATGGTGACTCCCTCGTGAAGCCGCGACGCGGCGAGGCAGGTATTGGCGGTCAACCCGACCACCGACGTCGGCTGATCGCTCGTCCATTCGTCCTGGGGGACGCCCCAGAAGCCGGCGATGCCGAGCCAGTACGTGACCGGCGCGATCCTCGCCTGGCCGAAGTACTCGTCCATGCTCGAGTAGCACCGGATCTCGACCGAGGACGCGCTTGCGATCGCAGCCAGCGCGCCCTCCGAGGCACCGGGCCGGGCGAGCGACGAGCCGGCGAAGACGCCGGCGAGCACGAGCGCCGCGAGGGTGGTGCGGATCAGCCGAGGTGCCATCCCAAAGGTGATCGGCTTGGCGGGGGGCCGGCAAGAGATACGTTCGGTATGAATCCGGTAGGCGATTCCGGGGTGAGAGATCCCCGTTACCGTGGGTGCATGGCCGGGCGCAACCAGCGGCAGAAGCGGCCGAGCCGGAGCGACCGCCACCAGCAGGCGCGCCGGCCGCAGCGGAAGCCGGTCTCAGAGCTGACGGTCCGCCTGCCGCAGCGGCGGACCGAGCCCGAGACGGTGATCGCGCATCTCGGGCCGACGAACTCCGGCAAGACGCACGACGCGCTGCGGTTCCTCGTCGAGAACGGCCGGGGCGTCTACGCGGCGCCGCTGCGGATGCTTGCGCAGGAAGCGCACCGGCGCCTCTCCGCCGAGCTCGGCGAGGACGCCGTCGGCCTCGTCACCGGCGAGGAGCGCGTCAATCCCGATGCGCCGATCATCTGTTGCACGGCGGAGATGGCACCGTTGCGCGGCGAGACGCTCGTGCTCGACGAGATCCAATGGGCCGAGGACGAGGAGCGCGGCTCGGCGTGGACGCGCCTGATGCTCGGCGGCGAGTACCGCCACATCCTCCTGCTCGGCGCGGTCGAGGCGCTGCCGCTCGTGCAGCACGCCTTCCCCGACGCCGAGTTGCGCTTCTTCGAGCGCAAGGCGCCGCTCGACTGGCTCGGCAAGCGCGGCGTGGCCGGCCTGAGCGCGGGCACGGTCGTCGTCGCCTTCAGCCGCCGCGCCGTGATCGGGCTCGCAGGCGAGCTGAACCGGCTGCACCCGGGCCGCGTCGCCGTGCTGTACGGCGCGATGCCGCTCGCGTCGCGGCGTGAGGAGATCGAGCGCTTCATCTCGGGTGCCGCGGAGGTGTGCGCGTCAACCGACGTGATCGGGCACGGCGTGAACCTGCCGTGCGAGACGCTGCTCTTCGCCGAGACGGAGAAGTTCGACGGCAAGGAGCGCCGCGACCTCGAGCCGTGGGAGATCGCGCAGATCGCGGGCCGTGCCGGCCGGTTCGGGTTCCACGAGCGCGGCCACGTGGGCGTGCTCACCGGCGTGCCGTGGGCCCGCCCCGATCCGGAGCTCGTGCGCGACGCGCTGACGCCGCACGTCGAGCTTCCCGGCGGGCACCTCGGCTACCGCGTCGTCGACACCGGCCGCCTGCGCCCGCAGCTCGGCGACCTGAACGTGTCGCGCGTCGACGAGATCGAGCCGGCGCTGCATGCCTGGCGCAACGCAGCTCTGCGGTACTGGGCCGTCGAGGGGTGGCTGACCGTCGAGTCGATCCAGCCGCTGCTCGCGCGCCTCGACGCGGTGCGCGACTCGCTTCGCCACTGCCGCAAGCGGCTCGAGCTCGCCGACGTGTGGAAGCTGATGCAGGCGCCGATCGACGAGGACGGGCTGCCGCTCCTCGGCACGCTCGCCTGCGCCGTCGCGGGCGACCAGCCGCAGCGCACCGTGCTCGGCTGGCTGCTCGACCCGCACCGGCTGCACTCGGCCGGCCTGGGGGAGGCGGAGGTCGCCGCGCGCGAGGCGTCGATCCTGCGCTGGTTCGCGCTCCAGTACCCGGGTGTCGCGGGCGTGACGATCGAGAAGGCGGCCGCGCTCGAGGAGGCCGCGGCCGGGCGCGTCGTGCGGATGCTGCGGGCGGAGATCGAGGATCCGACGATCGGCCGCTGCAAGGCCTGCGGCTCGCGGACGGCCCCGTGGGCCACCCTCTGCGACCGCTGTTTCATGGCCCGGGGGTACAAGACCGGCAAGCGATAGAGGGCGGTAGGGCCTAACCCGACTCGTGTTGTCTCGGGGCAGAAGGGGATTGCAAGCAAGGCCGATCGAGGCACGATGTGTCCGTGCCAACGGATTCCCAGGACCGCGTGCTGAACTGGCAGGAGGAGCTGCTGCGGATCGCGCCGCGGCTGCTCGAGCTGCCCGTCGCCGCCCGCCAGGCCGTCTGCGACGTCGTCGCGGACTTCCTGCGCGAGGACGCGGGCCCGGCGGCGGACGCACCGCGGCTTTCCCGGGCGGCCTAGCGCAGCACGACCTGGGTGCAGCGGAAGAGGGCCATCGGGCGCCCTTCCGGGTCGCTGACCGACACGTCCCACACCTGGGTCGTCCGGCCGCCGTGCACGAGCCGGGCCTCGCACCCGATCGTCCCCTCGCGCGCGCTGCGCAGGAAGTTCGTCTTCAGCTCGATCGTCGTGAACCCGGTGCCGCCCTCCGTGAGGCTCAGCAGGCACCCGTAACCGGCGGCGGTGTCGGCAAGCGCGACGACGGTGGCGGCGTGCACGTAGCCGTGTGGCGCGAAGTGCTCCTTCCGGAGCGTCAGGTGCGCGCGCACGACGCCGTCCTCGGCGCCGTCGAACTCGATGCCGAGCAGGCCGGGAAGGCACTCGGCGCCTGCTTCGGCGAGTTGCGCGAGACGGGCGTCCACGGCGGCGACCCTACACTTCGCCGCATGGCCAGGGCGCAGGGCGAGAAGACGATCGTGGACAACCGCCGGGCGCGGCACGACTACCACCTCTCGGACAAGGTCGAGGCCGGCCTCGTGCTGACCGGGACCGAGGTGAAGGCGTTGCGCGACGGCAAGGCGACGCTCCAGCAGGCGTACGCCGACGTGCGTGACGGGGAAGCCTGGCTCGTCGGCCTGCACGTGCCGGAGTACGGGCAGGGGAACCGCGCGAACCACGAGCCCGACCGGCCGCGCAAGCTGCTGCTCCACCGGCGTGAGATCGACCGCATGTACGCGCAGGTGCGCGAGAAGGGCATGACGATCGTGCCGACGAGGCTCTACTTCAAGGACGGCCGGGTGAAGGCCGAGCTCGCGCTCGGCAAGGGCAAGGAGCTGCGCGACAAGCGCCGCGACGTCGCGGAGCGCGACGCGAAGCGGCAGATCGACCGCGAGCTGAAGTCGGTTCGCCGCTAGGCAGCGCGGCGCTAGGCAGCGCGACGCTAGGCAGTCCAGGTAGACCGGCGTATGCTCGCCCGGAGGCGGCAAGGGCGCCGCCCAGGGATAAGGAGGCACTCGTGAGGCGCGTCTCCCTCACCGTCAACGGCGTTCTGCACGAGCTCGAGCTCGAGCCGCGCGACCTGCTCGTCTACGTGTTGCGCGAGCAGCTCGGCCTGACGGGGACTGTCGTCGGCTGCGACACCTCGTCGTGCGGCGCCTGCACGGTGCTGCTCGACGGCGAATCGGTGAAGTCGTGCACGCTGCTCGGCGTCCAGGCGGACGGCCGCGAGATCACGACGATCGAAGGGCTGGCCGAGAACGGCTCGCTGAACGAGCTGCAGGAGAGCTTCCACCAGCCCCACGCGCTCCAGTGCGGGTACTGCACGAGCGGAATGGTGCTCGCGGCGACGAGCCTCCTCGCCGAGAACCCGAGCCCGAGCTCGGACGAGATCCGACATGCGCTCGAGGGCAACATCTGCCGTTGCACGGGCTATCAGAACATCGTCGACGCGATCGAGGCGGTGGCACGATGAGCGCCCCGGTGGAGGTCGAGGTCGGACGCGCGATCGGCGCGCCGGTCGAGCGGAAGGAAGACAAGAAGCTCCTGATGGGGCAGGCGCAGTGGGTGGACAACATGCGCGTCCAGGGCATGGTGTACCTCGGAGTCGTCCGCAGCCCGTACGCGCACGCCCGCATCACGAAGGTGAACGTCGCCTCCGCGCTGGCCCACGCCGACGTCGTCGCCGCGTGGACCGGCGCCGAGCTCGACGCCGAGTGGGCCGGGTCGCTCCCGTGCGCGTGGCTTCCGACGGAGGACACGAAGGCGCCCGAGCACAAGCCGGTCGCGATCGACAAGGCGCGGTACGCCGGCGACGCCGTCGCCGTCGTGGTGACGAAGAGCCGCGCCGCCGTCGAGGATGCGATGGAGCTCGTCGAGGTCGAGTACGAGCCGTTGCCGGTCGCCGCGAGCATCGAGGCCGCGCTTGCCGACGGCGCGCCGCTCGTCCACGAGCAGTTCGGCACCAACCGCTGCTACACGTGGACGCTCGAGGCCGGCGAGGTGGAGCGGCTGTTCGCGGAGGCGGACGTGACCGTCGCCGAGCGCTACTACCAGAACCGGCTGATCCCGACCGCGATCGAGCCGCGCGCGGTGTTCGTGCAACCGCTGGCCGCTACCGGCGACTTCACGATCTGGTCGACGACGCAGATCCCGCACATCGCACGCGTGACGCTCAGCGGCGTCACCGGCATCCCGGAGGCGAAGCTGCGGGTGATCGCGCCGGATGTCGGCGGCGGCTTCGGCTCGAAGCTCGACGTCTACGCCGAAGAGGCGCTCGCGCTCGTGATCGCGCGCCGGCTCGGGTGCGCGGTCAAGTGGACGGAGAGCCGCAGCGAGGGCAACCTGTCGACGATCCACGGCCGCGACGTCATCCAGGAGATCGAGCTCGCCGCCACGGCGGCGGGCAAGATCACCGCCGTCCGCACGAAGCTGACGGCCGCGATGGGCGCGTATCTCCAGCTCGTCACGCCGGGCATTCCGCTGCTCGGAGCGTGGCTCTATGCGGGAACCTACGACGTCGAGGGGTACAGCTTCGAGTGCACCGGCGTGTTCACGAACACGGTGCCGACCGACGCGTATCGCGGTGCCGGACGCCCCGAGGCCACCTATGCGATCGAGCGTGCCGTCGATGCGCTCGCACGCAAGCTCGGCAAGGACCCGGCCGAGCTGCGGCGGCTGAACTTCATCCGCGAGTTCCCGGCGACGATCGCCGCGGGCTTGACGATCGACTCCGGCGACTACGACGCCTGCCTCGACCGCGTCCTCGAGCTGGTCGACTACGACGCGGTCCGCAAGCAGCAGCTCGCCCGCCGCAAGCAGGGCGACACGAAGCGGCTGGGCATCGGGCTCTCGACGTACGTCGAGATGTGCGGGCTCGCCCCGTCCAAGATCCTCGGAGCGATCCGCTACGGGGCGGGCGGCTGGGACACGGCCACGATCCGCTGCCTCCCGACCGGGACGGTGCAGGTGCTGACCGGCACGTCTCCGCACGGGCAGGGGCACGAGACGTCGTGGTCGCAGATCGTGGCCGACCGGCTCGGCTACGAGATCGGCGAGATCGAGGTGCTGCACGGCGACACGTCGGTCTCCCCGCTCGGGATGGACACCTACGGCAGCCGCAGCCTGGCCGTCGGCGGCGTCGCCCTCTACTACGCGGCGGAGAAGATCGTCGCGAAGGCGAAGACGATCGCGGCGCACCGGCTGGGCGTCGACGAGGCGCTGGTCGATCACGTCCGCGGCCGGTTCGTCGGCCCGGACGACTCGGTGACCCTGAAGGAGATCGCGCTGTCGGCATGGACGGCGCACGACCTGCCCGACGGGATGGAGCCGGGGCTCGAGGCGACGTACGTCTACGACCCGCCGAACTTCTCGTGGCCGTCCGGCGCGCATGTCGCGATCGTGGAGGTCGACACGGAGACGGGCGAGGTCGAGCTCGTGCGCTACGTGGCCGTCGACGACGTCGGCACCGTCATCAACCCGACGATCGTCGAGGGGCAGATCCACGGCGGGCTCGCGCAAGGCGTCGCACAGGCGCTCTACGAAGAGGCGGTGTACGACGAGGAGGGCAACCTCCTGACCGGCAACATGGCGACGTACATGGTTCCGTCGGCTGCCGAGCTGCCGCGCTGGGAGCTCGACCGCATCGAGACGCCGAGCCCGACGAACCCGCTCGGGGTGAAGGGCGTGGGGGAGACGGGCGCGATCGCCTCGCCGGCCGCCGTGATGAACGCGGTCGTCGACGCGCTCGCCGGCGACGGGATAACCGAGCTGGCGATGCCCGCGACCCCCGAGCGAATCTGGCGGGCGCTGGAGGAGGTGCGGCGATGATTCCCGCTCCGTTCGACTACGAGGTGGCGGAGTCCGTCGAGCACGCGCTGTCGTTGCTGAAGGAGCGGGAGGACGCGAAGCTGCTGGCGGGCGGGCACTCGCTGCTGCCGCTGCTGCGGCTGCGGGTCACGCGACCGTCGGTGCTCGTCGACATCGGGCCGATCTCGGAGCTGTCGTACATCCGCGACGAGGCCGGCACGCTCGCGATCGGCGCGTTGACGAGGCACCACGACCTCGCGACCTCGCCGCTCGTCCAGGAGCACAACCCGCTCCTGTCGTACGTCGCGCGCTTGATCGGCGATCCGCAGGTGCGGCATCGTGGCACGATCGGCGGCTCGCTCGCGCACGGCGATCCGGCGTCCGACCTGCCAGCGGTGCTGCTCGCGCTCGACGGCGAGGTGGACGTCGCCGGGGCGGACGGCGTGCGGACGGTGGCCGCGCGGGACTTCTTCCGCGGCGTGTTCGAGACGGCGGCGGGCCCCGGAGAGATGGTGACCGAGGTGCGGGTGCCGAAGCTGACCGGCGACCATGTCTGGAGCTATCTGAAGTTCCGCCGGCGGGCGCTCGACTGGGCCACGGTCGGGGTGGCGGCGGTGGCGCGGCGTTCGAACGGCGGGGTGGCCGACCCGGCGATCGCGCTCGTGAACATGGGGGCGACCCCATTGCGGGCAGCCCAGGCGGAGGCGGCGTGGGCCGCGGGCGCCGCCGATCCCGGCGCGAGCGCCGACGAGGGAACGGAGCCGCCGAGCGACACGAACGGGAGCGCCGAGTTCCGGCGCCACCTCGTGCGCGTGCTCGTCGGGCGGGCCGTGGAGGAGGCAAATCGCCGCTAGAATGCGGGTACGACATACGGGGGCGACCTGGTTTCGACGTGGTCGATACATCCGGATGAGCTGCAAGCCGAGGTCGCCGGTAGGCCTCGTTAATCCACCGGCACAAACCAAATGCGAATCAGTCTGATCTCGCACTCGCTGCCTAACTCGACCAAGAGCTAGTCCAGCGACGCCCCTCCGGATGGGCCTGTGATCCGGGGCGGCGCTAACCAACAGGCTCGGCACCAAGGGAACGCCAATCGCCCGAGGTGCGACGTTGCAGGATGGCTAGTCCGGCGGTAGGGCGGTCGCACTCCGACCGACGGACGACGCGAAAAGTGCGACCTATGCTTGTAGACGCTCAGCCGGTGCGGCTGCGGACGCGGGTTCGATTCCCGCCGCCTCCATCATCATCTTCCCTGCATCTTCTTGATGTGAACGATTCACTGAATCGCTCCGAGGGCCTACCGCCTGGCGCAGCGTGCGATCATGCCCCAGCGACCGTCAGGCGAGCGAGTCGACGCCGATCGTCGCAGCCAGCTCGCGGGCGATCGCATGCTCTCCCGTGCCGGTTCGCACGCTGACGGGCCCGCCGAACGGAGCAATCGCAGTCAGCTCGACCGGTTCACCCGGTACAAGGGTGAGCTCGCCCAGGTAGCGGAGGAGATCGGCGTCATTGTCGGGCACCCGGCTCACCGTCGAGCGGTCACCGGGCGAGAGGTCGAGCAGGGCGCGCGCCTCGGAGCTGATGATCTTGAGTTCCCGGTCCGGGATCGGGTCGCCGTGCGGGTCGTGGGTGGGAAATCCGAGCGCCTCGTCGATGCGGGCTTCGAGTTCCTCGGATAGGGCGTGCTCGAGTCGGTCCGCCTCCGCGTGCACCTTGTCCAGGGGCAAGCCGAGCGTGTCGACGAGGTAGCGCTCGAGCAGACGATGATGACGGAGCACCTCGAGCGCGCCACGGCGACCGGCCTCGGTCAAGACGACACCGCGGTACGGCGCGCGCTCGGCGAGCCCGAGTTCGGCCAGGCGTTTCATCATTGCCGTTGCTGAGGGCGCGCTGACGGCCATGCGGTCGGCAAGCGCTGAGGTCGTCACGCGGACGCCCGCAGCGTCCAGCGCATAGATCGCCTTCAGGTAGTCCTGAACGGCCCGTGAGAGCTCATCCGTCCGCATTCTGCTTTTAAGGTTACACTGCGAGCAGAACTTAGTTATGGCTAACTCCAGGATCACACGCCGGCGCCTGCTGGCTGCCGCTGCGCCGCTCGCGGCGGTGCCTGTGCTCGCCAGATACGGCTTCGACAGCACCGCCGAGGCAGCGGGCCACGACCACGGAAGCCACCGGATGCCGTCTTCCCATGAGGGGACGGGCACGATGGCGATGGGTCATGCGGCGATGATCGGTGAGGGGGCGCCGGCGGTCGGCGGCCCGCACGACCTGGACTCCCTTCTCTATCCGCCGCCGGCGTTGCCGTACAAGCCGGGCCGCGTCCGTGAGTACGAGCTGACCGCGATCGACCGGGAGATCGAGGTCGCGCCCGGCGTCTTCTTTCCGGCCTGGACGTACAACGGCACCGTCCCCGGGCCCGTGCTTCGCGCTACCGAAGGCGACATCCTGCGCGTGAAGTTCGTGAACGGCGGCTCGCATCCGCACACGATTCATTTCCACGGCATCCACCCGCCGAAGATGGACGGCGTCTTCGAGGTCGTGCCCTCCGGTGGCGAGTTCACATACGAGTTCGAGGCGCGTCCGGCGGCACTGCAGATCTACCACTGCCATTCGACTCCGCTCAAGAAGCACATCCACAAGGGGCTCTACGGCGCCTTGATCATCGACCCCAAGGAGCTGCGGCCGCCCGCCCAGGAACTCGTGATGGTGATGAACGGCTACGACACCGACGGTGACGGCGGCAACAACTTCTACACCGTCAACGGCCGAACGTTCTACTACGCGCGCTACCCGATCACGGTCAAGCGATCGCGACTCGTCCGCGTCTACCTCGCCAACCTGACCGAGTTCGACCTGATCAACTCGCTGCACCTGCACGCCGACTTCTTCCGCTACTACCCCACCGGCTCGAGCGATCAGTTCGAGTACACCGACACGGTCATGCAGTGCCAGGGGCAGCGGGGGATCATCGAGATCGAGTTCTCGAATACGGGCACCTTCATGTTCCACGCCCACCAGTCCGAGTTCACCGAGCTCGGCTGGATGGGCTTCTTCAACGTCATCGACTAGCTGGTGGAAGCGCGCACCGGAAACCGACCCGAGGGCAACGCATGGCGGCTCTGGGCGCTAGGGCCGATCCTGCTGCTCGCGGTCGTCGTCGGTGTGTTCGTGACGGCCGGCTCCTCGCTCGTCGAGCTGATCGGTCGCAACCCGCCGCCAGTCGACGTTTTCGACGTCCGCCGCGTCGAGTTCAGACCCGGCGAGATCAAGATCCGCGTCACGAACCCCCAAGCAGACGCGATCACGATTGCCTCCGTCACCGTCGATGATGCGATCGTCCCGTTCACGATCGCCGGACCACGAGACGTGAAGCGGCTCCGTTCGAGCACTATCGTCGTCCCCTACGACTGGGTCACCGACGAGCCGCTCAGCGTCGGGGTCACGAGCTCTACCGGGATTGAGACGACGAAGGAGATCGCCGCCGCTGTCGAGACACCGTCCGCAACCGCGACGGGCTTTCTCGGCTACGGAATCATCGGCTTCCTCGTCGGGGTCGTTCCGGTCGCGCTCGGCCTTCTCTGGCTCCCGTCGCTCCGACGCGCCAGGCCCGAGTGGCTCGCGGGGTTCATGGCGCTGACCGCCGGGCTCCTCTCGTTCCTTGGTGTGGAGGCACTCTTCGAGTCGTTCGACCGGCAGGCGCTACTCCCCAGTGGGCTCGGAGGCGCCGGCCTCGTCCTGCTCGGCGTCGCGCTCAGCTACCTCGGCATGACCTTTCTCTCGGCCCGCCTGCGGTCCGGCGGGCGGGAGGCCGGCGGCATGGTGCTCGCGCTCCTGGTTGCGATCGGCATCGGCGTACACAATCTCGGCGAAGGGCTTGCGATTGGAAGCTCATTTGCCTTCGGCGAACTGCAACTTGGCACGTTCCTGATCGTCGGCTTCATGATCCACAACGTCACGGAAGGGCTCGGCATCGCAGTCCCCGTCGCCGAAGGAAACACCCGACCGACTCTCGCTCGCCTCACCCTCCTCGCGCTCGTCGCAGGAGCACCCGCAATTCTCGGCGCCTGGTTCGGCGGCTATACAACGAGCGACGTGCTCGGCGTCCTCTTCTTCGCACTCGCCGCAGGCGCCGCTCTCCAAGTGGTCATGGAGGTCGGCCGCTTCATCGCGCGGCGCGCTCCGGGAGGACTCACCTCCGGCCACGCCGTCGGCGGATACCTCGCAGGGATCGCCGTGATGTACGCCACGGGACTTCTCGCCGGCTGACTGAATCAGGACGCGCTGCATCCGACGGACAGGTCTCGGGGTCTGACCCCGGAACTGCGCTGAACTGCGACGTTCAGTCCTGCGGTGGGAAGCCTCGCCGGCGCGATGGGGTTGACATCGTCCGCAATTTAGTCGATTGTCTTAGTCGGATGACTGGAGCGCTGGACAGCGGCAGGTCTGCTTCGACGGTCGATGCGCCGGATCGTCGCAGCGCGGCGGAGGCGGCGTTGCTCGACGCGGCGGAGCGGTTGCTGCTCGATGTCGGGGGCGCTGGGGTTACGACGAGGCGTGTTGCCGAGGAAGCGGGGGTCAACCACGGGCTCGTCCACTACTACTTCGGTTCGGTCGAGAACCTGCTCGCGCGAGTTCTGGAGCGGTTCACGGACGCGGTGATCGCGCGTCAGCGGGAGCTGTACGCGGCTGACATGCCTTTCATCGAGAAGTGGCGTGCGGCGATGCGCTACCTCGAGCAGGATAGGCCGTACCAGAAGGTGTGGTTTGAGCTGCAGGCGCTCGCGTGGAACCGACCGGCGCTGCGGGCACGGATCGTCAGCGTCAACGACGCCTGGCGCGCGGTGCTGGCGGAGGCGTTCGCGCCCGTTCGGGAGGAGTTGCGGATCGAGATGCCGCTGGAAGCCCTCGTGTCGCTCGTGATCACGTTCAACGAGGGGATCATGCTCGAGCGGCTCTCGGGGATCGAGGCGGGGCAGCGCGAGCTGCTCGCCTGGATCGAGGAATGGGTCGCTGATGGCCGTAGCTGAGCAGGCGCGCGTGCGCGAGCAGACGCGCGCGCGGTACCCGGACGAGTCGGGCTTCGTCGAGCGCAACGGCGTCAGCCTCTCGTACGAGGTCTACGGCTCGGATGGCCCGACGGTCTTGCTGCTACCGACCTGGTCGATCGTTCATTCGCGGCAGTGGAAGATGCAGATCCCGTACCTCGCGCGTTACTGCCGCGTCCTCACCTTCGACGGACGCGGGAACGGCCGCTCCGACCGCCCCGGCGAATCGGATGCGTACGCGGAGCCGGAGTACGCTGCGGACGCGCTTGCGGTGATGGACGCGACGGACGCCCACAGCGCGGTGGTCGTGTCGCTCTCGCTCGGCGCGCAGTGGGCGCTCCTGCTCGCGGCCGAGCATCCGGAGCGCGTCGACGGCGCCGTCTTCATCTGCCCCTCCGTACCGCTGGGACAGCCGCTGCCGGGACGGACGACCTCGTTCGAGGAGGAGCTCGACAGCAAGGAGGGGTGGGCGAAGTACAACCGCCATTACTGGCTACGCGACTTCCGAGGCTTCCTCGAGTTCTTCTTCTCGCGGATGTTCACCGAGCCGCACTCGACCAAGCCGATCGAGGACTGCGTCGGCTGGGGCCTCGAAACCTCGGCTGAGACACTCGTGGCCACCGCGCTCGCGACCGGGCTCTCGGAGGAGCAGACACGGGAGCTGTGTCGGCGCGTTCGCTGCCCGGTGCTCGTAATCCAGGGCGGCGCAGACGCGATCACAGGGCCCGACCGCGGCATCGCGCTCGCCGAGGCGCTCGGCGGCGAGCTCGTCCTGCTGGAGGGGTCGAGTCACGGGCCGCACGTTCGCGACCCGGTCAAGGTCAACCTCCTGCTGCGCGACTTCGTCGTGCCGCCGTCTTCTCCGCGCGGGTGGGTGCGGGGCAGGGCACGCCGCAAGCGAGCGCTGTATGTGTCGTCGCCGATCGGGCTCGGACACGCGCGGCGCGACGTCGCGATCGCCGACGAGCTGCGGAAGCTGCACCCCGATCTCGAGATCGACTGGCTCGCGCAGCACCCGGTGACGGCGGCGCTCGAGGCGCGCGGCGAACGCATCCACCCGGCGAGCGCGCTGCTCGCAAACGAGTCGGGGCACATCGAGAGCGAGAGCGCCGAGCACGACCTGCACTGCTTCCAGGCGATCCGCAGGATGGACGAGATTCTGCTTTCGAACTTCATGGTCTTCCACGATGTCGTCCGCGACGACCAGTACGACCTCTGGATCGGCGACGAGGCATGGGAGCTCGACTACTACCTGCATGAGAACCCCGAGCTGAAGCGTGCCGCCTACGTCTGGTTGACCGATTTCGTCGGGTGGTTGCCGATGCCCGACGGCGGCGAGCGCGAGACGTTCGTCACTGCCGACTACAACGCCGAGATGATCGATCAGATCGCGCGCTTCCCGCGCGTCCGCGACCGCGCGATCTACGTCGGCAACGACGACGACATCGTCCCGGATGCGTTCGGGCCCGGGCTGCCGCTGATCCGCGACTGGATGCGCGACCACTACGACTTCACCGGCTACATCACGGGCTTCGACCCCGTGGATCTCGCCGACCGCGACGCGCTGCGCGCCGAGCTCGGGTACAAGCACGACGACCAGGTCTGCATCGTCACCGTCGGCGGCTCCGGCGTCGGTGCCGGCCTGCTCCGGCGAGTGGTCGCGGCGTTTCCGGAGGCCAAGGAGCGTGTGCCTGCGCTGCGGATGATCGTGGTCGCGGGACCTCGGATCGACCCGGCGGCGCTGCCCACGGCCGACGGTCTCGATGTGCGCGCGTACGTGCCCGACCTCTTCCGGCACCTCGGCGCCTGCGACCTCGCGATCGTCCAGGGAGGGCTGACAACGACGATGGAGCTGACAGCCAGCCGACGCCCGTTCCTCTATTTCCCACTCCGCCACCATTTCGAGCAGAACTTTCACGTGCGTCACCGCCTCGCCCGCCACGGCGCGGGCCGCTGCATGGATTTCGACCAAGCGACAACGGATGCGCTCGCCGCGGCGATCGCATCCGAGATCGGCCGCGAAGTCGACTACAGGCCAGTCGAGACCGACGGCGCCGCGCGCGCGGCCGCACGGATCGCGGAACTGCTCTAGGAGAACGCCACATCACTTCGTACTGTTGGCAGCGACGAAAGGGGAATTGATGGCTTCGGGTGTTGGGATCGACGTCGACCTTCTGAAGAGCGAGATCAAGAAGACCTATGCGTCGGTCTCGCGCGAGCCGGAGGTGGAGTTCATCTTCCCGACCGGCCGCGCGTGGGCCGAAGACCTCGACTACCCGCCGGAGCTCGCGGGCGTCCCGGAGAGCGCGGCCGAGTCGTTCGCCGGGGTCGCCAATCCGTTCTCACTCGGACGGCTCGCGCCCGGCGAGCAGGTGCTCGATCTCGGCTCCGGGGCGGGTACCGACTCGCTGGTCGCTGCGCAGATGGTCGGCCCCCAGGGCGCCGTCACCGGAATCGACATGACTCCGCAGATGCTCGAGAAAGCTCGCGCCTCCGCAGCCACCATGGGTGCGGACAATGTCCGCTTCGTCGAGGGCGAGGTCGAGAAGCTGCCGTTCGCCGATGGGAGCTTCGACGTCGTGATCTCGAACGGCGTGATCGACCTCGTTCCCGACAAGGACGCCGTCTTCGGCGAGCTCTTTCGCGTGCTCGCACCCGGCGGCCGGCTCCAGATCGCAGACGTGACGATTCAGCAGCCGGTGAGCGAGGAGGGGCGCAGGAACATCGACCTCTGGACCGGCTGAATCGCCGGAGCTCTGCTGGAAGCAGAGTACGCACAGCTCCTGGAGCGGCACGGATTCGAGCGGATCGAGAGCGGCAACCTTGTCGAGACCTACGCCCGCTCGACGTTCGAGGACACACGCCGGAAGGCAAAGAAATTCGGCGCCCACGGAACGACAGTCAAGGCGTTCAGGCCACTCGCCTGACACGACCGGGAAAGGAGTACACGATGGCCGACAAAGCCGTGATCAATCTGTCGACCGGCCTGGAGGACGCCGAGCGCGTCACCGTCGCGTTCCTCGTCGCCGGCGGCGCTCTCGAGCAGGGCCGGCAGGTGGCGATGTTCCTGACGAAAGAAGCTGTCCGGCTCGCGCTGCCCGGCGTCGCAGACGCGGTCGCCTGCGACGGCTGCCCGCCGCTCTCACGGCTCTTTCAGCAGTTCGCGGAGGGTGGCGGCGAACTGCTCGTATGCCCGATCTGCTTCAACTCGAAGAAGCTTGACGAAGCGCAACTCATCGACAACGCCCGGCTGGCCGGTGCGACTCCCTTATGGCAGTGGATCGGCGAAGACTCCGCGACTGTCTTCAGCTACTGACGATCTGCGACGGCGTCTCTATGGTCCCGGGGGTCAGACCCTAGGACATCGAGACGGTCACAACCGACCTCGTGCCCACGCACAAGTAACCGATGCGTACCGCCCGATGGCTGTGAACGCCGCCCATGCGCCTGGTTCGCGCAAACTCCAAACGAGCCAGACCGGAGCTCGTCTACGGCGTTCGGAATCGTGCGCGGGTTCGATTCCCGCCGCCTCCACCATAGTTGCGTATTTCGAACCGCCGCCTGAAAGGGCGGCGGTTCGCGTAAGCGGCTCGCCCGCTTGCCGCCACTCGCCGACGGCGGGGCTGGCGTCGCCGACGAGGTTTTCGACGCTCGCGATGAGCGGCTCGATAGCGTCGCTCCACTCGAAGCGGTCGAGCCGCTTGTCACTGAGGTAGATCGCCTTGAAGAGCGCGCGGTTGAATTCGCGACGCGTCTTCGGCGAGTAGCGGCGGTAGCGGCGAGCGGCGACGGAGGCAAGGCGGATCGCCTCTTCGAGCTTCGTGCAGGCGCGCTCGAGGTTGCCGCCGAGGCTCTCGAGCCGCTGGCGTGCCGTCACGAGCTCGCTGGCGATGCGTCGCTCTTCCCTGCCGAGGAGGTCGACGTCGATGGCGCCGACGTAGTGCGCCCGCAGGAGCTTCTCCTGTTCGCGCTCGAGTCGCGCGATCCGGCGAGTCAACCGAGCGCGCTCGACTTCGTCGGCTTGGCCGAGTTCGGTGACCGCTCGCTGGACGCCTTCGAGAAGAATGCCGGCGGTTTCGTGAGGGAGCGCGATCTCGTCATAGAGCGACTCGACGACCGCCTCGTGCGATCTCAGTACGGATGTACGGCTGCGGACAGCCGGTCCGGCTCAGGCAGTAGAAGTAGTCGCACCGACCGCTGTTGCCCTTGCTGCGGGAGAAGGACAGGAGGTTGCCGCACTCGCCGCAGCGCAGCGTCCCTTTGAGATAGTGGACGTGGCGGTGCTCGCGCGGGCCAGCGACGTCGCGCACCTCGAAGACGCTCTGCACCTTCTCGGACAGCTCCAAGCTCACGAGCGGTTCGTGTTGGCCGACGAACTCCTGGTCGGCCCAGCGGACGCGGCCGGCGTAGAAGGGATTGCGGAGGATGACCGCCCAGCGCGAGACGGCGACCGACTTGCCCGCCTTCGTGCGCAGCCCCTTCTCAGTCATGAGCTCGCGTAGCGAGCGCAGTCCGATGTCGCCGGTGGCGTAGAGCTCGAATGCCTCTTTAATGAGCGGTGCGCGGTCGGGGTCGGGGATGACGCTTGCGATGGAGCGGCCGTCGATCGACTCGCGGAGGTTGAGGTAGCCGATCTGGGTGCCGTGCGGCCAGCCGCCCATCTTGATCTTCTGGCGCATGCCCTTCTTGATCTCGCCGCCGAGCCGAGCCGAGTAGAGCTCGGCCATCGCGGCGTGAATGTGCTCCATGAAACGGCCTTCGGCGGTATCTTCGAGCCGCTCCGTCGCCGAGATTGGCCGGGCGCCGGCCTTCTCAAGTAAGAGCCAGGTCGAGAGGTGGTCGGCGAGGTTGCGCGCCCAAGCGGTCGATCTTGTGGACGACGACGACCTCGATGTGCTTCTCGGACACCTCCCGTAGCAGGTCTTGGAATTCGGGGCGGTCCGAGGTGCGGGCCGACTCGCCGGCGTCGATGTACTCGCCGACCTCAAGCCCCTGGTCGACGAGAAAGCGCAGGCAGGCTTCGCGCTGCGCCGGGATCGAGTAGCCCTCCTCGGTACGGTCTTTCTTGACCTGTTGCGCGGAGGAGACGCGCAGGCGCACGGGAATCACTCCTCTCGTGGTTTCGGGTGTGGTCGTGCTCATGGGACGACGACCTTAGCTCCGTTCGGCGCCCGGTCCAAGCCGAGATTCTCGAGCCGAACCCGCATGGCGTCGCGGGAGACGCCGAAGCGCTCGGCGAGCCGGCCGACGTCGTCGGATTCCTTCAGCGCCTCGAGCAGCCACGGCTCGGGGATGAGGACGTGGCTCGCGAAATAGTCGGCGACGAACTCGGCCGCCGGTCGCTTGCCCTCGCGCGTGAAGCGGCCGAGCGCGTCGGTCGTGCGGGCGCCGTCAACGGCGTGCTTGAACTCATGGAAGATCGTGAAGCGCTGGCGCGGGACTGGCTCGCGCTTGTTCACCGCGATGACGTAGCGCCAGCCGACCCAACGGCAGAGGCCGGAGACGCGTCGGAGATCCCCGGTGTAGCGCAGCTCGATCTTCGGGTCGGCCGTGAGGATCACCGGGGCGACCGGCGGCTGGTACGTGTGGGTGAGCAGCAGGAGCTTCTTCGCCTGCTGTCGCGCGATCAGAAACGCATCGCTGAGCGTCCGGGGCGGGTTGTGCCCGATCCAGCGCAGGTCGCGGATGAGGAGCTCAGTCTTCGGCTTGCTCATCGTCTCGCTCCGTTAGAAACCGCGTGAAGTCGTCGATCTCGCGGACGGCCTCCTCCGAGAGCTCGGGGTACTTGCTCCGCAGGTAGGCGCCTAGCTCGGGGAGCTCGCCGGCCGGGGTATAGCCCGCGAGCGCGTCGAGATCCTCGACGAGGACGTCGTAAAGGCGGGCGAGCCGGTTCAGATGGTAAGGGGACGATGAAGAGCATCGTCCAGTCCTCCCAGGGGGAGAGCACGAGTAAGGGGAGTGCGAAGCTTAGGACGCAGCCGATGAAGACGATGAGACGGCGGAACCGCCGCATAGACGCGTGCCGTTAATCGCGTTCATCAAAACACGACTCAGCCTTTGGCGCAACGACGGTTAGGGGAGATACGGCGCCATCGCGGCGAAGAAGCGGCGGGCGATTTGGCGCTGCCCTTCCGCGTTCGGGTGGAGGCACATATCCCATCCGAGCAACCAGCTTGAGCTTCGTCCGACTCCGCAGTCGTGGTAGCGAAACGGCTCTTGCAACTCGACGACGTGAACGCGCGGCCCGGCTTGCCGAGCAGCGTCACGGATGATCGCGTTCAAGTGATTCGTCACGGCCTCCTCCGCCGGAGTCCCGGTCGCGTTGTAGTACGTGCCGATGAATATTTCGGCTTGCGTCTTGGCGACCAGCCCCCTGAGAAGGTAGGGCAGCTTCCCTTCGGCAACGTGGAGTCCGCGCGCAAGCGTGGCCGGTGCACACATCCCTAGCCACTGACTTCGCAGCGCGCGGTAGGCGTCCCACGGTTGCGCCGCGAGTGTGACGGCTTGGCCGAACAGCCGCTGCGATCCGCATGGCCCGAGCACGTCATTTCCCCCGATGTCTATCGTGATGATGTCGGGACGCTTGCCGATCGCATCAGCGATCCGTGAACGGTCTCGCACCAACAGCTGATCCGTCGTCTCGCCGCTACACGCGCGGTTCGTGAAATCGACTCGCCTGCTGGTAGTCGCCTCGACCATCGTTGCGAGCAGGCTCGGATAAGCGCCTGCGGGTGCGTCCCATCGACTCATGTCGGGGGCGCCCGCGATGGGAAGAATCAAGTTGCCGCACGAGTCGTTCTTCGATTTCGGGATCGCTCCCGCAAGGCCCCAACCTTTAGCGATCGAATCGCCGAGCGCCACATACCTCAGTGGCCGCGCGGGCGATGGTGGTGCAGGCTGTGGCTTCGGCGGTGGACTCGCCTCAGCGCAACGTCCCACCTGACCGCGCGGCCCCGGCTGACCTTCGCCCAAGGTGATCGCCGCGACGAAGCCCGTTGCGCTCGTCCACGTGACCGTCGCGCTGCCGCAGCCGCTCCAGAGATATGCGGCTGGCGAATGCGGTAGCCACTCGTTTCTGACAGACCATTCGACAAGGAACGACGACCCCGAGGAGTAGAACTCACAAAAGGACGCGCTCTCTACATGGAGATAGAGCAGGCTCGCTCCGGGCGCCGTAACTGCGAACTCCGTGTAGAAGGCTTGAACGAGGCCGTCGCGCCTGCGGGCCGACGCGTTCGCCCCGGGATATGGCGTCTCCGGGGCCACCGTCCAGCCGGCGGGGGAGGGGAAGATCGGCGTGGCACTCATCTGCCCGATCCCCGAGCTTCCGCCGACGCTCTCACCGTCGCCGCAAGCCCCGCTGGCTCGACCGACGACTGGCGACGCTACCGAGACCGCAGCTCGGAGGCCATCGAGCGGGGAGGCGCCGAAGGCCGACGGCGCGCCATGAAGTACGACAAGGACCGCGAACGCGAACGCGAGCACGGCGCGCCGGAGCGGCGCTGAGCGACCGGCTCGAGCATCTCGCGGCCGTATGGGCGGCGACGCGGCGTGCGGAGCTCGAACATGACCCTGGACGTTCGTGCCGCTGCGCTCGATGCCGCCCCTCCTCGGTGCCGAAATCGGATGAATGCAGCTTTGACGGCGACGCGCCTGCCGTCAACGGTACGGGCGTACCATCCCGTCAGCTCGGGCGTGCCGCTGGGCCTGGCTTGGCCCCGGCGGCCAGGTCTTCTACGATCGCGCAGTCATGGCTGCTGCGGCACACGGCCCCGCCGTGTTTCTCCACGAGGTCGACGACCACCGCTGGCGGTTCTTCCGCGCCATAGCCGCTGCGCGGCTGGTTGTGGCGCTCAGTCTCGGTCTGCTCTTGCCCGCGCAGCGAAGCCTCCACGGCTCGCTCTTTCCGGCGATCGTCGCGCTGTGGGCCGTGCTTGCCGTGTGGGTGATCGTCACCACCGCCTACCGGCGGCAGCTCTACGGACTGTTGAACCGCGCCCCGGCGTGGCTGTGGGTGGAGGAGGTGATCGTCGTCGTCCTGCTTGTCGTCGGCGGCGGCTTCCGCAACGTCTTCTATTTCTACGGTGCGACGCCGATCGTGCTCGCCTCCGTCTTCGTCGGCGCGCGGATGGCGCTCGCGCTCGCGGCGACGAACAGCGTCTTGCTCGCCCTCGCGTTCGGCGCCGCCCATTTCGTGCAGTTCGACCCGGCGATCGAGAGGGCACGCTTCACCGAGTGGTGGGGGGCGATCGTCGGCTACTTCGTCGTGGGCTTCCTCTTCGCCTATCTGCGTACGCTGTGGGATCGGATCAGGCAAACGGCCACCGCCTACGAAGCGGTGGGCGCACGGCTCGAGACGGCCGAGCGGGAAGCGGCGGCGCTGCGAGCGCGGAGGCGGCAGCTCACCGAGCGCGAGGTGGAGATCCTCGCCCTGCTCGCGGCCGGGATGACCAACCGCGAGATCGCCGACCGAGTCTTTCTCGCCGAGCAGAGCGTGAAGAATCACCTCCGCCGGCTCTTCGCGAAACTCGGCGTATCGAATCGGACCGCCGCCGCCGCGCTCGCTCGCAATGAGCGGCTCGTGTGTCTTCCGCACCCGGACGCTCCCGACCGACCGTCGAGCGACTGAGTACGTTCGTGCCCTAGCCAAGACCGCTCCGCCAGTGGCACGTTGAGGCCTCCCGGCCTTCCCGGTCGGTTGCGGCACCGAGGTGACGGAGGGAGGAGGACTGCGGCGGGTTCCGATCTGTGGAGGTCGTACGAAGGCGAGGCTCGGCTGCGACCGCGGCTGTCGGCTCCGGCTCGCCGTCGAGCGCCACGGCGACGTACTAGCTACGACGTCCGCCCTTGCGGCCTATCTCGCCGTGGAAGGCATCACCGTTCTTGGACAGCCGGCGCAGCTCCTTGAGGAGGCCCATCAGGTGACGCTTCGCGGCGGCCGAGAGCTGCCGGTCCCCACGGATTGCGCCCAGGACGTCAACGGGCACGCGGTCGGCGCCGGTCAACAGCTCGTCGGTCGTCACGCCGAAGGTGGATGCGAGGCGGACGACGAGGTCGATCGAGGGCGAGGCCTGACCGCTTTCGATCCGAGAGATGTGCTGGTGGGTGACGCCGACGGCGTCCGCCAGTTCCTGCTGGGTTTGACCCAACGCTTCCCGCTTCGCTCGCGCCCGGCTTCCAACCACGACGCGCCTCCTTTGAGAAGAGCGTCGCGGTCGCGAGAGATGGTGAGCAATCGAGCAACTGCTAGTCGCAGGACCGCCGCGACCGTGGTTAGCTCGACGACCCGACAGAGGAGGTTCGCCATGCGGCGCGTAGCGCCCGTTCTTGCTGCCGTGATCGTGCTCGCAGTCGCGTCAGCGGCCGTCGCTGGCGGTGGCTCATCCATCGCCGCAGCACCCGAGTTGCCGCTCGGTCAGCAACAGCTCGGCGCTCCGCGCGGCATCGATTATTGGCATGTAACTCTTGGCGGACTCGACCAACTAATCGTCGACTATGGCTACACGGGGTCGAGCGATCAGTACGGCGGGAAGCGCCTCGAGGTGTGCGTCGTCAAGCCGGATGTGACGGACTACACACTCAAGGACGCGCGATGCGCGACGTGGAACGCTCTTGACGGCGGCAAAGCACACACCGAATTCATTGCGCCGATCCCAGGCCGTTGGACAGTGATGGTCGGCAAGGCGTACGACATCGGGTACGGCGGATGCTTTTCGGACGACGAGATCTACCCGACGTGTCAGCACGAAACTGCTTACGAGATCACGGCGTACGTGAAGCACTACACGCAGACGAGTCTCAGCGGCCCAGCTACGGCTCCGACCGGGACCCGTGTCTCGCTCGCAGGCACGGTCCGGGGCGCGGTGGCGGGCGGAGTCGAGCTCCAGTATCGTAGCCGAGGGTGGCACCAGGACGGCGTCGCGAAGTTGCGGCCCGACGGCACGTTCGCTTATCGCACGACGCGTCTTGCCGGGACGCCCGGCGGCACGTTCGTGATGCGCGCCGTCTATCGGGGCGACGCGCAGCATCGATCGAGCGTGAGCAATCTCATCCGCATCCGCGCGAACTGAGGGATTCGATGGCCTTCCTGAACTCGCCTATCGTCCTGTTTCTCGTCGTCTACGCGCTGCTGCTCCGCTTCGCGTTTCGACTCACTTTGAGTGGCATCGGGCTCGCGCTAGGCGGCGTCGCGCTCTCGGCCGTCATCAGCTACGCCTTCTTCTTGAGCGGATTGAGCCATCAGTCACCCGACTCGGAGATCAAGGCTGGCCTCCTCAAGGCCGGCGCCGTCGTACTCGCCGTCGCATGCATCGCGCCCTTCGTCGCCCGGCGGTCTCATACCCGAGCGCGGTCCGAGACCCATGCAGCCGATTCGGCATAGGGCCGCGGGATAGTGTTTGTCATTCGCACCTCATTACGACAGCGATACGCATTCGTGCACCGGGCTCCGTGCACGCACTCGCGGCGGCCGCGTCGTAGCCGTTCGACGTTGTGGACGCCGCCGGGGGTGATTAGTCGGTGTTACCTCGCCGCGCGGCCCTGAAGACGATTCTGGCGGTCATCGTCCTGGCCGCGGCGCAAGCCGGACTGGCCGCGACACAGGCGGAGCCGCCGCTCGTGCGTGTGGTGGTGCCTGGGTCTGTCCAAGAACAGCTTCGAGTCTTTCGCGGTCTGGTGTTGGTGCCGCGGATCGTCCCGCGTGAGTGGCTGAGTTTCCCGCTGCGAGCGAAGGCGACGGCGCGGCGCTACTACGTCGATTGGTCCGTCTATGACCCGCCTCGTTACGGCTACCACCCTGAGGGCGGATCGATCGCTGCAGAAACCGGCGCGAGCCTGCCGACGTGTTACCCGAATGACCTCTCACTTCCAAACGGAGGCTGCGGCATCTTCACGGCTCGCGGTAGACGAGTCGATCTGATCTTGGGCAGTGGCGGTGCGTGGTATCGGTGGCATGAGTGCGGTGTCACATACACGCTCTGGACACGATCATCAGCGACGCAGGAGGACGTGAGGCGAACAATCAGCGCATTGCGCCGCCTACCACGAGGGTCTTGCAGCGGCTAGCCCCTCGTCCTGCGGAACCTACTAGAGGCTTGATGTGAGTTAGCGGCCGTCGTAGGCGGCGAGGGCGCGTGCGGGGCGGCCGGTGAGGGTGTTGAGCAGGATGCCGAGTGTGAGGGCGAGTAGCCGCTGTGCGATCCGTTGAGCGAGTCCGCGCGGTGTC
>ORJL010794634.1_pt1 | contig 25183 bp, 20 predicted proteins | sample 1779941 | NCBI WGS metagenome assembly ORJL01 (sample SAMEA104232317, study PRJEB22302) | groundwater metagenome | biome: forest; feature: aquifer; material: groundwater | place: USA | collected 2011-08-07 | depth 5.8 m
CCGCGGTCCGCCTGCTGCTGGCGATCGTGGTCCTGCTGCCCGCTACCGCCTCCGCAGAAAACTCGCCGCGCATCGGCGCCGACCGGATCATCCTCCATACCGCGGCCGGCGACATCTTACTGGCCCTGTACCCCGAAGTCGCGCCGAAGCACGTCCGGCAGGTCCTCAACCTGGTCCGGCGCGGTGTGTATGACTCCACCCATTTCTTCCGCGTCGTTCCGGGATTCCATATCCAGATCTCCTCCGCCGACGATCGGTGGGTCCCGCTCACCGCGGATCAACGGGCGGCGCTCCGCCCCCTGCGGGCCGAATTCGGCTCCGTTCCGCACCGGCGCGGAACGCTGTCCATGGCTCGCGATCCCAGTCTGCCAGACAGCGCGGTCTCCTCTTTCTCCATTCTGCTCGACGATTGGCCCGACGGCGACGGGCGCTACACCATATTTGGCCATGTGGAGAGCGGAATGGAGGTGATCGATGAATTCCTGCATGTGCCGCGCGACGAGCAGGACCGGCCCGCCCTCCGCTTGGTCGTCACCGCCGAAGTAGTGAACGAGATCAACTTGGCCGCCCGGGTGCTGGCCCCAGCCCGGTCCCTCGAGGTCTCGCCGGACGCGCGTTCGGGGGTCCCGTCTGTCGTGCTCGGCGGCATGGTCCTCATGACTCTGGTCGGCCTGATCTCGTTCGCGCTCACCGGTCGATTCCCGCGGGCCGCCCCCTCCCTCCATCTCCTCAACGTGCTGATCGGCAGCTTCCTGATCCTCGCCTGCCTCGTGCGCGACGCGCGGGCTCATCCCGACCTTGCCGTGATCCTGTTCGTCGGCCTGCTGGCGATGTTCCGCCTCCTGAGCGGATTCGAGAAGGCCGAACCCAAGGCCTAGCCCGGATGATTCACGAACGGCTGCGCCGTTCGTGAATGACCCGGCTGCAACCGCCCTTGCAGGCCAGTTGCAGCTGGATACGCCCCGCCCAGCGCGCGACACAGGCTTGCCTGGCGTCCCGTCCCCGAAGACCTCCCGACGCGGGAGCGCCGGCCCCGGCCTCATCCGCCTCGTTGCGGCCCGCGGCCTCGGCCGCGGAGCGGCCCCGTCGGCCCCGTCCGAGCCTTGACAAGACGCGCGTCGCTGCTAAGATGCGCGGGTTCACCGGGACCCATGGAACCCGGTTCACGCTCGCGGGACGATGCCGGACGAAGTCCCGATCCGACGGAGTCTTGATTCATGGTTCGGTCCAGGACGGGAGGGAACAAGGTGGCGCAGAACGCGGAAGCCGGCCAGACCGTTGCGGCAGAGCCGAAGAGCGGAACGCAAGCCGCGCCGGTGGCCTCCGCCCAGGGTATCGTCCCGGGCAGGACTGGGGCGGCGCCCCAGGGAGGAGCACAGGCGGCGCCGCGGGCGACCAAACCGGTGGTGCGCGTCACGGCGGAAGAGCTGGCGAAGAAGCAGCGGGAGATCTCCGTCAGTGAGTTCTTTGCGAAAAACCGGCATCTCCTGGGTTTCGACAGCCCCCGGAAGGCGTTGCTGACGGCGGTCAAGGAGGCAGTCGACAACTCGCTCGACGCCTCCGAAGAGGCCAAGATCCTCCCCGACATCGAGGTCAGGATCGAGGTCGCCGCGAACAGTTCGGCCTCCACCGTCGCAACCAGTGCGCAGGGGGTGGGAAAGCCTGCAACCGGAAAGCTCCCGCCGCCGTCGCAGGCCGATCGATTCGTCGTCACCGTCACGGACTCGGGCCCCGGCATCGTGCCGGATCAGATCGCCCGCATCTTCGCGAAGCTCCTCTACGGCTCGAAATTCCATCGCCTGCGCATGAGTCGGGGACAGCAGGGCATCGGCATCTCGGCCGCGGGGCTCTACGGGCAGCTGACCACCGGCAAGCCGGTCAAGGTGATCTCGCGCACGGGGGAAAAGAAACCTGCTTGGTACGTCGAGATCCAGATCGACACGGCGCGCAACGAGCCGCGCATCCTGGCCAAGCGGGAGGTCCCGTGGGATCGCCCACATGGCACGCAGGTCTCGATCGAACTCGAGGGGCGCTACGCCAAGGGCCGGACTTCGGTCGACGAGTACCTGGAGCAGACGTCGATCGCCAATCCGCACGCGCGCTTCGCCTACGTCAACCCCGATGGCCAGCGCGTCGAGTATCCGCGTACGGTGCACGAACTGCCCCACTCGCCCCGCGAGATCAAGCCGCATCCATACGGCATCGAGCTGGGCGTGCTGTTGAAGATGATGCACGACACGAAGAGCCACTGGCTCTGCGGGTTTCTCGCGAGCGACTTTTCGCGCGTGTCGCCGAAGGTGGCTCAGGAGATCTGCGAGAAGGCCGACCTCCCGCCGAAGGGGAATCCGCGGAAGATCGTGGGGGACGCGGCGGAGAAGCTCTTTCGCGCGATCCAGCAGACGAAGATCATGAATCCGCCGACCGACTGCCTATCGCCGATCGGCGAGCCGGCGATCCTGGCGGGACTGTACAAGCAGATCCGGGGCGACTTCTACACGGCGGTCACGCGCTCGCCTGCGGTGTACCGCGGCAACCCGTTCGTGATCGAGGTCGGACTCGCCTACGGCACGGGCCAGGCGGCGCTGGCGCAAAGCGCCGTCGAGAACGAGCTCGCGCTGCCGGTGGCGGAGGGCGAAGACAGGGATCCTCAGGTGCAGCTTGGCCGGCTGATGCGGTTTGCCAACCGCGTGCCGCTGCTCTACCAGCCCGGCGCGTGTGCGATCACGAAGGCGGTCGTCGAAACCTGTTGGCGGAATTACGGCGTGTCGCAGTCGCGGGGCGCGTTGCCGCAAGGACCCCTCGTCATCTTCGTCCACATGGCCAGTGTCTGGGTGCCGTTCACCAGCGAGTCGAAGGAAGCGATCGCCGACTACGACGAGATTCGCAAGGAGATCCGGCTGGCGCTCAACGAGGCGGGCCGCCGACTGAGTTCCTTCGTCCGCCGTCGGGAACGCGCCAACCTGGAGTTCAAGCGCCGGAACGTCTTCGAGGCATATATCGAGGAGGTCGCCGCTGCGTGCAAGCGCCTGAAGAAAGGCAAGCTCGACGAGGAGCGGCTGAAACAGCAGCTCTCCGCGATCGCGCACGTGAAGACCGGCGGCGAGAAGACCGACGAGCTGGTGAGCCGGCGGAAGAAGGAGCCCGAGCCGCTGGGGGAAAGCACGATCATCGTGACGCCCGAGGGCCCGACGGGAGCCGTACCCGCGCCTGAGGCGGGCCCGATGGAAGCCGTTCCTGCGCCGGCGGCGCCGGAACCCGAGCACCCCGGATCTGGAACCCTGAATGCCGAGGAGCAGCATGGACCGCAAGCCGAGCGTCGAAAGCAAACTGGTCGGGCTGGCCGATCTCGTCGTTGAGGCGGCGAGGAAGAACCGCGATCCGGAGATCGAGATCCCGGTCCGCTCGCTCTCGAACGTCAGGTTCAACGAGAAACGCCGCATCATCGAAATGAAGGACGCGACCCAGGCGCGGACCTTCTTCAACCTCGGCATGGCCCGGAAATTCATGCAGACGATGCTCGTCGCGGACGCTCTCGCCGTCCTGCAACGGGAGGATATCTCGACCTCCCTGCGTGAGATCTACTATCGCACCAAGCACACTCTCCAGGATTCCAGCGAGAACACGTTCGACGACCAGGCCGAGAGCGACCCGATCATCGAAGACCTCGAGGTCACGCTCGAGGCCCTCCGCGAGGAACTGCACGTTCGGGCGAAGTCCTGGGGCACCGTGATCGGCCCCCTCACCGTCGTAGACGCCGGCGACACGGTGGATTGCTCCCGGCAGGGCATCGGCGGCAAGGCGGTTCCTTCGATCGTCGAACCGGGTTACGTGGACATCAAGAAGTGCACGGCGGATTTCGTGCTCCTGGTCGAGAAGGACACCCAGTTCAGCCGCCTGTCCGAGGACAAATTCTGGAAGAAGCACAACTGCATCCTGCTCACGGGAAACGGCCAGACGCCGCGCGGCGTGCGACGCCTCGCGAGACGGCTCCACGACGAGTGCAAGCTTCCCATTTACGTGCTCATGGATAACGACCCGTGGGGCTACTACATCTACTCCGTCATCAAGCAGGGTTCCATCAACCTCGCGTTCGAGAGCCAGCGGATGGCGATTCCGGACGCCCGCTTCATCGGCCTGTCGAGCCTGGACCCGGAAAAGCACAACCTGCCGCGCAACGTCGGAATCAAGCTCAACGACAAGGACATCGCGCGCGCGAAGGAAATCGCCGCCTATCCGTGGTTCCAAAAGAAGGAGTGGCAGCGCGAGATCAAGCACATGCTGGCGAGCGGGCTCAAGTACGAGCTCGACTCGCTCGCGAACAAGGACTTCCGCTACCTGACGACGGACTATCTGCCGCAGAAGCTCAAGGAGAAGGACTGGCTGGATTGAGCCCGCGAGCCGCCGGTCATCACGTCAGCTCAATCCTTCAGCGCCCGCTCCAGGTTTCGTGCGGTCTCCGGGTAGGACTCACGACACCGCCGGATCGCGTCCTCGGGAACCGGGCGGGGCGGTCTCCGGAACACCCTCAGGATCAGGTCCACCGCACGGTCCGAATGGCCCGCCATCATCCGCGCCACCCGATCGCGGTTCTCCCTCTGGACGCTCACGATCGCCCGGCGGATCAGTTCATCCTTCCGGCGCAAACGCGCCTCGCAGGTCCGCACGCGGAGGACCTGCTCCCGCCCTGCGCGCTTGAGCTCGCGCTCCCGCGGAGACGACAGGAAGCTGAACAGCTTTCCGATCGTCCGCTGGAGGAACGAGGAGACTCCGATTCCCAGGATCGCGCCTACCGCGATCCCCGCCAGGAAGAACAAAACGGTGTCGCCCACGTCGCAGCTCCCTCCTCGCCCCTTCCCGGCCACCCTGCCCGCTCCGGTTCGCCCCGCCACCCGTGCGTGCGGACCGGGCCGATTCCCGATCTTCCTGGGTGCGGCGCCGGCCTCTCATTTCCCCCCGGAGTCAGGACCCTCCTTGCGGAAGAGAAGCCCCCTATTCTATTATCTGCTCGAGAACGCCGAATCTTGAGGATCGCCCGTGGAACCGACAGATACCGAGTTCATGTCGCGCGCACTCGAGCTTGCCCGCCGCGCCGACGCGCGCGTCGAGCCCAATCCGAGGGTCGGCGCCGTCGTGGTCCGCGACGGCCGGATCGTCGGCGAAGGCTTCCACGCGGAGGCGGGCCGGCCCCACGCCGAAGTCTTGGCCATCGAAGCCGCGGGCGACGCCGCCAAAGGCGCCACCCTCTACGTCACGCTCGAGCCCTGCCGCCACATCGGAAAGACCCCGCCCTGCTCCGAAGCGGTGCTGCGGGCCGGTATCGTGCGGGTCGTCGCGGCCCGCCCGGACCCCAACCCCGCCGCCGAGGGAGGCGCAGCCGTACTCCGCGCGCGCGGAGTCCAGGTCGACTTCGGCGTGCTCGAAGCGGAGGCCGACGCGCTCGTCGCCCCGTTCCTCAAGGCACACCGCACCGGCCTCCCCCACGTCACTCTGAAGTGGGCGATGTCGCTCGACGGCCGGATCGCGACCCGCACGCGCGACTCGCGCTGGCTCACCGGCGAGGGCACGCGCGAACGCGCCCGGCGGCAGCGGGCCCAGTTCGGAGCCATTCTCGTCGGCGTAGGCACCGCGCTTGCGGATGACCCCCTCCTCACGGCCGCCGAGCCGACGGACTTCACTCCCCTTCGCGTGGTGCTGGATTCCACCGCGCGCATCCCCCTCGGAAGCCGCCTGGTCCTGACCGCGCGGGAGTTCCCGCTCCTGGTCGCGGTCGCTGCTTCGGCGCCCGCCGACCGCCAACATGCCCTGGAGGAGGCGGGCGCGACGGTGTGGGCGGCGCCTGCCGGTCCCGACGGCCGGCCGGAGCCCACTTCCGTGCTGCGGCACCTCGTGGGTCGCGGCGTCCACTCGATCCTGGTGGAAGGCGGAGCCAGCGTCTCCGGCGCCTTTCTCGATTCGCGCCTGGTCGACGAGGCCCACGTCTACCTGGCCCCCGTGATTCTCGGCGGCCGTGAAGCCCTCTCCGCGATCGACGGCGCAGGGGCCGCCACGGTCGCAGACGCGCTCCGGGCGCGGATCGTCAGCGTCGAGCGGAACGACGAGGACGTGTTCCTGCGTGCGATCCTCTGATCTCTGAGCTTTCGCCCGGACGACGCCGCAGCGAACGGCGGAATCCTCCCCGCTCGCGTCGCGGTCGTTCCGCTCCTCGCATCGCCGGGAAACCCTGTCCGGTCCTGCGAACCCCAGCGCCGGGGCCGCCCGCCCAACTTGGCTCAGTCCCCCCGCACCTCGCGCCACCACTCCCGCCAGGCGCGCGAGTCGGCGGGCATTTCCAGTCCGGTCAGCCCGACCAATGCAGCGTGAGCTTCGGTCACGACCTTCGGCTCCGCGTCCCCGAGGAGATCCACGAGTTTCCCGATCTCCCCGTCAGCTTCCAGATCGAGACAGGCGCGCGCAGCCTCGAGACGAACCCGCCATTCCACGTCTCCGAGCCCGTCCGCGAGGTGGCGGCCGAGGTCCGGGTCGCGGCCGGCCCGCAGCGCGCTCCACGCGACGGTTCGGACCTCCGCCCGCCCCCATTCCATCCCGTAGTAGAGCACCGGCCGCGCCCAGTCGAGATCGAACGCTGCCGCCGTCTCCAGCAGGGAAGCCACATTCACGGCGTCGAGCTGCTGATAGGAGTACTCGAGGAACGGGCTCCCCTGGCGCCGGTTGCGCGCGCACCATCGCAGCAGCCCGTCCCGCGCGGCCTCGCTGCGGGAGAGTTCCTTGCCGCGACGCTCCCGGATCAGCGGACCCAGCGCTTCCTTTCCGTCGAACGACCCCAGCGTCCGCAGCGCCGGCCGGTGCAGCGCGGGGTCGCGTTCGGCGGCGATGCGCACCAAGTCGTCGATCAGGCGGGGATCGGGGTCGTCGAGAATCCGCAACATCCTGCGGTACCGGTCGTCTCCGGTCTCGGCGATGAGGCGTTCCAGCTCGCACGTATCCTCGACGATCCACTGGTCCCCGAATTCCGGCCAGGCGGGCGGCGCGCAGCGCCGCTTCGCGGCCGCCGCGGGCTCCGCGGGCTTTCCCGGCCCCCGCCGGGGCGCGGCGGGCTCCGCCTCCGGCCGCGGCCTGCGGATGATCCGCTCCACGTCCGCGCGCGCGACCTCGATCGTCATGAACTCGGTGACCAATTTCAATCGGTCCCCCTGCTCCTCGATCGCCTCCGCTTCGAGCACTTTCCCGTTCTTCAGCACCACCTCGTCGGCGCCGACGGCGCAGGCCGGACCGAGGAGCAGCGCGATCCAGCCGATCCGGCGACAGGTCGACACGATCGACATGGCCTCGCCTTCGAATCCCGACTCAGGACGTGGATCGATCGCGTTGCCCAACGCGCCGCGCGGCGACCCGTGGATACGAAGAAGGGTCGTCCAGGAGCCCCGACGAAGCGAATGGTCATACATCGACGCCCAACGACCGGAGCCCGATCGAATCCGGCTCCGGGTGGGCCTTCAAGCTCAAGCTTGATCTCACGGGTTGGTCCGGCCGCCATTCGCGCCGGGCTTTGCTTCTCGTCGTCGGCGATTCGCCCGGACATCGCTTCCTCTCGTGCTTCCCCGGGCGCAAGATCGCCTGGGCGAACCCACGATTTCAAGCGTGAAGACCCACTAGTCCCTGCGATTGACCCGCCGCACGGTGTCCTCGATGGACGCACGCCAGGCTTCCAGGTCGTCCGCGTGATCGACGCCGAGCTGGACCTTGAGCGTCTCCCGGGCAACCGTGCGCACCGCGGTCGCGGGATTCTGCATCAGCTCCAACAGCGCAGCCAGCGCGTCGAGCGACTGCCGGGCCCCAAGGGCGCGGGCGTACTCCACCTGCACCTCCTGGGAGGTCTCCTGAGCGTAGCGCGACAGGAGCGCCCCGGTGGCATCGAACTCCGGGGACAGGCCGATCCCGCGCACCGCCAGCACGCGGCACTTCACGTCAGTCGACTCCGCCCATTGCCCGAAGACGGGGAGCAACCCGGGTCGGCGCAGACGGATCAGGAAGTCGAGCATCGCTGCCGCCGGCCGGGGATCCGGCGCCGCGGCAAGGGCCTCGACCAGCATCGGGACGGGATCGTTCGGTCCATTCATAGAGGTGGAGCCGTCGAGCCGATACCAGATTGCGCGCAGCACGTGCGCCGCGTCAGCCCAGGCCGCCGGATCCAGCTTCCCCGCGGCCCCGAGGATCTGTCGCGATACCTCGCGGTCCGCCGACCGACGCAGTCGGCGGAGATAGACCTGCTGGAGCTCGCCCGGAGCGGCCGGAAGCTGTTGGAGGAAGACCGGCAGGACGACCTCGTCCTTGTCGCCCGCCAGGACCTTCACGCAGGCGAGGCCGACTTTGACGTCGGGGTGCTGCAGCAGCAGCAGCAGCCCGCGCATCCGTCCGTTCCCGATCATGCGGGCGACATCCGCCACGGCCCGCAACCCGAGCGCCGGGTCTTCTCCCAGGACCGCCTGGGCGAACGACACGGGGTCGTTGCCGAATTTCTCCTCGAGATAGTCATACCGTTCGTCCAGCGCGTTCATGGGGGCTTCCTGGTCCGCCTGCTGCGCGCCCGCCTTTGGTTGCTCGGGGGTCGGCTGCACCGGGACTCCCCCGGTCGGAGGGAGGATTTCCGCGGCCGGAGATACATTCCCGATCGCGGCGGGCCTGGAGGGGTCTGAGTTGGCCGTTCCCGCTTCGCCGGAGGATCGCTCGGTGGGGAATCCGGGGTTCTGCCCTTCGGTGGGCGTAGGCTCCGGATCGACGGAGCGCGGAGGCGATACCTCCCTCATCACCTGGACGAGGTCCCGGGTCGAGATCGATACTTCTGCGCCGTCTCCGAGCCGGAGCACCACGACGTCCGAAGCCTGTCGGAGCACTGTTCCGCGGAGTCGCTCGCCGTTCTTCAATAGGACGACGTCTGCCCCCGACGCCGGGATCGCCACCCACAACGCGCCGAGCAGGAGAGACCTTTGGAGCAGGCGCACTCGGCCCTCCCGTCAATGAAACGAACCGGGGCGGATCCGCGATCCGCCCCTGTGATCTTCTCTTCCCCCGCCGGGGAATGCAAGCCCAACTCTCTAGACTTGGCTTACTTTCCCTTTCCCTTTCCCTTGCCCGGGCCGGGATCCGGAGTCGGAGCCGGAGCGGGCGCCGTACCCGGCGAGGGAGACGTACCGCCACCCAGGGCGGGTACAAGTTCCCCGGCACCGCCGCCGATAGTCGGGCTGCCTGGGGCCGGGATCGGGGGCGCGGTCATCGCCGCCATCGCGGCATCGCCCAGGGCCTGGGGCATCTCGCGCCAGGAGACCGTGGAATAGGCCTGGGGCGGCAGATTGAGCAGGCCCATGAATCCGACCAGGTTCTGCAATGCGGCGTCCTGCTTCTCCTTGTCGTACTGGAGCGTGACGTTGCCGTGCAGCTTGACCTCGAGCTTCTCAGCTCCCTTGTCCTCGGTGTTGGGGACGGCGACGACCATGGCGCCGTTCAAGGTGAACTGCCGAATGGCGTCCTTGCCGCCGCCGTTTTCGTCGATCTTGATCTTGGCGCGCTGACCGAGGGCCGCGACGAACCCATCGACGGTCATGTCGCCGTGGTGGTGCCTGAACTCCGCCTTGCTCTTGTCATCGGGGCCGCCGAGCGCCATCACCGTGCCCGTGATATGGGTGCTGCTGTCCCGCTTCTTATCGTCGTTGTGAATGTCGATCCGGGCCGAGCCCCCGTCGCCGCCGATGGCCAGGAGGTTGCCCGTGATGTTGAGGGCGGCGTGGTGGTTCTTGATCTTCGAATCTCCGTGCTTGTTGTCGCCCATGACGATGATCGTCCCCGTCCAGTTGATCGTGGCGTGATGCAGGTGCCAGTCCTTGGTCACGATCAGGATACCGGCGCCGGTGATGCTCGCGCCGCCGTCGATGTGGATGTCCTTGCCGTCCACCACCACGACCACCGGGCTGGCGAGAGTGCCAAGCACCAACTGCTCGCCCTTGTTGATGTGGTCGTTGATCACGTAGTCGGCGGCGGGGATGACGTCGTTCTTCAACGTGTCGAACACGGTCGAGCGGAAGGCCTCGAGGTTATCGGAGCTTAGGCGGGGGTTCGGAACCTCGATGATCGGGACGTTGACGGTGTCCCCCTTGTCATTCGTGTACGCGACGACCGGAGTGCCTTCGAAGGAGGCTTCGGAGACCTTCTTCCCATCGGCGATCTTCTGGCTGAGCCGCTCCATGAGCGTCTTGTAGCCGTCGGGGTCCTCGACGCCGACGGCGGGCATGCTCGGGTGACCGTTGGGGTCGATGCCCGAGATCTTCACGGTGTCCTCCTCGTTCGGGCCGTCGCCGTGGATTTCGAGCCTGATCTTGTCTTTGGGGTCGATGGTTCTGCCGTAGAAGCCGAGCGCGGCTTCGGAGGCCGGGATCGGCGGCGAGGGCCGGAAGACGGCTTCCACATAGCGCACCGTGCCCTCGTTGGTGGTGCCGCGCGCGATCGCGCGGAACTCGCCGCCGGCGATGGATTCGCCCACCACGCGGTAGCTGCCGTTCGCATAGGCGGTGGTCATCCAGCCCCAGCCGTCGCCGCCGGCATCCCGCATCGTGGTGATTTCCGCGATCGAGGACATGATGCCCGAGTTCGCCTCGGCGAGGGCCTCTTCCCGCTGCATGTGGGTGAGCACATTCTCCGAGTTCGTGGTCGCCATCACCATCAGGGCAGCCGCAAACCCTGCGATCAACGCGATCATGATCGCGACCATCGCCAAGGCCAAGCCACGCCGATACGAGCCGACCACGGAACCGGAGAGCATCCAGCGGCGATCCATAGCATCACTCCTCGTCGCAGGCGATGGCTTCACGGATTGCGGAACTGCACCGTGCTGCTCATTCGCTCCTGGTGTACCGTACCCGAGGCGTCGAAGTTGCGCAGCAGAACGGTAACCTGCAGATTCGCTCCCAGGTCCGTCAGCTGGAAACCGCCTTCCTCGATCCAGGGGGAAATCAAAGACCTCGCACCGTTGTCGATCTGGACCAGTTGCCGTTCGTCCACCAGCCCGTTCGCATTGTTGTCCAACCCGTCATCGAGCTCGCCGCCGAAGAGCTCGGTCTGCCAGGTGATCGTGTTGCCGAGCTGCACCGCGCCCGCGGCGTACCCGGCGTTCCTCCGGAACGTGATGCTGGTGTCGCCTCCGACCACGGTGATGACCCGTGTGCTCGCCACCGCGCCCCGCACGTCCTCCGTCAGCCGCTCGGTCACCCAACGGGCGTGCTGCTCGAGATCCGTCACGGTCACCTCAACGGCGAAGTTGTTGGTGCTCGTCACCAAGAGCATCATCGCGATCCACATCAGCAACGCGAGGATGCCCGCTCCCACCAGAATCTCGAGCAGCGTCATGCCGGCGTCGCCTCGGACCCTCTTGAACGCCACCATCTCCGTCCCCGTCAGTGCTGGGAAACTTGCATGGAGTACACAAAGATCCGGTCGCCCAGCGACCCGTTCCATTGAATCGTAACCCGTACATCCAGCATCGTGGCGGCCGGCGCCGGAGGCGTCGGAGCGATCGTGCTCGAGGTGATGGTCACCTCCCCCACGATCCCGTCCGGGTCTCCCGCCTGGGCCCCCAATCCGCCAACCGCGAAATCGAATCCGCTGTAGATCGCCTGGATGGAGGTCGGGCTTCCATTGGACTGGATCTCCTCCATCATCGTGCGCGCCCCGTTCAACGCGAGCGTCGATTCGTCGGAGGCCATGTCGGCCCGAATGCAATACGTGATCGAGGCCATCAACCCCATCACGCCGATCGCCAGCACGGCCGCCGCGATCATCAACTCAACGAGAGAGAAGCCGCCTTCGCTGCGGTCCCGCTTCAATATCACGGCCCTCACGGCCCCCCCCTCTTTCGATAGGGAATCTTTCGGACGCGGTGAACTACGAGCCGCCGCGCCATGGTAACATTCGGAAGCATCACATTCATCGTAAGCTTCGGAATTATTGTACCACATGGCCCGCCAGCAGGCAAGTGCATATTTATGCTTTGGAGAAAGTCTAGCAAAGATCGCGGCCAAAGGGCATTAGGGAGAGCGGAATCAGCTTGATGTGCTGGATCGCAAAAGGGATTCCGATCACCGTGACCGTCAACACTGCGGCGAAGATGAGGTGATTCACCGCCATTTCCCACCCGCAGAGGACGATCCAGATCAGGTTGAAGACGATCCGCAGAGGACTATTCGCGTTCGGGCCCACCTCCCGCACGGTCTTGCCGAAGGGACAGAACGTGGCGAAGCCCAACTTGATCGCCTGCAACCCGAAGGGAATCCCCACTACCGTCAGGCAGATCAGCAGGCCGCCCACCAAGTAGAACATGCCGGCGAAGAACCCGCCGAAAATCAACCACAGGATGTTCCCCAGAAGACTCACTGCATCCTCCTTTTTTTTCTCAGGTTGACACCCACGCCGTTCCCGGATACCATCGGGCTGTAAACTACGTTGACAGCGGGGCCACGGCGCCCGTCGCAGTATAGCCCTCACGGGAATGCGGTACACCTGGATTATCCTCGGGTTCCATGCAGCAGACCCGCCTGGCAGGGACCGGCCCGGGGTTTGCGCGCGCGGAGGTGCTTCGTGTGCACGGAGACGCCGACCATGCTGGAACTCGAGCTGCACCAAGGCACCGAACCCAGGCGCTGGCGCTATGGATCCGACCGGACGGTGACCATCGGTCGCGATGACGGCTGCGTCCTGCCCCTCGAGGATACCTCCGCCTCCCGCGTCCACTGCGTCGTCACCTACAGAACCGGCCGGTGGCTCATCCGCGACGCGGATAGTCGAAACGGCACGCTGGTCAACCGGCAGCCCGTCCAAACCCGCGCGCTCCTGGACGGCGACGTGATCCGCGTCGGCCGCACCGACATCCGCGTCCGCATCGAGATCCTGACCGGGCCTACGCCGATCGCGGAGGTCGCCCGGGCTCCCGCCGACGAGCGGCCGGTGCCCGCGCCAGGTCCGGCACGCACGGCGCACCCCACTCCCGCATTTCCGACACTCGCGTGGACCGACGAAGCCGATCGGCCGGGCGCAACGCGCGAGCGTGGCGAGGATGCACCGGTACCGCGGACGTTCCTGCCCGGCGCGGCCATCTCCTTCTCTCCGCCGTTCGCGGCAGCGTCCCCCTCGACGCCGACCCCGATCCCCGCAGCCCCCAACCCGATCCCGATCGATCCGGCCCAAGCTCCGTCCGATTCCGCTCCGGAAGCCCCTGCCCGGGCCGAAGCCGGAACGCCAGCCCGAGCGCCATCCCCGACCGGATCCGGAGGTCCGCCCTCCACGCCCTCGCCCCGACCGCAACGGACGGAAGTCGACTGGACCTCGCCGGCGACGGAATCGGGCGTCCCGATCCCGTCGCCCGGAAGCGCGCGCACGACTCCCGCGTTCGATCCGCCCGCGCGCGCGAGCACCGGCAGCAGCGCGGACTCGCGTGAGAGCCGGCTCGTGGATCCGCCGGCGCGCGCGATCACCGGCAGCGGCGCGGACCCGCGTGAGAGCCGGCTCGTCGATCCGCCGGCGCGCGCGATCACCGTCGGATCTGAGCCAGGGCAATCGAGCGAAGCCGCTGCCGCGGCGGCTCCGGCGTCCCCGGCCGGAGAACGGCGCCGCACCCTGCGCGACCTGTGGCGGGCCTCCGCCTGGAGCCTCTCGCTCGCGATCCACGGCGGGATTCTCTTCCTCGCCTCGCTGATCCTGCTCACTTCCGAGCTGGTCAAGCCCGCCCAGGACTTCCTGGTCGGGCTGACCGCGACCCCTCTCGGCCGATCCGCCATGACGGAACCGCGACCCGAGGCCGCGTCGGTCGCGGCCGATCCCGCGGACGTCGACTCCGAAGCCATCGAGGTCCCCGCCCTCGAGGACCGGATCGTGCGTGCAATGGACGTGTCTCCGCCGCCCACGCCGGTCGGTAGCTCGCTGCTCCCAACCGCGGCGTTCCAGCCGCTTCGCGTCGCCGGTCGCAAAGGTCCCGGAGCATTCCACGCTGATTCCGGCGAGCCGGGCCGCCGGGAGGCGATTGAAAACGCGCTCCGCTGGTTGGCGCGCCACCAGGATCCGGACGGTCATTGGTCGGCCGCCGGCTTCGTTGGCGTTTGCGGCGATCCGCTCTGCGCCGGGCCGGGCAAGCCGATCCACGACGTGGGCGTCACCGGACTGGCGCTGCTGGCGTTCTTAGGGGCGGGCCATCATCACGGCGACGGGCCGCACGCCGAGGTGGTGCGGCGCGGGCTGCGCTGGCTCGCCTCTCGCCAGGCGGCCGACGGCTGTGTCGGCGAGCGACGCGGCAAGTACCTCTATTCTCATGCGATCGCCACCGCCGCCCTGTGCCAGGCCTTCGCCGCCCGGCGCTCCACGCTGCTGCGCCAGCCTGCGGAGCAAGCGACGGAATTCCTCCTCGCGGCTCAGTCCCTCTCCGGCGGCTGGCGCTACAAGCCGGGGGAATCGGAGGCCGACACGTCCGTCACCGCGTGGGCTGTCCTCGGGCTGAAGCGGGCGGAGCGGGCGGGGGTCCCGGTACCTTCCTCGGTGGCGCCCAAGGTGCTCGCCTTTCTCGCGCTGCTCTCTGACCGGACCGGGCACGTGGGATACCAGACCGCGCTCGACCTGGGCTCCCGGCCGGAGGACGGCTTGGACAAGTATCCGCCCCACGAAGCCACCACCGCCATGGCGCTGGTGTGCCGCATCCTCTGCGACCCCTCCGGCGCAGCCGCTCCCAACCCCGGCGCCGTCTCTCTACTCCTCAAGGAGCGACCGACCTGGGGCGAGGACGGCAACGACGCCGACATGATCGCCTGGCTGTTCGGCTCGATGGCGCTCTCCCGTCTCCCGCGGGAAGGAAGCAATGACTGGGACCGCGAGCTGGTGAGCACGGCGGTAGCCCGCCAGGAAACCGAAGGCTGTCCCGCGGGCAGCTGGCCGGTCGCGGGACCGTGGGCCGCGAGCGGAGGCCGGGTCTACACGACGGCGATCGCCGCTCTCGCCCTCGAGGCGCCCGCAGGGGGGCTCCTCGCCGGGATCGTCACGGATGCCGGAGCGCGCTCCAAGCCCCGGCGGACCCGATAGCGGGAGACCTCTGCGTGCGCCCGATCGCCTTCGCCCCGGCCGTCGTCGCCCTGGCCGCGGTGCTCCTCACCGCCCGCGCCGTCGGCGCCAAGGACGACCTCCCTCCGCGCGTGGACGAAGCGATCCGCAAGGGGAGCGACTTCCTGGTGCAGGCGCCCGACTGGGGCATGGCGAAGGAGCTGGTGCTGCTTGCCCTGATCCACGCCGGATGCGACCGCGATGCCACCCCGCTGCGCGAGGGGACCACCCATCTCCTGACTTCCCCGCTCCAGTCCACCTATCAGGTCAGCCTTGCCGCGGTCGCGCTGGTGAACCTGGATCGAATCCGGCACCAGGCGCGGATCGCGGACTGCGCGCAATTCCTGGTGGACAGCCAGTGCGCGAATGGTCAGTGGAGCTACGGCGGTGTCGCACCCTCGGCGCCGTTCTTGCGGACCGGGCAGGAAGGCCGGGCCGCCCCGATCCGGCTGCGCCGCCGCACTGGGACCGCGGCCCCGGGCGGGGATAATAGCAACACCCAATTCGCGCTCTATGGGTTGTGGGCGGCGCAGCTGGCAATGGTCGAGTCTCCCGAAGCCACCTGGCGGCTCGCCCACGATTTCTTCGTTCGCACCCAGGGGCGCGACGGCGGCTGGGGCTACTCCGCCGACGACACCCAATCCAGCTACGGAAGCATGACCTGCGCGGGCATGGGCGGGCTGGCGATCTGCGCGCGTGCGATCAAGGCGACCAAGGGGACCGCGGAGAAGATCGAGCGCGGAGTCTCCTGGTTGGGCGGCAAGTTCACCGTGAAAGGGAATCCGGGCTTCGCGTACCATTCGGGAACCCACCATCTGTACTACCTCTATTCGCTCGAGCGGGCCGCGGCGCTGCTCGAGCGCGATCGCTTCGGCGGCCACGACTGGTACGACGAAGGCGCGCGGGAGCTCCTCGGCATCCAGTTGCCGGACGGCTCCTGGAACTCGCAGGTGATCGACACATGTTTCGCGATCCTCTTTCTCGAGCGGGCGACCCGCACGATCGCAACGGAATCGGCCCGCAGGCCGACCGCGGTCACTACGCCGGACGACGAACTGGAGGGAAAGTAGGCTTCGGGGCGGGACCGCGAGGGGATCGGGAACCACGGGGGGTTGGCCGGGTGCATCTCCGCAATTGCAGGCGGGGAGAGGGGCCCCCAAGCGGCTGCCGGCGATCCTGCGCACTCACCGCCCGGGAGACGCCCGGGAAAGGGCACCGGAGGCCGACAGGCAATACCCATGATTCGCTCGGGCGAACGGGCGAACCCCAGCGCTCGACGGGCGCGGCCCGGGGTGCTAGACTTCGGCGATGCAGAAACGCGCCTTCCTGCGCGAGGTGGACATCTTCGCGCAGTTGTCCGACGGAGAGCTCGACGTCCTGTGCGGCATCGCCCACGAGTTCAAAGTCCCGCACGGCACCGCGGTCTTCAAGGAGAAGGACCCCACCACGGCCCTGTTCATCGTGCGCGAGGGGTCCGTCGAATTGGTCCGCGGCGAGGCGCGCGCGCGCATTGCCCGGATCGAGCGGGGGCAGATTTTCGGCGAGCTGGCACTGTTCGAAGACCGCCCGCGCTCCTCCGCCGCGATCTCCGCGATGGCCCCCGAGACCACGCTCTACACCATCTCCAAGACCGACTTGGAGGCCGCGTTCCAGGCCCACCCTGTGCTCGCGGCCAAGGTCCTGCGCGGCGTGCTCAAGCGGGTCGCCCAGCGACTGCGGGCGGCGGACGACGCGATTCAGACGCTACTGCGATCCGCCGTCCAGGCGTGGAGCTGAGGACAGGCTCGCGACTTCCAGGATTCTCACGTCCTCGCCGGGCCGAAGAACCAAACTACGGATTGCACGGATTTCACGGATTCCCCCTCGGTGAGTCCGTGGCGGACACCGCAGCGTCGCGACCGCCCGAGGGATCGCATTTGACGCGAGCGAGGTGCACTGGCACCACGTTCTCGATTCCTACCGACGCCCGGTGCAGGCCTCCGCTTGCTCATTCCGCGCCGGGGGCCTCCGCTTTCTGGATGTCGCCGGACCGGCACCGCCTGGCGGTCTCGTGCGCGCGAGTCTGCGGATTCGGGTGAACTTCCCGTACGGCGGATCGTTGGGAACTCGACGGTTCACTCCTGGGAAGCAACCGCAGAGCGAGCAGCACATGTGCGGTTCGAACGGCCAAAGCCGCATCCACCTTCCCCCTCTGGCACCACCAGGCTGGAACACGGAACTAACTTCGTGGGCGTCCACGTTGATCCTGTCCATTCCCATCTACGCGCTCGTCCTGGTGGTGGCCGGGCTCTTCTCGTCCGTGGGTGCGTGGATGCGATCGCCCTCGCCGAGCGAGGGAGAAACCGGAGAAGCCGAGGTGCATTGCAATTGCGGATTCGACCCGCAGATGCCGGCCGCGTTCGCCGGCTCGTACGACGTGATGATCAGCCTCATCGCTGCCTGGCCCATGTCTCGTCCAGGGTCCGTCCGACCGAGGCGGCTGCGGGCCAGTACCCCAAATCCCAATCTGCGCCTCCTCGCCCTCATCCGCGGAGACTCGCCGACTTGCCCCGTGTGCGCCGAGCCCGTCGAGGTGCCGGCGACCCGAATGTGCCGACGTTGTCGCGTCGGCCATCACTCGGACTGCTGGAGCTACCTCGGCCACTGCGGCATCTTCGGGTGCGGGGGAACCTACGCTTTGGTGGGTCCGATTCGCGAGCGTGCGCAACCCGTGCATCGCTTGCGAGCGGCCCGGCCTACGCCTTCGCCGCCGGCGGGATCACCTTGACGTCGGCGGCCGGCACCACCACCGGCGCCTGCGGCCGGCCCACGAGGTGGCAGGACACGCGGTGCCCGTTCCCCTGGTCCGTCACTTCGGGATCGACCGAGCTGCACACGTCGATCTTCACCGGACAGCGGGGATGGAATCGGCAGCCGCTCGGCGGATGGATCGGCGACGGCACGTCCCCTTCGAGCAGTTGCCGTGGCTTGCGCTGGCTCGGGTCGCGGACCGGGATCGCGGCCAGCAGCGCCTTGGTGTAGGGGTGCTGCGGATCGGCGTAGAGATCCGTCGAGGTCGCCTCCTCCACGATCCGGCCGAGATACATCACCGCCACCCGGTCGCTGATGTGCTCCACCACCGAGAGGTCGTGCGCCACGAACAGGTACGCGAGGTTGTACTTCTCGCGCAGGTCCACCAGCAGGTTGATGATCTGCGCCTGGATCGATACATCCAGCGCCGACACCGGTTCGTCGCAGACGATGAAGCTCGGGTTGAGCGCCAGAGCGCGCGCCAGCCCGATCCGCTGCCGCTGGCCGCCGCTGAACTCGTGCGGGTAGCGGTTGATGTAGTGCGGCAAAAGCCCGACCTGCGCGAGCAGCTCCTTCACCCGCTCCGTGCGCTCCGCCGCGGAGACCGTCCCGTGAATCGCCAGCCCCTCGCCGACGATCGCCCCCACCGTCATGCGCGGATTCAGCGAGCTGTACGGGTCCTGAAAGATGATCTGCATGTGCCGGCGCATCTGCCGCAGCGCCTCGCCGCCGAGCTCGAGCAGGTCGCAGTCCCGAAACCGCACCTCGCCCGAGGTCGGCTCGATCAGCCGCAGGATGCTCCGACCGACCGTGGTCTTGCCGCAGCCGGACTCCCCCACCAGTCCTAGGGTCTCCCCATGGTCCACATGGAAGGAGACTCCGTCGACCGCCTTGACGTGGCCCACCACCCGCGACAAGACGCCGCGCCGGATCGGGAAGTACTTGCGCAGGTCGGTTACTTCGAGCAGGCGCTTTCCGGGAGCGGGCTGGGCGGGTTCCATCTCAGACGTTCCCCTTGCCGTTGCCGCCCGGCGCGTCCTGGGCCACCCAGCAGCTCACCCAATGCCCCGGCGCCATCTCCTTCAGCTCGGGCTCCCGCTCCTTGCACTCCGGCCGCACCACCGGACACCGCGGGTTGAACTTGCAGCCGAGGGGGAACTCCAGCGGGTTCGGCACCATCCCTTGAATCACCTCCAGGCGCTCCTTCTTCGCGCCGAGCTTCGGGCGCGAGCGGAACAGCCCCTGCGTGTAGGGATGACGCGGATGGGCGAAGAGGTCATGCACCGAGGCGTATTCGACGATCTTCCCGGCGTACATCACCGCCACCGTGTCGGCGGTCTCGGCCACCACCCCGAGATCGTGGGTGATGATCTGGATCGCCATCCCGAACTCCTGCTGCAGTTCCTTGAGCAGCTCGAGGATCTGCGCCTGGATCGTCACATCGAGCGCAGTGGACGGCTCGTCGGCGATCAGGAGCGCCGGATTGCACGCCAGGGCCATGGCGATCATCACGCGCTGCTTCATCCCGCCCGACATCTGGTGCGGGTAGTCGTCGACGCGGGACTCGGGAGACGGGATCCGCACCTTGTCGAGCATCTCGATGGTGCGCTTGCGCGCCTCCGCGCGGGTCACCCCCTGGTGGAGGAGGATCGCCTCCATGATCTGGTCGCCGACGGTGAAGACGGGATTGAGCGAGGTCATCGGCTCCTGGAAAATCATCGAGATCTTATTGCCGCGGATCCGCCGCATCTGGGCCGGGGAAAGCTGGAGCAGGTCGGTCCCTTCGAACAGGATCTCGCCGGACACGATCTTCCCGGGCGGGGTCTGGACCAGGCGCATGATCGACAGCGAGGTGACGCTCTTGCCGCACCCGCTCTCGCCCACCACCCCGAGCGTCTTCCCCTTGTAGATGGCGTAGCTGACCCCGTCGACCGCCTTGACCACGCCGCCGTCGGTGTAAAACCAGGTCTTGAGGTCCTGCACCGCGAGCTGGAGCTCGCCGGTCTTCAGCTCGGGATTGGCGCTCATTCCTGCGGAACCTCTCGGGGGAACGGGGTACCCTAACAGATCGCTTCCCGACGGGCAAGCTACCCGGCCTTGCCGGAGATGTACTTGGGATCGAGCGCATCCCGCAGGCCGTCGCCCAGGAAGTTGAACGCCGTCACCGTGACCCAGATCAGCACGCCGGGGTAGACCGCGAGCCACGGAGATTTCCGTATGTACTCCTGCGCGCCGTGGAGCATGTTGCCCCAACTCGGCGTCGGCGGCATGATCCCGAGCCCGAGGAAGCTCAGCACCGCCTCGTAGAGGATGATCTCGCCCGCGGCGAGCGTGGTCGCGACGATGATCGGGGCGATCGCGTTGGGGACGAGGTGGAGGCCGATGATCCGGCCGTGGCTGGCTCCCAACGCGCGTGCGGCCATCACGAAGTCGCGCTCGCGCAGGGAGAGCACGCTGCCGCGCACCAGGCGCGCCACGCCCATCCACTCGAAGAGCACGACGACGAACAGCAGCTTGGCGATGCTGTCGAGCTTGAGGTCGCCCCACCGGAGGGAACCGACCCAGCCCAGACCGATCTTCTCCATGTCGATGGCGGCGATGACGATCATGAGGGCGAGCACGGGGACGCTGAGCATGGCGTCGGTGAAGCGCATGAGCAGGGTATCGAGCCAACCGCCGAAGTACCCGGAAAGCGCGCCGATCGACACGCCGATGAATGCGGCGGCGAGCGCCGCGATCAGGCCGATCGAGATCGAAATGCGCCCGCCCTGCAGCAACCGGACCAGGATGTCGCGTCCCAGGTCGTCGGTGCCGAGCGGGTGGCTTCCGCCCGGCGGCTGGAAGCGACCGCTCAGGTCGATCTCCTCGCCGCTGTCGGTGTAGCGCAGGAGTCCCGCACCGAACACGATCTCCTCGACGCCGTCGACGTCCTGCACCGTGGCCTGTTGGACGATCAGCGGGGATGCGAAGCAGAGCGACGTGAGCAGGGCGAGCATCACCAGGCTGGCCATGGCAAGCCGGTGCTTGCGAAAGCGCTTCCACAGCATCTGCCGCAAGGTCTCCACCTTGGGCGGGGCCGGGGCGACGGCAGCGGCGACGGACATCGGCTATCCCAGGCGGATGCGAGGGTCAACCACGGCGTAAAGCAAGTCGGCGAGCAGGTTGCAGAGCATGGTGAGCGCGGCCAGGACGAGGAAGGCGATCATCGCGACCATGTGGTCCTGGTTGATCACGGATTTGTAGAGGAGCCGGCCCATCCCGGGCCAGGCGAAGATGGTCTCGGTGATGAGCGCGCCGCTGAACAGCGCCGGGACTGCCAGCGCCATCAGGGTGACGATCGGAATGAGGGCGTTGCGCAGGGCGTGCTTGCCGATCACGACCCGCTCGGGAAGCCCCTTGGCGCGCGCCGTGCGCACGTAGTCGTCGTGCAGCACCTCGAGCATGCTCGCGCGCATGTAGCGAATCCACACCGCGATCGTCTGCACGCTGAGCACCAGCGTGGGCAGGATCAAGTGGTAGGCCTGGTCCCAAAAACCACTCCCCTCGCCGCCGATCGTCATCATCCCGCCCGGCGGGAACCACCGCAAGTGGACCGAAAAGACGTAGATCGCGAGGATGCCGAGCCAGAACGAAGGCACGGAGATCCCCATGAAGCTGACGAAGCCCACCGCGTAGTCGAGCGCGGAATACTGCCGGAGGGCGACGAAGATGCCGAGCGGAATGGCGATGAAGAGGCTGAGCGTGAACGAGGAGACCATCAGCTTGAGGCTGTTGGCCGTGTACTCGGGGAGCATTTGGGACACCGGCCGCATCTCGGTGCGCGAGGTCCCCATGTCCCCGTCGACGAAGACCTTCGTCATCCAGGTGATGTACTTCACGTGGAACGGATCGTCGAGCCCCCACAGCTTGCGCAACCGCGCCACGTCCTCGGCGGTGACGTTGGGGCGGTTGAACATCGCCATGCGGATGGGGTCGCCGGGCATGAGGTCGAGCAGACCGCGCAGGACGATCGAGAACAGGAACAGGACGATCACCGTCTGGAGCAGGCGGCGCGCAACAAAGGTCCACATGGGGAAAGGCTACTCCTCCTCGCCCCCGTCGGGGCCTTCCTCGGGAGGGTCGCCCACCCGCGTCTCCTCGTCCAACCCTCGGCGCTTGCGTTCGGTCTTGGGCTTGGGCTGGCCCAGGTAGGCGATCTTGACGCCCGTCTTGATGTCCTCGACGTTGAAGTCGACGAGCAGGGCGACCCGCTTCTGGGCAGCGCGCAGGTAGGCGAGCAGGCGGGCCTGGTAGACCTCGATCGGGATCTTCTCGGTCTGGAACTCGACCATCACCCGCCCTTCGACCAGGAAGCTCACGCTGTGGCGCCCGATGAAGACATTCTTGTAGACGATCGAGATCTCCGCCTGGCGCTGGATGTTGAACTTGCGCAGGCCGAGCTCGAGCGCCAGCGCCTCTTCGTACACGGTGTCGGTCAGCCCCGGGCCGAGGACCGTGTGCACTTCGGAGAGCGCCGCCACGATGTTCTGCACCAGCACCTTGTCGGAGACGGCGCTGGAGTGGATTTGCCCCATTCCCCCCCCGTCAGAGGGCCTGTGACGATACCCTCTGCCGACCTGCGCGGCCGGCGGGTTCGTTACGGACCCTCATTTCGCGAAGTACCAGTCGTTGCAGTTCCAGGTCACGCCGGTGGAGGTGCCGGTGGGCAACCAGCCGCGCAGGCTCTTGCGCACGACTGTCCCTTCGGTGCGGAAGTAGAGCAGGATCGACGGCAGTTCCTCGACCCAGAGCGCCTGCTCCTGGTGGAACAGCTCGATACGCTTCGCCTTGTCGAGGGTCACGGGGATCAGGTGGTCGATCCGGTCGATTTCGGGGTGGCGCAGGCCGGGGTTGTTTTGCCCCACCCAGCCGTTCGCCTGCGAGGGGATCTGCGCCTCGGTCCACATGTTCTCGCCGTCGGAATTCGGATCCATCGTCCAAGCGTACATCGCCAGGTGAGGATACTCCCGGCGCGACAGACGGTCGAAAAAGACATTCGCATCCTGGTTCGCGATCTTCAACTGCACGCCGATCCGCTTCCACTGCGCGCTCAGGATCTGCTCGATGTTCTCGCGTACCTTGTTGCCCGCGGTGGTGATGATCGTGAGTGCGAGCGGCTCCCCCTTGGCGTTCACCCGCACGCCGTCCGCTCCCTTCTTCCACCCCGCTTCCTCGAGCAAGGCGGCCGCCTTCTTCAGGTCGTAGCCGTACTTCGGCAGGTTCGGGTGGTAGCCGTAGTGCTTCGGCGGAAGCCAGCTGTGGGCCGCCTCCTGCCGCCCCTCGAAGTACTCCTTCACCATCTTCTCACGATCGATCGCGTACTGCAGGGCATGGCGCACCCGCTTGTCGCCCACGATCGGGCTGTCGAGGTTGAAGTCAATGTGCTCCCACACCAATCCGGGCGTGAAGATCACCTCGAACCCCTCGACCGGGTGCTTGTCGATCTCCAGCGCCTGGTCGAACGAGATCCCGACCGGCGAGATCACGTCGAGCACGCCGGCCTGCAGGTTCGCGACCAGCGTGTTCGTATCCGGGATGATCTTGTAGATCAGCTGATCGAGCCGCGGCGCCGGGCCCCACCAGTTCGGATTGCGTTCCAGGATGATGTGGCTGCCGGCGACCCACTCCTTGAGCTTGTAGGGACCATTCCCCACGGGAGTGCGGCAATAGGGCGTTTCCTTGTAGGCGATCGGGTTCTTCCGGTAGACCGATTCTTCGATGTGCCTGGGCAGCGCCATGTGGCTCTCGTCGGCGTACGCGTAGAGTTCTTTCCATTCCACGACCAGCGTCTTCCGGTCGGGCCCCTCGGCGCGCATCTCGCGGATCCGCTTCTCCATCGTATTGTCGCTCACCGGCACGTTCACGTCGGACTTGACCTGAAAAGCAAACACGAAGTCGTCCGCGGTCAAGGGCGTGCCGTCCTCCCAGCAGGCCTCTTTGCGGATGTGCCAGACGGTGGTCATGGTCCGCTTTTCGGGGTCGATTTTCCATTGGCCGTTCGCGACCGTGGGAATGGCCTCGGCGAGCAGAGGTCTGAGTTGCCAGTCGGACCCGCGGACCGTGAGGCCGACAAAAATCGGCCCGGGCCGGAGGATGTCGCCGGCGATCTCGGACGACGCGGACATCTGCATGAACACCGGATGCAGGTTGTCAGGCTCCTGCTGGATGCCGATCGAGATCGACTTTTTCGACGGGTCCATGTCCGGGGGCGAGGGCCGGCCGTCATCCGCAGCCGCGGCGCAGATCCCGAGTCCCAACGCCACCAGCCCGAGCAACCCCCATCTCCCGAATCCCATCGCCGTTCCGCAAATCGGTCGCCCCGCCGGCCGGGGGAACGCGCGCAACCACATGCTCAGTTGCGAATGGATCACGGTTCATCTCCCTGGGTCGCGATGCTGGCGATCTTCGGAGGAACCCCACCCTCAGCCGTTGGACAATCCGTGCAATCCGCGTAATCCGTAGTTCGGTCCGTCCGCGCGCGACACGTCCGCAGCTCACGACCTGCCACCGGACCGCCTCATACCATTTCCCACACGGCATGGCGAGCGAATGCAGGGGCCGAGGCTCAGGCAGCGCACGCCGATCCCGCAGGCGTCCTATTTCTCCTTCGGATTGTCCCGCTCCGCGAGCGTCTCCCGCACTTGCTCCGCGACCCAGGCCGCCCGGTGCGGGAGCGACCTGGCCGCCTCCCCGTACCAACCCACCGCCTCGTCATAACGCCCCTGGGAGCGGCAGAATTCCGCGGTTGCGAGCCCCGCGAGCGGGTACTTCTTCTCCACCGCGGTCTTGAAATCGGCTTCCGCCTTGGCCAGCGCCTCGCGCGGATCCGACCCCTCGACCTGGAGCGCGACCGCCTTGCCGGCATAGGCCCGGCCGCGCAAGGCGTACGCCTCCCCCACTTCGGGGTTCCGCTCGGCGGTCACCACCTGCGACAGCTCCTTCGCCGCCTGCTCGAAGTGGTCCGCGTTTCCCTTCCCCGCCGCGGACGCGTTGGCCTCGAAGACGACCAACCGCGCCCGCCCCCGATTGAGCAGCGTCGCCAGCATCTCGGCCTTGCGCTGGTCGAGGTTCCAGATTCCGTACCCCTGGTCGAAGTCCGACACGGCCGTCAGGCAGCGCTCGCGCGGGTCCTTCCCCGCCTCCCCTTCGAGCCCGCCCAACTCGGTCAGGACGATCCCGCGCTTGAGGAAGGCGTGCACCAGGTCGGTGTCGTCGCGGTTCAGCCGCTCGA
>ORJL011349603.1_pt1 | contig 25176 bp, 28 predicted proteins | sample 1779941 | NCBI WGS metagenome assembly ORJL01 (sample SAMEA104232317, study PRJEB22302) | groundwater metagenome | biome: forest; feature: aquifer; material: groundwater | place: USA | collected 2011-08-07 | depth 5.8 m
CATCGCGGTGCTGGCCCTCCATATGGACCCGCAGCTCGTGTTCGGTTTCTGGCCGCCGCTGCTCTATTTCATCTTCATCCTGCTGTCGACGCTCCGGCTCGATTTCTGGCTGTCGCTGTGGACCGGGGCCGTGGCGGCGGTCCAGCAGATGATCCTCGTCCTCTGGCTGCTGCCGATCACGCCGTGGGGCAACGTCCCGGACGAGACCCTGATCTACAATTTGAGCCGCAGCATCGTATTGCTGATGGCGGGTGTGGTCGCCGGTGTCGTCGCCGGCAGTCTGCGCCGCCAGTTCGACCATTCGGTGGCGGCGGCGGCGGCGCGCGACCGCGTCACCAACCTGTTCGGCCAGCACGTCTCGCCCGCCGTGGTCGATCGCCTGCTGGCGGCGTCGTCGGAACCGCCGAGCGAGATGCGCACCGTGTGCGTGCTGTTCCTCGATATTCGCGGATTCACGGCGATGACCCGCACGCGGACGGCCGGCGAGACGGTGGCGCTGCTCAACGACTTCTTCGCCGAGATGATCGAGGTCGTCGACCGCAACAACGGCATCATCAACAAGTTCCTGGGCGACGGCTTCCTGGCGCTGTTCGGTGCACCGCTCGACGATCCGTCGGCGGCGCGCAACGCGCTCGCCGCCGCGCACGGCATGCTGGAGGCGGTCGATGCCTGGAACATCGCCAGACCCCGGCAGGCGCTGCGCGTCGGCATCGGCATCCATATCGGCGAGGCGGTGACCGGCACTGTGGGCTCGCCGCGGCGCAAGGAATATACGGCGATCGGCGACACGGTGAACCTCGCCGCGCGCCTGGAACAGCTCACCAAGGAGACCGGCTCACGCCTGCTCGTCTCCGATTCCGTCTATGCCGGCGTCGACACCGACGGCGCGATCGATCTCGGATCGATGGCGATCCGCGGCTACGACGAGACGGTGCGGGTATGGCGGCTGGCTTGATCTGGTACTTCGCCTACGGCTCCAACATGGATCCCGCGCGCCTGTTCGAGGACCGGCTGAAGCCTCGAGGCGTCGCCGCCGGCGAACGCATTGGCGGCCGGCTCCTGGGCTGGCGCCTCGCCTTCGACAAGCAGGTCACGCGGCCCGATGCGCCGCCGGGCGCGGGCGCCGGCAACATCGTCCCGGCCGCGGGCGAGGTCGTGTACGGCACGCTGAACGCACTGCCATCGAAGGGCCTGGAGGTTCTCGACGTTTACGAGGGCGTGGCCGGCGGTCACTATGAGCGGCGCCGGATGCCGGTCGTCCGCCTGGACAACGGCGAGACGGTCGAGGCGATCACTTATGTGGCATTGAAGGTGGGCACGGGGCTCAGGCCCACGCGCGCCTATCTCGGCTGCCTGCTCGCCGGCCGCGACCTGCTGCCGGCCGACTACTGGGAGCGCCTGAGGGCGACCCCGACGCTCGATTAAGGGCGGGGACTACCCCTCCAGATCTAGCCGCCGAGCAGATGACGGCGCACATAGCCCTTGAGGTCTTCCATCGATTGCCGGGCGGCGGCGTCGTTTGGTCCGCCGCTCACACCCAGCGTCCGACAAACCGCGAATGCCTTCGCCAGGGCGCCCTGGATCGGCCGGCCGTCGGTGCCGATGGTCATGACGCCGCTCGCGCGCTCGACCCAGGAGCGGTCGGCCTGCTGCTGGAACACACACTTGGCGTAGTTCTCGCCCTTCGGGTCGAAATAGGCCCGGCCGCCGTCGAAGCCATGCATGGCGTTGGGGAACACCGTCACCTCGACACGCGCGCTGGCCGCGCGCAACGCCTCGCCGTAGGTCTGGCAGGGCTCGAAGCCGACATAGGTGTCGGCGCCGCCCAGCAGCATGTAGATCGGCGCGCCGGTGGTCTGCGGCCGGTAGTATTGCGCGCTGCAGGACGGATAGAACGGCACGTGCAGCGCATAGCGCAGGCCGGCGGGAACGCCGGCGGCCACGACCTGCTGCTCGTGCGCCGCCATCAGGGCAGACGTGCCGCCCTTGGAGAAGCCGGTGATGCCGATCCTGGCCCGGTTGATGCGGCCGTTCGCACCCAGGGCCTTCAGCGCAATCAGCGCGTCGAGGTTGAAGTCCTGGCCGGTGACGGCCGACTGGTCCTGCACGACGGAACTCACGCTGCGCGGCCTGAAGGAATCGACCACCACCGCGGCCACGCCCATGGCCACGATCCCGCGGGCGAAACGCCCCTCGCGGCTGTCGCTGACGCCACCGCTGCCGTGATGGATCACCAGCGCCGGCACCGGACCGGCCGCGGCCGGCCAGTAGATCTCGGCCGTCACCTAGACCGGCCGGCCCTTCTGACGGCTTTCGAAGGAGATGGTTTCGTGTTGCTGCGCCTGGACCGTGCCGGTGGCGAGCGTCGCGACCAGCACGGTCAGGGCAGCAAGCCGCATCAGGCCGCGACTTTCGCCTTCGTCTTGGCCTTCTTCATGCGTTCGCCGGGCATCGAGTGGGAAGTGTCGATCTCCGGCACGTCGGCTTCGTTCCAGAAGTTGAGTTCGATCATCACGCCGTCGGGATCGTGCAGGAAGACCTGCTGCAGCGGCCGCGCCGGGACCTTGCGGACCTCGAACGGGATCTTGTCCTTCTTGATCTGGTCGATGGTGCCCCGGATGTCGGCGCAGTTGATGGCGACATGGTCGATGGCGCCGCTGCCGTGGTCCTTGCGGCCGGTCTCCGACACGAGATGCAGGATCGGCTTGTCGCCGGCGTAGAGCCAGGCGCCGGGGAAGGGAAAGGGCGGGCGGTCGCCGTCGTGCAGGCCGACGTAGCGCTCGTAGAAGCGCACGGTGGCCTTCAGGTCCTTGCAGTAGACGTTCCAGTGATCCAGCGAGAGTGCGGGCATCTGTGCCTCCTACCGTTCCGAATGCGCCGATCTTGGGCCATTCAGTCTAGGTCGAAACGGGAGGAGGTGAAAGCCGGGAGACCGTCTCGGGCCGACCCAGGACGGCGTTGAAGACGGTGGCCGGCACGGCGACACGCCTGTCCTCGTAGGCGGCGCGCAGGTCGTCGGGATGGGCGTCGGGATCGCGCGACAGCGCCGCCAGGCGGTCGATGAAGGCCGTGTCGACGGCCGCGTCCTCGAGCGTCATGGCGCCCCAGGTATCCCAGGGAAGCATTTCGTGGTTGTTGAGGGCGGCCACGTCGCGGATGACGTTGCCGGCGATGAACCACCAGCCCGACATGTCGAGGATGCAGAAGGCCTTCGGATCGGCCTTGCCGTCGCGGCAGAGCTTCCAGGCCTGGCCCGCGACCAGGAACCGGTCGCGCGGCACGTCGAGCGGATCGAAGTCGATGTCGAACAGTCGGCGCTGATGGGCGTCCATCTGCGCGTCGATCATCACCCAGCGACTCTGCGCATCGTTCCAGTATTCGCTGACCCAATGGTCGTAGAACTTGCCCTTTTCGAAATAGGCGCCGAAGCCGCAGCGCGCCCGCGCGGGCACGCCCTGCTCTCGCAGCATCGCGACATGCATCAGCGAGAAGTGGCGGCAGACGCCGACCTGGCGCTCGTCCGGCGCGCGGGCGGTCGTCAGCGGCCGCGCATCGTGGCCGGCGATGCCGTCCAGCATGCCCTCGACCGACCGGACATGCGCCTGGGCGAGCTGGCGGCCGTCGAGGGTCACGCCGTAGGTCGACGAGATGTGCTCGTGCATCAGCAGGCCCTGCACGACGCCGGCCAGCGCGGCCGGATCTTTCGGCAGCCCTTCGAAGAGAGCGCCCCGTCGGCCGGCCGTGCTCAGGGCGCCAGGACGGCGCCAGGGTTCCAGGTTCATGCGAAGATGCTCTCCAGATTGTCGAGCGCGAGGCCCCATCCGATGCGATGGTCGTCGCGCGCCTTTTCGTCGAAGAACTGCTCGTGCGTCAGCGTCAGGATCGTGCCGCCGCCGTCGGCCTTGAGGTGCACCGTGACCTGCGATTCGCGCTCCGGCGTCGTCCGCCAGGCCCAGCTGAACACCAGCTTTTCGCCCGGCACGATCTCGCGGTAGGTCCCGCTCACGTCGTGCTGGCCGCCGTCGTTGCCGCGAAACCCGACATGGAAGCGCCCGCCCACCCGGACATCGGCTTCGGCGGTGCGGGACGCCGCGTCGGAGGCGCCCCACCAGCGGATCATTTTTTCCGGGACAGTCCAGGCCTCGTAGACTTTTTCGGGCGGCGCCCCGAGGCGGCGCTTGAGGGCGAGGCTGGGCTTGGCTGCCATGAGTCTTCCTCCACGAAGGCGGCGAGGCGGTCGAGCTGCTCGGTCCAGTAGCGTTCGTACTTGGCCAGCCAGTTCATCGCCTGCTCCATCGGTTCGGCCTTGAGCTGACAGGTGACGGTGCGGCCGGTCTTCTTGCGTACGATCAGGCCGGCATCGGAGAGCACATCGAGATGCTTCATGATGGCCGGCAGCGACACCGGGAACGGCCGGGCGAGATCGCTGACCGAGACGCCGCCCTGTTCGTCGAGCCGGGCGAGGAGCGCGCGGCGCGTCGGATCGGCGAGGGCGGCGAAGGTGCGGTCGAGGACAGGGCTTTGATAGTTAACCATAGTGTTAACTATTAGGTTGACAATGAGCTTTTGTCAATCGCTACCCGTCTCCTTCCCCGCGGGACGGGGAAAAGAGACGAGGAGCTGCAACGTGCCTGGAGCCTAAATCCGCTGGATCAGCGCCTGCGCTGCTGCCGGATTGCGCACCTTGGCGCCGGAGATGAAATAGACGAAGGCGTCGCCCTTCTTCGCCCAGGCCTTGGCGCGCTCGGCCCAGGCATCGAGGGCTGCGGGTTTGTAGCCGGTCTTCGCCTTGTCCTCGGCCTGCATCAGGCGGGCATAGGTGAAGTCGGCCGTCGGCTGGTCGATCTCGGGGAAGTCCTTGTCGTGGGCATAGACGATGGCGGCGTTGTACTTGCGCGCGAGATCGTAGAACCGCTCGTCCTTGAAGCTCTCGTGCCGCACCTCCAGCGCATGACGCAGCGGCAGCTTGCCCACCTCGCGCGGCAGCAGCTTCAGGAAGGCCTCGAAATCCGCAGGCTCGAACTTCTTGGTGCCCATGAACTGCCAGTTGATCGGCCCCAGCCGGTCCTTCAGCTCGACCAGGCCTTGCGTGACGAAGCGCTGGACCGATTCACCGGCCTCGGCCAGCACGCGGCGGTTGGTGCAGAAGCGCGAGGCCTTTACCGCGAAGACGAAGCCCTCGGGCGTCTCGTCATGCCACTTGGCCCAGCTCGCCGGCTTGAAGCTGGAATAATAGGTGCCATTGATCTCGATCGAGGTGAGCTTGCGCGAGGCATATTCCAGCTCGCGCTTGTGCGTCAGGCCCTCGGGATAGAACGTCCCGCGCCACGGTTCGAAGGTCCAGCCGCCGATGCCGATGTATATTTTACCTGTCACGATGGCGCGACTATATCGCAAGTCATTTGCGACGTCGCGAACGCCATGACATTGCCACAGGGAAAACGATGGCGATTCTCTTCGAGATCGAACACACCACCACCTACAGCTATGCCAATCCGGTGACCTTCCGCCGGCACCGGGCCATGTTCCTGCCGCGGCCGGGCGCCAGGGGACGCCTCGTCGACTGGTCGGCCAGGACCAGCATCCCCTCCACGATCCGCTGGACCACCGATGCGCTTGGCAACAACGTCACGGAGAGGGAGTTCGCCCCAGCGGCCAGAGAACTGATCTTTTCGCTCAAGGTTCGCGGCATCCATTTCGGTCTGGACGGCGTAGAGAATTATGCGCTGAAGCGGCGGGCCGAAGCGGTGCCGGTACAATACACCCCGGACGAATGGAACGATCTCCTCGGCCATATCCGCCCCCATGCCGAAGACCCCGACGGTGCGGTTGCTGCGTGGGCCACGAGCTTCGTCGCCGATAACCGGGATGGAACGACCGATGTCCTGCAGCGGATGCTCGACGCCTTTCGCGACACCTTCACCTGCAACGCCAGGGAGGCCGAAGGCACCCAGTCTCCCGCCGAAGCGTTGCGGACGAGATCGGGTACCTGCCGCGACTACGCCTGGCTGATGATCGAGACCTTGCGCCGCCTGAGCTTCGCCGCCCGTTTCGTCAGCGGCTATCTCTATGACGACGCGCTGGATGGCGGCGCGGTCGGCACGGTCGGCTCCGGCGCGACCCACGCCTGGCTGGCGGTCTATCTGCCCGGCGTCGGCTGGCGGCCCTATGACCCGACCAACCGCATCAGCGCCGGCTACGATCTGATCCCGGTGGCTATTGCCCGCCACCCGGGCCGGGCAGTTCCCCTGGAAGGCTCATGGTTCGGCACGGCGGAGGACTATCGCGGCATGTCGGTCAATGTCGCGGTCCACAAGCTCGGTGAGGTCACCGACCCTTCCGAGGGTTAGGCGCCGTACGCGTCAGGGCGAGAGGCCGATGCTCCGGAGGCGCGCGCGGCCCTCACGGCCGAATTCCGACTACGCCTATAGCTCCAATCTCTCGAAAGCGTCTGGAATACCAGCAGAGATTGCCGCCTTCGACGATGATGTCGCCATTATTGATGCCGATGCGGAACTGCAGAGGCCTTGAGCCCGCTTGCGCGTTGCGCGCGGCGCTGGCACTCGACGGTGCACGGGACCGCCGATGCAACGCTGGGGAACTCGGCTACGACGGAGTCGCCTGCCGTGCCGAAGATGCGTCCTTGGCGTTCGGCGATGGGCGAATCGATCATCCGCCGGCAGGCGCACATGTCGGTGAGCGGTCTCGCCTCGTCCATGCCCATCAGCCTCAAGAACCGCTAATGGACATCGGTGGCGAGAATCGCCATCAGCTTGCGCTGTAGGGTAGTTGGTCTGCGGCGATTCCAGCCGCCGCAGCCGTCAACGCCTGGCGGAGGGCACGTCAAGGATTCTGTCCGCCACACGCCGGAGGCGTGCTGCGGACAAAAGGCTCGCAGGCGCTGCGCTACTGCAGGCGATAAAGTTTGGCGGCGTTGTCGCAGATCACCTTGCGACGGGTCGCCGCCGGCACGTGGCCAAGCTCACGATTGATGAAGTCGCGCGAGTCCGGCCAGATGCCGTCCGGATGGGGATAGTCGGAGCCCCACATCACGTTGTCATGGCCGAGCTCGTCCAGCAGCTTGATGCCGACCTTGTCGGTCTGATAGGTCGCGTAGCACTGGCGATGCCAGTACTCGCTGGGCTTCATCTTGAGGTCGAGGTCCTTGAACTGGTCCTCCCACTCGAGGTCCATGTGCTCGAGCACGTAGGGAATCCAGCCGAGGCCCGCCTCGCCGATCACCACCTTGAGATCCGGATAGCGCTCCAGCGCGCCGCTGAACATGAGCTGGATCAGCATGTAGCTCATGTGCATCTGGAAGCCGGTGATGTGCGTGGCGAAGGCCCGGCGCGCGATCGTCGGCGTCATCTTGGTGTAGTCGGGCGAGCGGCCGCCGATGGTGTGGAAGTGCACCGGGATCTTGGTCTCGTGCGCGATCTGCCACAGCGGCTCGTAGAACTCCTCGTAGAGCGGGATCATGTCGGGACGATTGGCGACATCGATGCCGCGCACGCCGCGGTCGGCCGCCCGCTTCACCTCGGCCACGGCCGCCTTCATGTCATGGCTGGGCACGTTGGCGAGACCGATCAGGCGGTCCGGATGATGGCGGCAGAAATCGTGCAGCCAGTCATTGTAGATGCTCAGCATCTCGCAGGCCGCCTCGCCGTCGTTCAGGCGTCCGCTCGACCCCAGCACGCCGTAGAGCACCTCGGCCTGGACGCCGTCGAGGTCCTGGTCCTTCAGCCGCAGGTCGGGATCGGTCAGCCGGCGGATGCCCTTCTTGCCGTCCTCGTACAGGCCGGTCGAGGCCATGCGGTCCGACCGGTAGATCTCGCCCGGCACGTACTTGCGGCCCGCCGAGCCCATGCCGTTGACCAGGCCGAACTGGGCGCCGTTCTTGCTGACCCAGCGCGGACCGTCGGGACTGTCCACGACGTGCGGCATGCGGTCCTTGAACTTCGCCGAGGCGTTGGCGGTGAACAGATCGGGCGGCAGCCAGATCAGATCGACATGGCCGTCGGCCGAAATCACGTCGTACTTCATCTTCCGTTCTCCTGCTTTAAGGGATGTGCGTATTCGATCTATTCGGCCGCCTGCTTGAGCGGCGCGCGGAACTGCGTCCTGTAGCGGTCCCATTCGTCGGCGCCGGCGAGCTGGAAGGCCTGCTGCGGGGTGATGTCGGAGGTCGGCATGGGGTGGCGGCCCTGCTGCTTCAGGTTGGCGAGCGCGATCTCGCAGGCGCCGAGGACGGAGCGCGAGAGCACGCCGGGCAGGATCGTGAGCTTGTAGCCGAGGGCCTCGACGTCGGGCAGCGCCATGTCCGGGGTCTTGCCGCGCCACACCATGTTCAGCATGCACGGACCCTTGACCAGGCGCGGCACCGCCTTGACCTCGTCGAGCGTCTGCGGCGCCTCGATGAAGACCATGTCGGCGCCCGCCTCGACCGCCGCGTTGCCGCGCCGGATCGCCTCCTCGAAGCCCAGCGGCGCGCGCGAATCGGTGCGCGCGATCACCATGAAGTTCGGATCGGTCTTGGCGCTCACCGCCGCCCGGATCTTGGCGACGTAGTCCTCGATCGGCACGATCGTCTTGTCTTCGAGATGGCCGCACTTCTTGGGAAAGCCCTGGTCCTCGATGTGCAGGCCGGCCACGCCGCGCCGCTCATATTCGCGAACGGTGCGGATGGCGTTCAGCTCGTTGCCGTAGCCGGTGTCGGCGTCGGCGATCACCGGCAGCCTGACCGAGGCGGCGATGCGGCCGGCGTTGTCGGCCATCTCCGTCATGGTGAGCAGGCCGTAGTCGGGATAGCCCAGGCTGGCCGCGGTTCCGCCGCCGGTCATGTAGACGGCGGAGAAGCCTGCACGTTCGATCGAGCGGGCGGTGATGCAGTCGTAGGCGCCGGGGGCCACGACCATCCCCTTGGTCATCGCGTCGCGGAAAGCTTTCGTCACGGTCATCGGGTTGCTCCTGAAACCTGGGTTGCGATCGGCGTGGCTACTCGGCGGCCTGCTTGGCGGGCGTCCGGAACTGCGTCCTGTAGCGGTCCCATTCGTCGGCGCCGGCGCGCTGGAAACCCTGCTGCGGAGTGATGTCGAGTTTCGGCTTGGGATGCCGCCCGGTGGCGCGCACCTCGGCGAGCACGCTGTCGCAAACGCCCAGCGCTTCCTGGAACAGCATGCCGGGCAGGATGGCGAGCTTGTAGCCCATGCTCTCGGCATCCAGCAGGGGGACATCGGGGGTCTTGCCGCGCCACACCATGTTCAGCATGCACGGGCCCTTGACCAGGCGCGGCACCGCCTTGACCTCGTCCAGCGTCTGCGGCGCCTCGATGAAGACCATGTCGGCGCCCGCCTCGACCGCCGCGTTGCCGCGCCGGATCGCCTCCTCGAAGCCCAGCGGCGCGCGCGAATCGGTGCGCGCGATCACCATGAAGTTCGGATCGATCTTGGCGCTCACCGCCGCCCGGATCTTGGCGACATAATCCTCCAGCGGCACGATGACCTTGTCTTCCAGGTGGCCGCACTTCTTGGGAAAGCCCTGGTCCTCGATGTGCAGGCCGGCCACGCCGCGGCGTTCGTACTCGCGCACGGTGCGGATGGCGTTCAACTCGTTGCCGTACCCGGTGTCGGCGTCGGCGATCACCGGCAGCTTGACCGAGGCGGCGATGCGGCCGGCATTGTCGGCCATCTCCGTCATGGTGAGCAGCCCGTAGTCGGGATAGCCGAGGTAGGAGGCGCTGCCGCCGCCGGTCATGTAGACGGCGGAGAAGCCCGCCCGCTCGATGGCGCGCGAGGTCATGCAGTCGTAGGCGCCGGGGGCCACGATCATCCCCTTGGTCAGCGCTTCACGAAAGGCCGCTGGCTTGCTCATGCTCACTCCCCCTGCGCCTCGCCCCGAGACGCGCTATCGTTACGTCCTGTGATCAGTCGACCGTCATGCCGAGCCTTCGTATCGCCTCGCCCGACTCCTTGATGTCACGCTGGAAACGTTCGTTGAAAGCGGCTGGGGTGTCGCCGCCCGGCAGCGCCCCTACGTCAGCGAGCTTGGCCTGGAACGCGGGCGTCGCCAGGACCGCGGCGATGTCCGTCTGGATGGCGTTGACCACAGCGGTGGGCGTGCCCGCCGGTGCGAACAGACCGTACCAGGAGTTTTCCTCCAGACCGGAGAAGCCCTGCTCCTTGAAGGTGGAAATCTGCGGCAGGATTCCAATGCGCTGAGTGCCCATGATGCCGAGCGACTTGAGGCCGCCGCTGCGGATCAGCGACAGGCCCGACGTGATGCTCGAAATGCCGACATCGACCCGGCCGGCGGAGATGTCACCCACGAAGGAAGCGGCGCCCTTGTAGGGAATGTTGGTGAGCTTGATCCCGCCTTTCTCGAAGATGCGCTCGGCGGTCAACCGGCTTCCGGGATCCGGGCTGGCGAAGGTCCGCTTGTCCGGGCCTTCCTTCTTGACGAGCTCGACCAGCCCCTTGAAATCGTTCACAGGCAGCGTGGGCGACGCGATCAGGGTGCTGACCGGATAGGCAATTGCCGTCACCGGCGCGAAGGCTGTCGCCGTATCGTAGGGAAGCTTCATGAGGTGGGCGTTGATCGCAATGCCCGACACCGCGAGGACCATCGTATGCCCATCGGGCGCGGCCCGTGCGACGATGGTGGCGCCGACCGATCCGCTGCCGCCGGTCCGATTGTCGACGAGAACGGTTTTTCCCCACATTTCTTCTAGCGCTTTCGCCATCAGGCGGCCGACGGCATCGGTTCCGCCGCCGGGGCTGTAGGGCACTATGATCGTGACGGGCTTGGTCGGACGAAACGTCGACTTCTGGTCGGTCCTCGTCTGGCTCGTCGCCGAACCGGCAAAGACAAGAGTCGCCGCCAAGACTGCAAATGCAGTAGTGAGCATTCTCATTTCCGCCGCCCTTCTCTTATTGGTATATCATTATTCCAACATGCCGAATCCCAGCGACACAAGCAGTCTCGATGCGCCCGTTCCAGTGAGCAGAACGGGACAGCCCAGTCTGAAACTGAGTGCCAAGGGCGCGCTTCTGCATCGCCAGCTCTATGTCCTGCTCAAGGAACAGATCGTCACCGGCCGCTATCGGGCCGGCGATCTTCTGCCCACGCAGGAGGCGCTCTGCCGGCAGTTCTCGATCTCCCGCATCACCGTGCGGCGCGCCCTGGCCGACCTCGGCGAAGACGGATTCATCCACAACCGGCAGGGCGTGGGCGCCCTCGTGACCGCCAACGTGGGGAAGACGAAGCATGGACCTGACTTCAGCTTCATCGGCGAGATGCGCCGGGCGCTGAAGGAGACGACCATGACTCTCCTGCTACTGGAAACGCGGCAATGCCCGGCGACGATCGCCGCCGCCCTGGGTCTCTCGGATCACGAACAGGCGTTGCACGTCGTCCGCACGCGCTCACAAGCAGATGAACCGGTGGCGCTGCTCGACGGCTGGATACCTTGCCGCTTTGCAAAGGCCGTCACGGCCAAGGCACTCGAGATGAAGTCGCTGCATGAACTCATTGCCGGCAGCTTCGAGCAGCTGGGACGTGTCGCGCAGGAGGTCAACGCGGCCCTGGCAGATCCCTACGTCGCGCAGGCGCTGAACATTGAAATCAACTCGGCGACGCTCAAGATCGATCGGCTCGTGCACAATCGCGACGGTGCACCAGTCCACCATGTCACCGTCTGGACGGCCCCGATACGCACCCGCCTAGTCATGGAAGTGGCTGCCGACGATATCGACGGCTACAACGTCGGGCGGCTGCTGCACGACGTGCAGCAGCCGAAAACCGCGCGCGGCCGGTCGCCCTGAAGAGACGACACGAGCCGGCCGAAACGTTCTACGCCGCCCGCGCGAGGCCGGGCGGGGCGCTCTTGTCCTTCATGCCCTTGCCTCGAACTTCGGCTTCCTCGAACTCGGCGGCGGCGATCGCCCGGTCCAGGGCGGCGCGCAGCTCCTTGGCCGTCTCCAGTGTGAGTTCGATCCCGGCCCGTGCCCCGGGGTCGAGGCCGGTGTTGACGAAGTCGAGCGTGATGACGTCGCCCAGCGGCGCATGGCGCGCGTGGTCGTAGGCGACCACCGCCTGCGCGAGCGGGAACCAGTCGTCGCCGCGCTTGGCCATGCCCTCGGCGCGCGCGATCTCGATGATGGACGTGCACATCTTCGCGCCTCCTACTTCTTCGCCAGGTGCTTGCCGAAGAAGGCGAACACCTTGCTCCAGCCATCCATCGCCTGTTCGGGCCGGTAGAGCGGCCGGTGCCAATAGAAGATGCCGTGGCCGGCGCCGTCGTAGCGGTGGAACTCATGTGCCTTGCCGTGCTTCTCGAGCTCGGCCTCGTGCCGGTTCACCTGTTCGGGGCTCGGTGCGCGGTCTTCATTGCCGAACAGGCCGAGCAGCGGGCAGGAGAGGTCCTTCGTCATCTCGATCGGCGCGACCGGGGTCTTGGCGTTGAGTTCCTCCTTGGCCATCACCACGCGGCCGCCCCAGAGCTCGACGCAGGCATCGACGTCCTTCCGCTGGCAGGCATAGATGAAGGCGTGCCGGCCGCCGGAGCAAGAGCCGAAAAGCCCGACCTTGCCGTTGTGCTCGGGCTGCGCGCGCATCCATTTCACCGCGGCCTCGGTATCGCCGACCATCTGGGCGTCGGCGATGCCGCCGTCGGCGCGCACCTTGGCGGCGACGTCGTCCGGGTTGGCCTGCCCGCCCTCGCGCTCATAGAGGTTGGCGCAGATCGCGAGGTAACCATGGTGAGCAAAGCGCCGCGTCGTCTCGATGTAGAACTCGCTCCACCCCGGAAGATGGTGGACGAGCACCACGCCCGGGAAGGGCCCCGGACCGGACGGCTTGGCGACGTACGCGGTAATCGGCGTTCCCTTGTCGCCCTCGAGGGTTACGTTCTCGCAGGTCATGCCTCGGTAGAATGCCATCGATCTTCCTCCTCCATGGGCGAAGCAGTATTCGACGATCGCATACCGGGCGCAATATGAGGCCGGCGGGCCGGGACGGAGGATGGAGAATGGTTGCCAGCGACAGCTTTGCCGAGTTCCTGCGCGAGCAGCTGGCGCCGCTCGGTCGCGTCACGATGCGGCGCATGTTCGGCAAGACCGGTGTGTTCTGCGACGGGCTGATGCTGGGGATGGTGACGGACAACATGCTCTACCTCCGGGTCGACGACCACAACCGGGAGGCTTTCGAGGAAGCCCGGTCCTTTCCGCCTCTCAACTACGAGAAGAAGGGCGGCACCATAGACCTCTCCTTCTGGCGTGCGCCGGAGCGGCTGTTCGACGAGCCCGACGAGCTCGTCGCGTGGGCACGGCTGGCGCTGGCGGCGGCGCGTCGGGTCGCGGCGAAGAGGGGGAGGACGGCGCCAGGGCGAAAATCAAGGCCGTCAGTCGAGTGACCCGAGCCGCACTCTGTCGGTCGCCCTCGACCGGAATACCCGCTCCTGCGGCGGAGTCCCGCCACTCAGACATCGTCTGGACATCTCCTCCAGCGGGGCCGATTCCCGACTCCGCCGCGTCAACTGGCGAGCTTGCGTTCCTTGGCGAAGGGACTGAGGCCGAGCCATGCCTGCATGTCGGTGGCGAGCTGGCGATCGCCGGTCAGCATCATGCGCCGGGCACTCCGGGCGCTTCGAACATTGTCCCAGCCCATCCAGATCGCTGTCATCGTGCGCAAGTCGGTCGAGACATAGAGGTCGACATCGAAACCGGGTTCGATCGAGCACAGATCGACTCCGGTGTCGGGCTCTACCAACAGCCACCAGAGTCGCTGCTTCGGCGGCAACTCCGGATACTGGAACTGGATCACGCTGCGCTGCTTCGGCATCGGTGTCGGATCGAGCCAGCGGCGCATGTCCCACATGAGCAGCGACACATCGAGGTTCTGTAGCGAAGGCGCGGTCTCGACCCAGCGCTGGCCCCAGATGCCAAACGCCTTCACCACGGGTTCGAGCTCGCGGCCCGCAGTCGTCAAGTGATACTCGAACACGTCGCGTTCGGTCGGCGACGGCGTGCGGCGAATGATGTCGGCGGCCTCGAGATCCTTCAGTCGCTGCGACAGCAGGGCCGGCGACATGCGCGGGACGCCGCGGCGCAGATCGTTGAACCGGGTCGATCCGGCGACGAGTTCGCGCAGCAGCACGACGGTCCATCGCGTGCACAGGACTTCCGCGGCCATCGCGACCGGACAGAACTGCTTGTAGCTGCCTTGTGCCATGAATTTCTCCGTGAATGCCGAGACAGATTGGGCTCACGGGGCATGCCCGCCAAGTTCAGTTTCTGAATCGGGTCAATTCAGTTCCTGAACTAGCGACACCGCTTCGGTCTTGGGATGGTCCCGCCGCGGGCCAGTTCCGGCTCGTTCACGCTCAAGGAGATGAAATTTGTCGTTCGTAGACATTCAGCAGGGCAAGCTTGCATTCACGCCCGATCGGGAAAAGTCCAGGGTCGCCGCCGTCGTCGTTTCCGTCTACGTGCTTGCGATCTTGGGTGCCGCCGTCTCACCTGCGTCGGCCGACTCGCTGTCGCGCAGCCTGGACGTCAATGGCACGCCCGCCGAGGTATGGTCGGCGATCGGCCCATTCTGCGCGATCAAGGATTGGCTTCCGCCGGTTGGCTCCTGTACCGAGGACGGCCGGACTCCGCCGACTCGAACGCTCGTGACCAAGGATGGCTCGGCGACGTTCGTTGAGACGCAGACCGCACGCAGCGATGAAAAGCGCTCTTATTCCTACATGTTCAAATCGAGCCCGCTGCCGCTTACGCGTTACAACTCGACGATCGAGGTTGCGGCCAAAGGGCCCGGGCAATCCACCGTCACCTGGAGCAGCACCTACACCCCGAATGAAGGCAAGGAGAAGGAGGCGAAAGAGGCGCTGAGCGGCATCTACGCGGCCGGCCTGAACGCCATCAAGGCGCGATTCGCGAAGTAGAACCGGTGACGCCGATCATCCTCGTCCTGGCGTTGGGTGGCAATCCGCTCATCGCCGCTGACATCAAGGTGACGGCCGCCAAAGCAAGACTTCTTTCACTAGGGGATTCAATTGACGACAGCTCACAAAGGCGCATGTTTCTGTGGAACCGTGCAAATCGAAATCGTCGGCGAACCGGAAGGCATGGGCTATTGCCACTGCCAATCGTGCCGGTCCTGGTCGGGCGGCCCTGTCAACGCCTTCAGTCTCTGGAAGCCGGACGCCGTTCGCGTCACGGCGGGTGCCCAGCACATGGCGACGTTCAGGAAGTCCGCAGCGAGCGAGCGGCAATACTGCACCAAATGCGGCGGCCATCTGATGACCAGTCATCCGGGCCTTGGCTTGGTCGATGTATTCGCCGCGACCATCCCCGGCCTGCGATTCATCCCCGGCGTGCATATCAATTATGCCGAGACCGTTCTGCCGATGCGGGACGGCTTGCCGAAGCTGAAGGACTTTCCCGCCGAATTCGGCGGCTCAGGCGAGCCGGTGCCGGAATAGAGCGCTGGCCCGGGCCCGGTAGCTTCGGCGCCCATTGAACCTTCAGGCCAACAGCCCTGCGCTCCCGAAGGTTGCATGGCCCTTGCGGCCGTACTGATCTCGCGCGGCGTGTCGATGTCGTCGCGCGACGGCTTGGGATCGCCTTGCCGATCTTTGGGAGCGACGGCCCAATCCGCATCGCTCGGCGACGGCGCCGATGACGAAGGCCGATGCCGATGAAAGAGAACGACAGGCGCGGGTGACCTGCCTCGACAACGATATGTTCAAGTGTCGCCGCGGGGGCATCGTCGGTCGTCCCCGTAGCACGTCTCATGAGGCGGCATTGCGCCGCTCTGTTCGTAGCTTGATCTGGGTCAAAGCGAGAGGCCGCTACTGCGATCATTCTTTTATGAAATGACTTCTCTGTTGGCTTTCTTCAACCGTGGCCTCGCGTGTGGCCTCGACGAAGGGAGGTAAGGGTCATGACGACGCTCCAGGAAATCCGGCGAACGATCTCTCTCTTCGTCGATGGGAGGCGCAAGCGCAGGCAGTTGCAACGCGAACTCGCGCAGCTCGCGGCCATGGGGTCCCTCGATGCCGTTCTGGCGGACATCGGCCTCGCGCGCTCGCAGATCGAACCTCTGATCGCAGGATGCACCGGCTCCAAAGAGTTGCTGGACCAAATGCTCGCCCGGCTTGGTATCGATGCTGCTCAACTGCCCTATGAGAGCCTGCGCGATATGACATGGACCTGCACGACGTGCCCGGACAAGCCACGGTGCCGCGAATGGCTGGCCGGCGTCGAAGAAACGGAATTCCGTGCCTTCTGCCCGAATGCCGCGCAGCTCGACTATTCCTTGTTGAAACAGCGTCCCGTCCACGCGTGACGGCGGAGGCGATCCCGCCGCCCGGCCTGCATCGGCCCAGCCCATATCGTTTGCGCACCGGACCCGCCTCGGCTCAGGCGGCCGCTCTTCTCTCCGCGGGCGGTCGCGCGAGGAGTGCCGCGGCGGCGGCGACGCCGGCGCCTTCGCGAGGGGAGCGGCCGAGGTCGGTCAGCGTGCGCTCGATGTAGTGGAGATCGGTCAGGATGTCGCTTTCGCTCACGTAACCCATCGTGCCGATGCGGATCAGTTTGCCCGACAGAGAGGTGCGCGAACCGGCAACCACCGTCCGGTAACCCTCATGGAGCCTGCGGACCATGGCGTTGCCATCGAGCCCGTCGGGCATGCGCATGACCGTCACGGTGTCGGACGGCGCCTCGCGCGGGAACAGCGCCAGATCGAGTGCGGCCAGGCCGGTGCGCAATCCCGCAGCCAGGCGGCGATGGCGGGCCAGCACGTTGGCGAAACCCTCCTCGTCGATCATGCGCAGTGCTTCGGCGAGCCCGGCCAGCAGCGACACCGGCGGGGTAAACGCGCTCTCCATCTTGTCGAGCGCGACGCTGGCCTTGCGGAAATCCCAGAAGAACCGCCCGCCGTGGCTGCGCTCGATGATCGCCCAGGCCTTGGCGCTGACGCCGACCAGGCCGATGCCGGGCGGGCACATGAGCGCCTTCTGCGACGCTCCGATCACGAGATCCAGATGCCAGCGATCCTGCTCGACCGGCAGGCCCGCCAGGCCGCTGACCGAGTCGACGAGCAACAAGGTCGCGCGATCCTTCGTCAGTTCGCCGATCGCCGGCAGATCGGCGGTCACACCCGTCGAGGTCTCGTTGTGCGTGACGCACAGGACGGAATAGTCGCGCTGCGCCAGCCGTTGGCGGATAACCGCCGGATCCGGCGCCGTGCCCCATTCCACCTCCAGCATGTCGACCGCGCAGCCCAGCGCTCGTGCGATCTGGCCGAAGCGCACGCCGTACTGGCCATTCGCCACCACCAGCACGGGCGTTCCGGGCGGCGCGGCGTTGACGAGCGCGGCCTCCATGGCGGCCGTCCCGGAGCCGGCGAACGTCAGCACCTTGCCGCCGGTGCCGAAGATCGGACGGATCCGGCGCTGGATCTCGCCGACCAGGGCATGGAACTCCGGGCCATGATGATCGACCACGAGGCCGGCGATCGCTCGACGAACGCGCTCCGGGACAGCCGTCGGACCGGGCAGCCGAAGCCGGTATGGCAATCCTCTCGTGTCGATCATGACGGTCGTCTCCACGCGAATGCGCATGAGGCCGTGGCCGACCCGCCATCGCATTGATTCACGTCAATATTGTTTGTCGCGCAACGGGTTGGATGCCGCTCAGGGAAGGGACCGATGGCTTCGATCGAGGCGGCCGATGATTGCGCGCACGCATCGCCAACCTCGAATGCATTCGCCAACGCAACGGCGTCTGCGTGGCACGCATGCGCATGCTGGGATGATGGTCAAGTCCCGAGCTGCTCGTCCGGAATATCCTCCTCGTGCCTCCGGCACCGAAGTGGCGGACCAATGCAGCATTGTCCGGCGGGATCGGCTGCGAACCGAGGTCACCCGCTGCTCGGAAGGCCACGACCCGGCGGCAGCCGGCATATTTTCTTGATACCGCAGCTTCGGACTCGGCCTGCCTTCCGCTACGCGACCAGCCCGCTGTCTCAAAGCGCCGTCGGGTACTTCAGGAACGATGGAAGGCCCATGTCGAACGGCTCGGCCAGTTCCGTCACGGTTGGCGGCCCCCGCATGAGCGCCCGGATCACGGCTTGCCTTGTCGGATAGGATAGCGAGTGGAACGTCCGGTCGAGGGAGGCTGAATTGTTGGCTTACTGGCAAACGATATACATGTCAGGCTGAACCCCGTTTCTTCGAGCGGCCTCGATCCTGCGTCCTCTCAATCCGTCGTACGCGGTCGGTGGACAGTGCGCTGCCTCCGTCCGACAGGACTGTCTCGAATGCAATGCGCTTGAAGCGCTCCAGCGGCGCGGGGTCGCGCTCGACCTTCATGCGTAGAATTGCTCCCTCCCACGAGGTGAGCAGAAAATCCGCCAGATCCTGCGAGGAGAACGCGCTGTCGATCTCTCCCAAACGTTGCCCCTCTTCGATGCAGCCGGCGAATGGCACGAGCCATTCGCGATAGATCTGCACCAGCCGTTCGCGAAGCGTGTCGCTGGCCTGAGATACTTCCACGCTGAAATCCCCGATCAGGCACCCGCGCGTGTAATTGTCTGCGGCCAGACGGATCGTGATGATGTCGAGATAGTGCCTCAACCGTTCGCGCGGTCGTAGCGACAGGTCGTCGAGCGAGGCTGCCACGAGCGTGCGGGTGTGCTCGAAGTAGCGATCCAGGACTTCCCGGGCAAACGCCTCCTTCGAGCGGAAATGATTGGTGAACGATCCCTGCGGCGCGCCGGCTTCCGCGGCGATGTCGCGCACACTCGCTCCCTCGTAGCCCTTGCGGAACATGACGCGCAGTCCGGCGTCGACGATCTTGTCTTTCAATGATGGCTTCGGCATTATTTGACAATACGCACGAACGTATTGTAGGTCAAGCGCCCTGTCGGACGAGGTGGTTCCGGCCGCCGGCGGCAAATCGCCGGAACGATCACGCGCGGGAGGCGAAGCACGATGACGACACCGACGATCAGGCACCTGACTCAGAATGTGGGCGCTTCGAAGCAGGCTCCCGTTCTGTTGATCTTCGTCGGTGTGCTGCTTTCGCTTAATGTCCTTCTCTCCAAGCAAGCCGCCGCCAGTGGAGTGGCGATGCTCTGGTACCTCACCCTCTCGATGGGCGGCTCCGGACTGGTCCTTCTGCTTTTGGCCGCGCGCAGCAGGGGTTTGGGACGCGAACTGCTCGGCATCTTGCCGTACAGCGTCGGATCTGGCGCCTTGCTGGCCTTGGGCATGGCGCTCGGCTACCTCACGGTGGCACGTGTCGGAGCTGCCTTCGTCGCGCTCACCATGGCCTTCCCGACTCTTCTGACCTACCTGATGTCGATCGCCATCGGCATGGAGCGTCATAGCGGGCTTCGCCTGGTCGGCGTCGTCGTGAGCTTGGCCGGCGGCATCGTGCTTGCGCAGGCCAAGGGCGGAGAGATGATTCCCTCCGATCGGTTGGCGGTTTTTGCCGCCTGCCTGATCCCGGTCGTGCTGGCGATCGGGAACATTTTTCGATCCCGGTACTGGCCGCGCGGGGCGACTCCGCTGCTGCTCGCCGGTTCGATGCTGCTGTCGGGAGCATTCGTCACCTTGCCGTTCGCAATCTGGATCGAGGGCAGGGTGGTGACTTCGCTGTGGGCCGGCCCCGCCGTCCAGCTCATTACCGTTGCCGCGACTCTCTCGTTTACGATGCAGTACGTGGCTTTCCTGCGCCTGCAGCAGATCGCCGGGCCTGTCTATCTCAGCCAGATCGGGTCGATTGCGGCCATCGTCGGTACCGCGGTCGCGGTCATCTTCTTCAAGGAGCATTTGCCCGGCAGCTTCGCTCCTGCGGGCATCCTGATCGCGCTGGGCATCATCCTCTTCCAGCTCTCCGCGCGTCGCCGCTGAACGATCGGGGCGAACGCGCCCGGCCTGTCGACGATGGCTGGGTGCGGGTGCTGCTTGCCCTTGACTTAATACGTACGAACGTATTATATTTTAACATCCTGGTGGGTCAGACGAGTGTTTGCCCGCCCGTATCCTCCAACGACGACATCAGCAAAGGCCGCGACCATGCAATCCAATGCAAAATTGCCCCGCCGCAAGATACTGGGCTCGCACATTGCCTATCGGGAGGAAGGCTTGCCGGGCGGGCCGGTTGCCGTCTTCCTGCACGGCAATCCGACTTCCTCATATATCTGGCGCAACATCATCGGACACGTCGCCGCCGTTGCTCATTGCATCGCGCCCGATCTCATCGGCTTCGGGCAGTCGGGCAAACCCGACATCGCCTATCGCTTCACCGACCACGTCCGCTACCTCGAAGCGTTCATTGACGCCAGCGGCATCACGTCGGCCTATCTCGTCGCCCAGGATTGGGGGACGGCGCTGGCCTTCGAGCTCGCGGCGCGGCGTCCGGATTTCGTGCGCGGCCTGGCATTCATGGAATTTATCCGTCCGATGGCCAGCTGGGACGACTTCCATCAGGTTCCCACCGCAAGGGAGATGTTTCGCAAGTTCCGGACATCCGGTGTCGGCGAGAAATTGATTCTGGAGGAAAACGTCTTCGTCGAACGCATCCTCCCGGGTTCGATCAAACGCCAGCTCACCGACGAGGAGATGACAGCCTATCGGGCACCATTCCCGACCCCGGAGTCGCGCGTGCCGGTCTGGCGCCTTCCGAACGAGTTGCCGATCGCGGGCGAGCCTTCCGACACGTGGGCGTCGATCGAGAACGCCCATGCAGCCCTGCGCGCCAGCGACTATCCAAAGATTCTCTTTGCGGGGGATCCCGGGGCCCTGGTTTCTCCGGCTTTCGCCGGGACCTTCGCACGGCAACTCAAGAATTGTCGTGTCATCCAACTTGGCGCCGGCGCCCACTATCTCCAGGAGGACCACCCCGAGGCTATCGCCAAAGGTGTGTGCGAGCTCATCACGGAAAACGAAGGAGCTCGTGCCGGCACGTTGGACGCTGCCGGCGCGAGGGTCACCATCACCTATTGCGTCCCCTGCGGCTACGAGAAGCGCGCCAGGGACGCCGCCACCAGACTGGGACGGGAACTTTCGATCGATCCAGTCCTCGTCGCGGGCAAGGGCGGAGTGTTCCGCGTCTCCGTTGGGGACCGGGTGCTCGTTTCGCGCGCGAAGGGATACTTTCCCAACAGCGGAGAGATCGTCGAAGCGGTCCGCTCGGCGGTCGCGCCACGCTCAGGGCCGCTGCAGGCCCCCCGATAGCCGCCGGTCTCGGCTCCGGCAAGGCGGCTATAACAGCCCCAGGCTCCTGAAGCTCGCGTGGCCCTTGCGGCCGATCACCAGATGGTCGTGGATCGAAATGCCGAGCGCCTCGGCCGCGGTCCTGATCTCGCGCGTCATCTCGATGTCGTCGCGCGACGGCTTGGGGTCGCCCGAGGGATGGTTGTGCACCAGAATCAGCGCCGCGGCATTGAGCGCCAGCGCCCGCTTCACCACCTCGCGCGGATAGACCGGCGTGTGGTCGATGGTGCCGCGCTGCTGCACCTCGTCGGCGATCAGCACGTTCTTGCGGTCGAGGAACAGGATGCGGAACTGCTCGGTTTTTTCGTGCGCGAGCGCTGCGTGGCAGTAGTCGATGAGCTGCTGCCAGTTGGTGAGCACCGGCATGTCCTTGACCTTGCGCTCGGCCAGCCTGCGTCCGACCTCGCGCATCGCCTTGAAGTGTACCAGCGTCCTCTGGTCGATCTCGAACTCGCGCAGCTGGGCGGGCTCGGCCGCGAACACGTCGCCCAGCGTGCCGAAGCGTCCAGCAGGGCCTTGGCGAGCGGCTTGGTGTCGATCCGCTCGATCGAATAGAACAGCAGCAATTCCAGGAGTTCGTAGTCGGCCAGCGCCTCGACGCCGGCCTTCAGCACCCGCTCGCGTACCCGCGCGCGGTGGCCGAAGTAATGCGGCCGGGGCGCTTCCGGTTCGTTGCTGTTGTGGCCGGGCGCGGGCGGTTGCGCGGCGAGCGCCGCGGCCAGCTTTGCCGTCGGGTCCTCGCCCGCGAACTCCCAACATTGATCCAGCCTGTTCCAGGCGCCGCCCGCCTCGCGCAGCAGGGCGCGGTGGGGCAGGGTGTTGCCGCTCACGCGCCAGAGATTGTCGGAGGCCTGGAGGCGCAGGCCGGCCGCGAGCAATGCCACCAGGGCATCGTCATCGCCTGTCACCGGTTCGAGCGCCGCGCGCTTGGCCTTCCCCATGCCGCAACGATCCGATGCAACCGCGGCAGAATGGCGGCAAAGGAATGTCCGAAAAGGCTTTCCCGCCGGCCGCCGCGACGGAGCAAATGCCGCTCAGGCCGCGCCAACGAAAAAGGGATGCCCAAAATCTTGGGCATCCCACTATCGAGGTCAGCTTACGCAAAAAGAAACAGTCTGGCAACTTTCGGCACATCGTATAGATGAGAGCCCCTTCGCATCTGAAGGGGACAGAGATGATCGCTTGCGGATTGGATTTCGGGACGTCGAACTCGGCGATCGGCGTCGCTCGCGACAGGACGGCCGCGCTTGCGCCCATCGAGGCAAGCAGCACGCTGATGCCGAGCGCGGTGTTCTTCGACTACGAAGCCAAGGGCCAGGTGCTGTTCGGCAACGAGGCCATCTCGGCCTATGTCGGGCAGGCCGATGGCCGGCTGATGCGCGCGCTCAAGTCGATCCTGGGCTCTCCCCTGATCAACGAGGAGACCAGCCTGGGAGGCCGCAAGGTGCCGCTCACGGAAGTCGTCGAGATCTTCGTGCGGCACCTGAAGCACAAGGCCGAAGCCTTCGCCGGGCAGGAGATCACGGCCGTCGTGCACGGCCGGCCGGTGCGCTTCGTCGACGACGACGACGGGGCAGATGCGCGGGCGCAGCAGGTGCTCGAGGCCATTGCCAGGCGGGCGGGTTTTCGCGACGTCGCGTTCGTCTATGAGCCCATCGCGGCTGCCCACCACTACGAGCAGACGGTACGGAGCGAAGAGCTGGCGCTGATCGCCGACATCGGCGGCGGGACCAGCGACTTTTCCGTCATCCGCATCAGCCCCCGGCAGCGCGAGCGCGCCGAACGCGGCCCCACCGATCGCAATCGCGACGTGCTTGCGACCGCTGGCGTGCGCGTGGGCGGCACCGACTTCGACACCGCGCTCAGCCTCGCAGCGGTGATGCCGCTCCTGGGCCTCGGCACTGAACTCGTCGAAAAGAACCTGCCGATGCCGAACGCGCTCTACCACGAGCTTGCCACCTGGCCGACGATCAACTTCGCGTACACCTACAAGAACGAGCGCGAGGTCGCGGAACTGGTCTCGCTGGCACGCGAACCGGAGAAAGTGGGGCGTCTTCTGGCCGTTGTGCGTCAACGGCTCGGCCATCGCCTGGCGTTCGCCGTGGAGGATGCCAAGATCGCACTGAGCGCCGAGGAGCGCGCTGATGTGCCTCTGGCCTTTCTCGAGGCGGGGCTGGCGATTGCGGCGACGCGCGTCGATTTCGACCGCGCCATCGAATCCAGATTGGATCGGCTGCACAGGGCGGCAGGCGATTGCATCGCGGCGGCGGGCCTCGGTCCCGCCGCCATCGACACGATCTTTCTCACAGGTGGGTCGAGCCGTGTGCCGGCCGTGCGCGCCGCGATCGGGCGGGCGGCTCCATCCGCCCGTCTGGCCCGCGGCTCGGATCTCCTGTCCGTCGCGCTGGGACTGACGCAGATGGCAGGAATGATGATCTGAGCGTCGAGGCACGCCGGCCGATCGACGAAAGCGGAGTCCTGAATCTCAACGGACGCTGGACGGGTCAGGCGCCCTGTTTGAAGATGCGGCCATGCGCTTTCTGAACCTTGTCCTGTGCCTGTTCGTGTCCCTGTTCGCCGGGACCGTGCGGGCCGAGCCCCAGTGGCTCACCCTGCCGCCGACGCCCGTGCTGCCCAAGGCCGAGGAGAGCGGCCTCGCAGCCGTAAACGGCATAAAGATCTGGTACGCGACCTTCGGGAAAGGCGACCCGGTCATCCTGCTGCACGGCGGCCTCGCCAATGCGAACTACTGGGGCCATCAGGTGCCGGTGCTGGCCGAGCGTTACCGCGTGATCGTGATGGACAGCCGTGGCCACGGCCGCAGCACCCGCGACGAGCGGCCCTTCGGCTACGAGCTGATGGCCTCCGACGTGATCGGCCTGCTGGATTTCCTTAAGATTCCCAAGGCCGCCGTGGTCGGCTGGAGCGACGGCGCGATCCTGGGCCTGGAGATCGCCATCCGCCATCCGGCGCGGCTCGGCAAGCTCTTCGCCTTCGCCGCCAACTCCGACCCGAGCGCGGTGAAGGACGTCGACAAGAGCCCGGTGTTCACCGCCTTCATCGCCCGTGCCGCGAAGGAATACGAGGCGCTGTCGCCGACGCCGGGGCAGTACGAGTCGTTCCTGAAACAGATCGGCAGGATGTGGGCGACCCAGCCCAACTACGCGGCGGCGCAGCTCAAGGGCATCTCGACTCCGACCTGGATCGTGGACGGCGATCACGACGAGGCGATCAAGCGCGAGAACACCGAGTACATGGCGGCCGAGATCCCCGGCGCCGGGCTCCTGATCCAGCCCGAAGTCAGCCATTTTTCGTTCCTCCAGGATCCCCGCCAGTTCAACGACAACGTGCTGCATTTCCTGGCGCGGCATTGAGCGAAATGGACTCTCCCTTCGTCGCGATCGACACGGCGCTGGCGGCCTTCGCCCAGGAACAGCAGATCCCGGGTCTCGCCGCCGGGATCGTGCAGGGCGGCCGCCTGGTCCATGCTACGACGGTCGGCCTGGCCGACATCGAAGCGGCGCGCCCGGTCGCGGCCGACACCGCGTTCCGCATCGCCTCGATGACCAAGAACATGACGGCGCTCGGCGTATTGGCGCTGCGCGACCAGGGCCGGCTCGCCCTCGACGCGCCGCTCAGCCGGTACGTGCCGCAGTTCGCCGCCGTGAAGCCCGCCACGCGCGACAGCGCGCCCGTCAGCCTGCGCCACCTGCTGAGCCACATGGCGGGGCTCGTCACCGACGATCCCTGGGGCGATCGCGTGCTCGGTATGAGCCCGGCCGAGTTCGACCGGCTGATCGCCAACGGAACGCTGTTCGCGCGGCCCCCGGGACTGGTCTTCGAGTACAGTAATCTCGGCTACGGGCTGATCGGCCGCGCCATCACCAATGTCG
>ORJL011039360.1_pt1 | contig 25154 bp, 31 predicted proteins | sample 1779941 | NCBI WGS metagenome assembly ORJL01 (sample SAMEA104232317, study PRJEB22302) | groundwater metagenome | biome: forest; feature: aquifer; material: groundwater | place: USA | collected 2011-08-07 | depth 5.8 m
AACTCAGACCGACAAGCAACTGGTAATCTACGGATCGGTGGCAGCCGACGCTGAATTACTAAATGGAGGAAACGTCAATACCCAAAGAGATCTGGGTAACTCAAACTCTACCTCTCCCGGAGTGGCTTTTATCTGGAATCCCTTCCTAATCCTCAACGCCCCCCAAGAATTCACCGACGCGGTGATGGATTGGAGAGAAGTGGCGCCGTAGGAATGGGATTAAGTTCAAAGCGTGTTATAATCATGTTAAATTATGGGTTCCCAAAAACTGTTATTAACCAGTTCTAAAAGGAAAATTGTCGGCCGCAAGGTAAAGTTGATAAGAAAAGAAGGTTTGGTTCCGGCTAACGTATTTGGTAAAAAAATTAAATCTTTAGCTATTTCAGTTAAATCCCAAGATTTCCGGAAAATTTTTTCGAAAGCCGGGGCCACGGGAATTATTTATTTAGATATTTCGGAAGAAAAAGAACCCAGGCCGGTTTTGGTATCAGCCATTCAAAAACACCCCCTGAAAGGAACTTTATTGCATATTGATTTCAGGCAGGTAGATTTGACCGAAAAGGTTAAAGCTGAAGTTCCGATCAGGATAACTGGCGAATCTTCTGCGATTAAAGACAAAAACGGAGTTTTGGTTTCAGTTTTATCGCAGGTAATGGTAGAGGCTTTGCCTGCAGATTTGCCGGAATTCTTGGAAATTAGTATTCAGGGATTGACAGAAATCGGCCAAAGTCTTCACGTCAAGGACATTAATGTAGATAAATCTAAAGTTAAAATTGAAGCGGAAGAAGACGAAACAGTAGCCATTATTCAGGAGCCTAGGGCAGAAGAAATTGAGGTTAAGCCAGCAACAGAAGTTGCCGTTGCGGCCGAAGGCGAAGAAGTTGCTAAGGTTGAGGCTGGGGGCGCTGCGCCTGCTGACGAAAAGAAAGCCCAATCGGAAGGCGGCTTTAAGCCTGCCGCTAAACAGAAATAATGTCAGATTGCCTTTTTTGCCAGATTGTCTCCGGAGAAATTTCCTGCCATAAAGTTTTTGAAGACGATAACTTTTTGGGGTTTTTAGATATTTCTCCGGTTGTTGAGGGTCATGTTTTGGTTATTCCAAAGAAACATTACAGATGGGTTCACGAAGTTGAAAAGTTCGGAAAATTTTGGGAAGCGGCTCAAAAAGTGGCCAAGGCCCAAATTAAAGGCTTAAAAGTTCCAACCGTGGTTTTTGCTACCGCCGGCCTTGAGATTTTTCATGCCCACATTCACGTTTTACCATTGCCGCCGAAACAAAAAGGCGAGTATCTTCCGGGAGCTGAATCGGCCAGAAGATTGAAAATGTCCACAGAACAGCTGGAAATAATGACTTCAAAGTTAAAATCTCAAATCGCAAAGATCAAAGACTAGTTCAAAGTTAAAATCTTTTAGGCTTTTCGTTTTTAACTAGGTTTTGATTTTTGATTTTTGAGTTTTGAACTTGATTGATGAAAGTTGTCGACGTTAAAAAACGAGGATTAATTTCAATAGCAGTAAATGTCCTGAGAAGTGGCGGCCTCGTCATCTATCCCACAGAAACCGTTTATGGCGCCGGGGTTGACGTCGCTAATTCAAAAGCGGTTGTCAAGCTTTCAAAATTTAAATCCCGGCCCTTTGGAAAACCATATTCCGTCGCCGTCGCCGATCAAAAAATGGCCCAGCAGTACGTCGAATTAAACCAAACCGCCAAAAAACTCTACCAAACTTTTCTCCCCGGCCCGCTGACAATCATATCCAAATTAAAAACCATCAGTCCTTCTAACAATTTTAACCATTCCAGCCATTCTATTTCCCCCGGCGTCGCCTCCGAAACCGGCGCCCTCGGGATCCGGATTTCTTCCCATCCCTTAGTCACCGCCATTGTCAAAAAATTGGGCCGCCCCGTCACTGCGACATCCGCCAACGCCGCCTATAAAAAACGGCCATATAAAATCGCTGACATTTTGGACAACATTTCCCTGAAACAGAAAAACCTTATTGATCTGATAATAGACGCCGGCCAGCTTCCTCGCCGCGACCCGTCAACCGTTATTGATACGACCCTCGACGATCCGGTAACGTTAAGAGTTGGAGACGTCAAAATTTCCGATGAAAACGAAATTTTAAGCCGGTCTCCGGAAAATACTCAAAACTTTGGAAAAGAGTTATGGCAAAAATATGAGACTTTCTCCGGAAAACGGGCAATTATCTTTGCGCTTGAGGGCCGATTGGGTGCCGGAAAGACTCAATTTGTCAAAGGATTGGCCCGGGCAATGGAGATTCGACGCGAAATTACTTCTCCAACTTTTAACATGGTCAATACTTACGATAATTTGGTACACATTGATGCTTGGCGTCTTGAATCATCATCAGATCTTGAATCATTGGACTTTGCTAAAACAATATCAGACAAGTCTGTGATCGCCGTCGAATGGGCGGATCGGGTTTTCGATGCCATCCGCCGCCATAACGAAGAAGCAATTATTGTTTGGATTAAAATAAAATATGGAAAGTCTGAAAACGATCGTTTAATTTCTTGGGGAACCCTATGATAATTCTTTCTATTGATACTTCTGCCGACGAAACCTCGGCGGCAATAGTGGAAGGAAATAAAATTTTGTCCAATATTATTTGGTCCCAGGCATCGCTTCATACCAAATGGGGCGGGGTAGTTCCCAGTCTGGCTAAAAGGCTTCATAGAGAAAGAATCGGTTTGGTAGTCGAAAAAGCAGTTAAAAGTTCAAAGTTAAAAGTTAAGAGTTTGGATGCGGTAGCGGTGACCGTCGGACCGGGATTGGCGATTGCCCTGGAAGTGGGAATTGCCAAGGCAAAGGAATTGGCCCTGAAGTGGCATAAGCCGTTAATTCCGGTGAATCACCTTGAAGGCCACATCATGAGCACTCTGGCCGAGCGCTCAAAATCAAAAATCAAAAATCAAAAATCAAAAATTTCATTCCCTGCGCTAGCTTTGATTGTCTCTGGAGGTCATACTCAACTTGTTCTCGCATCTCCCTTCATCCTTCATCCTTCATCCTTCATCCTTAAGTATCAGCCTTTGGCTGATACTTTGGACGATGCCCTGGGTGAGGCTTTAGACAAGGCCGCCAGGATGTTGGGGTTGGGATATCCGGGCGGAGCGGTGTTGGAAAAATTAACCAAAGAGGGAAATCCTTTAGCCTATAAATTAACCTTGCCGTTATTGGGCCGGGAAAATCAGGGTAAATTCAGTTATTCCGGATTAAAAACCGCTTTTTATCGGCTGACCAACGGGAAAAATTTTACGAAGCAAGAAATTTGCGACTTAGCCGCCAGTTTTCAGTCAACCGCCTTTGAGCATCTAATCAGAATTGTCCGCGCGTCATTGCGAGGTCGCCTTGGCGACCGTGGCAATCTCACGATTGCTGACTTGCTGGTCGGCGGCGGAGTGGCGGCCAATGTCGAGTTACGAAAAAGATTAAGGAAACTTGGAAAAGAATTCGGACTCAAAGTCCATTTTCCGTATTCCAAAAAACTGTGTACTGACAATGCCGCCATGATTGGAGTAGCCGCTAAATACGCTTTCGCTAGGGGAGAAGTCGCCCGAATCCCGGAGGAGATTTCTAAAATCGACCGCCAGCCAAATTTAAACTTTGCAAACCACGATCGGCTCTCTCGCCAAAACCCTTTAACTTTCTTGACAAATCTTTAACTTTATGATAAAAATAAAGGCATGAACGGACTGACGGCTATCACCATTCCCATTGACCGCGACAGTGTCCTGTCTTCCCAGGGCCAGGTGACTCTGCCGGCTAAAGTTAGAAAACTTCTTGATCTCAAGCCCGGAGAACAAATCGGTTGGCTGGTCAAAAAGATGAAAGACGGCACCGCCCATCTGATTGGCATTAAAACCAAAAAAGCCCGTTGGCCGGAAGATTATTACGGCATCGCCAAGGGCCATTTAGATAGATACGGCGGAGTTGACGCCTATCTTAAACGAGAACGTGACAGTTGGGACTAAAAATGAAAAGTCTGTCTTCGGCCGGCAAAATCAGCCTAGACGCCAATATTATTTTGTATTATTTGCATCAGGATAAAAATTTTGGAAACCAATCTCTCCGCCTATTAACCGCTACCAAAAACAGAACCAAGGTCATCTCGACCCTTATCTACGCCGAGTCGTTTGTTTATGTTTATGAACAGGCTGACGAATCCTTGGAAAAGAAACAACTTAAAGCGCTGGAAAAAATTCCCAAACTGCAGACAATAGCTCCCACCAAGAAAATCTGTCTATTAGCCGCCCAACTCCGCGCCGCGTACCGCCTTAAAACTCCCGACGCCATTCACTTGGCTACCGCCATCGACTCCGGTTGCGACACATTTATCACTAACGACGGCAACCTGAAAAAAGTTCAAGAAATAACTGTCCTCACTCTTCGCGATTTATTTTGAAATGGCAAAACCCTCTTCTCCCATCGATCCATCCATCAAAACCGCCTACGAATCCAATCCTTTCGATCCCTTGGCCCAAATCCGCATGACCGGCCGTTTTTTGGGTGGCGTCGTCAATTACCGCCGTAAAATGAGTCCCCTAATTCTTATCGGATCGCTGATTTTGGGCTCAGGCTTTCTCTTGTCAGGAATTTTTGGTAACACCCCGTTCAACGTTATCCTCGGAGCCCTGATTCTCCTTAATGCGGTCGGAAACCTCAAAAAATTTTATCTTCGCCGACCCCCTTGACAACATACAACATACAACATACAATAATCGCATGATCAGAACTCAGGTTTATATTCCGGATGATTTGTACTACGAGGCCAAACTAGAAGCCAACGGTCGAGGCACCAACGTCTCCACTTTGATACGTCAAGGTTTGAAGCGGGAATTAAATAAAGAAACTGTCCGGAAGTCTGAAAAGTTTGGTGAAGGGTTCTTTGGGGCTTTAACCTATGGTCCAAAAGATTTATCTACCAAAATAAATGATATTTACCGCTGATTTAAACCTCTTGGTTGATTCCGATTATTTGGTTGGTGCATTTCGAGTGGGCGATCCGCATCAAGAAGAGTCGACAAAAGGCCTTGAAAGAGCCGGAAGAAAAAATTGCCGATTAAGCGTTTTAAATTTAGTCCTACAGGAAACAACCACCGTGCTAAGCCATCGCGTTAATATGAACGCCGTTAGACTGTTTTGGGAAAATCATGGAAAGTTGAGATTGAATATTATTTTAGTTGAACCGGAACTCGAAGCGCTGGCATGGAAAGTGTTTCTCAAGCAAACTAAAAAAGGAACTTCTTTTGTCGATTGTGCCAACTTGGCGGCGATGGAAAAGTTTCACCTAGACGGGATTCTGTCTTTTGATAAGTTTTATCCAAAAAAATTGTTAATCGGATAAAGAAATTCCTAAGTTGTTTGCAATTTCTATCAACATTTCATTGTTCGGGTCAAGGTATTTGGCCCTTTTCAACGCCTCCTTGGCGGCATCGTCGTTTCCCAGCTCGGATTGAGCAATAACCAGGCGGTATAAAAGATCGCGATAATCCGGATATTGGATGGATAATTCCACTAATTTTTCCAATTTAACTTCTTTATCGCGACGGGTTTCCCACAATCTGTTTACTTTTTTTTCCTCCAGAACAGTAATCGCGGAAGCCAGCCAAACAACAGCTAGAAAGAGTGATAAAAAAAATTCCAGCCGATATTTTTTAACCAGTTTTATTATTTGCGGTAAAGATACCATTTTCTATTTCGGCCAGGCCGCAGAAATTAACAAATCACTTTCTTTGTCCCTTAGCCCTTGTCCCTTAGCCCTTGTCCCTTTTAATTCTCCCCAGATGGCCTCGGTCACAAACGGCATAAAAGGGTGGAGGAGTTTCAGGAAAGTAACTAAGCCCTCAAAAATTGCCTTATCACTAATTTCTTGCTTTTTATTACTTTCAATCGCTTCATCGCAAAACCAATGCCAAAATTCGTTATATACCGTCTCCGCCGCCAGCCCCAAGCGGTATTCATTAAGATGCTTGGTTACGGTTTTTACAACAGCATCAAGCTTTTTCATAAATTCAGCATTATTGTTCTCTTTCCCCTGATTCCCGATTCCTAATTCTTGATTCCCGCTTATTACATATCGCGCCGCATTCCAAATTTTATTAGAAAAGTTTCTCATCCCTCTAACCTTATCTTCGCTTAAGGCAATGGCACTGCCGGAAGCGGTCCCATGAAGTAGTGTCATTCGTAGGGCATCGGCCCCGTATTTATCCGCCAGCTCAATTGGATTGACGACATTTCCTTTGGATTTGCTCATTTTGATTCCCTTAGCGTCTGCAACCATGGACCAAAGATATACGTTTTTGAACGGGATTTCTTTCTTTAGGTATAGGGAAAACATAATCATCCGCGAGACCCAGAATGTGAGGATGTCAGATAGGGTTCCCAATACATCTGTCGGAAATCTAGTCTTAAACTCATTATCTTTCAAAGTCACCAGCGGCCATTGACCGGATGAAAACCAAGTGTCAAAAGTATCCGTTTCCTGAAGGTAATCCTCTCCCGGCGCGGATACGGAAACTACGTATTTTGCTCCGGCCGGCGCTCGCAATTCCTGTAAACCGTTTTTAATTTCTGTAAACGGAAAACGCTTTAGCAATTCATCAATTTTTCCCCTGATTGTCTTTTTGCTTTTATCAATGAACTTTATCTCAATCTCCCTATTCTGACTCCTGACTCCTGACTCCTGACTCCTGATTTCGTACCAGATTGGTAATCGGATTCCCCAGGTGATCTGCCGGCTGATCGGCCAGTCATGCATCATCGTCAGCCAGTCAAGCATGCGAAGTTTAAAGCGTGCAGGATAGAACTTCACTTTGTTTTTCTTGACCGCGTCGATGACCGGTTTTTTCAGCGATTCAACCCTGATAAACCAGTTGGGAATTATCGTTGGCTCCAAAACCCTTTTGCACTTGTAACACAATCCGACTGAGTGTTTGTAATTTTCATCCACTTTGACCATCAGACCGGCTGTTTTGAGATCTTCAGCCACTTTTTTTCTGGCTTCGGCAACTTTTAAACCCTGATATTTGCCGCATTTTTCATTCAGTTTTCCGTCCGGGCCAATAACCTGTTTTACTTCCAAGCCATGCCTTAGCCCCATTTGAAAATCGTTTTGGTCATGGGCCGGAGTAACTTTTACTACCCCAGTGCCAAAGCCTGGATCCACGGCGGAGTCGGAGATGACTTTCACTTTAAATTTTCCCAATAGTCCCATAACTTCTATTTCCTGGCCGATATATTTTTTATATCGTTTGTCTGCCGGATGAACCGCGACGGCAGTATCGCCGAATTTAGTTTCCGGTCTCACCGTCGCCAGCACAAACGGTCCATATTTCATATAGTAAAGAGGGTCAATTCTGTCTTCGTGAACAACTTCCAATTCGGCCAATGAGGTTCCGCAGTGAGTGCAGAAATTGACGATATAATTATCCCTATATACTAGGCCTTCTTTTTCCATCTTGGTAAAAGTTTCCCGGACTTGTTTTAAAACCTGATCGTCTAAAGTAAAAACGCTCCGGCTCCAATCGGCGGAAAATCCAAGCCGTTTGAATTGTTCGTAAATCAAGCCGGAGTTGTCTAAAACAAATTTTTGGACGTTGTCATAAAGCGTTTGGCGGTCAAAATCCATTCTTGATTTTCCCTCTTTAGCCAAATGTTTTTCATAAACAAATTGAGTCTCAAATCCGGCGTGGTCCATTCCCGGCAGCCAGACGGTTGAGTACCCCTGCATCCGTTTCCAGCGGATTAGCACATCGTCGATCGTATACATGGCGTGTCCGGCATGAAGGGAGGCATTGGCGTTCGGCGGCGGCATCAAAATCGTGTACGGTTTCCCAATTTTGCTAGGCGAAAATGCCCCACCCTTTTCCCATTTCCCATAAATCTCCTGTTCATACTTCTGCGGATCGTAAACCTTATCCATAACCGTAATTGTATCATCAGGAAGGTTTGAATCCATCCGCTATACTACATGACATGACCGCCAAAATCGCCGGCAGAGAGATAGACGGACTCATCTTCGACGTCCACGGTGTATTCTATGACAATAGAAATAAAAATCAGATATTTACTCCTCTACAATTGAGTCTAGCTCAATCACTGTTATCAGGAAAGGAAAATTTATCTGAAGGCGACGTTTTCTCTAAACGACAAGAATACGTTCAATTAGCCCGTCAAATTGGGTCATGGCGGCGGGCATTTATCACCATGGGGGGAGTGAGTCGGAATATTTGCAGGGCATAAGAAACATAGACTGGACAGGAAAAGTTACAAGAAACCAAGAATTAATCAATATGCTTGAGCGGTTAAATTCAACCGTTGCCCTCGGAATTCTCAGTGGCGGCTTAAACTCCATGTCAGAGCCAATATGTAGACAGATTCTGGGAGATGATTGGAGAAAATTATTTCAGGTCACCGTTTTCGACGACACGCCAAATTTACCGGCGAAAAAGCCCGATCGCCTAGCATTTTTATACACACTTCAATTGATGAAAGTCGAAACATCACAAACAGCCGTAATAGACGATAGTCAAGCCGCCGTTGTTTCCGCCGCCGCCCTCGGAATGCTGACCATTTACGTCGGCGACCAAGATGGTATCGGTGACCTCCGCATCTCCCGCATCGAAGATCTTCAAGCCTTGATTGGTTTGTCTAATGATTCGAATCATTAGACAAAATGTTTCGAAACATTTTTTGTATGCTTCTTCAGCCAAGCGGCGATTTCGTCAACACAACATTTATAGTTTTGCCAAAACTTCAAAAGTTTTTTTGTATCGTTTATCAACTTTTGAAAATAAGCGCTCCGCTTCTTCGTCAGAAATAATCTGATGGCGGCCCTTCGCTAGTTCTTTTATGGTGTCTTCATACTTTTCGCTAAATTGGTCAAGTCAAGTCTTGAACTCGTGACCAGGCTTGGGAATAGGAATTAAAAGCGCTTGTGGTTTGCCGAATTTAGTGATGACGAATGACTTTTTAGATCGGGCAACTTGGTCGACAAAGTGACCTAATCGTCGCCGAATTTCGCTTATGGAGATAGTTTTCGCATTATTCATGATTTAATTCTAACATCTTTCTTTTATCCCCCTGTCCCTCTCAAAAACACCGCCTGCCAAGGGCGGTAGTTGGAAGAAAATGTTTGATGGGATAAAACTTCTCCGTGGCGTTCAACATGGTAGTCGAATTTAACTTTTGCGCCCCAGGCTTTCCAGTCCACTTGTTTCACCACTCCCGCCGGCAGCGAAGGGTCATCCTGATATAAATCAGGTGGAGGAGTGACCTGATCAGTAATTATCGGTTTGGTGGTTTTGGCGACTCGGCCGTCATTGGTTCCCCAAAGTTCGATAGTTAAAACAGAAGCCTGATTATCCGCCTTAGCCTGGATCAAAATATAGGCCGGAGTATCGTTTTTAAACTTAAAATCAGTGGTGGGGGAATAAACAGTGGCGTCAAACCCCGGCGGCGAATTTTGTTCGTAATAGCCGACCCGGTAGCTATGCGCCCGCCGCTCCGCAATCGGCAGCCCGGCCAAAAGCGCCGCCCGAAACAACGTCGTGGATACCTGGCACACTCCGCCGCCGTCTCCCAGCACCGTCCGGCCTTCCATAATTACATATGCTTCTTGAAAACCGGTTTCGCGGCTGATGTCGCCGACGGTATTATTAAATGAAAAAATAGCTCCGGGGGGGATTAAAGTGCCGTCAATTTTAGCGGCCGTCAGGGCGACGTTGTGTTTTCTGCCCGGAATCGAGCCCTTATAAGTTGAAATTCCCCGGCCCAATAAAAAGTTTATCCCTAAGCCGGCGGCGGTCATTTTGCCGCTGGGAACAGACGGCTCGATAATAGATATCGGAATATCCACGGCTTGATAATTTTCTCCGCCGAAAACCGCGGTCAAAATCCTTCCTTTCAGCAATTCTTCATTCACTTGTTTGCCGGATGATCCGGTTTGAAATTCAATTACTTTGTCTCCCGCCAGCTTAAATTTTGGCTCGACTGCCGGAATATTTATTTTGGCAGCCGTGGAAACGATAAAATCCTGAAGCAGAGCGGAATCATAATTAATTACCGGGTCAACAGAAATAGAATGATTATAGGCGGCATATTTAACAATTAAATCATTGATAAAATTTCCGCTTCTGCCGGCGGATAAAAGTTTTTTTCTGGTTTCCGGCCAATCGATATTTAGTTTAATGTCTTTGGGAGAAAGCACAAATTCGCCGACGGTGATTTGCTTGTTATTGATTATGGAAAATGCCGGCGAAACCCTGACTCCGGGATAAGGTCTGTCTTTGAAAGCCATTTCAAAGGCAATATAAATAGTCGGTGGCAGCAGAATTATAAATGTGACCGCGAAACCGACGATTATTTTCCAATATAGCCTTAATTGTTTTTCCAGCTTTTTAAAAGTGGGCATTAACTTCATATTGGGTATTAACTTCATATATAGTATTCTGGTATATTTTACCTGTATGCCAAAATTACCTGATCCGACTTTAGGACCAATCTCTAATTTGCCTGAAAATCAGCCACTGGCGCCTACGACCAGGGTAACAGATATTAAAAAGCCCAACTTGGGGATTTTGTTCCCAATCGCCGCGGCAATAATTTTGGGGTTGGCAGGATTTTTGATTACCAAACTTTTTATTTTGCCGCGCTTGTCGAAACCAGCCGTTACTTTAACTTATTGGGGTTTGTGGGAACCCAATGAAGTTATGGTTCCGGTGATCGCCAAATATGAGTCTGCTCACCCCGGGATAAAGATTAATTACCAAATGCAGTCTAAAACAGATTATCGGGAAAGACTGCAGTCGGTTTTAGCCAGAAAAGAAGGTCCGGATATTATGAGAATTCACCAGTCATGGATGCCGATGTTTGCTTCCGAACTGGAACCGGCTCCGGCGGACATTTTATCATTAAACGAATTTGATAAAACATTTTATAAAGACGCGCTGACCGGGATAACTTCCGGCGGAAAAGTCCTAGCAGTACCGTTGATGACGGAAGGCTTGGGATTGTTTGTTAACAATGAAATTTTGGCGGCGACGGATTCAGGTGTTCCAACCACTTGGGACGACTTGCGGAAAACGGCTTTTGCTCTGACTAAATGGGATGAAAAAGGCAGGATTGCCCAATCAGGAATGGCGATGGGAACGACCAATAACATCTCCAGTTGGCCGGATATTTTGGCCTTGTTAATGCTGCAAAACAGCGTTGATCTGGCAAAGCCAAACGCTACGATCGATGCCCGGGGCCGGAATTTAGGGGCCGACGCTTTGAAATTTTATACAATTTTTACGACAAAAGACAGAATTTGGGATAAAACTTTACCTCCGGATATAGTGGCTTTTGCCACAGGGAAAGTGGCGATGATAATCGTGCCCTCCTGGCAAGTCCACGAGATCGTGACTCTTAATCCCAAATTGGATTTTTCGATTCATCCGGTGCCACAATTGACTAGTCAGCGCCGGATAACCTGGTCTTCGGCTTGGGTGGAGGGGGTGTCTAAAAACTCAAAATATAAAAAGCAGTCCTGGGAGTTTTTAAAATATTTATCCTCTCAAGAATCTTTACAAACAATGTATACAGAAGCGGCAAAAATCCGGCCTTTCGGAGAAATTTATCCTCGCCGGGATATGGCTCAATCATTGTCTGCGGCCAAGTATGTTGAACCCTTTGTTAAACAGGCGGAGTTTGGAAGATCATGGTATATGGCCGCCAGAACCGGGGACAACGGAATAAATGATGAAATAATTGCTTATTACGCCGATGCCATTAACGGAATTGTTGATAAACAAATGACTCCGGAAGCGGTGATTGAAACCGTGGCTCAGGGAGTAAAACAGGTATTGACGAAGTTCGGGGTTAAGTGAGAGTCCTTTCCACTCTCCTTTATCATTCTATTTTCGACTATCCGCTAACAGCCGAAGAGATATGTCGCTATTTAATTTCTGCTGAACCAATTTCGTTGTCAAAAATTAAACAAGAAATTAATAATTTGGCGGAAAACAAAAATATTTACTCAGGGGAAGGTTTTTATCAGCCCTTAGCCCTTAGCCCTTATCCTTTGTCCCTTATCAAGCTCCGTCACCGCCGGAAGAATATAAGCCAAAAAAAAACGATCATAGCGAAACGGGCATCAAGAATAATTTCAATAATTCCTTGGGTTAAACTGGTCGCGATTACCGGAGCTTTGGCGATGGAAAACGCTGATGAGAATGATGATATTGACTTAATGATTGTTACTTCAGAAAACCGTCTGTGGATTATCCGTCCGCTGGTAATGATTTTAATTTCAATTTTTTTCAGATGCCGCCGCCCTTTGCCTAACGTCAAAACCAACAACCAACAACCAACAACCAACAACAATGCAATTTGTCTAAACCTCTGGCTTGATGAATCTTCTCTGGCAATCCCGGAAGGCCAGCGCAATCTTTACACTGTCCATGAATTGGCGCAAATGAAGCCGGTTGTTAACAAAAATGAAATTTACGAAAGAATGATGGCAGGAAACCTATGGGGAAAGAAGTATTTAGCGAATATTTGGAAAAGGTTTGAAGGTTGGCAGGTTAACAGGTTAAAAAGGTCCAGCCATTTTCAACCTTTTGACCTTTTCAGCCTTTTAAACCTTTTAGCCTTTAATCTGCAACTTTGGTACATGAAGCCCAAAATGTCTAATGAGAGAGTGAGCTTGCACTCTGCTTTCTTCCATCCGGGAAACAGGACTGATACAATTCTTTCCGAATATGATCGTCTTTGCCACCGGAGTTTTTGACCTTTTACATATTGAGCATCTGAATTTCTTGCTGGCCGCCAAAAAATTGGGGGGCAAGCTGATAGTAGGTATTGAATCCGATGCTAGAACAAGGCGGTTGAAGGGGCCAAACAGGCCAATCATGAATCAAGCCGAAAGAAAGCAAATGCTGGAAGCCCTGGAGTGTGTTGCCAAGGTTGTGGTTTTGCCCGACAAATTTAACTCAGATCAGGAATATGAGAAAATTCTCTTATCTGTCAGGGCGGATATCTACGCGGTATCGGAAAATAGCCCGTTTATGGAAAACAAGAAAAGAATTTGCCGGAGAGCCGGGGTGAAACTTAAGGTGGTTAACCGGTATAATCCTGAATATTCGACTACAGAATTAATCAACAAAATATGCCCAAAACATTATTAACCTGCTGACCTGTTAACCTGATAGCCTGATATCCTTATGAATTTATTTACCCAAATTTTCTACCAGCCATTTATAAATCTTTTGGTCACAATCTATTATGGCCTGCATTTTATTTTGGGATCCCAAGCTGATATGGGAATGGCAGTTATTATATTTACCGTAGCTATAAGAATAATTTTATTGCCGTTGACTATTTCCGGAAATCGGACAGAGGCGGAAAGGTACAAGTTGGCAGGAGAAGTCGATGAGCTTAAAAATAAATTTTCTTCCGATCCGGTAGCCCGCGACGCTCACGTCAAGAATTTATTGAGATCAAACCGAAAAATCGTGATTTTGTCAGGGATTAATATTGCCATTCATACAATTGTGGTCTTAATGCTATGGCGGATCTTTGCTAAAGGCCTATTGGGAGCAGATTTCCATCTTCTGTATGATTTTATTCCCCAACCAAAAGAAGCCTTGAATCTGACTTTTATGGGCCAGTATGATCTCACTCATCCGAACGCCACTTTAAACGCCCTGCAATCAATCTTGATTTTTATTCTTGAAGCAGAAGCGAGCTTATTTTCATTGTTTCCGATTACCAGGAAAGAAATGATCTTAGCCCAGCTGACTTTGCCGATAGGTTCATATATTATTTTTTCCCAACTTCCGGCCGGGAAAAAGTTATTCATCATCACAACTCTGATTTTTAGTATTGGCTATACTACTTTTCGTCAGGTAAAATATTGGTGGTATAGGCTGGGGAAGGTGATGAGTAAGAAGCAAGAAGTAGAAAACAATGATAGGGTTGTTAATTAGGGAGTACAATATACAACAATATTTCTTAATTTATGTTTGACAGACTGGTAGTTAGTTTTTTTGTCGATGAAGTGGTGGGGGGATTCTTTATCTCCGTTCCTCCCGGCCACATTGCCTGTGTTTATGACCGCGGTCGCGGAGTTTTGCCGCATATTTGGGGACCGGGGCTTCATTTAAAAATTCCATTTTGGCAGGTAGCCAAACTTTTTAATGCCCAGATTTTGGAATATACAATTGTCGAGGGCGTTGATTTGACAAATAAAGAAGTTCTGGGGGACACTCCGATTCATGCCACTACTAAAGATGGGATAAACGTGGTGATTACCGGTTCTATTTTGTTTAAAATTGACAAGAATAACGCCCCGGAATTATGGGAAAGTATCGGCGAGAACTTTGTTTCCAAAGTCGTCAGGCCTATTAGCCGTTCCAAGATTGCATCGGTTGGGAGCACTTTGAGTTTTGATCAGCTCAAAAATGACCGGCCGATGCTGGAGAAGCAATTGAAAGAAGAATTAAACGGCGAATTTCAGAACAAGGGTTTATCCTGTGAAGGCGTTTTGTTGTCGGAAATAAATAAAGTTTCCTGATTTTTCAGCATAATGGAGTGAGATTGAAGAAGATAAGAAGAGTTTATCTAGTTAGGTTTTGGATCGATTTGGTCTCGTAATTATTTTGGCCTCGCATAACATTACTTTCAATCATAATTCTATCTCCAATAACAAAAGCGCTTATTTTGAGACGAAGATTTTGTTTATCGAAAGAGATTGTGTTGTCATCATAAAGAACAGTAACAACAAGATGGTCGCTCTGTGGAGTTTGAGTAGACAATTGAAATTTTGACTGATTAGGAATACCCACCAAAGTGCCTATGATCCGAACGTAAGGAGCTCCGTCTTTTGTAAAATTTGTGATTCCGTCTTTGGAATAATCATCTGAAGAAATTTGGGGTTGCGGAGAAGGGGATAAATAGGGAGTGGAAATAGGAGTTAGAAAAGAAGGAATATTGTTTTTGACAGGGTATTCAAAACAGTATCTGCCCTTTTTATAGTTGGAGTATTTTTGATTAATACTATCATTGTAGTAGGAGTACCTTGAAGCATCTTGTTTAGGAGCATCGGAGGAAAAATTTGTACAAATATTATATGAAAAATCTCCATTTTTTATATATTCGAAGCTGTTATTCGTCTGGAGGTCATAGTTTTTTGATTGATCGTTGTTGAAAATATCATTAAGGGTTTGAGGAAGTCGTTGGTTTACTTGAAAATACTGATCAATAATTGTCGAGAGAGACTGGATTTTGGTAATTTGGGCTTGATCCATCTTTTGATTTCTAATTTCAAAAGGTGAACCACCGGAGATGAACCCATATAAAACGGCAGAAAAAACGAGAGCAGTTAAGATGGTGATCAGAATAATATGTTTAAGCATTTACTTTTCGGTCTTCCCTAACATTAAATAGAAAACAAAGGAATATCGAACCCGCAATGATGATCGTCGCCAGAATGTGCATAAAAGAGTTTAAGGAGGCAGATCCGTTGAGAAAACTGAAGACTCCTGAAATAAGCTGGCTGACTAAAATAATAAAGGCTATAATCAGGGTAAAATAAATTAATATTTTACGAATTTTAATATTTTTAATTTCTGGATTTTGTCCTTCTTGTTTTTTGAGAATTAAATATAGAAAGGCAAAAATTGGATAGGAAACAATTAGTGCAGATAAATAACCAGGCATAACATAAGAGCCGATAATTGACGTATACGATATAGTTTTTAATTGATCCGGAAAATTTTTGTCTATAGCAAAATGGATAATTCCACCAAACGCGGTGGCCCAAATGTAAAGTGTAATAAACTCAACTACGTATTGAAAAGTAATCCACATACCAAAATTGGCTCTTGACACGGTGGAAGGCGGTGGAGTTTGTGGTTGCAGTACTTCTAATTCAGGAGCGGACATAAGTTTAATAATACAGAAGTACGTTAAAAATACAATAGGCCGATTCGCCCCATCTAATTTCTTACAGAAACTGATTCGTTGACTTACGAAAGAATCTTGCCGAAAATCTGATGATACTCTGCCGGATTGGAGGCGAGAAAACATAAACCATAAAGGGAGATTGGCTATCGTTAAAGCCCTTAGGTCAGTTTTGTGCTGTGTCCAGCTATGCCTGCGAAAAAAGATTGGCGCCGATGATCCCGGTTTATCTGAAAAGCAATTAAAAGAAGAATTAAACGGCGAATTTCAGAATAAGGGCCTATCCTGCGAAGGCGTGCTGTTGTCAGACATCAACAAAGTCTCCTGATTCCGTTTAACTTCTAATAGCTGTTTTAATGGTAAAATATAACTACGATGAGAAATTGGTCAGTGGATGAGAAATACCTCAAAAAATTCCCGAAAAAATACCGCCTCTGGAAATTGGAACAGCAATTAAGCTACGGTTTGGATGACGGCGAAAAGATTGACAAAAAGGATTTATTGGCTAATTGGGAAACGCTGCGCGACCGGCTTGATCCCGGACGGAGAGAATTTATTAAATTTCTTTTATGGGGATAGTTTCAATCTTAAGCGAGTTTCAAGAAGAAAGAAGAAAAAATTATTTTATAGCTCAGGCCGCAAGGTAGCGCCAGAAAATATTCAGATAGACTATTGCGGCAAGCGGCGCTCATTTTTCGCATATCTGGGATAGCCGCCTACAGTTTTAGATAGCAAGCGTTTTGCGCTTTCGGGGAAGCGTGAAGTTTCGCAAACTTCACCAACAACTCGCCCGGAGACATGATTTTGACCAATTTAATTTTCTTTTTATAATATCAATAGGTGTTTTTTGTCCAGAGTAATCAAAAAATCAGGCTTGATTTGGTAATGTGAAGCTAATAATTGTTTATAACCAAGAGCTTGAACGACAGTTGAAAAATCATGTAGATTGACCATGCTATAGCAGAGCCAATTTACATAAATCCGTTATCCAACAAAACTACATTAATCGTGAAATTTGACAAGTCAAATTTTTCTGGTAGTATCGGCTAAATATGAATCCTAAACAACCAGAGAGAGGGGCTTCCCGGAACTCCTGAATTAAACGTCCTTATTCGCAGAACCTAGTCCTGCGCAGGAAGAAGATCGTAGCCTTACTGGCTGGCGGTTTACGAAAAATGTCGAACTTCATTTGATTAGCTCCGGCGCGGCGCCCCCACCTGCCGCGCCTCCGAAACTGTCGGCTCGAACAGTCCCGCTTTGCGGGACTAAAAGAAAAAACGCAAAAATTTTAAAGAACTTTTTATTAAACTTAAATGGCCGCTCTGGTTGTACTCAATTTAAGTCGCCTTAAATTGTCCAGAACGGACATTAAAAAAGATGGCCTAACAATTATGGTAAGTTCAAGTACATTAATTTATAATGAATAACCAGTTGTTTTTGCTGTTTTCTTTGTTCATCTAATAAAAGATGTTACCCAAGTCATTTTGACAATCAAAACCCTCTTTAGTCTTTTAAATCTCCTGCAATTTTAATCTCATCTATAACTATTTCTCCAACCTTATTATTTTTCACATCTCTAATAACTATTGAAGAGTTCTCAAGAGTTAGAATTTTCTCAACAGTACATTCATTTCCTGAGAACCACCAATCTACGACTACAATGTAATTACCAGGCTTATACCTTTTTCCTTTCTCAACTTCTACCATCGCCATTCTGTCACTTACAGTACATCCATCTACTAATATATATTGGTTATTGTAGTTTTCACTATTAAAAACATTACTAAAATGTAAATCTTTAGGGTAAAATCTTAAACCATATTCTAAACTTGCTCGATCAAAATCTGTTGCAATATCTATATTAAGTCGGGCTCGTAAACGAAAGTTATTTTCATAATTATGTAATAAATACTCAACCGATTTTATTTGAAAAGATTGTGGTAGCTTTGCAATTGCTTCGTTCCGAAAAGATTCCGTTCTTCTTATATTTTCTGCATCTTTTTTTCTTGAGATGTCGTTTGTCACAGCTAAAAAAACAAGAAAGAGGACGATAGGAATTATTGCAGTTATTAATGATTTTATAAAAGGTGAATTGTTTCGCTTAGAATGTAGAAATGATAAGACTAATATTATAATAGCCGTAATTCCATAAGTTGCGTATAGGTAAGGCGTTGAATTGCCCATTCCGAATGCCACTAAACCTGCAAAGACCATACCTGCGAAAAAAATGGGGATGGTTATGAAAACCGATATTATGGCAAATACAAAATATTTTTTCCAATTCATAAATTTATTGTATCAGCAAAATAATTAACTTTCAAATGTTTTATAAGATAGCCTTTATAAAAGGGATTTTTTGTCCGCGTACGGGCGGGTGGGACAAGGACACTTGCCTAAAGGCGAAAAATAAAGCGATTGCAGAGCAATCGCAAAATCGCGCGCGCAAAAAATAGCGGAGGCGCGACAGGTGGGGGCGCCGCGCCGGAGCTAATCAAATGAAGTTCGACATTTTTCGTAAACCGCCAGGACGTTGTAAATTATTTTATGGCCACGGACAAATATGGGTCAGAACCGGATCCTCTGGTTTTAGGGAGTAAGGGTGAGGTGGAGCTAACGCTATCTTTAGGAGTTGGAAGAAGATTCACCTATGACCACGGACAGCGTTCTGCCAGCCATTGGGACGGGAAAGGATCTATATTGACTGCGACTGACTACGAAAACAAGAAAACTGTTCCCTGTCTACTGATTACCGCTCAACGAGCTTCAGAAGAAAAATATTCTCGTTTACCCCTTGTTGATCCTCAATCTAAACAGATCGCGGAAGATTTAATTGCTGCAACTGCTAAGGCGTTCCAACCCTAAACGGCTACACCCTTAGCTGGACTTGGCCAGAGGCGTATTGGCGAATCAGAGACCGAACCAAAGTTTGATAGGGGATTCCGGTCTCTTCGGCCCGGGATTTGACCCTCATTAAATCTCTGATCGAAACCCTTAGATTTATATTCCGCATTTTATTAAAGGTATTTTCTGCCGCTTTAGCCAATTTATTCTTTTCGCCAGCGAAATTCTTTATCCGCTTAAAATTGCCTGTTGCTAAGGCTTTTTCTATGGTTTGTTCATATTTATCCAATTTAACTTTATTCATCGTATTTTCACCTCATTTCTTAAGATATTTTTGTGTTGCCGTTCTTGACGGATATATGGTTTTTAAGAAAAATTTGTCAGAGTCTTCAATATAAGGCACGGCGTAAACATAATCATTGATTATCAGAAACATAATTTTTTGTCCCTTATATTTTTTTTGATTTGGATGATCAATTACGTCAATCAACCTTCCTTCTCTAAAAGCTGTTACAACGTCTTCAAAGCCAACTTTTCTTGTTTCTTTTAATTGAGAGTTTTTCTCTTCATTCCAGTCAAAGTGCGACATTGAAAATGATTGTATGACAAAAGGTAGCTATTGTCAATATTCAATTTGACCCCTTGACAGATTTTCTATTGTGTTTTATATTACCCTCTAGCACTTTCGATAAAAGAGTGATAATATACAAACAGATATGGCAATTGCAAAATTAATTGACCCCAAATCCCTTAAACCCTTACCGGGATATATTTTAGTTGAACCGGTCAAGGCTGACAAGAAAACAATTTCCGGAATTTATCTGCCTGACTCTCACGATGAAAAACCCCAGCAAGGCGTGGTTTTGGCAGTAGGCGGAGATTGGACCACCGAACACGGAGCAAAAATTGTTTGCCCGGTTAAAAAGGGCGACCATGTGATTTATAAAAAATGGGGCGGCAATGACGTCAAAATCGGTGAAATCGAATATCAATTTTTGAAATTTGAAGATGTGTTAGCAACAATATAAAGTACAAGAAAGTACAAAAAAGTAATATGCCGAAACAATTATTATTTTCAGATCAGGCCCGCAATAAACTCCTTTCAGGAGTCAATCAGCTGGCAAAAGCCGTGATTATAACTTTGGGTCCCCGTGGCCGCAATGTAGCTCTGGATAAAAAATGGGGAGCTCCGGCCGTAGTTCATGACGGAGTTTCCGTTGCCAAAGAAATTGAATTAAAAGATCCTTTTGAAAATATGGGCGCCCAGTTGGTAAAAGAAGCGGCCAGCAAAACCAATGATGTAGCCGGCGACGGGACCACCACCGCGACAGTTTTGGCCCAAACGATTGTCTCTTCCGGCATGAAAAATATTACTGCCGGGGCCAATCCGATGATGATTAAGCACGGGATTGAAAAGGCCGTTGAGACGTTGGTAACAGAATTAAAGAGGATAGCTAAAGATGTTAAACCGGAAGACTGGGAGTCTGTGGCTACAATTTCCGCAGGAGATCAAAAGGTCGGTAAAAAGATTGCCGAGGCCCTTAAACTAGTTGGGCGGGATGGCCTAATTGAAGTTGAAGAGGGAAAGGGCTTTGAAATCGAAATCGACCATAAAGAAGGAATGTCCTTTGATAAAGGCTACGCATCGCCATATTTTTCCACTAATGCCGATACGATGGAATCTGAAATCAGTGATGCGTATATTTTAATTACCGACCAAAAAGTCAGCTCTATCTCCGACCTTTTGCCGTTCTTGGAGAAATTTGTCAAAGTCAGCAAGAATTTGGTGATCGTAGCCGACGAAGTCGAAGGAGAAGCTTTGGCGACCCTGGTTGTTAACAAAATGCGCGGATCATTTAATGTCTTGGCGGTTAAAGCCCCGGGGTTTGGCGACCGGCGTAAGGCTATGCTGGAAGATATCGCGATTTTAACCGGAGGATCGTTTATTTCCGAGGATGCCGGCCGGAAACTGGATTCGGTCACAGTAGAAGACTTAGGCCGGGCAGACAAAGTAGTGGCCGATAAAGACAACACCAGGATTATCGGCGGTGGCGGAACAAAAGTAGCAATTCAGTCCCGGATTCAATCAATCAGATCGGAAATAGACAGGACTACCAGCGATTTCGATAAAGAGAAACTGCAGGAAAGATTGGCCAAACTGGCAGGGGGCGTGGCGGTAATTAGTGTTGGAGCGGCCACAGAAGTAGCTCTAAAAGAGCTTCAGGAAAGAGTTAAAGATGCGGTTGAAGCCACAAAGGCGGCGATTGAAGAAGGAATTGTTCCCGGAGGCGGAGTTGCCCTGCTTAGGTCGGCTAAGGTTTTAGACAAATTAATAGTTACAGACAATGACGAAAAGGTTGGAGTTGATATTATGCGTGATGCCTGCCAGCAGCCTCTAAGATGGCTGGCGATGAATTCCGGAATGGATGCTGGCTGGGTGGTACGGAAAGTTGCCGATTCGGCTGTCGCGGATTACGGTTTTGACGCGCTGGCCCTTGATTTTGGCTCAATGCTCAAGAAGGGAATTATTGATCCGGTCAAGGTTACCCGGACGGCGCTGCAGAATGCGGCTTCGGTGGGGTCAATGATTTTAACCACAGAAGCGCTTGTGACAGATATTCCTGAAAAGAAAGACGACAAATCATCTACTCCGGACATGTCCGGGATGGACATGTAATTTCAATTTTAACCCCGCTTTGAGCGGGGTTTTTTTATGTCCGCTAAACCTTTACACATCGCCATCGACGGGCCAATCGGGTCGGGGAAAAGCACTGTGGCGGCGGAAGTCGCCAGGCGGCTGGGAATTTTTTTAATCGATGCCGGGGCGTTGTATAGGACGGCGGCGTTGATTGCGATTAAACATCAGATAAAATCGGATAAGGCCGCGCAAGCGGCCGATATATTCCGCAGGGTAAAAGTAACAGAGAGAAAACCTCTGGTCCAAGAAACGGATGGGAGGAAGATAACGGTACTGATGGGCGGTGAAGATATTTCCTGGACCATAAGGACTCATGAAGTTGATGATTTGGTGGCAAAATTTGGAGAACACAAAGAGATTATCCAAGCGGTACACGAAAAAGAACGAAAGTTGGCCAGTAGCCAGGATGTGGTGATTGAAGGCCGGGAAATAGGGACAGTAGTTTTGCCGGACGCCCAAGTAAAAGTTTACTTAACGGCGGACATCAGGACGCGAGCCAAACGGCGATTTCAGAAGTATGAGTCGCGGGGGAATAACGTGCCGCATAGCGAAATAGTCAGGGCCCTAAAAGAACGGGATGAACTTGATATGCGCAGGGCCTATGCCCCCTTGAGAAAGGCCGATGATGCCGTGTTGATAGACACTACGGGAAAATCGGTTGGCGAGGTCGTGGAAATGATATTGAAATTAGTGCCGGAGGAATACTTCAAGGGAAAGTACAAAAAAGTAAAAGAAGGTACAAGAAAGTATTAGAGTTCCGGCAAAATCTGCTTTGGATTAATATAGCCGGAATCGTTTTTAACCTCGAAATGTAGATGCGGGCCGGTAGTCCAGCCGGTCATACCGACTGTTCCTAAAACAGTCTCTTTGGTGACTGAATCGCCGACATTAACATTAACTGTGTCCATATGGGCATAAAGTGTCCGTAGTTGTCCATTATGCTCCAAGATAACTTTGTTGCCGTAACCAAATCTTTGATGTTCAACCTCAATCACCGTGCCGGATGCTGCGGCCAAGATATTGGCGCCTCGCTTGGACTTGATGTCAACTCCGGGATGCTGACCGTAGAATCCCTGAGAATAGCCGCTATTTTCGGTTAAAGGGATCCTGAAGGTGGTTTCGGTGATAACCTTGATAGTATTTGGAGTTAAGGTGGCGATCTCAACAGTTTCTGCCGGAACCTGTCCTCCGATCGGTCCCATCAGGTTGACCAAGATTATAGATAAAGCTAGATTGCCGCCGACTACCAGCTTGATTTTCCGGCTCTCAAAGATTGACCGCAGCCAGCGGGATAAAAAATGACTTTTCCAAAACATAATAAAAAACCTACGCTTGGTGGCGTAGGTTAAAAGATATGTGTATGATATACCAAAGAAGGTATAAATGTCAAGAAAACCCGAAAGTGCTGGTAGATTGAAAACAATAACAGGTATTGACGTGAATGGTAAAAAAGTATTGGTAAGACTGAATCTGGACGTTCCTTTGACAGGAATTAGGAATCAGGAATCAGGAATTAGAATAGCTGATGAGACAAGATTGCTGAATTCATTGAAAACAATTCAGTATTTAGTTGATAGGAAGGCTAAAATAACCATAATCGGTCATTTGGGCAGGCCTGAAGGCAAGAGGATAGAAGAGCTAAGTTTAAAGCCAGTAGCTGACTGGTTTGAGGCAAAATTTCCAGGGGTGGAGATTAGAGTGGAAGAGAACCTTCGGTTTGATCCCGGAGAAGAAGGGGACTCCCCCACTTTTGCCCAAAAGATTGTGCGACGTTTATCGCCGGACGTTTATATCTTTGATGCTTTTGCATCCTATCGGCCGCACGCTTCGGTGGTTTTGTTACCTAAGTTGATACCCGCAGCTGCAGTTGGTTTTAGGTTTGAGGCCGAAATATCACATTTATCTAAAGTACTGGAAAATCCGAAGGATCCGGTAATATTTGTCATCGGCGGAGCCAAGGCTGATACTAAGATAAGCCTAATTCCGAAGCTGGCAAGATGGGCTGATGAGGTGTTGGTGGGAGGATTGTTGGTTAAGAAAGTACAAGAAAGTACAAGAAAGTACAAGAAAGTACAAGAAGGCTATGCGTCCAAATTGAAAATCGCTGAACTTAGAAGCGATGGTTTGGACATTACGGAAGAGTCGGCCAGAATGTTTGCCGATAAAATAATTCAGGCTGGAACAGTGGTCTGGAATGGTCCGATGGGAAAGTTTGAAGACGGCAAACATTCAGCCGGGACAGAGATTATCGCTAAAGCCATGAACCAAACCAAAGCTTATACCGTGGTTGGCGGCGGAGACACCGAGGCCGCCTTGACTGCCTTTGGGCTGGAAAGCGGGATTGACTGGATTTCCTGTGGTGGCGGGGCAATGCTTTACTATCTGGCTAACGGCACCCTCCCCTTTTTGGAAGCGATTAAGAATTAAAATGGTCCCTGGCGGAGAATCTCGCGGTAATTAGCCTTCATCTCTGGAGCGGTAGTGCGGGTGGATTTATCAATAAATAATTTTGGGTTTGAGAGCCTAGGGTCAAGTAACAGATCAAGCGCCACAATAATAAAAAACAAGAAATATCCGGCAAGCAGAGCTTTTTGCATAATCCGCCGATTCTTTAAGATAGCGATTGGAGTTAAAATAATCAGTAGCCAAGCCATAATATCAGCGGCTTGGTTTGCCACAACCAACGTCCATTTCCCCCACTTCGGTAATGCCGTCAGATTTTCGTTAGCGTCGGCGAAATATAGAAAATCGGTTTCCAGAAAATCCTGAAAGAAATCCTTGATAGCGTGAGCTAAAACAATTATAAAGAAGAAAATTAATAGCTTTTTCATGCTAAATTATTTCAATTAATTAATTGAAATACATCAAGAAGATACCAATTTTTACATTTTGATCTCAATACCAACTCCAGCCGGAAGATCGAGGTGGGATAAAGAATCAATGGTTTTGGAAGTGGGCTTGTCGATGATGAGCAGCCGTTTGTGCGTCAGCATTTCAAAATGTTCGCGGGCATTTTTGTCAACGTGGGGGCTGGTGGTAACGGTAATCAGGCGGCGGTGAGTGGGTAAAGGCACCGGACCGACTATCAGAGCGCCGCTGGCCATGGCCGTGTCGACAATCTTCTGAACTGCCTCGTCGATGACGCGGTGGTCAAAAGATTTTAGTTTTATTTTAATTGAGCCTGTTGCCATATAAATAAAAAAACCTCAAGAATGAGGCTAATTATAACATATGGCGAAACCAAAATTTTATTTAGTTACTTTAATAATAACTCCGGCGCCAACGGTGTGGCCGCCTTCGCGGATGGCGAATCTTAAACCTTCCTCCATTGCCACCGGCATAATCAGCTTAACTGAAATTTTAGCGCTATCACCGGGCATAATCATTTCGACGCCTTCGGCTAATTTAACTTCGCCGGTAACGTCTGTGGTCCGGATATAGAATTGGGGCTTATAACCGGTAAAGAAAGGAGTATGCCGTCCGCCTTCCTCTTTAGTAAGAATATAAATTTCAGCTCCGAATTCGGTGTGGGCAGTGGTGGTTCCCGGTTTAGCCAAAACCTGGCCTCTCTGAATATCATCCTTTTCAATTCCCCGCAATAAAATTCCGACGTTGTCTCCGGCTTGGCCTTCATCCAAAGTCTTCCG
>ORJL010321471.1_pt1 | contig 25152 bp, 17 predicted proteins | sample 1779941 | NCBI WGS metagenome assembly ORJL01 (sample SAMEA104232317, study PRJEB22302) | groundwater metagenome | biome: forest; feature: aquifer; material: groundwater | place: USA | collected 2011-08-07 | depth 5.8 m
CCGCCTTCATGGAGATGGGCTGCTCGGGCGGGCAGCTCGTAGCCGATTTTCTGAGCTTGAACTGGATCGCGGTGGGTTTGGAGGGTTCCGATTACTCTCTGAAGCATCGGCGAGCCAACTGGTATGCCCTGGCCAACAGGAATCTCTTTACGTGCGATCTTACCAAACCGTTTCGCGTGAAGGTCAACGGGAAGGAGCACGGGTTTCAGCTCATTACGGCTTGGGAGGGGATGGAACATATCCACCCGAATGACCTGCCCGCGGTCTTCCAGAACATCTGCGACCACCTGGCCCCAGGCGGTCTGTTCATCGCGTCCACGAACTCCCTATCCAGCGTGGTGGACGGTGTGGAACTGCATCAAACCCGCATGACCAACGCCGAGTGGCGGAAGTACATCCGGGAGCGCTATCCGATTTTGGAGGAGGCGGACCTGGGGCTTCGGGTTTGCCAGTATGTCCGGTTCGACTTCGGCGAGCCCTCGTTTCTGGTGTTTCGCAAGAAACGCGAGCGCGTGGGGACCTGAGGGAGGCGCTGTTGCACACTGAGCCGTGGAAACGCGACGGGTGGCCTCAGTCAACGATGGCCAGGTCCATGTCCGGGCTGAAGTAGAGGATCCGCCCACAGTTTGGGCAGGAGACCAGTTCTTGCGCTCCCTGGCAGTGGACGATGATCTGGGTGGGAAGTTTCATGTGGCATCCCGCGCAGACGCTATGCTCCACTCCCACCAGAACGCGGTCCCGGTCACCTTTGCTCTTGCGAAGACGTTCATAGCGGGCCAGGTAGGTCTCATCGACGGCTTTTGCCAGTTGATCCCGGCCGCTGAGCGCTTCGGCCAGTCTTTGGGTGAAGTCCTGCTCGCGTCCCGCAAGATCGGCTAACTGCCTGTCGATGTCCTGCTTGAAAGCGTCCACCACACGCGTGGCCTCCAGGAGATCATTGTGGGCGGCGTCCAACTGCTCCATCAGTTCGAGTTGCTGATCCTCGAGTTTGGCGATGTCGGACTTGCAGTGATCGATCTCGTGAGTCAGGGCGCGGTATTCCTCGTTTTTCTTGGTCTGGAATTGCTGGAGCGAGTATCTGGCAATCGCTTCCTGTTTGCCCACGACCTCGAGTTCGAGCTTCTTCCGCTCACTTTCCAAGTGCATACTCCTTGCCTTTGCGGCTTCCTGGCCGGCGCGGGCATATCGCGCCTTCGCCAGGAGATTCTGGCGTTGGGGCTCGATGGCACCGAGTTCCGCCTGCAAATGTTGTATTTTGCGGTCGCGGTCCTGGAGGATCAGCAGTTTTTCGATGGCTTCGAGCATGGATCGTTTAAAAGTTCGACTGCCCGCACTTTATCGGGCCGCATCCCGCTCGTCAACAAAGGCCGAGGGACGGTGGCAACGGCATTGTTTTGAACGTTTTTGCCTCTCAGATGCTCCATGATTTGGAAGTGACCCGGTGATAGACTGATCAGTAGAACTATGAGACAGACGCGAAAAGTGGTAATTGTCTTGGCTGTGGCGGCTTGCCTGGCCTTTGAGGCGGCGCCGGCCCGAGCCAAGGAGAGTTCGTCCGCCCTGGACATGGCGCGCCAGTTGAATCAGGTCTTCATCGAGGTGGCTGACAGGGTGTCCGCGGCGGTGGTTGTCATCAGCGTGGCCCACAAGCCGGATTATTCCTCGGCCGAGGATGGGGAAACCCCATGGTTTAATTTCATCCCGCCGGAATGGCGGGAAAGGTTCCAACGCGCTCACCCGCGCAGCCGCGGACCGATGTTTGACGGCCAGGGCTCCGGAGTCGTCATCCGCGAGGACGGCTACATCCTGACCAACCGCCATGTGGTGGACGGCGCGGAAAAGATCCGCGTTCGGTTCAAGAATGGGAAGGAATACGAGGCCGAGGTTCGCGGGGTGGATGCCCGCTCGGACATCGCAGTTATCAAGATCGACGCCAAGGACCTCCCGACGGCGAAGCTCGGGGACTCGGAGAAGGCCAAGGTGGGCGAGTTCGCGATCGCGATTGGCGCCCCGTTCGAGTTCGATTACAGCGTCACATTCGGGCACGTCAGCGCCAAGGGCCGTTCCCGCGTCATTCCTGACCCTGAGAGAACGATGGACCAGGACTTCATCCAGACCGATGCGAACATCAACCCCGGCAACAGCGGCGGGCCGTTGATCAACATCGATGGAGAAGTCATCGGCATCAACACGCTGATACGCGGTATGAGGACGGGTATCGGCTTCGCCATTCCCAGCAATCTGGCCCGAGAGGTGTCAAACCAGCTCATAGCAGATGGAAAGTTTACGCGTGCCTGGCTGGGCTTGGAGATTACGGCGCTGAGCGAGGACCGCGACTATAAAGGCATGGTGAAAGGAGTGGAGGAGGGAGTGGTGGTGCGAGGGATCCTTGCGGAGGGGCCCGCGGCCAAGTCGGATCTCAAAGTGGGCGACGTGGTGACGGCGGTGGACGGCAAGCCCGTGGCAACGTCGGAGCAACTTCGTGCCGAGGTCCGCACCAAGCGGATTGATTCCTCAGTCACACTCGACTTGGTTCGCAACGACAAGAAGCTGAAGGTGAAGGTCAACGCCGCTGAGTGGCCGGAGCAAAAGGTGGCGGCGGGCAATAAGGGCCGCCCTGCGGCGGAAGCGCAGTCGAGCGATCTGGGGCTGACCGTGAAGCCAATGACCAAGGATCTGGCGAAGGAATCGGGGGTGGAGATGGTCGAAGGGTTGCTCGTGACTGAGGTAGAACCTGGCAGCGTGGCGATGATCAAGGGCATCCGGCGAGGCGACATCATTACTGAGATCAGCCAGCGTCCGGTGGCGACCCTCAAAGACTACCGCGCGGCGATCCGTGACGCCGATCTCAAGAAGGGCATGATGATGACCCTGGTCAGCGAGGGGGTGGCCCGGCTGGTGATTCTCAAGGACTCTGGCGAATAGCCTCCCGCCAGTCCAAGAGGGTGCGCCAACTCTTTCGAGTTGGCGCACTTTCATTATGGCGACAAGAGTTAAGGCAGCTCGACCGCGCGGTAGAATCGGTGATTGGCCCGATCGGAACGACTGGAATCCGGATCGCTGAAGAAGCAGCTCTGGTTGACGAGCGAGTTAGTTGTGAGAGGCAGCCACTGGGTCAGATTCGTCGAGACTTGGAGGGCAAACCGGTTCAAGGTCGCGCCGCCGATGCCCATCTTCAGCTTGCCTTGAGCGTCAAACTCGGCGGAGTCAAACCGTAGCGCAGGTTGTTCCACCAGGCTAAACACGACGTCCCCAGTCTGCCCCATGCTGTCCACAGCAATCCGGTAAGTGGTTCCGGCGACCGCAACGAGGCTGAAGCGATTGGTGTGAAATTGCGCACTGCCTGGCAGCAGATTGCTGGCGATTTCCTGCAGACTGCCGAGGCCATCGCCGACATATACCCCCAACGCCACGGGGACCTTGCTCCCAGTGGTGTCCAGAATGGCTCTGCCGCTCGTTGGCGCCGTCCAATTCCACCAGAGGGATTGCCCCCCCGGCTCGCCCGCGTGCCCGTTTTGGCGTTCCGCATCCTCGTTGGTTGCGCCAATGTTCGAGGTGTTTACGGCGTTGCTCAGCCCGCTCAAGGAAAGGGCGCTGGCAAAGTCGTCATTCAACGGTGGCGGGACCATCTTCAGGCTCAGGGCAACCGTCCACGCCGGCAGGCTGGCCCCGTCTGCGGCGATGAAATAGGTTTGACCTGCGGTCGCCTTGAAGGTGGTCAGTTCGCTTGAACTCCCGCAGGGGAACTGGAGGCTCCGGTCGTAGATGGGAGGGTTCCGTGCGATCGACTGCAGCGTGCTCAGCGAATCGCCGGACCACACGGAGACGAGGAGCGCGTGCGTCGGCGTGCTTCCGGCGAGGCTGAGTTCGACATTTCCGTTGGTCGGGGGCGTCCATGACCACCAAATCGAGCCATAGCCACCTTCGCGGCGCGGCTCGTCCGAGGACTCGTAAGTGGCGCCGAAAGTGGAGCCTGTCGCTGTGACGGAGACGCCGGTGAGGACGACAGCCTGGGCAAAATCATCATTGGGCGGCGGCGCGACCTGTTCGAGAGACAGGGTCGCCTCGCCAGGCGCGCTGCAGGCATCGATGCCAATCTGGTAGTGTGTGCCCGCGATGGCGCGGAAGATGACCCGATCCATGGCGGGCGTGGCGCAAGGCATCCCCCAGGACATCCCAGCCATCTGGTTCAGCTCCGATAGGGGCTCACCGGTGAAGACCCTCAGCAGGGGCGGGTAGCCCTTCACCGAGGTGGTGGTCGTGATCATCAGGTTGATGTTCGAGTGAGCCGTGTAAGTCCACCAGAGCGTGCAGCCCGCTCCACCGTACCACGGCACTTCTCCCGGTTCGGTGCTGGCGTTGGCCAGGTTGGTCACCATTGTAATCGGCAGAGGCGAACTGCTCAGGTCGCCTCGGTTCCCAAAATCATCGTTGACGGATGTCGTCGTCTGATAGAGCCGCAACATAATGCTTCCCGAAGGAGTCGATATCCAATCGCCATCGGCCGAAATCTGGTAGGTGACGCCCGCTTGGGCGGTAAAGATCATCGGGTTCTTCGTGTTCTGATAGTTCGACGCCACTTGGTGCTCGGCCAGCTCTGCCAGGGAAGAACCGGTATAGACCACCACGGCTGGCTCGCCCCTCGGCCCAAAGTCGCTCCCGGTCGTGTCAATCGCCACCTTCATGTTCGCGGGCGCCGTCCATGACCACCAAACGGAACTCCCGCCGTAGTAGTACTCGAACTGGTTCGGTTCCCCTGGCTCGGCGGTTGCCCCAACATTCGAGGCAACGATTGTGGCCGGGAGATTGGTGATTGCGATGCGGTAGGCGAAGTCGTCGTTCGGCACCAAGCCAAGCGACAAGGTCAGCATGATGTTGCCCGAAGCGCCGTTCTTACCATCGACCTCCACCATGTAGGTGGCACCCGCCTCCGCCTCGAAGTAAAGCCTGCTTGTCGTGCCCTGAACCGGCTCGTCGTCGTTGGCTGCTACCAGTTGCAGGTCAGACCAGTTCGCGCCTTTATAGGCGGCCAACACGGTGTCGAAGTCACTGCCTTTGGTGCTGAGGATCACCGTTCCGGCAGCCGGGGCTCGCCATTTCCACCAGACCGATTTGCCGCCCGCCACCCCCCCCTGCGTGGGTTCCTGCGGTTCCCGGCTTGCGTTCACATTGCCCCCGAGCGTCGTTAAAAGGGAACCGCTCAGGGTCCAAGCATCCGCCAAGTTGTCGTTGCCAGGCCTGGCCGAGGTTCCGCTGATTCGACTAACAAAAGCGTCCCTGTAACCGCCTCCAAATCCGGCCTGCCAGGCGCCCGGACTGGTGGGGAATTGCAGGTCTTTGGTGATCGGGCGGGTGGAGCCGGTCACATACTCGTTCCCACCTCCGTCCACCGCGATCGCTTGGCCAGCGTCCTGGCCGCTTGACCCAAGCCAGCTCGAGTACACCAGCCCAGATCCTCCCAGCTTGAGTTTCGCAACAAACGCATCCGCCGGGCCGCCGGCATATTGGCCCTGGAAGGCGTTGACCTTTGGAAAATCAGGCGAGCTGGTCTGCCCGGTCACGCAGACCTGACCGGCAGCATCCACCTGTACGGCCTGGCCCAGATCGTAACCAGAACCTCCCAGCGGGGTGGAGAAGACCCAGGCAGTTCCTCCCGGCGCGATCTGCGCGACAAAGGCATCGCTATCTCCGCCCGGTTGCTGCAGCGGGTGGGTGAGCGGGAAATCCGGCGACAGGGTCTGTCCGGTGACAAAGGCGTTGCCTGGCCCATCGACGCTGATGCCCAGCCCACGGTCGGTGTCGCTGCCACCCAGAAAGGTCGAGTAGATCAAGCCCGAACCATCCGCTTTCAGGGCGGTGACGAAGGCGTCAGTTCGGCCCGCGAAGGCTGACTGCAACGCGTGGGCTGTTGGGAAGTCGGTCGAACTGGTCGAGCCCGTAACATAGGCGTTACCGGCGTTGTCCACGGCAACGCTTTCACCAGAATCGTCATCCGCTCCGCCCAGCAGAGTTGAGAACAGAACCCGCGCGCCATTCGGGTCTAGTTTGGTCACAAAAGCATTGCGCCCCGCCGCCCCAGGCTGCAAGGGGTTCTGGGTTGGGAAATCCGGCGAATCGGTCCAGCCTGTGACCCAGAGGTTGCCTTGTTTGTCGATGGCGATGCCTTGCCCGCAATCGTCGTTGCTGCCGCCCAAACACGTGCAGAAGACGAAGCCCGTTCCCGGCCCGTTGATCTTGGCGACAAAAGCGTTGCCACCGCTCGCGGCGGGCCCTGGCGCGTTGAAGGCGGGGAAGTCGGGCGAAAGGGTAGAACCGGTAAGACAGACGTTAGTCCCGTCCAACGCGATACCATTCACATAGTCATCGCCGCTACCGCCGAGCCAAACCAGATAGAGCAGGTTGGTGCCAGTTGGGTCGAGTTTCGCAACGAAGACGTCAACTCCCCCGCCCGTTGCCCCTGGCAGAGGCCGTCCCCCCAACAGGGCAGGCGCCGTGGTCGTTCCGGCGATGTACAAGTTGCCTGCGGCATCGACGGCGAGAGCGTTGCCGGTCTCGCTGCCGGACCCGCCTAGGAAGGTGGAGAAACCCAGAATCGGCGTGAGCGTGGGACTGCTCAGGCTTGGCGCCGGCGAACTTGTCCAGGCCGCATTCGGGACGCGCTGTCCGAGGCCATGGGCAAGGAACGGGGCGACGAGTAACACCGAGGTAATTAGCGTGGATCCTTTCATAACGTCCTTTCAAGCCTATCGTTGTTGATTCGATCGTGTTGCCACCTTGAAATCAGGCCCTCCAGGCAGTCCCGAGCCTCCGAGCGGGCCGCACCTTGAGGATCTTGACGGCTGCCAGCGAAGGAGAAAGGCGGCGCGAGTGTGGCGATGCTTCCGCTAGTATTGCAGAGGAAGAGCGCTGTCAAGCATAAACCAGCGGCCGGGGCGGGCACGCGCACCGCCGCATTCTATCGCTATTTCGGAGATCATGCGGTACTATCGTCGCATGAAAGCAGCCGTCCTTTACGGGAAAGAGCATGTCAGAGTGGAAGAGGTGCCTCAAACGGCCCTGCGGGCGGGTGAAGTGAGGGTCGATATCCACGCCGCGCTGACGTGCGGAACGGACCTGAAGGTCTTTCGACGTGGTTACCACGCGCGCATGATCGTCCCCCCGTCGGTCTTTGGGCACGAATTTGCAGGGGTAGTGAGCGAAGTGGCGGGCTGCCACGGCTGGTCGATCGGCGAGCGTGTGGTGGTGGCAAACTCAGCCCCCTGTGGCCACTGCGCCCACTGCCGGATTGGGGAGGATAACCTGTGCGAGGACTTGCTCTTCCTAAACGGCGCGTACGCGGAATCGATCGTTGTTCCCGCGCGGGTGGTGGAGAAGAATCTACTGCGTTTGAAGCCTCAGACCGCCTTCCCCGACGCCGCCCTGGTCGAGCCGCTGGCATGCGTGGTTCAAGGCGTGGAGGACACCCGACCGCGGGCGGGCGAGCGCGTGCTGGTGATCGGTGCCGGGCCCATTGGTTTGATGTTTGTCGCGCTGGCGCATCACCTCGGGTGCCATGTCAGCGTGGCGGGCCGCAGGGCGGGCCGTCTGAGCGCGGCGCGCCGCTTGGGTGCGGCTGAGGTGATCGACGTGACGGGAGAACCGAACCTGGTGGCAGCCGTGGGGAGACAGGCGCGGGGCGGGTTCGATGTGGTCATCGAGGCTGTCGGGAAACCCGAGACATGGGAGGCTTCTGTGGAACTGGTGAGAAAAGGAGGGCGTGTGAATTTCTTCGGGGGGTGCCCTGCTGGGACGCGAGTCTCACTGGACACCTCGCTGATCCATTATTCCAACCTCACCCTTTTGGCGAGTTTCCACCACACGCCTCACACGATCCGGCGAGCGTTGGAGTTTATTGAATCCGGTGTGATCCGGGCTGCTGACTTTGTCGATGGGGAATGCGGTTTGAGCAGGCTGCCCGAGTTGTTGCGGTCGATGACCGCGGGGAACCAGGCGGTCAAGACCCTGATCCGCGTGCGGGAGTAGCGGTCTGGAACGTCTGCTGGGTGGGAGACCTGCGAAAGCCGTTCTGGAGCCAGAGCCGCCAGACCATCCAGAGCGCTTCACGCACGATCTGGGTGGACATTTTCGATGTTCCCTGGAAACGGTCGGTGAAGACGATGGGGACTTCGACGATCCTCATCCCCCGTCTCCATACTTTGTGGGTCATCTCGACCTGGAAGCTGTACCCGTTCGAGCGGACGTTCTCAAGGTCCATGGCCTGGAGAGTGTGGCGGCGGAAGCATTTGAAGCCGCCTGTGGGATCGGTGATCGGCATGCCTGTGATGATCCGGACGTATTTCGCCGCGAAAAGGCTCAAGAGGAGTCGTCGGAGGGGCCAGTTGATCACGCGGATACCGTTGGAGTACCGCGAACCAACGACAAGGTCCGCGTGTTCGGCCGCCTTGAGGAAGACTGGAATGTCGCTCGGGTTGTGCGAAAAGTCACCGTCCATCTCGAAGATGAACTCGTAATCGCGCTGCAGCGCCCAGGCAAATCCGGCACAGTAAGCACGTCCAAGTCCCTCTTTCCCGGCCCGGTGGAGGACGTGCACGGCTGGTAGCCTTGCGGCCAGCTCGTCCGCCGCACGCCCGGTGCCGTCGGGCGAATTGTCGTCCACGATCAGGAGTTCGACGGCCACCGGCAGTGCCAATACCCGTTCGGCGAGTGGGAGAAGGTTCTCCCGCTCGTTGTACGTTGGCACAATGATCAGTGTTTTCGAGCGCACCACAATGAATCAACTGCTAAAGATAAAGCAAGTCTCTTGCCAAAACAAGCCGAGTTTTGTCCTGTGAGAGGGCTCTCATGGCTGCAGGAGGATCACCTGGTCGCGCCTGATCCAGCCGATGCCGCGGGAGGCGCCGCTCACTTGGAGCCAGTCATCTTTGCGGTCCAGCACCCGCAGTTCCTGGCCGTCCCGGAGTGTTTGGACACTAGGGGACTCGTCCAATGGGCCATGGTGGAGGATCGGCTCGCGAGCGCTCACCACAGCCGGGATATTCACAAACTGTTCCACACACGCCGAGATGAGGCCCGAGGCGCATACGGAACCGCCGATCAGCGCGACCAGGGTGGAACGGCGGAACTGGCCTCTGAGCGCGGGCTTGAACTGCCCTGCAACCTGGAGAGCCACGCCCAACCAGACGCACGCGGTGGTCAACAAGGTCCACTCGTTGAGGGTGAGCTGACGGCTCCAGCGCTGCCAAAGCCGGAGTGAGCGCGTGGTGTTGCCCTGGACAGCGCTACGCGCGAACTGGAGGTTGGCGCTGATGGCGGGATCGCGCGGAGCCATCCTCTCGGCTAGGCGGTAGTTCACAATGGCCTTTCTAACCTGGCCGGACTTAAAGCAGGCGTTCCCCAAGTTGAAATAAATCGCGGCCGAGCTCCGCCCCGAGCGCAGGAGGTTCTCGTAGGCGGCGGCGGCGGCGGGGAACTGGCCCTGCTCGTAGAGTTTGTTGGCCTGTTCGAACGCCGCCGTTGGGTCTGCGGCGCGCAGAAGGGTGAGCCCAGGCGCGATGAGCCAGGCGCAGAGGTGGAGGAGGACTCGTGTATTCACTTGGCCTCCGGCGGTTGAAGTTGGCGCAGTTCGATAAGGAGCGCCTCGATTTGGGGGAGGAGGGCGGTCAATTCCTCGGTAGAGCCGACCGGCGCATAGCGCGCCTGGTTGCAGGCTTGGAAGAGCGTGTGCAAGGCGGCCAAGGACTCGGGCGGGAAGCCCCGCGGCTGCAATTGGTCATCGATGACCGACTCTGTGATGGCGGCGGCAGGCAGAGAGAGGCGCTCGCCGAGTTGCTCTTGCAGGAGGCGGAAAAGGAGCGCAAAGAAGTCGGCGCTCTCCTCGGCGGCGGCCATGCGCCGGAGCCCGGCCAAGCCTTCCCGAACCAAGCGATCCACCTTCTGCCTGCGCACAAGGCGAGGGTTGGCGGCAAGGAAGTCGCGCCGCCGCCGCCACGTAAACGCCGAGAGCCAAACCAGGACCGGCAGCCCTTGGAGCGCGAGGAACCACGGCTGGCGAATAAGAGGTTGGGCGGTTGCGATGAGGACTCCCGTCCGCACTTTGAGCGGCAGGATATCCTGCTGAGGCTCGGGTGGAGCCGCTGGGCCTGAGGATGGCGTTTGGAGAGCGACCAGCGCCTGGACGGAGCCGCTGGGGCGGACGATCAGTGGCACGGGCTTGGTAGTCAGAGAGCGGTACGCGCCACTCGTCGGATCGAAGAAACTGAGAGAAATAGGGGGCAATTCCTTCGCTTCGACGGATTGCGGGACAGCCACCAAGTCAAACACTTTCGAGCCTTCCAGCCCCAGAGCATCGCCGGTCTCGACCCGGCTGGTGGGGGGATAGAGCCGGAAATTGGGCCATGCGACTGTTGGCAGGCTGAGGTTTTCAAAGGAACCAACCCCTGAAATCTGGATTTTGAGGGTAACCGGATCGCCGACAGCCACATTCGTTGGGCTGGCGCTCGAGCTGATGGAGAAGCTGCCCACCGCTCCGCTGAAACCTGCCGGCGCACTCTGCCGGGGCAGTGGCCGCACCTGGATCGTTTGGGGTTCGCTTCGCAGGTTGACAGGACGAGCGGTGCCAAAGAAACCTGTCCAGTCTCGGACGACGACCTCGAGGCCGCACTCGGCGGGACCCAGCGTGAGGGTGCCAGTTTTGGTCGCTACCGCAGTCGTTTTGACGCCGACTGTCGAGTAACCGATGCGCCCGATCTGCACCTGGTTCTGGGGTACTTCCACGCTCTTCCCGAGGGTGAAGCCATCCGCTGAGAGCGGCTGAAACTGCAGGTTCTGCGCTCGGAGCGCAACGTAAAGGCGGATCTCGACTGTGAAGGGCTCACCGATAAAGACGTTCGTCTTGGGGACAATAAGCCTAAGAAAGGCGGATTGATCTTGTCCAACCGGTTGGGCTTGGGCAGCGGCATTCTGAGCGACCGTCAACACGACGGGCTCAGTTGCAAGTTGAGTGCCGTTGAAGGTGGTTCTAATGGCGGGGATGGTAAAGGAGCCCGCTTGGGAGGGCGCCACTTCGTAGCTCAGGATGAACTTCCCGGAACTCCGGCCGTTGACGATGGACCACTCGCGGCTTGAGCCGGCATAGCGGATCCTCAAGCCGGGCACATTCGGCATGGCGGGTTGCTTCTCGGGTTCGCAGTCTTGAAACACCAGGGTCAGCTTGGCCGCCTCTCCAACACTGATCGTGTCCGGGGCGAGGGAAGCGGTGAGGCTGGCCGCGGCGGCCGAGCAAAGCCCGAGACAGAGGCTGCCGACCGTGACCAGGAGGGCTGCCCATCGCTTGGAGATGGCCGAAGGGGGACGGATGAAGAAGATTGTCACGTGCTGTGCCATTACCAATCCTTGAAGGCGCGGTCTTGACGCTTCGGCTTCTGGGGCAAACCAAAGAGCTTGGTCTTTTCGTCCGCTTTGGCGGCCTCGAGCAGTTGCCGCGCTTGTTCGGGAGTCATCTGGCCCGCGACACCTGCGGCGGGCTCAGCCTGGTCGCCCTCATCCGGGTGGTCACCGTCCTTCTTTGCCTCCTGGACCGGCTTGGGCTTGTCGGGGTCGTCTTTTCCCGACTTGGCCGCCTGGTCTTTCTGCTCTTTGGAATCGCCAGCGGACTGGTCCTGAGCCTGCTTTTCCTGTTCTTTCTGCTGCTCGTCTTTCTGCTGGTGGCTTGCGTCGTCCCGCTTGGACTCGTCCTTCTTCTCCTGGCTTTGGTCTTTCTGAGATTGCTCGTTCTGCTTGTCTCCTTGTTGGCTCTTGTCCTGGTCCTGCTTGTCCTTCTGGTCTTTCTGGTCTTTGTCGTTCTTCGACTGGGATTGCGGTTGTTGTTGTTTGAGCTCTTCGAGTTTCTTCGAGACGATCTCGCGGTTGAACTTGGCGTCCGCATCCTGCGAATTGAGTTTCAGCGCGCTATCGTAATGCTGCACGGACTGTTTCCAGTTTTCCATCCTGGTGGCGGGATCAGGGGCTTGCTCGCCCAGCCTATAGAGGGTGTTAGCCTGGTTGTAATAGGCGTTGGAGAGCAGGGCCGGATCGGAGGAGAGGATGGCCGCTCCAAACTCGTTGGTTGCCTGGTCATACTGTTTGGCGCGGTAAAGGGCTGTGCCTGCGTTAAAGTGGAGTCTGGCGTCGTTCGGTTGTTTCTTCAGCAGGCGTTCATACTCGCTGTGAGCCTCCCGGAACTGCCCCTCCTCGTAGGCGCGCATCGCTTTGGCGGGCGAGGCGCTGGCGGACACGCAAGAGGCCAGAAGGATCGCGGAAACGAAGGCCTTGCCCGCAACGGGGACGTTCGCAGGTCCGGCGTTTTCAGGGCGAAACACCCGCTTGCGAGCTGGGATGGACGATTCAAGCACCAGGAGGAGAATGGCGAGAGCCAGGGGCCATTGGAAGCGATCAAAATACTGTTGCACATGGCGTGCGGAGAGGTCGCTCTTGGGCAAAGGGGCCAGGCGCGCTTCATAGAGCATTTCGATGGGTCTGGGCCCGCGCAACAGAAGGTAATCGCCGTTTCCCGCCTGGGCGATCTGGCGCAACAGGCCCTCGTCGAGTTTCGATGTGACTTCTTTGCCGGCCTCATCCCGCACGTAAGTGGTGCGGCCCTGGTCATCGACCACCCGTAGCCGCTCACCCTCTGGTGTGCCAACCCCCACCGTGAATATCTTCAGACCGGCCTTGGCGGCCTTCCGTGCGGCCTCGACCGCGCCGCCGTCATGGTCCTCGCCGTCGGTGAATAGAACGAGCACCTTGTAGTTGTCCTCGCCTTCCTTGAACGCGGTGAGAGCCGTGTCGATGGCCTCGGTGATGGCGGTGCCTCCCTGGGGGATGATGCCGACTTCGAGTGAGTTAAGGCTCTGCCGGAAGGCATCGTCATCCAGAGTCAGAGGGCATTGGAGAAAGGCCGTGCCGGCGAAGGAGACCAGGCCGAGACGATCGGTGCGGGCGACGCGCAACAGATCGTGCGCGGCGAGTTTGGCGCGGGTGAGGCGGTTGGGAGCCGCGTCGTTCGCGAGCATGCTGCGGGAGGTGTCAATGGCCACCACGATGTCGAGCCCACGCTGTTTCACTTCTTCCCAAGCGAAACCGAACTGGGGCCTGGCGAGGGCCAGGAGGATGCAGGCCACTGAGCCGGCGAGCGCGACCATGCGGAACTTCTGGCGGCGCGCGGAGACGCCCACCGTCAACTGGGCAAGCAGCCGTGATTGGACGAACTGGGCGATGAGAGCCTGTTTTTTCCGCCAGGCCCACCAAAGAAACCAGCTCAGCAGCGGTCCGGTGACGGCCAGCAACCAGAGCATGTTTGGGTTAGCGAATCGCATGTCAGGGGAGCTTGCGCCAGACGGTGTGGCTGAGAATGATCTCCAGCAGGAGCAACACCATGCCTGGGATCACGAACCAGGGAAACAGCTCCTGGTATTGCTGGAATTTCTTGATCTCGGCCTCGGTTTTTTCCAGGCGGTCGATGCGCTCGTATATCTGGGCCAGAGTAGCGGTGCTGTCCGCGCGGAAGTAGGCGCCGCCCGTTCGCTCGGCGATCTTCTTCAGTGTATCCTCATCGATATCGACATCCACCATCTGATAGCGCTTGCGTCCGAGGACCACACCGACAGGGATAGGGGCTTGGCCGTGGGTGCCGACGCCGATGGTGTACACCTTCACATTCAGCGCTTGGGCCGCCTCGGAGGCGGTCAGAGGCGGCACTTTACCCGAGTTATTCTGCCCATCGGTCATGAGGATCACGATCTTACTTTTTGACTTCAGATCGCGCAACCGGTTCAAAGAGGTGGTGAGGGCCGAGCCGATAGCCGTACGATCTTCGATGACCCCGATGTCGAGCCGATCCAAGTTTTGGAGGAGAAACTCGTGGTCGAGAGTGGGAGGGGCGACGATGTAGGCTCGTCCCGCGAACGCAACGAGCCCGATCCGGTCATTGCCGCGTTTCTCAATGAATTTGCGCAAGACATCCTTGGCCACGACGAGGCGGTTAACCTGTTGCCCACCCAACTGAAAGTCCTCGGACATCATGCTGCTGGACAGATCCAGGGCGACGACGATATCAATGCCGCTGGCCTTTACGGACAGTTCGCCCTCGCCCACTTGGGGCCGTGCCAGGCCGGCGATGAGGAAGGCAAGCGCCAGCCAGCGTAGCTTGAGCAGGATGCTCCCCACGTGAGAGCGAGTGATGCCGGAGATGCCTTTGACAAGGGAGACCGCGGAGTAAAGGAAGGCGGGTTGACCTCCCTGTTTGCCGGTGAGCCACGCGAGCAGCGGCGGCACCAGCCAGAGCAAGAGAAACCATGGATGGGCGAAACGCATGTCAGGTCTTGCCGGCGAGTCCGGCAGTTGTCACCCCAGGCGGGGCATCGACTGTCCCAGCGGGCGCGACCGACGGCGGCTCGGTCTCTTCCACCAGGCGAACGGCGGCGTCATAGATGTCGCGCAGCGCGGCGTCACTGGGTTCGTCCCGGGCGAACTTGACGAGATCGCAGCGAGTGAGGAAGTCCGCGAGACTGCGCTTCTGGGCCAGAGAGAGCATGGGACTGGCCTGGAGTTGATCGAGGAATTCTTCCGTGGTTCGGTCGGGAGCGTTGAGTTCGAAGCGTTCTTCAAGATAGACCCGGATGGTGCCTGAAACCAGGACGCAAAACGGCTCCGGCTGGCCGATTAGGGCCAGGGCGCCGCGGAGTTTCTCACGCGCACGGAAATGAGGCGGGACGATGATTTCCGGCGAGGGTTGGGAGCGTTTCCGCCGGCTTCGCCGCCAGGCCCACCAGGCGATGGCGGCAACAGTAAGGATAGCGAGCGTCCAGGCCAGCCAGGCCCAACCCGAGGGGATCTGGACGGGCGGTCTGATGTCCCGGATGTCCACCTGGCCGAGGTCGTTGGTGAGGCCGGTCGGGTGGGCTGGGGGAAGCAGGACTGGCGCGCTGGTGCTCATCCTCGGCGTCGGCGTTTCTCGCGGGTCTCGAAGAATCGGCCCAGGGCGGTGGAGTAGGGTCTATCCGTGCGCAACTGGATGGAATCGATCCCCGCGCTGCGGAAGAGTCGTTGGATGTCGGCTTGCGCGCGGGCTTGGCGATCCGCAAAGGCTTTGCGCTTGCGTTCATCGCCGGTGTTGATCTCGACCACCTCGCCTGTTTCGGCATCCTTCAAGACGATGTAACCGAGGGGCGGAAGCTCGAGTTCAAAGCGGTCAGTGATTTGGACGGCCACCACGTCATGGCGCCTGTTGGCCTGACGCAAGGCGCCGAGTGATGCCTGGCCCAGAGTGTCGGAAAGCACCACCTGCCGGCGCAGGTGCGCCGCCATGTCCGTCCGGGTGGGAGCTGTCTGGCCGAGGAAGTCGGAGAGAATCACTACGATCGCGGTGTGCGAGAGCACACGTCCGAGGAATTCGAGGGCGCGGTTGAGGTTGGTGCCGCGATTATGCGGCTCGTAGAAGAGGATCTCGCGAATGACGCGGAGCACATGCCGACGCCCTTTTCGTGGCGGGACGAATTTCTCAACATCGTCGGTGAACAGGATCAGGCCCACCTTGTCATTGTTGCGGATGGCGGAGAAGGCGAGTACGGAGGCCATTTCGGCGGCGAGTTCGCGCTTGGATTGGTTGATCGAGCCGAAAAGACCCGAGCCGCTCAGGTCCACGACGAGGATGAGGGTCAGCTCCCGTTCCTCCACGAACCGCTTGACGAATGGATGGTTCATGCGGGCGGTGACGTTCCAGTCGATCGACCGCACGTCGTCGCCGGGTTGGTATTCGCGTACCTCCTCGAAGTTCATTCCCTGGCCTTTGAACACGCTGTGATATTGACCGGCGAGGCTATCTTTCACGAGCCGGTTGGTGCGCAGCTCGATAAGGCGTATCTTCTTGAGAATCTCGCGTGGGATCATGGGGGTCGCGTTTTCGGGCCCGTGTCACAGTTCATTCGCGCTCCGGGTCAGGGGACGGGGAGTTCGTCGAATATCTTCTGGATGACCGTCTCGCTGGTTTTCTCCTCGGCCTCGGCCTCGTAGGTGACGGCGACGCGATGGCGGAGGACATCCATGCCGATGGTCTTGACATCCTGGGGGGTCACGTAGCCCCGTCCGCGCAGGAAGGCGTGGGCCTTGGCGCAGAGAGTCAAGGCGATGGTCGCGCGGGGGGAGGCTCCGAGCTGGATGAACTCCTTGACCGCGATTCGGTAGTGGTCCGGTTCGCGCGTGCAGCAGACCAGATCGACAATATAGTCTTTAACCTTATCGTCAAGATAAATATCGTTAATTATTTGTCGGGCCGACAGGATGTCCGCTGCCTGAATAACCTGGTGGGTGGAGGGCTGCCCGCTGGTGCGCGCCATGAGATCGAGGATTTGGCGTTCCTCCTCCCGCGTGGGATAACCGATCTTGAGTTTCAGCATGAAACGGTCCACTTGCGCCTCGGCCAGAGGGTAAGTTCCCTCCTGCTCGATCGGGTTTTGGGTGGCGAGCACCAGGAAAGGCTCCTCCAGCAAGAAGGTCCGGTCGCCGATGGTCACCTGCTTCTCCTGCATCGCCTCGAGCAATGCGCTCTGGACCTTGGCTGGGGCGCGGTTGATCTCATCCGCCAGGATAAGGTGGGCGAAGATGGGGCCTTTGCGAGTGGTGAAGGCGCCGGTCTGCGGGTTGTAAATCTGGGTGCCGACAACGTCCGCGGGCAGCATGTCCGGTGTGAACTGGAGCCGGGAGAATTTGGCGTTGACGGCGGAGGCCAGAGACTTGACGGAGAGGGTTTTCGCCAGGCCGGGGACACCTTCCAGAAGGACATGGCCATTGGCGAGCAGGCCGATGACCAGCCGTTCCACAAGATACTTCTGGCCGACGATAACCCGGCTGATTTCGTCCAGCAACGGCTGCACAAAGGCGCTGGCCCGTTGCACTTCCGCATTGATGGCAGTGATTCCCGTATTCATTTCGCGCAATATTACGGTGCGATTGACAGTAAAACCAGCAAATGTGTTCAGTACAGTTCAGAGGGGACCCGTTGGAGAATTTGGACCGTCTGAAAAACCTTTGCCTTTTCCAGACCGGCCACTACGCTTACCCCCATGTATCATCGTTCCCTCTTCGCCTTTCCCAACGGGCGCGATGGCGGACGGCGCGGGCTGGTTCGCAGCCCGACGGGCCGCGGAATTCCCGCGGATGCCTGCCCTCCATGAAACCCGATTCTCCGCGCGAACCCGATATCGCCGAGGCCAGCGCCTCCCTGGGAGGATCGACGGCGGCAGGAGGTCTTCGAGCGTACATCCACCGGATGGGGGCGGCGTACCTGATTCTGGCCATTTCCCTTTCTGCTACCCTGGCGGTGTTTTTCGTGATGCGGCACAACGTAGCGACGCGCGACCAGCAGCGGTTTAATGACTTGGTAGCGCGGTCGATGGAAACGTTCGAGACCCACACCGCATTTGCGCTCAACTACCTCAAGAGCGTGAAGGGTCTTTTCGCGGCGAGCGAGGAGGTGACCCAAGCCGACCTGGGGAGTTTCCTGGCGACGAGCGGCATCAGGGAGGATCACGGCGGGCTTGTGGATGTGGGTTACGCGTTGCGGGTGCCCGCTTCCAACGAGGTCAGCCACGTCGAGTCGATGAGGCAGTCGGTGTTTGCCCATTACTGGATCATCGGACGCAGCATCGAGCCCGAAGCGTCTTACCCGATCGTTTACTGGGACAACCTCAAAGGGGGTGGGGTGGCACCCCTGGGGTGGAACCCCGCAAGCGACGCGGCGAGGTGGTCAGCGATGACGCGAGCCGCAGCCACGGGCAACCCAGTGGCTACCGAGCCCTTGGAACTGCACGTCCAACCACCGACGACTAACTTGGCAAAGGGTTTCTTGATCTACCTCCCTGTCTATCGCCACGGGGCCGCTTTGCGGACGGAAGTTGAGCGTCGGGAAGCGATCGAGGCGTTCGTCTTTGGCTCCCTTCAGCCGGCGGGGTTGTGGAAGGAGGTTGTGGGCGAACGTGACGATTCACCGCTGGCGATGCAGGTGCACACCAGCAAGGAGGCGTGGCCCACGACTCTGCTGTATTCAAGCGTGGCCGACGAGGGACAGGGAAAAGCGGCCCGGAAAGCCCGCTTGTTCACCATCATTACGATGGACGGCCTGGGGAGTGCGTGGCGCCTGGACTTCCAGACACGCCCGGCGTTCGAGAGGGATTCCAAGAGTCTGACGCCATGGCTCACGCTGGCTGGGGGGTTGACGATGAGCGTCTTGTTGATGGGCGTGGCCATGGCGCAGGGACGCGCGAGGGCGGCACTGGTTGAAGAGAAGGATCGACTGGCCGTGACGTTGCGGTCGATCAGCGACGGCGTGATCACGACCGACGTATCCGGGAGAATCGTGCTCTTGAACAAGGCTGCGGAGGAATCGACCGGGTGGACGCAAGAGGAAGCGGTCGGTCGTCCGCTCAAGGAGGTATTCAGAGTGAGTCTCGAAGGGTCCCGGTTGCCCTGTGCCGACGTGGTGGAGGAGGCGCTGCGCTCCGGGCGCGTGGATGATCAAGGCAAGGGGTTGGTGCTTGCGACGCGGGAGGGCAAGGAAGGTTTGATCTCAAGGAGCGCGGCTACCATCAAGGACGCGCGGGGTGGGGCAATCGGAGTGGTGCTCGTGTTTCAGGACATTACCGAGCGACGCCAGTTGGAGGCGGAGTTGCTGAAGAGCAGCAAGTTGGAGTCCGTGGGCTTGCTGGCGGGAGGAATCGCGCATGATTTTAACAACCTGCTTGTGGCCATCATCGGTAATCTCTCGCTCGCGAAGCAGTCCGCCCCGCCCGGCAGCGAGGTTCTCGAGTTGATCGAGGAAGTGGAGCACGCGTCGGCGCGGGCGAGAGACCTCACGCAGCAGTTGCTTACCTTCTCGAAGGGAGGCGCGCCGATCAAGCAGGCGGCATCCCTGCGGGCGATCCTGAAGTCATCGGTCGAGTTTGCGATGCGTGGCTCGAACGTGGCCTGCGACATGCGTCTGCCCGAGGATCTCTGGGCGGTGGACGTGGACGCGGGGCAGATCGGGCAGGTGTTCAACAACCTGGTCATTAACGCCATGCACGCGATGCCTGAGGGCGGGGTGGTTGCCATCATCGCTCGCAATGAACGCCTCGACCGCCATTCCGGCCTGCCTTTGGCGGAGGGCGCTTGGGTTCGGATCTCCGTGGCGGACCACGGGACCGGCATCGCGCCGGAACATCTTCCGAAGGTGTTTGACCCCTACTTTACGACCAAGAAGCACGGTAGCGGGCTGGGACTGACGAGCGCCTACTCGATCGTGCGCAAACACGGGGGGCTGATCACTGTGGATTCCACTCCGGGGCAAGGGGCCGTCTTCCATGTCTTGCTGCCAGCCTCCACCGAGCCTGCGACGGTTTCCGAAAAACAGGCGCCTCCTCCCAGGGCCGTGGCGGCGGGAGGACGGATACTGGTGATGGACGACGAGAGCACGGTGCGCAGCGTGTTGCGTGCGATGCTACGGAAGCTGGGGTATGATGTGGAAGAGGCTGCGGACGGCTCCGCCGCCGTCGAGCGCTTTGCGGAGGCGCGGAGAGCCGGCAAGCCATTCGCCTTGGTGATCATGGATCTCACCGTCCCCGGCGGGATGGGGGGCAGGGAGGCGATAACGAAGATTCGAGCGATAGATAGCGGAGCGCGCGCGGTGGTCTCCAGCGGGTACTCGACCGATCCGGTCATGGCCGAGTTCAGACAGCATGGCTTTAATGGAGTGATCGAGAAGCCTTACCGCCTTGAACAATTGGCCCGAGTCCTGGACGGTGTGCTGCGACCCTGACGGATCACAGATTGACACCTGAGCGGGGCGTCTTTGGCGTGCGGGCGACAGCGATATCGCGCGCAATTTGAGCCCGGAGGGCCTCGAGAGATGGGAATTTGATCTCCTCCCGGAGTTTTCGATCGAAGCGGATCTCCACTTCCTGGTCGTAGAGATCTCCGGTGAAATCGAGCAGATGCAACTCCGTGCGCAGTTCCGGTTCAGGACGGCGAAGGCTCGGGCGGAAGCCGATGTTGAGAACGCCAGAGTGGTGGGCTCCTCGCCAGAGGGCCTCCACGACATACACCCCTCGCGGCGGCAAAACCAGCCCGTCCACGGCCAGATTGGCGGTGGGGAAACCGAGTTGGCGTCCCAGCCTGTCCCCTGGCACCACGGTCGCCGCAAAACCGTAAGGCCGTCCCAGGAGTCCGCTGGCCTGGAGGAGTTCACCCGTCCGGATGGCTTCGCGGATGCGAGTGCTGCTGACCGCGTGGTTTCCAAGGGTGACCGGGGGCAGGGCATGAGTGGCAAAACCGAGTTGGGCACCGAGCTTGCGCAAGAGAGCAGTATTCCCGGCGCGTTCGTGACCGAAGGTGAAGCGGCTGCCGACACAGACACTGTGAACGCGGCCAAAATCGCGAGCCAGGCTCAGAACGAATGCCTCGGCTGTCTGGAGGCTGAAGGGGCGGTCAAAGTGGATGAGGCGTATGGCGTCCACGCCGAGGCTTTCAATGACCCTGAGTTTCTGGGAAAGAGGATAGATCAGCGCCGGGTTGCGTTCGGGGGCGACCACGCTATTCGGGTGGCGATCGAAGGTGATGACGACCGAGGATGCCGACTGGCGCCTGGCCTCGGCCACAGTGTGGAGAATGACTTCCTGGTGTCCGAGGTGGATGCCGTCAAAAACGCCGATTGCCGCGCAGACTCCGTTGTCTGGAATCTGCCAGTCGCTTGCTTCACGAATGAGGCGCATGAGTGTGATTATTTGCGCGCATAGGTCCTGTCGGTCCTATAGGTCCCTTCGGTCCCATCGGGTCGCGTGCGCCAGACGCCCTATGCCGGTGGGGGGGCCGGTTCGGCCCGGCTAAGCGCATTCAGTTTCAGGAACGGGATTACCCGCTTTTCCAACTCGCTCAGCGGCAGGCCCAGGGCCTCTTCGAACGAAATGGCGTCCTGGACGGAAAAGGCCCCGGAATTCATCCGGCGGAGCGTGGCCAGGTGAGCGCCACAGCCGACATGCTGGCCCAAATCGTGGGCGATGCTGCGGACGTAGGTCCCCTTGGTGCAGGCGATACGAAACCAGCCAAAGGGCTCCTGGTAGTCTGAGAAGCGGAAGCTGAAGATGTGGACCAGGCGTGGCTTGCGCTCGACTTCAACTCCCTTGCGCGCCAGTTTGTAGAGGGGCACGCCACCGACCTTGGCGGCGGAGACCATGGGAGGTGGCTGCATCAGATCTCCTACAAAAGCGGCCGCCTCGAGATTCAGCTCATCAAGTGTGAGAGGAGGAACTGGGAGGCTGGCCAGGATCTCACCATCGGCGTCGTAGGTGTTCGTTGATTCTCCGAGCTTGATCGTTCCCTCGTAGATCTTGTCTCCGGACATCAGCTTCTCCGAGAGCTTGGTGGCCTGCCCCAGGACGATGATGAGAAGGCCGGTGGCATTGGGGTCGAGTGTGCCGCAGTGACCGACTTTTTTTAGCCTGAATTGTCGGCGTATGCCATCGACGATATCATGGGAGGTAGGGCCGGCGGGCTTGTCGATGAGCAGCGCGCCGTCCAAGAGATCAAACGTTTGCATTCGGGTCAGGAGTGTAAATCGAGGGCCTTCTTGAGCGCGCCGATCACTCGGCGCTGGACCGAGAGCGGGCTTCCAGCGACCCGGGCGCCCGCCGCCGCGGGGGGCCCGCCGCCGCCGAAGTGGCTGGCGATGAGGTTCACGTCCACAGAGTCGCGCTTCGAGCGCAGGCTGACGCGTGTGAGCTCCGGTGTGACTTCCTCGAACACGCAGGCAACCACCACTGGTTCGATTGCGCGGATGTGATCGATGAGCCCCTCAGAATCGCATTTGTCGGCTCCGGTACGGACAAAATCGACCTGCTTGAGCCAGAACCAGGCGATTTGGTCGTCGTGAGTGAGGCGAAAGTGATTGAAAACGTGTTTGAGGAGTCGAACCCGGGACAAGGGAAAGGACTGATAGACCTCCTGGCAAATCGCAGCGAGGTTGGCGCCGCGCTTGACCAACTCTCCGGCCGTAGCGAAGGTGGACGGCCGGGTGGAGGGGTACTGGAACGAGCCTGTGTCGGTGGAGACCGCGGTGAAGAGGCAGTCGGCGACACGGCGGGTGATGCTCCAGTTGGCGTATTTCAGGAGCTTATAGACGACCTCGCCCGTCGATGGCTCCCTGGCGGTAACCCAATTGATATCACCGAAGCGGGTGTTGCTGGTGTGGTGGTCGATGTTGATCAGTATCCCCCGGTCTTGGATGCAGTTGCCCGTTCTGCCCAGGCGCTCATAGCTGGCAGCGTCGGCTGCGATTACGCAGTCGAATCGCAGCCCGGCCTTCGGTTTCTGCATGAGGTGATCAGGATCGAGAAACGCCAGCTTGTGGGGCACTCGATCTTCGTTCCAGCAAGTGACGGTCTTGCCTTCCCCTTGGAGACCGAGCGTGAGCACTATTTGAGAACCGACGCAGTCCCCGTCCGGTCGAACATGGCCTGCGACGCAGAACGTTTGGCTGTTCCTGATGACTTCAAGAATCCGGTCAACGATCTTGGGACGTGGTTTCATCGGGATTTTGTCCGGGCCGGCCCGGGGAAAAGGAAGTGGAATAGACCCGTGAGGCTGTGGAAATAGCCTGAACCGAAAGTCCGCGCAAGCGACAGCGACTTCATCAGGAAGGGTCGGGGGGCGTCGTGGCCTCGATGTCCTCAAGGATTCGGAGGACGCGGTTTCCGCGTTGCATGGTGTCGTCCACCACGAACCGGAGGGCAGGGGTGTACTTCAGGATCACGGCATGGGCTACCAGCCCTTGAATGCGCTTGCGGTGGTGCTGGAGGACATCGAGCGCCTTTTTTTGCTGCTCAATTGTACCCACGATGCTGATGAAGACAACCGCGGAATGGAGGTCGTTTGCCACCACCACGTCGTTGACATTGACCAGCCCTATCTCCGCGACACTAAACTCACGGAGGATGATGGCGCTGAGTTCGCGTTTCAGCAACTCGCGAACTCGCTCATGGCGACGGTTCTGCATCGGGTCAATCCGAATCAGTTGAGGGTTGCGGCATAAGGAGCCTTCAGCCTCAGAGTTTCTGGGCAACTTTCTCGATGGTGTAACACTCGATCGAATCGCCCGCCTGGAAATCATCGAATCCATCCACGCGGATGCCGCATTCCATTCCGGCCCGGACTTCGTTGACTTCGTCCTGGAAGCGACGGAGGGTGTGGATCACGCCCTCGTAAACGAGATTGCGGCGACGCATGACGCGCGCCTTCCCCTTCACAAGGCGTCCGCTCACCACCACGCAACCAGCCACATTGCCGCCTTTGGAGAGGGCGAACACTTTGCGCACCTCGGCAGCGCCGAAGACGACCTCTTTGAGGAGCGGATCCAGCAAGCCGGCCATGGCCTCTTTGACCTGGTCGATCAACTCGTAGATGATCGCGTAGAGTTTGATCTGCACGCCTTCGCGTTTGGCCAGATCAGAGACCCCGTTGTCGATGCGCGTGTGGAATCCGAGGATGATTGCCTCCGAGGCCGAGGCCAGGAGCACGTCGGACTCGGTGATGGTGCCCACCGCGTGGTGGATGACGGTCAGTGAGACCTTTTCGGTATCCAGTTTCCGCAAGGCCTCGACAATCGCCTCCACAGAGCCTTGCATGTCCGCCTTGACGACGACCTTGAGGACCTTGGCGGCCTCGGATTTAAGCGGATCGAAGAAGTTCTCGAGCGTCACCTTCGGGCGGCGTTCCTTCTCCAGGTCTCTGGCGGCTTGGGCGCGCGTCTCGCAGAGTTCCCTGGCCGCTTTTTCGCTGGTCACCACGCTGAACTCAAGGCCCGCCTCCGGCACGCCGTTGAGGCCAAGAAGCTTTACCGCCACCGAGGGACCCGCCTCTCGCAAGCGCTTGTTTTCCTCGTTGATCAGCGCCTTGACCTTGCCGTAGTACTGGCCGCAGATGACGGTCTCTCCCACGCGGAACGTCCCTTTGCGAACGAGTACGGTGGCGGTCGGACCGCCGGGCTCCAACCCCGACTCGATCACGTTGCCACTGGCGGCGCGAGTGGGGTTGGCCTTCAGCTCCAGCATTTCCGCCTGGATTAGGATGGCCTTGAGCAGCTCTTCGACCCCAGACTTGGTGATGGCCGAGACATCCACATACATGGTGTCGCCGCCCCAGATATCGGGCACGAGTCCCTTTTCCTGGAGCTGCTGACGAACCTTCAGCGGATTGGCGTTTGGGTGGTCGCACTTGTTTACAGCCACCACGATCGGCACTTTGGCGGCCAGCGCGTGGTTCAGAGCCTCGATGGTCTGCGGCATGACGCCGTCATTGGCGGCCACCACCAGGACAACGATGTCCGTCACATTCGCGCCTCGAGCGCGCATGGAACTGAAAGCAGCGTGCCCCGGGGTATCGAGGAAAGTAATTTGCTGGATTTCTTTGGGGCGCTCGGGATGAGGAAAAGAGATGGTATAGGCGCCGATGTGCTGTGTGATGCCACCGGCCTCGCCTGCGGCCACATCAGACTTGCGGATGGCATCCAGGAGGGTCGTTTTGCCATGGTCAACGTGGCCCATGATGGTGACCACGGGCGCTCTGGGCCGGAGGTCCTCGGGCTTGTCGCCGGGGTCGAGAACTTTGATCGGCAGGGGTCTGTGGATGGTGGTGACGCCTGTCTTGTCGCGCTTCTCAACTTCGAAGCGGAAATTGAACTTGGCGCAGAGCCGCTGGGCGATCTCGGGCTCAATGGAATTATTGACCGTAACGAACACGCCCATCTCCATGATTGCCGCCATCACCTGATGGGGTTTGAGCTTCATGCGTTCGGCCAATTCACGCACGGCCACCGGCGGCTTCATGATGATGAGCTCTCCGGTGGGAACGCGCGCCGGTGGTTGGGCGGGCTTGACGGGCTCCTGACGCGGAGCGGAGGGGCCCCCTGCCGCCCGCTGCCCGGGCGTTTGGTATGGCGTCCGCTGCGGGGGGTGTTGCTGGCCTCCGCGACCGTCGCGCATGTCCCGACCGCGAGGCGGCTCTGGCCGGGCGGCACCCGGTCTGACGAGCGGCTTGGCGGGGGGGGCCCGTTCGGCGGGGCGGGGGGGCCCCGGGCACAGGGGGAGTCCGGCG
>ORJL011388389.1_pt1 | contig 25129 bp, 18 predicted proteins | sample 1779941 | NCBI WGS metagenome assembly ORJL01 (sample SAMEA104232317, study PRJEB22302) | groundwater metagenome | biome: forest; feature: aquifer; material: groundwater | place: USA | collected 2011-08-07 | depth 5.8 m
GGGCGGTCCGATCTCGTGCGCGGTGTGGCAATCCGTGCAGACCGGAGCGCGCTTGTCGCCCTTGGCCAGAAGCCGGCCATGAACGCTCTGGTTATAGGTTTCCTCCACCTTCACATGGCACTTGCCGCAAGTCTTGGCAATGTTCGATTGATTGACGGCTGAACTCCGCTCCACGCCGCGCTTGATGTCGTGCACGCCATGACAATCGCTGCACGAGGGCGCGACGATGAGCCCCATCTTCAAGGCCCGCCCATGGATGCTTTCCATGTACTGATCCGCCACCTGGGGATACCTGATCTTGTACTCCTGGGTGATGCCGGGATTGCTGTGGCACTTCGCGCAGGTGCGGGGGAGATTCAACTTATAGACCGGAGAGTCCGGGCTCTTGACCGGCCCCATGTAGTGCACCGAACGGCGGTCGGGGAAGCCGTGGCAATCGGCGCAAGCCGCCGCGGCGGAGGCGCCCCCCCTGAGACTCATGCCGTGGACGCTGGAGCCGTAGTCCTTGGCCGCGGTCTCGTGGCTCGACTCGGCTTTGTGACATGAGACACATTGCGGCGGGGGAAGTTTGCTCTCGTGCACAAGCTCTTTGATCCCCATATGACAATCAACGCAATTGAGCTTTGCGTGCACTGATTTCTGGAAGAGGTTGGTCTGGAACGGCTCAAAGGGAACCGTCTTGCCCCCAACTTGGCGGGTTTGTTTTGGGTCCGTATGGCAGTCGAGACAGTCGGCGTTCGCCAGGACCTCGGCGGCCTCCTGCTTCGCCTCGGCGGGTTCGGCGGCCGAGGCCAAAAAGCGGGTCACGGCAAAGGCGAGCACGAGGCAGGACCGCAGGAGCGTTTTCATGGGTGGTCGTGGTGTGGCCCGGGGGCTAAAGGCCGCCGGTGTGGCAGTCATTGCACAGATATGCCTTGTCGTATTCATCGCCCGGATGCTTGAACTCCTGGCCTCGAGCGTCGAGTTGCTCCAGTTCCTTGCCCTTGCCCTGGGCCAGGATGATGTGGCAGGCGTTACAGTCGCTGGCCTTGATCATGTTCTTGCCATCGGATGTCCTATGCTTGCCATCGTGACACCGAAAACAACCGGGCCAGTCCTTATGTCCAATGTTGTCCGGATACTTCCTCCAACTGGCTTTCATCTCGGGGAAGAAATTGTTGTGGTAGATCTGCTGCACGGCATCGACGGCCTTTTTGACACGCGGATCGCCGGTGCCGTTGGGATACTTTCCCGACAGGACGGTGGCGATCTTCTCAAAGGCCTCTTTCTCGTCGGCATAGTTTTGGAGCAGGACAAAGACGGAGTTGGTTTTGATGTAAGGAAGGGAAGAATCGATCTGCCCCAGAGTCATCGCGAGATTCACGGCGTTATTGGGCGACTCGAACTTGTGAGCGGGCCGGTTGTGACAATCCACGCAGTCCATGGTCCGGATGCCCGCTTGAAGCACTTCGTTGGTGAAGTCCGGCGCCCGGAATTCAGTAACGACGCCTTGCTGGGTGGTGTGACGCACCCACCCGATTTTCTGCCTGGCCTCGTCGGTGGCCATGTATTCGACCTTATTCCCGACGTTCATGTGCCAATGAATCCCCCCCACCGGACCGTGAGTGGGATCAGCCCCACCCACCTTGAGCAGCATGCGGATCGAGTGCACTGGGTTGGTCTGGTCGCTGAGAAAATAGGTGAAGGTGCGATCCAGGTTCCCCACAAACTGCGCCGGCCAGTGGCATTGCTCGCAGGTCTCCTGGGCGGGCCGAAGGTTCTTCACCGGGGTGGGCACCGGCGTCGGGTACTTCTTGGCTAGAGTCGCATAGACCTGGTAAGTGCCGGACAGTTTGGATCGGATGAACCAAGTAGCCCCCGGGCCGATATGACACTGCGTGCAGGCGACCCGCGCGTGGGGGGAATGCAGATAGGCGGTCAACTCCGGCTTCATCACCGTATGGCAGGTCTCCCCGCAAAACTGCACAGATTCGGTGAAATGGTACGTGTGGTAACTCCCCAGCGCCGAGATCAACAGGAACAGGATGCTGCCGGCGATAAACAGAGCGAGAACACGGCGGTCGCGCGGACGTGAAAGGTCAATCACAATCGGCCGAGTGGTCCCGAGCGCCTTGGTCATCCGTCGGCGCTGAAGCAACGCCCCCAACCCGACGAGAACCAAACCGATCGCTAAGAAAACGGGCGCCACCAGGTACGTCAACACCCCGATGTAGGGATTGGAGAACTGGGCCAGCGTGTTCAGGATGAACAACAGCAGGAACGAAAAGAGGCTGCCCAGCATGACGACCAAGCCCATGAGGCTGGTCCAGTTGCGCATCAGGCTCAACCGGGGGGAGGGCTTGGCAGAGGGATCGTTATTCATATGCACATGGACAGCAGGGCGGGCATCTCACGAATTGGCATGGCCGTCTGACACGCCGGCGAGCGCGCCCGCAGACGGGAATAGAGCCCCCCCACCACACCCTCGGCAAGGAGGTTGCGCGGGTCTCTCGTGAGAATGCAACAAGCATTAGTTAATTGATAAACCAGAAAAATCAATCGTGGCTTCTCTTCTCTTGGCGGAGATACAACTTTTTTTGGCTTACCGATCGCCGGAGAGAGGTAGAATGTGAGCCAAACAAAAAAGCCCGCCCCCGCGATCCGCGAGGACAGGCTTCGGTGAGACTGCCCGCTGAGAGCAGGCCGACATCACTCTCACTTCTTGAACTTGCGGAACATCGCCAGAAGGTCCTTGATCTCCTGGTCGGTTAGGCCCTCCACGGGCTTCATCAACGTCTTGTCCGTTCCCTTCTCTTTCAGGCCTTCTTTCAACGCCTTGAGCGCGTCGGCATCCTTCATGGCGTCTTGCACCTTGGGATCGGTGTAGTCCTTAACACCCAGTTTCTTGCCCATTTTGGTGTCTCCTTTGCCATCGGCGCCGTGGCACTTGAGACACTGCTTTTCATAATTTTCTTTGGCGTCGGCGGCCTGGGTGGAAGCCAGTCCGGCAACCAATAACGCGCCTGTGAGGAGGAGGATCTGTTTCATAATTTTGTTATTCAGCCTGCGACAAGAATAATCTGTTCGCTGGTTTTTGGACTCTCATCTACCCCGAACTATTCGAACCTGGCGGAGCAGGGATGGGGAGCGCGAGCAGAAATCTGGCGGGCTCTTTTGGCCCTCCGTGACCGTCTCAAGCGTCGCGCCCCATCAAATTCAGCCACCCCGAACAGCCCATTCGAATCATTCAAGGTCATCATCTGTTCGGCTGCAAAATTACCACCTTGCCATAGATTAGCAAACCTTTTTTTTACAATGCTGACGCGTGCGGAATTACTTCCCCTAAGTCCAAGCGCTGGAATTAGATCAGGAGAGCGGGCTCTCCCGGCAGACGGCCAGCGCCTTGTCCAGCCTCTCCAGAACGCGCCCCCTGCCAAGGACTTCCATGAGGTGGTACAGGCTGGGCCCGATGCCCTTGCCCGTGCAAGCCAGGCGTGTCGGATGGACCACCACCCCGGTTTTCACGCCCAGCAGCCCGGCGACTGTCTTCAACGTGGGTTCGATGCGCGCCGCAGTCCACTCCGGCAGTTGAGCCAGTTCCTCCCGCAGCCTGGCCAGCCGCAGACCGTTCTCGGGAGTGAAGTCCTTGCGTGCCGCCTCGAGGTCATAGGGCACCTCGTCCGTGAAGTAGAATCCGGCATAGGGCGCCAGGTCGGAGAACGTCTTGAGCTTGCCCCGGCAGGTGTCCAGGGCGGCTTTCACAAACGCCAGCGGGTAACGGTTCGTGTCGCACCCCGCCTTCGAAAGAGCATGCACACTCAGCTCGTAAAACCGGTCATCTGCCATCGTTCGCATGTATTCCCCGTTCATCCATTGCAGTTTGCCGAGGTCAAAGCGGGCGTTGTGCCGGAGAATCTGAGGGAGATCAAACAGATCGGTGATCTCCTTCAGGAGCATGATTTCACGGTCATTCTTCGGCGACCACCCCAGGAGGCAGAGATAGTTCACCACGGCCTCGGGGGCATAGCCTTCATCGATATACGATGTCAGGGAGGCGCCCGTATCCCGCTTGCTCATCTTGGTGCCGTCGGGGTTGAGGATGAGCGGGATATGGGCGTACTTGGGTGGATGCACTCCGAAGGCCTTGAACAGGGCAATGTGCTTGGCGGTGTTGGAAAGGTGATCCTCGCCGCGAATAACGTGTGTAATCCCCATCTCGAGATCGTCCACCACGTTGACAAAATGGAATACCGGCTGGCCGTCCGAGCGGACGATCACAAAGTCCGGGTCCACTCGCTCGCGATCGGTCAACTCCCGGGTCACTTCCCCAACCACGAGGTCTTCAATAAGAATCGGCTCGCGCGGCATCTTGAACTTGATCGCCCCTTCGTGCTCGTAGGCCAGACCGTGGGAAAGCAGCGCTTCGACCCGCAGACGATAGTTCTCGCGCCGCTGGGACTGGAAGTAAGGCCCCCGCTCTCCCTTGCACGCCCCTGTGGCATCACCGGTCAGGGGGCCTTCATCCCAGGCGAGGCCAAGCCAGCGAAGACCGTTCAGGATCACATCCACGGCCTCCTGGGTGTTGCGCGCCGTATCCGTATCCTCGATACGCAAGATGAACTTGCCCCCATGGTGGCGGGCAAAGAGCCAGTTGAAAAGCGCCGTCCGGGCGCCGCCGATATGAAGATAACCCGTCGGACTGGGGGCAAATCGTACACGAACACTCATGATAAAAGTCGTTTCTTACCGCAATCCAGAACCCGGGAAACGATAAACCAACCGGAGAGAAATGCAAAAGCCAAATTGGAGTGGGACCTGAGGAGGCGCCTCACGCGGGAAGCGTCTTGAACTGCGGGAGCCATCTCCCGCTTTTCATCCGAGCGGGGTGAGGCTGACGACAAGGTTTCGCCCGCCATACGTTCCACGCGCGCGGTCAAAGCGCCAGAGGACTGGCGCAGTCCAAGACCTGACGGACTTCTCCGTGGCCTCGGTTCTGGTTACTTGCGCAACCGGAAGAACTTGGTACCGGCGCCCGAGCCGACCGTCGTCGGGTTAAGGGCCCCCACCGCAGTCCAATTCGCCTCCCGAAGATCTGTCTTGGACTCCAAGGTAAACCCCACCGCAGCCGTCGGCCAGGAAAGCGTCGCTTGGTTTCCCGCTTTGACAATCGAGAGCGGGGGAGCTTCTCCAACGGAGGGAACTCTCGCTGCCACGGCGGACGAGAGGGGGCCTGTAACGGCGTTGGTCGCCTCCGTTTTGTTCGCCGCCTGAGCGTAAGTCACGGCGAGCACAAGCTCATCCCCGTCGTTGAGCCCGAGGCGGGCCAGGCTCACCCTGAACGCGTTCGGGGCGGGGTCCAGATCCTGCCCGGAGCCCTCGACAAACGAACCCACCCAGGTGCCTGGGAGTGGGGAGTTGGTTTGGATCGCCATGCCATCCACCAGGTAAAGGTCCACCACATGCTGGGCGTAGTTCTTTGTGTTCGGCGCGGGCAGCGTACCCGCAAGAAATCCGTTGGTCGAGGCAAGCAGCGTCGGGCTCGTCGCTCCCGTGCTATCCAGGAGGGCGTCCCAATAGTAGTTCTCGTAACTGACACTGTCGCTCTCTGGAAACGGGAACCCGGTTATGGCGCTGCCGACGAGCGTGTTGCGTCGCACGACCAACGGAACACTCGCCCCGGATTCCACCAGGCGCGTCCCGGGCAGGTTGACGATCAGGTTTCCTTCCACCGCGTCACTCACGCCATCGCCATTCGAGCCCAACCGAAGGCTCGCGTCGCCGGGGAGCCAGAGCAGGGCTGGCGTGGCGCTCGTGGGAACCGGGCCGGTCGTCGTCCCGTCCACACCCACGCCGAAGTAATTGCCGGCGACGACGACGTTTCGAGCGCTGGAGTAGAAAAGAATATCATAGTCATAGATCGAATGGGCGAAGATGTTCCTCTCATTTTCGTCACTGACACCATCCCCATTCGTGCCGATCACGGTATCGTCGGTGACCCTTCCATTTTCGATCGTCTCCACTGAGGCATCATCTCCGCTCAAGCCCAGCGCGAGCAGGTCGGTGTTCAACTGCTCGCCATCGAAGAATGTCTTCCCGTCCGGGAAGACGTTAAAGTAGTTGCCCGCGACTCGAACTTGTGGCGCTTCCAGCGCCAGCGCGATGTGCATCCCTACGATCACGTTGAACTCGGCCACGTCGTTCACGCCGTCACCATCAGTGCCAACAACCAGGCCACTCGAATAGACATCCTCGGCATCTTGGTAACGGAACGCCGCAATCGCGGCGCCACAACCTTTGACATCCGCCTGTGCTGCCCCGCCAGGCGGCAAACCGAACCAGCAGCCCTGGACCCGAGCATTCTTTGCCCCCTGGACCAGCGCGATGCAGTACATCTTCGGGTCGGAATCACTCCCCTCCGTCTGCCGACCCAGAAAGCTCACGCCGCGGACCTTGAAGTTCTCGCCCCCGACGACACCCAGGATCGCGTTCTCCGAGGTTCCGTACCCCGAGAAGAGCAGCCGGGTGGACCGTCGCATGGTATTGGTCGGGTTGTCGGGATAGCCGCCCACGGTCGCGGCGGGGTCACTGGAGTCGAGCACTATCTTGATCCTCGCATTGTTCCCGCCCAGAATGGGGTTGGTATTCGGAGCCGCCGCGGGCTGGGAGTAGCCGTCGATCGTGACGTTGGTGGCGGTAATCACAGGGTACCCCCCGATCGGGGTAGTGATGGTGTGAACCCCCTCCCCAGGAATGTTGAAGCGGATCTCGTCGCCATGTGCCAGGGAGCTAATGGCCTGGTAGAGCGATGTCTCCGTTATACCGGGGTTCACGTTGTTCGTCGTCGTGACCGTGATTATACGCGCGTTGGCGGCACAGAGAAGGAAGGCGACGCCCAGGAGAGGGATTCGCGAAAAGGTCCACTTCATAAAAATCAGTGTGCCTTGAGTTCCTTGATTTTGAGGTTTCGGAACTCGATCCGATAACCCTCCCCTTCCAGACCTACAAAACCGGTGGGTGCCCCACAGCCCCTGAATTCGCACGTCATCGCCCCGTTGATCCAGAGGCTGATCGTCTGGCCGCGCGAGGTCAGCTCCAACGTATTCCATTCGCCCGCGGCCTTCACTCGACCGTCCTTGACCTCCTTGTCCGTACTGAAGAAGCTTTTTTTCCCCTCCTTGAGGGTCTCGCCGAAAAGGTATCCGCCAGACTTCCCTCCCACTTGCGCCTGGTGCCAAATCGCACCGTCCGCCGAGTTCCGAATGTAGAGCCCGCTGTTGTACTTGGTCTCACCTTCCACCTTCGTGTAACAGAATTCGGCATGGAAAACGGCGTCGCCCAGCGGTTTGACGAAGAGGAGCATGTCATGGCCGCCGTCCCCATCGCAGATCAGCAGCTTCCTGGCCTGGTCCACATGCCACTGCTCCCGCCCCAGCTTGCCCGTCGGAGGGACCGGCACCCGGTCCCATCCCTCGATACCAACCGCAGGCAGAATGTCCACCCAACCTGCCGGGTCGGACTCAAGAGCGCTCTTTGTCTCCCCATCGGCCCCCCAGGCCGTAAACGGTCCCAGGAGGAACAACGCGACCGTGCCAACCAGGGGAAGCGCACGTGCGGCGCGGAGAAGGTGGAGTCTCGAAAAACAACGATGGCTGATATTTGCGAACATCACCACAGCATGCCAAGCCAGGCTCTAACCCTCAACCACTTTCGAACAGGCGCAGGCCGCATGCCCTCATGCGGCGATTTGGCGGCATTGTCAAACCGTCTGTTAGCCCGAAAGCGGGAATGAATTGCCAACCTCCATCAAACTGAGCACGATTAACCAAGAACGTCATGCAACTCATCCGTCCCGTCCTCCTCATCGCAGCCTGCCTCGCGTTGCCTTGGCAACCGGGGGCAGCAGCGCCGCTTCAACCCAAGCCGTCCGACCCATTCTTCGAGAAGTTTACTCCTGTGGCAGCCCCTGCCCCCGGCAGACTTCTCCTGAAGGCCGGCGACCGTCTTGCCATTTGCGGTGATTCCATCACCGAACAGAAGATGTATTCGATGGAGGAGCACAACCTGCACCTGTGCGCCCTTCGCAACGTGGACGTCGAGATTGCCCGGCGCGAACGCGTGCGGTTCGCGGACATTTTCTGGCCGATGTTCGTCGCCGGGTTCAACGCGCGGCAGCTCTATGGTCCGGAATACGCCATTGCCGGCAAGGATGGGGTCCACCCCGGCTGGGCCGGTCAGCGCCTGATGGCTCAGAGTCACCTCCAGGCGATGGGATTCAGTGGCGACGTTGGGACGCTCACGGTCAACCTGAAGACACAACGCGCCAAGGCCAGCAAGGGCCACTCCTTCGATCGCGCCGCGAATTCCGAGTTCACGTTCACCAGCCGCCGCTATCCCTACTGCGCCACCGGAGACGATAACCAGGACAGCTCGATTCGATCCGGCATGACCCTCCTCGCCTTCAACCGGCACTTGAACCGCCTGATCCTCAAAGCTAAGGGCGGCTCCGCAGCGAACTACCGGCTGACTTGGGGCAGCGAATCCAGGGTCTATTCCGCCGCGCAGCTTGCCGAGGGAGTCAACCTGGCGGACGACTTTGCTGTGAATCCGTTCTCCGAGGCGTTCAAGAGAGTGGACGAAGCGGTCGAAAGCAAAATGAGAACCGCTGGCTCGCGGGAGGTCAAGCCCCGCCCCGCGCGCGGCGTTGCTTGAGCCGGTAACGACGGGCCTTGGCCAGGTTCCCGCAGTCGCGCATCTCGCACCAACGGCGGCTGTGGTTCTTGGTCGAATCCAGGAAGAGCCAGCCGCAGGTGCCACTCTCGCATCGCCGAACGTGAGGCAACATCTCAGGCGACGTCAACAAATCAGCGGCGGAATGGGCGATCGGACCAAGCGCCCCGTCCAGACTCTCCTCCCCCTCACCCCATCTCCAGGCAAATCCGCTGCTGTCCGACACCACGCGTTGACGCCCCAGCGTCCCGGCCAGTTCCGCATTCAGCCGGTCCAGGTCGCCGACGGGCGGGCGCCTGCCCTCCGCGACGGCCGTGAAGATGCGGTAAAGCCCCTCGCGCAACTCGATCGCTCGCGAGAGCGCAACGCGGGCCTCGTCCTCCCGGTTCGTCGCCTTGCGGAGCAGGCTGTCAGCCTGTGCTTCGGTGAGCAAGCCGCTCTGCTGGCACCATGCGACAAAATCAGCGTAGCTCCCGAGATGCTCGCTCGATTTCATCCCGCGGAGGCCACCCACCGTGTTGCAGAAGTCGAGACACAGATGGCCGCCGACGAGGCGGAACTGCCTCGGGGGCGTCTTGTTTGTTGTCCCCGCGTGCATAGACTGCTTTCCTTTGTAACCTTTAAAAAACCGTTTGACAAGTTATTCATTCTGGCGTAGATAACCTTCAAATATTAGTTTGACGGTTATTATCGAATGACGAACAACGGCTCAAACCAGATGTTTACCATGAACTCAAATGACTCCCTAGACGATCACCGGGAACTCGTGCGGCGCCAGACGGAGTTTTGGGAGGGACTGGCCTTCATGGTGCTCGGATTGTCCGGATTATGCGAGTGTGCGAGCCTGTTTCTGGGGCGGTGAATCCGCAGCGCGCGCGCCAGTGCAGCGGCCCCCAACCCTCATCCTGAATGAGCACCTATTCTCCTCCGATCCGGGCTCCCCTGGCGGGTTTTCCGCATGACGTCGCGTGGCCAACAATTCTCACTTTGGCCGCAGGTTGCGCTAAGAACCGGCCAAGGACGCGACTCTGAACGCCTTTGGACGGCAGTCCCAAGGTTCGGAGTCCCGCCTTTAGGCGGTACGGCGCACTAAACCCGGACGACGTTGGGCAGGTCCAAGACGCCCAGCGAGGCGGCAGCCCAGCCGGCTGAAGCCGGGACTCCGAACCTCGGGGTCGCGACGCGAGGAGTGCCGCCCTCGGGCGGTCGGAAGCCACAGTGAGAATTGCTGTCGCGTGGCGTCGCGTGGTTGACGCCCGGGCACGATTGTGTGATTCTCGCGGCGATTCAAGATCGGACAAAGGCATATACTGTGGAAATCAAGAAAGCTGTCATCACGGCCGCCGCGAGGGACCAACGAACGCTGCCGCTCCAGACACTCGTGGATCGCGACGGAGTGCAACGGACCGCGCTCTGCATCCTGGTGGAGGAAGTGCTCAAAGCGGGCATCGAGGAGATCTGCGTGGTCGTCTTCCCAGGCGACCAGGCGGCCTACGCCCTGGCGGTCGGCGCGCATGCTGATCGGCTCCACTTCGTGGAACAGGCGGAGCCCCTCGGTTTCGCCCACGCGGTGGCATGCGCGAGTGAGTTTGTAAAGGGAGAGCCCTTCCTGCTGCTGGTGGGTGACCATCTGTATGTCAGCGGGGGCCAGAAAGGGTGCGCCCAACAGATGGTGGAGATCGCCCGTTTGGAGAATTGCGGCGTGCTGGCGGTACAGGCCACCCACGAGAGCAAGCTGCCCTACTACGGAACGATCGGCGGACGGCTGGAGGGGACCCGCCCCGGACTATACCGAGTGGAAACGGTCATCGAAAAACCGACTCCGACGGAAGCCGAGCAAACGCTGATCGTGCCGGGGCTGCGCGTCGGACATTACCTCTGCTTTTTCGGCATGCACGTTCTGACGCCCGTGATGATGGAGAGCCTGGAGGAGATGCGCCGGGAAATGCGCTATCTGGGTGGCGTCCAGTTTGCCATCGCCCTGGGCCGCGCCGTCGGACGGGAGCGCTATCTGGCGTTCGAACTCTCCGGACGCCGCTACAACATCGGCGCCCGATACGGATTGCTCACCGCGCAACTGGCATTGGCGTTGGAAGGACAGGACCGCGATGAGGTGTTGAGCGGTCTGATTGAGTTGCTGGCAATCCGCCCGAAATAGCCCCCATGCCCTCTGATATGCCCCCACGGCTCGCTCAGTTGATCACCAGCTCCGATCCGGCCCTCCGCAACCAGTCCCTCGAGGCCGCGTGCGCAAGCGCCTCTCTCCATGACTTGTTGGCAGCGTGCGGGGAGTTGGAGACCTTCCGACGCCAGAGCGACAATCTCTACGAGCGGGTCAGAGCTCTGTTTTTTCTCTACGCACTGCATCGTTTTCATATCCCCCGCCGGGCCGGGATCAAGATCCGGGGGCTGATTTCGTTCAAGGGCTACGAACACCTCCTGCAACGGCGCTTCGAGGAAGCCATCGAGACTTTTCTGAAGATCCAGGAGAAAGACGGAGCCAGCGATGGGATCTCGAGCGCGCTTGCCGCGTCTTACCATCGGCTTGCGTTTCAGACCCTCGCCGACCAAGTGCGCCGCAGCGTTCGTTCCGTCCGGGGCAACCAGTGGATGTTTCGCATGGGTCACCCGGAGGATCAACCCTTGCGGATCCGTCCGGAACTTCTGGAGCGCGAAGGAAAGAACGGACCCTACCCGATTCTCCGTGAACGCACACCCGTGCGCATGGACTTGTCGCACTGTGGGTGGAGCGACATTTTCTTCCTCGGGATGGATTATCCAGAAGGGGCGCGCGTGTTGAACGTGTCGATTGATCTGGGAGTCCACGGCCGGGACCAGGAGACGCGCCCGCCCGTGGAGGTGTATCTGCGAGTGCTGGATGAGCCCGTACTGCGACTCACCAGCGTGGACCTGGGCGCCACAGCGGACATCACGCACTTGGGTGAGGTGTTTGACTTTGCGAAGGACTATCTGGGCTTGCTGAAGGCGGCGGTGATTGCGAGCGGAATTGTGCCGCCGGGGATCGAGGGATCGGGACAAAGCCTGGCCCGCCTGCTGGCGAGGATCGTGGGGCACGGCCGGGGCCTCGAACTTGTAAGCAACGTCAACGGCATTCCGAAGGGGTCGCGCCTGGCGGTGTCCACCACGCTTCTGGCCTCGCTAATTTCCGCCTGCATGCGGGCCACCCGACAGGCCGCTTCGCTCACGGGCCCGTTGATCGAAAGCGAGCGCCGGCTCGTCGCGGCCCGGGCCATCCTGGGCGAGTGGCTGGGCGGTTCCGGAGGTGGCTGGCAGGATTCCGGCGGCGTGTGGCCGGGAATGAAACTCATCCAGGGGGTGCTTGCCGGCGAGGGCGATCCGGAGCTCGGCGTCAGCCGCGGACGGTTGCTCCCCAATCATCAAATCCTCGATTTCAAGGACGTCTCCCGCGAGACGCGGGCGCGCCTGCAGCAGAGCCTGGTGTTGGTCCATGGAGGTATGGCTCAGAACGTGGGCCCGATTCTTGAAATGGTCACGGAAAAGTATCTTCTGCGTTCAGAGAGCGAGTGGCGCGGACGCCAGGCGGCGCTGGGAATTCTCGATGAAATCCTTGCCGCGCTCCGGGCCGGGAGCATCCAGGCAGTGGGTGCCGCCACAACCCGCAATTTCGACGGCCCCATCCAAACCATCATTCCGTGGGCGAGCACTTTTTTTACCGAGACCCTCATCGAACGGGTACGGAAGGAGTTTGGCGAGGCGTTCTGGGGATTCTGGATGTTGGGCGGCATGTCCGGGGGCGGCATGGGGTTCATGTTCGCGCCCCAAGAAAAGCAGCGGGCGCAATCGCGTTTGCAGGAGATCATGTCCGGCGCCAAACGTGAACTCGAGCACGCCCTGCCCTTCGCCATGGAGCCGGTGGTCTATGACTTCAGCATCAACGAGCAAGGCACCAGCGCCGATCTTCTCTGTGGAGGAGAGGCATTGCTGCCGCCAGGCTACTACGCGCTAAGTGTTCCGCCCTTGCTGAGACAGGAGTACCAGGCCCTGTCGCTTCAGCGGCGCGCCGAGTTGGATCGGTTGGGGGCGGCCTGCCGGGCAAAGCCCGAGTTTGGCGGAATGGCGCAGACCCTTTTTGACCGCCTCCTGCCGCGCATCAAGTCGGACGGCGCCCGAAGCCAAACCCTGCCGGCTCTGCTCGAAAGCAACGGGTTCGATCCACTCCAACACGAACAGATTCGGGCCGACCTCAAAGCGGCCCGAATAGGGCTGGCGCAGAACCGGCTGCCGCCCACGTGCGATTTGAGGGATGTCCGCGAGGAGGACGTTTGCGATGCCATCGGCGAACTGCCCGCAGGATGTCGCGAGGCGGGCCTGGAGCTTCTGGCCTCGGGCGCGGTCGCCGTGGTCTCACTCGCCGCCGGGGCGGCCAGTCGCTGGACCCAGGGCGCGGGGGTGGTCAAAGCGCTGCACCCGTTCTGCAAGTTTGACGGGCGACACCGCACCTTCATCGAGGCGCACCTGGCCAAAAGCCGCCGTCTGGGCCGACTGTGCGGCACTCCCCTGCCCCACCTGTTCACGACCAGCTACCTGACCCACGGTCCGATCGAGGAATTTCTCTCCCGACACAATCACTACGCCTACCCGGGGCCGCTGCTCTTGTCCCCGGGACGGTCCGTGGGACTGCGGCTTGTCCCAATGGCGCGGGACCTCCGATTTGCCTGGGAGGAGATGCCCCAGCAGCTCCTCGATGAGCAGGCCCAGAAAGTGCGGGAGAGCCTGAGGTCGGCGCTCATTCATTGGGCCGGCGAAGCCGGGGAAGGGAGCGATTACACCGACAACGTCCCCATGCAATGTCTTCATCCGGTGGGACACTGGTATGAGATACCCAACCTGCTGCGCAACGGCGTGCTGGAGCGGTTGCTGAATGAGCGGCCCAATTTGAGGCACCTCCTCCTCCACAACATCGACACCTTGGGGGCGGATGCTGATCCAGGCCTGCTCGGCTTGCATGCGCAGCGCGGCGCCTGTCTCACCTTCGAAGTGATCACACGCCGCCTCGAGGACCGCGGTGGCGGGTTGGCACGCGTCAACGGCCGCCCGCGCCTCGTGGAAGGCTTGGCCATGCCGAGGGAGGAGGACGAATTCGCCCTTTCGTATTACAACTCGATGACCACCTGGATCGACCTTGAGCAGTTGCTCTCCCTCTTCAAGTTGACCAAACAGGACCTTTCAAGCCCCGAGAAGGTTACCACCGCCATCCGCGAGGTGGCCACTCGAATGCCCACCTACATCACTCTCAAAGATGTGAAGAAACGGTGGGGCCACGGGCAGGAGGACATCTTCCCGGTCGCCCAGTTCGAGAAGCTCTGGGGTGATATGACCTCCCTCCCGGAAGTCGCCTGCGGTTACTTCGTGGTGCCCCGGCTTCGCGGCCAGCAATTGAAGGACCAAGCGCAGCTCGACGGCTGGTTGAGGGATGGCTCGGCTGAGTACCTCCAGTCCCTTTGCGAGTGGGTGTAATCGGGGCCCGTTTCATCCGCCTTGCGCTCGCCCGGCAATTCTCATTTTGGCTTCCAGCCGCCAGAGGGCGGCACTCCTCGCGCCGCGACTCCGAGGTTCGGAGTCCCGGCTTCAGCCGGCTGCGCTGCCGCCTTGCTGGGCGCCTTGGACCTGCTCAACGTCATCTGGGTTTAGTGCGCCGTACCGCCTGAAGGCGGAACTTCGAGCCCACACCGCTTGGACACGATGGCTTGACGTCCCGGCCACGCCCACCAACCGCGTCCTGCTTCTCACAAACCCGGTTCCATCCGTGGAAACTGGGTTCTGGCGAGCCGTTACTCCCGCCCTGCCATGACGGTGGTGAGCCTGGCTTCAGCTCGCTCCGGCGCGAGCGCGGCCGTGAAAAGCCCCGAACACTTCCACCAAACTTGATCGCAGGTGCGACGAAGTTTGGTATGGACGTCTTGCGGTCTGTCCGCCCCCATCACTGAAGCTCAGGACCGTCCCGCCTGCTGGGTGCGGAGTTCGCGCAGACCCGCTTCGAGTTCGGCGCGCGGAAGGTTTCCGGACACCAATGCCTCGTCGGATTGCCGTCCGAGGCGCTCGTAGAAAGCGGCTGCGAACTCCACCATGCCAGGAGGGCACTCCTCCAGGTCGAGCAACCCATACAGCGCGTCCTCAGCCTTCGAAAACTCACCGGTCCGCTCGTAATGATGCATCAGAAGCGCCAGCGTGCGCGCGGCCGGAGGCGAGTCGGCCAGCGCCGCCACGAAAGCATCCACAGAAGGAACGAAGTCCGGGCAGTCGGAGGGGTCAGTGCCTGCCAGCGCCGCTAGCAGAAGTTCCAGTCCCTTCAGGTAGTAGGAACGCGCCTCATCGGGACGATCTTGTCCCGCCGCCAAGTCTCCAGCCTCCCTGAACAAGGTGATCAGAAAAAACGTCTTCTCCCGGACACACTGGATGGCATCCCCCTGCAAGACTCGGGATAGGAGATCGATCTCAGAAAGGTGAACCGCCTCCGAAGCGCCCGCTCCGACGAGTTGGTTGAATTGTTGGTCCAGCGTGCCGGCAACCTCCTGCCAGCGCCGGCCCTGCTTCAAAGCGATGATTCCCTCCAGCACACGCCGGAGTTCCTCTATCATCCGCAGGATATAGTCGCGGCGAATCACCTATGCGTTCCTTTCGACGCGCTTCACCAGGCGTGAGGCCTCGAATCGCGACGGTGGGGGTACCCGGCCGAGGATCGCGGACTGAATCGCAATGACCGCCCGTAACTGTAAGGGTAAGCGTAAGGGTAGCCGTAGGAGAATGGCGGATTGTAGGGGGCCAACCGCTCGTTGACGGACGCCAGTGTCCTCGGAAGAAGATAGTAGGACCTGAAGTAATCATAGCCTTCCGGGTCCAACAAGGCATAGGAAGGGGCACTGGCATAAAGGGCGGGTGCCGGGGCGCCGGCGCTTGGCTGACTCGCCTCCGGCCTAGCCTCCGCGGCGGCTTTTAACAACGCCGTTGCGATCTCGTCGGGAACGGAGTGCTCCTTCAAAGCAATAAGGTCGGCTGGGGTGGGGCTACAGGGGTGCTGCTGGCGTTCAACGTACGCCTTGATCACCCCCTTGGAGACCCCCGCATCGGACATCTGCAGAATTCCTTCGACATAGGGCGAGAGTCGGAGAGCTGAGCCTTGACTGGATCCGCGCCTACTCTCCGGCTGGGCAGCCGCAGTGGCGGACGTCGTGACGACACGCTCGTCCGCCTTTGCTGCCGACGGCGGTGCGCCGGTGTCTCCCTCCTGAGCGGAGGCAAACCAACACAGCGTCGCAGCGGCGACGGCCATGGTGAGAAGCAGGTGAGCTAAGACGCGCGGTGGAAAGCAGTCTCTTGGTCTCGATGTTTTCATAACAGCGGCTTTTGACACAGCAACTGAGGCTAATCGCACTATCGCCCCTCCGCCCGGCTTTGCAAGGGGAATGCGCTTCCGACGGTCAGGCCTCATTCATGGCTGAGGTCCGCTCCGCTGTGCGTCGGAAAGTAACTCCCGTGCCAACGCGGCCGCTTTGCGCCCAGACACGCGGATCCGCAAACCTGTTCGGAAGAAGCTGGGCCTGCAATCGTTCGCGTCCCTGAAAGCATGGATTTCCGTGTTCCCCGCGCGCGGGTCCGCAGTGGTCCCCAAGCGCTGGATCAGCCTAAAATCTTCGGCAAAAAAGCCGGGCCGCAGTTTGCGGATCAGCGGTGCAAACCATTTTGCGTGCGCGTACAGGCACTTCTTGAACGCACGTTCTTCGTATTCCGCGGGCGGGCAATTAAACCGCTCACAGAAAAGCGTCTTCAACTCTCGCCTAACCACAGCCCGAGTATAGCAGAACTCCGCGAGGTCTCTCCAGCCAAATCTGCCCCTCCATCCGGGCGCTTCAATTCGTGATAAAAACATCGAGGCTGAGCCTTGAACTATTTCCCGGGACCGTCATTATGACCACGTGACCCGGCACTCATGAAAAGACGATGCAACCCGGACTGAACCTGGAATTCGCCCGCAGCGAGCGGCTCGACCTGGATCAAGCCTTGCGTGCCGCGGCCGAGGCGGGCTATCGGCATGTGGAGCCGTACGTCTATTCAGAGGTTGCTCTGTCTCTGAACAGCCATCTGACGCTGCAAACCGGCTCTCCCTATCACCACATCAACGCCGACCGCCCCGACGCAAACCGACTCAAAGGGCTCCGCGACGAGTTGGGGGTGCGCTTCTCCGCGTTCGACGCCCACACGAGCCTCCTTCTGCCGCAACTTGGCGTGCCCTATCTGCGGCGCGCTCTGGACCTGGCGGTCGAAATGGGCTGTCCGTTGGTCATGTCAGACGAAGGGCCGCTCCCCACGGACTGGATGACGCTCGACCAGGGTTTCGACATACTCTGTGTCAGCCTGGATGCGGTGGTTCGCCACGCCCAGAAGCGAGGCGTGCGGTTCGCCATCGAGCTCCACAACGCGCTGACCGCACAACCCGATTACCTCGTGAAGTTGCTGGCCCGTTTTGGCCCGGATGAACTCGGTGTGAACTTCGACACAGGCAACTCGTTTCTCGCCGGCAACGATCCGGTGGAGTATGCGAGGCGCGTACGCGACCGCGTAGTGCACGTGCACCTCAAGGACATTCCCGCGTCCCAGCTCTCTGAGCGAGGCAAAGTGACGGGCACGCGCGTCGGCGTGGCCATCGGCGACGGGGTGGTTGACGTGCGAGGGGTGCTGGCGGTGCTGGCGGAAGCAGGCTACGACGGCGTAGTGTCGGTTGAATGCGACACTCTTGCGCAAGCAAGGGCCAGTTGCCCGGTGTTGCGGCGTTGGATTCAAGAACTCACTCGTCCCCAATCCTCAACTTGATGAAAGCCTTCCCACATTCCTGGTCCCGGCTCGTACTGGTTCTGTTGTTCGGGAGTTCCGCGTGGGTGCTTCCCGCCCAAGCCGAGCAGCACAGCGTCACTCTCGAACTCCAGCGGCGCGACCCCGCATCCGGCCAGCCCATTGTCACCCGGACAGAACTTGATCCCGCCAAAGTCGTAATGGTGGTCGTTGACATGTGGGACCGGCACTGGTGCAAGACCTACACGGCACGAGTGGAGAACATGGTGGCGCGGATGAATCAGACTGCTGCCGCCGCGCGAAAGCTCGGCATCCAGGTGGTATGGGCGCCATCGGATGTGGTTGGGTTCTACAAGAATCATCCCCAGCGCCAAGCGATGCTCGCCATTCCGACGCATCCCGAGCCCAAAACGGTGGCCTTCGATCCGCCGACCCCGCCCGAGGGGCTGGACTGTTGCGAGTGCGGACCCGATCGTCCCTGCAAGAATGCGAGCGTCTGGACACGCCAGCACTCTGGATTGCAGATTGCGGACGGCGACCTCATAGGCGACTGCAATAACGCGCGTGAACTCTACAATCTATGCGCGGAGCGCGGCCTGGACACCATCCTCTACCTGGGTGTGGCGAGCAACATGTGTGTGTGCCACCGTTCCTTCGGCATCCTCAACTCGAAGCACCATGGGTTCCGCGCCCTCTTTGTTCGTGATCTGGTCGAAGCCATCACCGCCAACGGTCTGCATCCGGCCACAAAGCAATCCGACTGGAATTTCACACCCGCCAAAGGGTCAGCGCGCACTGAACGCTATCTGGAGCAACACATCGCCCCTTCAATCGAAAGCCGCCAGTTGATCGCCGCTGCGGGCACAAGTCCGTTCGCTGGCGACCGGCGCCCGCATCTCGCGTTCGTTATTGCCGACGACGAATACAAATCCGAGCAGACGCTGCTGGCCTTTGCGCGTGAGAGCCTGCAGAAGGATTTTCGATGCACCTTCTGTTTCGCCACCGGCAACGATCCGACGAATCGCAACGACGTGCCCGGCATGCAGGCGCTTTACGATGCCGATCTCCTTGTGTTCAGCATGCGGCGGCGGGCGCTGCCCGTGACTCAGATGGATTTTCTGGAACGTTATCTCCGCTCCGGAAAGCCAGTCGTGGCGCTGCGGGTCTGCACCGTGCCTTTCCAGGTCGATCCGAAGCAGCGACCCGACGGTCACGTGATCTGGCGTGACTTCGACCAGGAAGTCCTCGGCTGCCACTATGCCGGCTACAACCCGGAGGCGCGAAAGACCGGCACCGAGGTCTGGACGTCTGCCGATGCCAGGAATCATCCCGTGTTGCGAGGCATCGAAGACGTGCGTTTCCACAGCTCGATGTGGATTTACCGAGTCAATCCGCTAGCTCCCAGCACCGAGGTGCTGCTGCGCGGCCGCTGGTCGGACAAGGATCCGGAGGAGCCCGTGGCCTGGACCAACTCCAAAGAAGGTTCACGGGTGTTTTACACGTGCCTCGGCCATCCCGATGACTTCGCCATTCCGGCTTTCCGGCGGCTATTGCTCAACGCCATTCAGTGGGCAGTGAAAACACCCAGCGCACCACGCTGATTCCCATGTACAACCATCCCGCAAACCGGTGGGCGTGTTTCCTCCTTGCGTCCGTGGCGGCGCTGGAATGCCTCCGAGGCGCGGCTGCCGACGGCTTCCGCCCGCCCGCAGAGAAATCCGGCGCCAAACAGGACGACGTCTCTGGGGCCTACTACGATTGGACCAGAACCAAGCAGCCCGAGCGGCCGTATCTCCATCCTTACCACCAGACCTTGGTAATGAAACTGTTTCTCGGCTGGAAGCGGGCGAACGACAATCGCGGCCCCAACCAAGTCATTGACGGGTGCAATGTGTTTCTGACATTTGAGCAGGCGCTGGAGGTCATCAGGAAGCTCGACAACCTAACCCTTGGCATTCCGAAGGTCGTTTACTTGGTGGGCTGGCAACATGACGGTCACGACTCGAAGTATCCCGATTGGTCGGTGGTCAATCCGCGGCTCAAGCGCCCCCAAGACGCCACAGCCGTTGATAGTCTGAAATGGCTCATGTCCGAGGGATTCAAGCACCACACCACTGTGAGCCTGCACGTCAACATGTTCGACGCCCACCAGGATAGCCCGCTGTGGGAAACGTACTTGAAACACGACGTGATCGCCAAAGACAGGGACGGGAGACTCCTCGATGGCGAGGTGAACGACTTGCCTGGAGCAGCCCCCCGCCCCGGCAATTGTGTTTATTACATTAGTTATGCGCGGGAGTGGGAGACCGGCCTCGCCCAGAAGCGGATCGACGGCCTGCTGGCGATGCTGCCCGTCCAGCGGGCGGGGACGATTCACATCGACGCCTTCCACTCGTTACGGCCAATCCCTCACGCCTATCCCCAAGAGCGGTATCCGGACCTGCCGAAATCCGACACGCGGATCAGCCCATTTCTCAACTACCCGCTGGAAAAGGAGGTCGAAGCGCAACGCAAGATTATCCGCTATTTCCGCAACTGGGGTGTCGATGTGACAAGCGAGGGAAGCACTTTCTTGCGACCCGATGCTTTCGTGGGCTTGCAGGCGATGGCCTGGGACTACCAACCTCCAGCCCCCGGCATCCCGCCGAGCCTCTACTGCGGCACACCGATGCGCGCCGAGCCGGAAATACTGCGTGACCCTCAAAGCCTGTCAGGATTATTGGAACAATTCTGCGAGCGCGTGGTGCCCTGGTACTACAAGAACAACACCACGGCGGCCAAGGGGAAGCAGGCGATGCGCGACGGCGATGATCTATGCGTGCCGGCCCTGTGGAGGAAACAAGCGCTGGTTGCCTACAGCCGCAAGGGCGATGCACAAAAGGAATGGACGCTCCCCCCGGGCTGGGAGGGCGTATCGCGGGTGGTTGTTTCCGAACTCACCCTGGACGGGCCCAAGAGGCTGCGCCAGGCCACGGTGGATAACGGTGCCTTCAAGCTGAGCCTGGCACCGAGGCAGGGAGTCATGATCTCGGCGGCCCCGGCGGAAACTCAGAGCAAGCGGTCCAACGCAGGCCCTGCGGTATTCAATGCCCCTAGTCCCGCGAGTTTCCTGGTGCGACCGTTGCCAGGCCAATCGTCGTTTGTTTTCTCGATCTACGGCGTGCCCGGTGAACTGGAGCCTCTGAAACAGATCGTCCAGGTGATGCGCGATCAGCACCTTGGGAATGCATTTGATCCAGGCCCAACACCGAGCCAAAACACGAAACCGGTCTTCGACTATCTCGCTGGCGTGGGCTGGCCGGTCATCTGCTATCCTGGGTGCGCGGATATGCAAATCAAAGGAGGACGGTGCGTGCTCGGTCCTGACAATGAGGCGGCGCTTGCAGCCATGGATCGCGCGCGGGTGTTTACCGCCGTCCAACTTGGCGAATGGCGATACTATTTTCACAACCTCTCATTGAATGAACCGTGGTGGCGGGACGTTTACGGGAAGGAGTCTGATGCCTTCAAGCACCTCATCGACCACCTGGCAGGCTACAACGGCTACATGGACAAACCTTGGGGGATTCTGGAGCCGACCGCTGGCGACCGCATGGTCCGCGATTTGTTCGACCACCAACTGTATCCGGGCAGCGATCACATCCACCACAAACCGGATCCGGACAATCCTGAATCCGGCTACCTGCGGCCGACTCCTTACGGGGAGATGTTCGACGTGCAACCCACTAGCGCGTCCGCGGAAATGCTCTCCAGTTACCCGGTCATTCTTCTGGCGGGAGACATCGAGTTCGACGACGAACTCATCGGAAAACTCGAGTCTGCTCTGAAGCAAGGCAGCGCCCTGCTCCTCACGCCCGCCCATCAACAGGCCCTGGGCACCACGTTTGCCCGCCTGGCAAAGCATCGCCGCACCGAGGTCTTGGAGCCGTGGAGCAACCCCGCCACGGGCCGCGCTGCCGCCATCTCCGATCTGCGTCTCCAGCGCTTGGGCCGCGAGACCCTTCCGGTCGAGGTCGCGGGAGATCCCATCCAGTACGAGGTCAACCGCACTGCCGACGGCTGGGTGATCGAACTCATCAACAACACGGGAGTCGCCAAGAAGCCCGACCAGCCTGCGAAGACCGATCCGAGCGCGATCGCCCGGGTCGTGCTCCAGCCCAGGGTTCGCTCTGCTTCGGCCAGGGAATGGCGATCGAATCGGCCTTACCCCCGACCCGACGAGATACGATTGGAGGTGGGCCCTGGCCAGAGCGCGTTCGTAGAGGTTGGCTGCCGATGACGACGCCTGCGCGGAACCTGAGGTCAAGCGAGAAGCCATGATGGGTGGACGCGATAAGAGCGGGCTGGGGCCGGTGTCGGCGAAGATGCGCGCCCGTGTGACGCAACCCCGTTGGGGTTGTTCTCCCCTCGCACCATTTCCCAGGGTAGCTCGTGCCTCGCAACCCTGGGCTTTGATACAGAATCCCGTTGGGATTCCCGGCAAGGCGGTGACGGCGCGAGGCCTCCTATCCCTGGTTCAGGATCAACTGTGGGATCGTGAGGCGAGGTTCTTCAAAGTCATGCGCCACGAGAAGGCCGCAACGAACCATTACGGGAACACAGGCGAGTAGATTCCCACCACCGACGACCCGCCTGCGGCAAGGACTACAACCATTTCACCTTCTGCGCCCTGGTGGTCTTGTCTTGCCTCATCCCTGCCGCCGCCCAGGAGACGAGCGGAATCGCGGCCCGCTCTGATGAGAACTACAATGTGTTCCGATTCCTGATGGCCTGCCAGAGCCGTGGGCGCATCCAAGCCAAGTTCAACGGTGGGCTCTTCACCCAGCAGTTGCGATCGCCCTCCGATCAGGGCCGCCAGGAGGCCGCGCGCCAAAGCGACGGCTCATGGATCACTCACGAGGACGACCGGCCATCGGGGAACTTCCTTGAATTGGACAACCCCTACCAACGTCGCCACGGGCCTGACGCCCGTGCGCAACGGCGATGTCGCCGCGGGCGTTTATGCGATCGAGGACGGCGAACCGGATTCCGTCCGCTCCGTGGATCGGATGGCCGCCAGGTCCAGGTGGTCGCCGCCGTGGGCGTGGTGGCGCCAGGTTTCTGGCGAGCGGCCTGCCCGCTTCTTGAACAAGCGAGAGAAGTAGTAGGCGCTTTGGAAGCCGAGCCTGTCGGCGATTGTCTTGACGGGCAGTGTGGTGTCGGCCAGCAGCTTCTTGGCCTCGCTGACGCGGAGTTCAAGCTGGTATTCGTGCAGCGAGAAACCGGTGTAGAGTTTGAAGGCCCGCCGCAAGGCGCTGTAGCTCACGGCCAGATGGCTGGCCAGTTCGGCCAAATCGATCGATTCATCCAACCGTTCGGCAAGCATTAGTTTGGCCTCGCGCACGAGCGGATGGAGCCCTCGCTCTCCAGACTCCTTTGTGCGGTGGGCCGAACTGATGCGGCCGAGGATTTCCAGCACCAGGCCCGCCAAGGTCTGTTGGAGCCCTGGCGGTTCCAGTTTGACCGAGTCGATCGCCCGCGCAAACGCCGCCATGAGCTCACTGTCCGCGCCGACCTCAAAAACCGGCTGCTCGGGCGAAATCACCTTGTTGAACAGGAGCAACCGGGCGGATTCGCCATCGAAGCCGAGCCAATGCTCGTCCCAGCCCACCTCCGGATCAGGCCGGTAACGATGCCATTCGCCGGGGACGAGCAGGAAGACCTGGCCCGCCCGCAGCGTCTGCGCGCCGCGCGTCGCGGTTTCCAGGGTGCCTGAGCCTCGCGTGATATAGACAACCACGAAATCGGGCAGAACCCGGCCCCGTTCCCAGAACCTCAACACGTCGTAGGCCTCCGGGTGCGAGGCCGGGGGATAGAGGGAATGAGGCGCGCACGAACTCCGGCCAACGGTGGTCGCATACAACCCCCAGCGCTGGTCCGCGGCGCTGACCGGCAGGTAGCGGAAAAATGTATCCGACCGTGCTTCCATGATGGCGATCGTCGTGTCATGGCATAGCCTGTGCTACGCCGCCGCAAGAGTCAAGAAGTGCATCTCAAAGGTCATTCCATGCATTTCACCGTCCGGAGGGTTTTGGTTTACTAACCACCAATCCCAATTCCATGCAATTATGAAAAAAGTAGAGCAGATCGTCCTACGAACGGTCGGGCGCAAGCTTGCCCCCGCGCTTCTCCTCGCGGCCATCCTGCCGCTCACTTCACTGGCCCAAAACCTGCCGGTCACCCAGGGCCTCCAGCTCTGGCTCAAGGCCGATGCGGGGATCACCACCAACAGCAATGGGGGGGTCACCGCATGGGCCGATCAATCCGGCTTGGGCAACCATGCGAGCCAGCCGGATGCGGCAAAAGCTCCGGCCCTCGAGCTAAACGCCCTGAACGGCAAACCCACGCTGCGGTTTGGAGGCGGTACCATGTGGCTGGACGTGGCCAATTCCGCCAGCATTTCGAGCCTGGCCAACGATGTAACCATCCTGACATTGCTGAAGTATGATGATGTCACCGGGGGCTATCGCACCGGCGTGGGTAAGACCCCGCCCGGGGGCAATGGTCCGGGGCCCTTCGACTGGTGGAACAACTCGGGAGCGAGCGGCGGCCGCACTTATTTCTGGCTGGGCGCTGGCACTCCAGCCTCGTACCAGAATTTCATCAGCCTGGTTCCGCCGCCGGTGGGGGTCTATAACGTTATGGGCTTCAGTTGGGGAAACGGGGTTGTGGATCAGTATTTGAATGACGTCGGCAACGGCCACTTCACATACACGACCACGCCGGCCGACGCCGGAGGGACGCTGCGCGTCGGTTCTCGCGGCGACCAGGTCACCCAACTGAAAGGGAACCTGGCGGAGGTCTTGATCTATCAGCCGGCGCTGTCCGATGCGGACCGCATCGCCGTGATCAGCTACCTGAGCGCCAAGTATGGGCTGGCGTTCAACCTGCCTCCCACAGTCAGCATCCAGACTCCAGCCAATGGCTCAACAGCGGCCGTACACGCCAGCCTCTCGGTGAGCGTGAACGCCTCCGACCCGGATGGCACGCTGGCGCGAGTGGACCTGCTCAGCAACGGGAGCACGGTCGCAAGTTGGACTCAGCCCCCGTTCACGGTCAATCTCTCATTGTTGAATCCAGGCCAAGCGGTTCTGACGGCGGTGGCGGTGGATAGCCTCAGCCGGTCCGCCACCTCGGCGCCGGTGTCTCTCACCGTGACGGGCGCAGCGCCGACCGCGCCGATCGCCGCTGGGCTGAAGGTTTGGCTGCGGGCAGATGCGGGCGTGACGACGAATTCCGACAGCCTCGTGACCACCTGGGCCGACCAGTCCGGCAACGGGAACGACGCCTTGCAGACGGATCCCACAGCGGCGCCCCTGCTGGAAGGGAAAGCCATCAACGGTCAGCCGGCATTGAGCTTTGGCGCTAACGCATTCAGCGCCAACCAGTTCCTCGATATCTCCGATGCCGGCACACATTGGCTGCAAAGTTTAGTTGGATTTTGTTCTCTCCGGTTTTCGAAACAGGCCACAGAGCGAATCAGCGAAGTTTGGGTCGGCGATGAGTTGACGGATTTTCCGGGGCACTTTGTCGAGCCACTGCTGCGCCGCCTTGA